>ERZ772818.39-NODE-39-length-121740-cov-9.333287_pt1 | contig 121740 bp, 101 predicted proteins | sample MGYA00580837_ERZ772818 | MGnify/ENA primary metagenome ERZ772818 (study PRJEB29015, sample SAMEA2737671) | human gut metagenome | biome: human gut; feature: human-associated habitat; material: faeces | place: China | collected 2012 ...
AATTTGTCGGGGACCCCGAATGGAATTTCGTTTTATAGCACGGCACGGTTTAGCCGCTTTATCGACAGTCTGGCCTAACTGAAAATAATTCGGTTAGGTATTTTTTATGCTTGACAAATATGGTCTATTGTTGTAGACTATAGATGAGGTCGATACTTGTAGACCAAAGGAGTGACAATGAAATGAATTTAAAAATGTGTGAAAGCGATTATAAATTTATGAGCATCATTTGGAATAATGAGCCGGTTCGTTCGGGCAGGCTTGTTGAGCTTTGCGCCGAGAAGCTTAATTGGAAAAAATCCACAACATACACCACGCTCAAAAAAGTATGTGAAAAAGGATATGCAAAAAATCAAAACAGCATTGTTTCGTCAACAGTTAAAAAAAGCGAGGTGCAGGAGTTTGAAAGCAGGCACGTTATCGACGAAGCATTTTCAGGCTCACTCCCCAATTTTTTAACAGCATTTTTTTCAGGCAAAAAAATCAGCAGTAAGGAAGCAGAGGAATTAAAAAAATTGATTGACGATTATAAGGAATAGGTGAAAAGAATATGAGCAATTTATTTTATACCGTTTTAAATATGAGCATTACCTCATCAATAATCATTGCTTTAGTGATTATCATAAGGCTTTTCTTTAAAAATCTGCCTAAAAAATACAGCTATATTCTTTGGAGCGTAGTAGGATTTAGGCTTTGTGTGCCTTACTCATTTAAATCAATTATAAGTCTTTTTAATATCGGCAGTGTAATAAACAGCAATCCAATTAAAACAGATAATAACAAACTAAGCTATGTTGACAAAGCAAGCATAATACCGCAGAGTATCGCTTCCTCATCAGACGTTTCAAATACAGATACAATCACCCTATCAAACGCCTTGCCTTATATTTGGATTGGGATTGTATTAATTATTTTAACTGTCAGCATTATTAAATATTTGAAATGCAAATATATGCTTAAAGACAGTGAAAAATTCAGCGATAATACTTATTATTGCGATAAAATAAGCACACCGTTTATATTCGGTATTACAGCACCGAGAATTTATATACCAAAGGGTACAGACAACGCTTATCTTGAATATATAATTGCCCACGAAAAATACCATTTAAAGCGAAAAGACTATATTATTAAAGCGTTTGCATACCTGCTTTTGTGTATTCACTTTTTCAATCCGCTTTGCTATGTTGCATTTAGGCTTATGAACAAGGATATGGAAATGAGTTGCGACGAAAAGGTTATTGAATCGTTCAAAAGTATAAAAAGAGAATACTCCACCGCCCTGCTCGGTTTTGCAACAAATAATTATAAAGCTTCTCCAAGTCCGTTATGCTTTATTGAAAATGACGCCAAAAGCAGAATAAAAAACATTCTCAAATTCAAAAAGCCTAAAAAGGCAGTCAGCATTATTGCAATAATACTTTGCCTTACTGTTTTGAGTGCCTGCGTTTCAAACCCTGTCGACGTTAAAAAGCAGACTGATAAAATAAGCATAAATACAAATATATCTTCAACGCAAAGCAGCAGTTTCAGTGATGATTATATTTTAGGAAAAGTGATTTTTGCAAGCCCTATACTTTCAAGCATACTGATTGACGGCGGCAACACAACAATCAAATTTGACGGCAAGAAGCTAATCAGAAGCAATGATGCAGAGCAAACCGAATACAGCGACAAGGTTGAAGAATTGGAATATACCAAAAAACAATTTTCAGAAAAATATTCCAATCATGACAATACACTCACACCTGTTATTGACAAAAAATATTTTAAAAACGCAAAGCTTATTAAAGAAGTAAAATACTATAAAGATAAAAGTTTTGTTTCCATAATATACTTTGATAATAAGCCTGCTTTATATGGCTCAGACGGAATCAGAATTTATGAGATTATGCCAAATTCAAAAGGCTTTGGAAGTGCGGTATCAAACGAAATTTTGAAACACACATCGCCGAATTTTGATTATGAAAAATACAAAAGTGAGGCACATTATATTTACCAAAAGGAATACACAGGCGATGACACAATCAGCGTATATTTAAACTTTTATGCCGCAACTTATTCTACAAGGTTCGGCTATGTAAAGGATGAAAGCGCTTGGATGAGTGACGCAAAAATTGATTTAAAGCTTAACGATAATTCCGACTACAGCGTTGTTAAATTTACTGTGCCGCAGGACGGAAGTGAATACAATAAGAGCATAAAAGAAATGTTTTCAAATGACGTATACGCCTATTATTTTGGCGACAATGCCAATAACAATGATAGCATATCAAAAGAATTGATAATTCAAGCAATAAAAAGCTTAGTTAAAAGCAATAAAGATATTGACATTAACAAATCAATTGAAACGCTGATTAAAAGAATAGGAAATATCAATTTGATTGATAATGACTATAACAAATACTTCAACCTTCTTGTTGATTACGACGAATACACCGTTCGCTACACATTCAATAAATACAAAAACGGAAGGCTTGACGAGCCGGAGGGCAAAATACTTCAAAGCGCATTTTCAAAAATTGCAGAAGATGAATACGTTAAAGCAAGTGCAAACACAGGCAAGGAATACTTTGACGCTTTTGATAAACACGCAAGGGATTTAAAAAAGCAAAACAAACTTGATTATGATTTTAAATTGCTATATCCTTACACATACTTATATTTAACCGAATATGCAAAATAAACTTTTGAATTACAATACATAAAAAAGAAGAAAGACATTCAAAATTCGGAATGTCTTTCTTCTTTTTATTTAAACACAATTTTAACAGCGTTCTTTTTATTATATTTTTCAAGTTCGTCCTTTAATTGAGCAAGTTCATCTTGATTAATTTCCTGCTTATCCTCAGGATAATCCCAATTAGAAAAAGGATTTTTCTTAGTACAAAGCATATTGCCGCCGTCAAGCACCCAAGGAAGTGCAAGAATTTTTCTTTTATTTTTCACATAAAAGAGAACACCTGTACTGCCCTTAGATACATTTTTAAAATACACAAGCCCTTTAGCCTCTTTCATAATAAGCCTAATCTGCTGGTCAGGCTCAAGATTTATAAACTGCCTGCGATTGATAAGCGGAAAAACAATTATGCCAAGCACAAGGATAACAACAACGAGAATTATTATTTGATTAACTGTCATTTTTGAATACCTATTGTTATGATTTCAAACGGTTTATATTCAAGCGTATCTACAGTCTCGCCGATAACATTTTCAAGCATATCGAGAAGCTTAACAGACTTAGAAAGCTTAATTTTGCCACGCTTGCCGTCCTGTTCACTCAAACGAATAACCGTCATTGAGCCATCCTCGCTGTCCTTCATAGCCTGCAAATAAAGAGGCTCGAAAGTATCGCCGTCATATAATGCGTCGGATTTTACAAGTTGCTCATTAAACTGGAATGCAAGTTTATTAACGCCTGCCTCAACAGCACCGTTTTCGTGAGGATAAATCATATAACTAAAATTATGATGCCCCATATCCGAGGTTACGTCAGGGCGAATCGTTGCACGAAGAAGCGAAAGCGACATAGTATTTTCATCAAAGCCGATACCGTACTTGCCGTCATTGATAAGTGCAACACCGCCGTCGGTTTCAGAAAGGTCAGCCCATTTGTGGTGACATGTTTCAAACCTTGCCTGCTGCCATGTAGTATTTTTATGAGTGTCACGTTCAATAAAACCTGCCGAGGTGTCGCAAAGTGCCTTGCGTGTAAGAACGTTACAAGAAAATTCAGCCTTTGCAAGCTTATGTTTTTCGTTCCAATCTACTATATTTTCAACCTCTATGCCACGGCTTCTTCTAAAGAATCTTATAAGCATAGTCCACGTTGATTTATCGGTTGAAAGAACGGTTTTAAACGTCGCACATTCGCCGTCAAGTTCACAAAGAGATAGCTTTTCACTCACCTTAATTTCAATCTGTTTATCCTTATAGTTAGGAAGAATATCCCAAGCATCATAATTACCCGGACAGTCTGTATAAACCTTAAGTTTGTTGAAATCGCCGTCAACCCACTGCCTATCCTGCTTTTTATCAACAAGAGAAGCAATAGAGCCGTCATCATTAAGCACAGCTTTATAAAACGGAGTTTCTATATTATTGGAGTTACAGTTAAGCCATTCGTCATTAAACTTAGTTGCACGAAGTGACGCTGAGGAAAGCGCAGGAATATTAGGAATAATCCAATTACCTTTAACGCCGTAGCGAGTAGCTGTACCCTTTTTGTTAGGAACAAAGGTCAATGCGTCACGTTTGAAATTAAGAGTGTTGAAATATTTTGAGCCTGTGCCGATAAGTGAATCGACAGTCTTTTCAATCTCGGCATAGTCTTTCATTGCGTCCTCATATACAGGGTGAATATGAGAGCCGGGGAGAATATCGTGAAACTGATTGATAAGAAGCTTTTTATAAGCATCTGTTATAGTTTTTTTATTATCCTCGCCACGTAAAACAGAAAGAATTTCAGCGTCACGCAGTTTATATTCAAGACGTCTGTTAGCACGTTTCATATTTGACTTGGTTGTAAACGTACCCCTGTGCATTTCAAGATAAAGTTCGCCGTCCCAAGTCTGCAAACTATCATTGTTTTTGAGATTTTTTTCAAGAAATTCCTGACCGCCCATATGCTCGCACTTCGGCATAATTGAAAGCTTATCAAACCTGTGCATGAGCTCAATCATTTCTTCTGTGCAGCCCGAACCGCCGTCACCGTAGCCAAACATATTCATGGTTTGACCGCCGCTGTCCTTATCGATATAAGCCTCCCAATTTTCTTGAATTTGAGATGGCATATTCCAGGTGATAAAGTGAGTAGGCGGAACGCAAGCCAAAACAGATGTGCCGTCAATACCCTTCCAAATAAAGTTATTGTGAGGAAAACGGTTAGTGTCATTCCATGTTGACATTTTGTTAGAAACAAAATAATCAACACCGCTCTTTTTAAGAATTTGCGGCAAAATCCAGCTATTGCCGAAAACATCGGGAAGCCAAGCGTTATTAACTGTTTTTCCAAACATTCTCTTATAAGTTTGCTGACCGTAAAGGCATTGACGAACAAGGCTTTCCGCTGTAGGAATATTACAATCAGGTTCAACATACATTGCGCCTACAGGCTCAAACTGACCGTTTTTAACTTTTTCTTTAAGCTCATCAAAAACGTCGGGATAATATTTTTCAAGTGTTTCATAAACATAAGGCTGAGTATGAGTATACTTGAAATCGGGATATTTATCCATAAGCCTAAGCTGAATTAAAACGGTACGAAGATTTTTCTGCACAGCGTGTATTCTGCGCCAATAATATGCAATATCAAGATGAGAATGTGCAATTAAAGCAACATCGCCGTTGCCTTTATAATTATCATTAGCAAAAACAACGTCATCAAGATATTTTTGACATTCATCAATACCGTCAAGTTCTTCACTGTCGAAATCGATAAAATTCATTGCATTGTTAAGTTCTTTATTAAGAAATGCACGGTAATCTTCGTTAAATAAATCGCTCTTTGCAATATCCAAAAGAAGTTCAAAATCCCATACAAGGTCCTGCACTTTATGATTGACAGTGCAAATATATGCACCCTCAAAAATCTGACGGCAACCACGAACTGAAAGTGATTCGGGATTACGCTCGTCATCCGGCTTTGAACGGTTATAACCCATCATTTCAAAATGAAGAGTTTTAGTATCGTCAACGTAAGGAGAAAGAAGCATTCTTTCTCTGTTAGGGTCAACACCGCCGACGTATTTACCGTTTACCTTAACGCAAATTTCAGCCGCAGTTTTAAGTGAAAACCAAAGCTCTTTGCCCTGAAGTTCCTTAGGAATATCAACGTCCGCCTTAATAAAAGCAGTTCCGTCGGGAGTGAAATACATATCGCCTTTGTTAAGCGGTCTGTAATCATCGCTGTAATATTCAAACTCCATTTCTGAAATTTGACGTGCATCTTTAATCATAAGATTATTTATTTCCCACTTTGAAGAATAAATATATCTTTTAAGCCAGCCAAAGCGCAAATCTGTCCATTCCTCAGGACGCATTGAACGTCTGACTACTTTAATGTGTGCCATATTTATCCCTCCCTATATATCCTGAAAATAAGGCTTTTTACGAATCGCATTAACCTTAACATTCTTTTTCAAATCTTTTTTTATCTGTTCCTCAATCCAAGCTGTGCAACGATTTAAGATAAGGCATTTTGAGCACTCGCCCCTGAAAATGAGAGTAAGCTCATCACCGTCAAGACCGACAAATTCAACCCAGCCGCCGTCGCCCTGAAGTTTCGGTTGCAAAACAGTTTCAACATAATTTTTAATTTTTTCCATATTAAACTCCAAAATTAAGCATTAATAATATTTTTAATTTTTCCTCTTATAGTATCAAGGCGCTTTGCCGCATTTTCCTTAGATGGGTCAACAATTGAATAATAAACCTTAATCTTAGGCTCTGTACCCGAAGGACGAACAGCAAGCCATGAGCCGTCATTCCATATATATTTAAGTACATTTTCCTTAGGCAAATCACGAATACCGCCTGAAAAATCAACGACTTCTTTAATGCCGTCAAAAAGAGAAATGCCCTTACTTCTGAATTCGGTCATAAGGCTTTGAATTTTTTCCGCTCCGTCTTTTCCTTTCAATACGAATGAATCAAGGAAATCAAGATAATAGCCGTATTCATTATAAATCTCATTCAGTCCGTCAACAAGGGTTTTGCCCTGATTTTTATACCAAGCTGCCATTTGGCAAATAAGCATTGAAGAAACAACGGCATCCTTATCCCTTGCGTGTGTGCCTACGAGATAGCCATAGGATTCCTCATAGCCGATAACAAATTCCTGCTTGCCTGACTCTTCATACTTATTAATCTTATCGCCGATATATTTAAATCCTGTAAGCGTTTCTTCAATTTTAAGTCCAAACTTTCTGCCTATATTAGCGCCAAGTTCGCTTGTAACAATTGTTTTAACAAGTGTTGACTTTTCATTTAAAGTATCCTTTTTCATGGTAAGGACAAAATTAACAAGAAGCGCACCTGTTTGGTTACCCGTAAAAAGCTTATAATCGTCGCCGTCTTTAACGGCAATTCCTACTCTGTCGCAATCGGGGTCGGTACCTAAAACAAGGTCGGCACCGATTTTTTTAGCCTTTTCAATGGCAATATTAAGCGCATCCTTTTCCTCAGGGTTAGGAGAACGAACGGTTGAGAAATTGCCATCGGGAAGTTCCTGCTCCTTAACAACTGTAACGTCCAAGCCCTCGAGCATTCTTCTTACAGGAATATTTCCTGTGCCGTGAAGAGGAGTATAAACTATTTTCAAATCGCTCTTTTCTTCATAAAGCGATTGCTTTTTAACTTCATTAAGAAATGCGTTAAGTTCATTTTCGCCGATATAATTAATAAGTTTATTTTCCTCTAAAAAAGGAATTGATGAATAATCGGTAATATCATTTATAAAGCCGATTGCATTTTTAGCATCCTCGGTGCAAAATTGGCATCCCTTACTGTCATAAACTTTATAACCGTTATACTCCTTAGGGTTATGAGAAGCAGTAATCATTACACCTGCCGTGCAGCCCAGATAATGAGTTGTAAATGACAAAACGGGAACAGGCACAATCATTTCATAAATGTTAACCTTAATTCCCTGAGAAGCGAACACACCTGCAGCAGTTTTGGCAAAATATTTTGAATTGTTACGAGTATCATAAGCAATAGCAACGCTGATTTCCCCGTCATTTTTGCTTTTAAGGTAACGTGCAAGACCGAGTGTTGCTTTACCAACAGTGTAGCGGTTCATTCTGTTTGAACCTGCGCCCATAATACCTCTCAGACCTCCTGTACCAAAAGCAAGGTCTTTATAAAATCTATCCTCAATTTCCTTTTCGTCCGTAATGCTTTCAAGTTCAGCCTTGGTGCTTTCATCTGCAAAGGCGAACCATTCGTTATATTTATCCTTGTAAGTATAAGTCATATTAACACCTCGAATAAAATTCATTATATTTATATTTTTTTATTTATTACAGATTGCGAAGAAGTAGTCAGAATTGGATTTTTAGTAAAGGGAGCTGTACATGGGTACTGCCCCTTTGCTAAAAATTCAAAGCGCCCAACGTTTTGACGCCATATCCCTTAGGATATTAAGACAAAACGTTCAAGTGCTGTTGATACGGTTATCAATAGCTTAATAATTGTACTATTGAAAATCAATATCTGATAATTACAAATATCGGGCGCAGTTATGACTGCTTATTCACAATCTATTTAAAATACATGTAATACTGACATTTAATCATTCCGTTATATAACTTGCGACGCTTGTCCGCTTTTCTGCCAAACTCACGTTCAAATTCCTCATCCGGAGAAATGATACCGTAGCTCCAACCGTGCTTTGAAACGAACTTTTCGCCCATAATATGATAAATATTCTTAGCCGTTTTAATATCAAGCATTCGCTCCCCATAAGGCGGATTTGTAATAAGAGTGCCCTTTTCGGTGGTCGGGTTAAAATCCTTAATATCTGCCGTTTCAAGCCTCAAGAATTTATCGACTTTAATCCTCTTTGCATTTGCCATAGTAAGTTCAAGAGCGTGAAAATCAATATCAGAGCCGAAAGCAACAAAATCCGTATCGGTTTTGATAATATCGTGGCAACGCTCTCTCTCCTGTATCCAAGCCTTTTCAGGAATAAATCCCCAACGGTCGCACTCAAAATTACGGTTAATTCCCGGTGCGATATTATGAGCCATCATAGCGCCTTCAATCAAGATAGTTCCGCTTCCGCAACAAGGATCATACATTGTATGATAATGCCTAAGCCTCGAAAGAGAGCAAAGTGCGGCGGCAAGAGTTTCCCTAATAGGTGCGTCATTAGCTTCGGGGCGATATCCTCTTTTATGAAGTCCCCTTCCGGTCGTATCAAGCATAATTGTCACTTCGTTTTTCATAATAGAAAACTGAATTTGATGAACAGGACCGGTTTCCTCAAACCAAGATATGCCATAATCCTCTTTAAGCGACTCAACGACTGCTTTTTTTATTATCTTTTGGCAATCGGGAACGGAATGAAGAGTCGAATTAATGCTGTAACCCTTAACAGGAAATGTATCGCTTGAGCCGATAAATTCCGACCAAGGAAGCAATTTCACCGATTGAAAAAGCTCTTCAAACGTTTCAGCCTTAAACCTATCAAGAACAATAAGAATTCTTTCTGCAAAGCGGCTGTTAATATTAGCTCTTGCAAGCATGGCCTCATCGCCCTCAAAAAAGACACGTCCGTTTTCGGCTGATACGTTTTCAGCCTCCATAAATTTAAGTTCATCTGCAACCAAGCCTTCTAAACCTAAAAGGCAAGGCGCTGTCATTAATAAATGCATAATCTTTTCCTTACTCTATAACAAAAATAAGGGTGTAAAAATACACCCTTAAAATGAATTTTACTTACCTGATGAAATATCGTAAAAAACGATTTCGTCACTTTTAACGTAACCCTTTTCCCTCGCTTTTTTCTCGATATAATCGTCTTTATCCTCATTATCAAGCACAGCCTGAAGTTCCTTGTTTTCCTCCTGCTGTGCATCATATTTGGCGCTTATTTCAGCCTTTTGCTTTTCAAGCCTGCTGATGTCTGCATTTTGATTAACAACGCTGATAGAAAAAAATGCAAAAACACCGACAAGTAATAGACCGACAAGAATTTTGCCGACGCTGTATTTGCCGATATATAGCTTTTTAGACTTGCTCTTGCTTTCCATTGCCAAATTCGTCACCTTCATATTTTTTACGGTTAGGTTTTTTAATGATTTCTTTAATATTATAATATAACATCCTCGGCAATTGCAACACTTTTTTAAAATTTTCTAATGATTTTTTTACTTTTTTTAACCGAATTTTAACCTTTTTGGCAATTCTTTTTTCAAGCGGCAAAGAAATCTTACCCATGCTTATAATATAGACTGTAAATCCGACAAAAATAAATGCAAGAAAAATGCCCTTTATTGCACCGTCATTAAAGATTAAAAGATACGAAAATGAAACAAAGGACGTTATGAGCCAAAAAAGCAAATCAAAAAAGAGTGAGCCACCGAAGGAAAGGCGAAAAAAGCGCATTAAATCATACAAAAAGCCAAGCCCTGTACCGACAAAAAATGCATAAAAAAGTGCCTCAACCACCGAAAAGCCTCTTTAAAAGTGAGGTGGAGGAAAACTTTTCGCTGTAAAGAAGCGAAGTAACCTTTCCGCTGACGCTGACAGTTCCCGCCTCCAAATTAAGCTCCTCAATATGCAAAAGTTCGCCCTTAATCGTAAGCTCACCGCAAGGTGAAATCGCAATAATTTCCTCCTCGTTAAATGAGTCTACGTCACTTATTCCGGTTAAAGTTAAATGCTCCCTGTTTTCAAGAGTGAGCAAATGGTTCATATCAACGTTATTATCCATAAAATCACCTAAATAATTTTATGCAAATGATGATATAAATATAACAAAAGAAAAGCAGTTTAAACAAACTGCTTTATGCAGTACGCCCCTTATAGCACCTCGTACATTTTGGCTGCATTCTCTTTAAGAGCGTGCTCATTAATTGCAAGCACCTTATATGAATTTTCTCTTGCGCCGAGAGTGATTTTGATTGTATCGCCCACTTTAACGTCGTACGAAGCACGGGCAACCTTACCGTTTACCTCAACCTTACCTGCATCGCAAGCTTCATTTGCAACAGTTCTGCGTTTAATTATTCTTGAAACTTTTAAATATTTATCTAATCTCATAATTCACCTTAAAAAAATAGGGTGTCTTTTCAGACACCCAAAAAAATCAACAAAATTACTTTACAGCATCCTTAAGAGCTGAGCCTGCCTTGAATGCAGGAACCTTTGACTCAGGAATTTCAATTGTTTCCTTTGTACGTGGGTTAAGACCTGTACGAGCTGCACGAGTCTTTACTGAGAAAGTACCGAAACCGATAAGAGAAACCTTATCACCCTCAGCAAGAGCATCCTTAACTGAATCGAAAACAGCGTTTACTGCTGCTTCTGCGTCCTTCTTTGAAAGTTCTGCCTTTGCAGCTACTGCTGCTACAAGTTCTGTCTTGTTCATTTTAATTTCCTCCGTTTATTGCCGAATTATCGACTTTTAATATTTCTTTTGCCTTATCCCACAAGGCATCAAGCTCATCAATAGAAGAATTATTCATATCAATATCATTTTCATCTGCTAATTTTTCAACTATTTTGAATCGTGTTATAAACTTATCCGTAGAAGCCTTTAAAGCTTCTTCGCTGTCAACACCGATAAAACGTGAAATATTGACGCAGGAAAAAAGAACATCGCCGAATTCATCTTCAATTTCAGCCAGATTGTTATGCGATAGCGCAATTTTCAACTCGTTAATCTCTTCATTAAGCTTTAAAAAAGCACCGTTTTGATTATCCCAATCAAAGCCTGCCTTTGCAGCTTTGGACTGAACCTTTTGGGCACGCATAAGAGCAGGAAGCTCAATAGGAATACTGTCCATCTTGCTTGAAGCGGTTTTAGTACCCTTTATGCTTGCTTTAACACTGTCCCAGCTGTCAAGTGCTTCTTTGGTATTATTTGCAACCTTGTCACCAAACACGTGAGGGTGACGAACAATGAGCTTTTTGCAAAGCTCGTCGCAAACGTCGTTAAAATCAAAATTGCCCTTTTCACTTTCCATTTCGCAGTGAAGTGCAATTTGGAGGAGCACATCGCCCAATTCTTCCCTTAATCCTGATATGCTGTTTTTGTTAATCGCTTCAATAACCTCATACGTTTCCTCGATAAAATTACTCTTAATCGATACATGAGTTTGTTCACGATCCCAAGGGCATCCTCCCGGTGCTCGAAGCAATGTGATAAGCGAAATTAAATCATTGATATCATATTTATCCTTAAATTCAAAATTCACTTTAACACACCCCTTGATTAACTTGTCAACTAAGATAATACTATAAAGTTCCCAAATTTGCAAGTATTTAAGCGGATTTTTTATATTATTTAGCTGAAATTATATCACTTATACGCACACATTTAAACAAAACGAGCAAAGAAGCAGTCAAAAAAGAACATATTATGCCACAAATTGTCAAAGTGAGCAGAGAAGAAGTTTGAGTAAAAAACGCTTCTTTAATAAATTTTACGGCAAAATAGACCGTACCGGAGCAAAAAATCGGCTTAACAAATATATCTTTCACCGCAAATGAAGCACCTGTATTTTTAGAAATAATAATCATATTCCAAATAAGAATTATCAAAAATCCCATAAAATTTGAAATGGCAACGGCTGATATATTAATTGTCATTTTAGGTATAAGAATAATGTTTGTTATCACTCTTATGCCACCCGAAACGGCAAAGGGCAAAATTGTTTTTTTAGAAAGTCCAAGTGACTGAGCACAAAATACACAGCTTGAGGCAAGACAGCACGGCAAGACTGTTACAGCAAGATAAAACAAAATATCACTGCCGAATTTTGCAATATCACCATTGGAATTGCCATAAAAAAGCGACAATATTTCGCTTGGAAAAAGTGCAAGAATAATTCCTGAAAAGCAAGAAAGAATGCTTGTATACTTTAAAACACTGTTTATAAGCAAATTGAATTTCGGCGAATCACTTTCATAAGCCGAGCTGATTGCCGGAACAGCGGTCACACCGAGCGCCATAACCATCCCCGGAATAAGATTCTTAAAATCAAGTGCAGAGGAATAAATCCCGAACACATAAGTGAAAATATCGCCGTCAAAATAATTATATGCTTTTGAAAGCACAGCCTTGTCACAAAGAGTTAAGGCGTACTGAATTGACGAGGTATCAAAAAATTGAGAAACACTTTGAACAGCCGTTGCAAAAAGAAGCGGAAGAGAAAATGCGGCAAGTTCGTTATACATTTGTCGAGTAACCGATTTATCGGGTTTCGGCATTTTATAGTGGCTGCCGACATAAGAACTGACATAAACCCACCCTGCAAAACCTCCGAGACTGACGCCGAGCATAGAGCAAGCAGATGTTAAGGGATAAATTGCCGAAAGTGCCTGCCTTTCGTTTTCATAAGCTGTACCCAAAACCGTGCCATACTCATAATAATTTGACATAAAACAGCCCATAGAAAAGCGAGCAAATAAAAGTCCAAACACCATTTTAAAAACTGCTTCGATAATTTGACAGGCTGCGGTTGGTTTCATATCAATAAAGCCCTCGGCAAAAGAACGCTTACCGGCGCCAAGGCAACAGAAAAAAACACTCGGTGCAAGAGCAAAAATTGTATAAATACTCTTTGGTGACGAAGAAATAAGCTCGCTGTATGGCTTTGCACCAACAAGCATTACAAAAAGTCCTGCAAAAGCCGCAAGAAAAAACAGTTTATTTCCTGCTTTTTTCAATCCGGAAACTCTAAGTTTATCGCCGCTTGCATTATATTTACTGACGAGCTTTGACATAGCGATAGGGAAAGCGCCCATAGTAAGTGCATGAATAGGCAAGCAAAGATTATACGCTATTGAAAAATATCCCCTGCCTGTTGCGCCTATATAAGAAGTTAGCGGAATTTTATAAAAGGCAGAAATCATCTTAACTATTACAGTTGATACGAGAAGCAAAAAAGCACTTGAAATATACTTTTCTTTAATACTCTTTTTCAATAAAATCACCCAAAGAAAAAATAAAAGAGCAACCAAAATGATTGCTCTTTAAAATTCCTGTTAAATTTTACTCGTCGCTGTCTTTAATCTCGACATCCTTTGCTTCAACAACCTCAACTGCCTCAGCCTCAGCTTCAGGCTTGGTATTGAAATCGGTTGAAAAAGCCTCCTTTGTTTTTTTAGCCATATTAGCCATAGACTCATTAAATTCTGCCTTTGCCTTTTCAATCTCAACCGTATAAAGTTCAATCTTTTCTTTATTATCGGCAATTGCATTTGCACAGTCTTTAATTTCATCTTCAGAAATTTCATCGCCTATATACTTCGCATAATTAAGCTTGCCGAATTTTTCATAAAGTTTTGCAAGCTTAGCCTTAGCATCAAGAAGTTCAACCTTTTTACGGCTGATTTCAAGCCTTTCGGCACTCTTTTTACTCATATTTTCAGCAACGTCTTTAGTTTTATTAAACATTTCTTCCAGTTTTGGATTGTTGAATGCTTCGTCCATTGAACCAAAAAGATCACTTAATTTTATAGCCATTATTACCACCTCGCACTCATTATATTACAATATGTAAATCATTGCAATACCGTTTGCTATATTTAATTATTAGTTTGCATAAAATTTTTCGATTAATTTTTTACGCTCGATAATTTCATCAAATCTGTCAATATATTCATATGGATATTTAAAGTTATATATGCGCTCAATTTTACCGGTGTCCTGATTTTTAAGCCTTGTAACTGCACCTGCACCGACAGCAAAAACAGAATGAGTTTCATCCATCATATAAACATTATAAAGGCAATCCATATTATCCTTGCACCAGCCGACGTTTTCTAAATTGCCGACAGACTTAGACTGGCGATACATATAATAAGGATAATAGCCGCCCGACTTAAGGCAGGAATTTGAATATTCCACCATATCAAAGGTTAAAAGTTTATCTGAAATATCATAAGCATTCTCTCTTGTGACCATATAAGCTGCCGATTTCATTGCAAGAGTATGAACAGTTACGCTTTCTGCCCCGAGTGATACGGCAGTGTCAACACTGTTTTTAAATGACGAAAGTGTATCTTTTGGAAGCCCTGCAATAAGGTCCATATTAATATTATTGAAACCGCACTTTCTTGCAAGAGCAAAAGCATCAAGAGTCTGCTTAGATGTGTGACGTCTGCCGATAGAGTCCAAAACTTCATCGTTAAACGACTGCGGATTGATTGAAATTCTGCCGACACCTGCACCCTTTAATGCCATAAGCTTATCCTCAGTTACGGTATCCGGTCTGCCTGCCTCTACTGTATATTCACGAAGAGTTGACAAATCAAAATTCTTCTCTATAACGTCAAACAGCCGTGAAAGCTGCGAGGCTGAAAGAGTTGTAGGTGTTCCTCCGCCGAAATAAACGGTTTCAAGCCTTAAGCCAAGAGCCTTTGCCACCTGACCTGTTTTTTCAAGTTCCTTGCAAAGAAGGTCAACATAAGGCTCAAGAAGCTTATGCGTTTTTTCAATAGAATGGGAAACAAAAGAGCAGTAAGCACATCTCGTTGGGCAAAACGGAATTGAAACATAAAGCGAGAAAGAATTATGAGATGACAGGGAAATAATTTTATTTTCGTGGTGCATAACTTCAATTGCCAAATCGGTTTTTTGGGGCGTTGCAAGAAAAGTATTGATAAAATAATCTCTTGCCGCTTTTTCGCCCATTTCGTCTGCGAAGCGATGCATAAGTTTAGCGGGACGAACGCCGAAAAGGATACCCCACGGCGGTTTAAAACCTGTAAGCTCGCTCAAAACATTATAAAGCAGAACTGACATCTCAGTTTGAGCGTCCTCATTTTCTTTTAAAGTATGTGTTTTAGAAATACTTTTATCAAAAAGACGGGCGCAAACGAAAAATTCATTACCCTGCGCCTTAGTTTCCACCTCAATATTATCCTCTCCATCGTTGTTAATCTTCTCCCAAGGGAAAAAGACGGTGCAAAGATTTTTCATATCATATATAAAATCGTGGTTAATTACTTTTAAAATCATAAATTATGCCCTATTCAAAAACGGATTATTTGCACGTTCAAAATCGAGTGTTGACTGATGGTCGTGACCGGGATAAACGATTAGATTTCCGTCAAGCGAAGCGATTTTTTTAAGGCTTTGCACAATTTCAAGCGGTGAACCACCGGGGAAATCAGTTCTGCCGCAGGAGCAGAAAAACATAGTATCGCCTGTAAATATTTTGCCGTCGCACACATAGCAAAAACCGCCTTTGGTATGCCCCGGAGTTGCAATAGCCTTGATTTCACTTTCACCCAAAGTGATAACGTCGCCGTCAAAAATCAAAATATCAGCCTCTGTATTATTCTGCACACCGCCGCAAAATGCCGCAAGGCTTAACTTTGACGAGGTAAGCATAGGCTCATCCTCTTTTGAAATCACAACCTTAGCGCCTGTTTTTGCTTTAACGGCTTTAACTCCGCCGATATGGTCAAAATGACCGTGAGTAAGCAAAATATATTCAAGGTTTGCTCCTTCAATAAAATTCATCATTTTATCGCTGTCCTCTGTGCAATCAACAAGTGCGCTTTTATTTGTTTTTTCATCTGTAATAAGATAGCAATTATTTTCAATAGGGCCGAATGTAGCCGATTTAACACTTAGCATTATTTTAATTCCTTACTGTCTAAAATTATGGTAACCGGGCCGTCGTTTAATAAGTCAACCTTCATATCAGCGCCGAAAATTCCTTTTTTAACGGATTTTACACCTGATTTTTCAAGTTCATCAGCGACGTATTCATAAAGCGAATTTGCCTCATCAGGCAGTGCGGATTTTATAAAACTCGGTCGCCTTCCGTGTGAGCAATCTGCACAAAGGGTAAACTGAGATACAAGAAGAATTTCGCCAAACACATCAAGAAGTGATAAATTCATTTTGCCGTTTTCATCTTCAAAAATCCTTAAAACAGGGATTTTTTTAATAAGCTTATCAGCATCCTCCTTGGTGTCACCGTCCATAACGCCGAGCAAAATCATAAAACCGTTATCTATTTTGCTTATTAGTTTTCCGTCAACGGTGACAGAGGAATGTTTTACTCTTTGAATTACTGCTTTCATAAATTAAAATGCCGACCTTTCTATATGATAAACACCCTCAATTTTACGAAGGGACTTTTCGATAGAATCAAGATGTTCCTTTGAATTGACCGTAATGGTCATAGTAGTTAAGCAATTGCCCTCGCTGATAGGACGGGCATTGATAGAATGAATTTTAACGTGAGCCGTAGCCATACAAGTGGTTATATCAAGAACTACTCCGTCACGGTCGATAGCATAAACGTCAATTGTTGAACGAGCGTCAACTTTAACATTGTTATCCCAATGAGCTTTAACCCAGCGTTCAGGCTCGGGACAATTTTTCAAATCATCCGGTACGTTTACACAGTCCTTTCTGTGAATTGTAAGCCCTGTTCCACGATTGATAAAGCCGACAATTTCCTCACCGGGGATAGGAGAACAGCAGCGTGCCATTTTAATAAGGCAATTATCTATTCCCTCAACCACAACACCTGAGCTGTCCTTAGATGTGCGAGGCTTATCAAGAGTATTAGTTGTCGCAACGGCAGGCTTAGGAGGTTCTTCCTTTTGCACTCGCCAATTACGGTTAAATTCGTCCTTAATACCGGGCATAAGACGAGAAATCTGTATTCCGCCGTAGCCGACAGCGGCATAAAAATCGTCTATATTTGTAAAATGCTGCCTTTCCGCAATGCGGGTAACGAATTTAATATATTCCTCACTATCCTCAAAGCGGATAAAGTTTCGCCTAAGCTCACGCTCAACCTCAGCCTTACCCTGAACAATATTTTCGTCACGCTTTTCCTTTTTAAACCAAGAGCGGATTTTACTTCTTGCCTCGCCTGTTGTAACAATCTTAAGCCAATCACGGCTTGGACCTTTGCCCTGCGCATTAGAAGTCAATACCTCAACAATTTCACCCGTTTTAACCTTATAATCAAGATGAACGATTTTGCCGTTTACCTTAGCGCCGACCATTTTATTACCGACGGCGGAATGAATTGCATAAGCAAAGTCAATAACCGTTGCTCCTTTAGGAAGCGCCTTAACATCGCCACGAGGAGTAAATACATAAACCTCATCGCTTGACAAATCGCCTTTAATTGTAGTAACAAGTTCCTCGGGAGTATCGGTTTCGTCACCGTGCTCAATCATACGGTGAATCCACTCAAGTCGGGAGTCGATGCTATCCTTGCCTCCCCTTCCGAGCTTATATTTCCAGTGAGCAGCAATACCGTATTCGGCAGTGCGATGCATATCCCATGTACGAATTTGAATTTCAAACGGAACGCCCTTATCTGAAAGCACGGTAGTGTGAAGTGACTGATACATATTAGGCTTAGGCATTGAAATATAATCCTTAAACCTGCCCGGAAGCGGTTTAAACATATCGTGAACAATGCCGAGCGCATTATAGCAGTCAATCATTGTATCAACAATAATTCTTACTGCATAGATATCAAAAATCTGTTCAAAATCTTTACCCTTGATATAAACCTTACGAAAAATTCCGTGAACTGATTTAACACGTGAGGTAATTTGAACGTGTTTCATAACAGGGGTAATCTTATCGCTTATTTGCTTTGTTATATCGGCAAGAAAATTTTCACCCTGCTCTTTTTTCATAGATAAGTTTTTTTCAATTTCCTTATATGCAATAGGGTCAAGATAATAAATTGCCAAATCCTCAAGTTCTTCCTTAATAGGACGGATACCTAAGCGGTGAGCAATAGGAGCATAAATTTCAAGTGTTTCAAGACTTTTTTCCCTTTGCTTATAAGGCGGCATATGCTGCAAAGTACGCATATTATGAAGTCTGTCGCAAAGCTTGATGATGATAACACGAACATCCTCATTCATTGCGATAAACATTTTTCTTATATTCTCAGCCTGTACTTCTTCTCTTGTAGAAAGCGGAATTTGACCGAGTTTAGTTACACCGTCAACAAGAAGTGCAACCTCGTCGCCGAACTCCTGTCTGATATAATCAAGGTCATACTTCGTATCCTCAACCACATCGTGCAAAAGTGCACCTACAATACACTCATTGTCCATTCCGAGCTTATAAAGAATTTCAGCAACGGCTACAGGATGCATAATATAAGGCTCACCCGAACGCCTACGCTGATTTTTGTGAGCATCACGTGCAAGGTCATAAGCTTTTTTAATCACTTCACTGTCATATTGCGGATTTTTCTTTATATCTTCAAAAAATTTATTAAAGCCATCGTCATAATCATCCGTATATACACTTTGTTCCTCGTTTACCAATTATAATCTTCCCTTCAAAACCATAAGAGTATCAGTTCTCTCAAGGTTTGCTTTAGTTTTTACATCATTTAAAGTAATATTACCCTCACGCTTTATCAGCCCTGCCTCCTCAAACGCATCAAGCGCAAAAGCAAGCTGACCGTATGTAAGGTAATTTGCAAGCTCAAAATATAAATCGTCAAATGTGTATTTATATCCCTTTTGGCTTTTTAAATATTTATAAACAACAGCGCAAATATCCCTATTAGGATAAAGCTCTGTTTTATTTTTCTTTCCGAGTTTAAACAGGAGGTAGTCATTTTTTTCCCGATAATATTTATCAATATCAATTCCGGATTTTCTGAAATCAACTATTTGAGCTGAAATATAATCTTTATTTTTAAACGTGCTTTTTGAAAGTTTTACAGCGAAATCAAGAGTATCGCCGATTTTATGCGGAAATTCGTCAAGCGTAGTCCTGAATTTAACCATACGTACGCTTTTTCCTTTTTTAGCAGCCTCTATTTTTAAATGCTTGCCGTCGCCGATAGCGGCAACGTTAGTCAATGTAAGATTATAAAGCCCGAAAACAGGCTGTGCGTTATCCGTTCCGAAAGGCTCTAATTCAGCCAAATTATTAACCAAATCAAGCGTCAGATAATAAGGAGAAAGCTTGCAGTCGATTTTGAGCGTCTGAATCGGCATAACGGGATAATTATTTTTTGCAAAATCATTAATTCTTTTCCTGAATGCCGCTATATCCTTAACATTAAGCCCCATACCGGCAGCAAGAGGATGGCCGCCGAAATGAGTTAAAATATCAGAGCAGCTTGAAATCGCTTCAAAAATATTAAAACCGTCAATACTTCTTGCCGAGCCTGTTGCGTTTCCCTCGTCATCAATGCCGATAACTATTGCCGGCTTAGAATAAAGTTCCACAAGGTGGGCAGCGCAAATACCGATAACACCCTTATGATAATTATGCCCTGCAACAACTATAACTCTGTCGGTTTGATAAGCCCTGTCATTAGCCATAATTTCGGCAATATCCTTATCAATCTTTTCCTCAACCTCGTGGCGGTGAGTATTTTCAAGATTAAGCTGTTCAGCTTTATATTCTGCAATTTCATTGTCCTCACAAGTGAGCAAATCAACAGCAAGATTAGCCGTATCCATTCTGCCTGCCGCATTTATCCTCGGGCAAATTTGAAAAGCCACGTCGGTTGCAGAAAAATGCTCTGCTTTTGAATTGGTACTCTTTTTAAGAGCACAAATGCCGATTTTTGCATCTGTATTAATAAGTTTCAATCCTGCTTTGACTATCGCTCTGTTTTCATTTAAAAGAGGAACCATATCGCCGATTGTACCTATAGTTACATAATCCGCATAATCCTCAAGCAAATCCTCAACATCGCCGTCATACAGGGCGCACGCAAGCTTGAATGCAACACCTACTCCGGCAAAATCACGAAATTCAATTTCATTATCTTCTCTGTGAGGATTAATAACAGCCTCGGCACGTGGAAGGTTTTCACCTATTTGGTGGTGGTCGGTAACAATAAGCTGCATACCAAGAGAATAAATATATTCTGCTTCTTCAATTGATGAAATACCGTTATCTACTGTAATAATCAAATCGGTACCGTCAGCCTTAATTTTATCAATAGCTTTAAAATTCATTCCGTAGCCGTCTGTAGCTCTGTTAGGAATATAGTAGCTTACAAAGCCGCCGAGAGCACTTAAAAAGGTATAAAGCAAAGCAGTTGAAGTAACGCCGTCGCAATCATAGTCGCCGTAAATACAAATGCTTTCTCCGTCGTCAAGAGCACGATTTATGCGTTTTACCGCCTTATCCATATCCTTTAACAGATAAGGCGAAGAAAACCTGCACCCGTCGGACAAAAATTCCGAGGCTGCAAGCTCATCATCAATTCCTCTTGAAACCAGCAAGAAAGCAACAAAAGCGTCAATATTCAGTTTTTCACTCAATGCAGAAGCCTTAGCCTTGTCTATTTCTGCGTTTACCCATTTTTTATATGACATTATGAATTTTTATCTACCACGTGAAATTTTTTCAAATTGCCTGCCTTTTCGGCACGCTTTCTAAGTTCCTCGTCAACGTCGTCGGGAGTTATTCCCTCATTTGCCATCATAACAAGGGTATGGTAAATAAGGTCGCAAATCTCTCCGACTGTTTCGTCCTTTACTCCGTTTTTGGCGGCGATAACCATTTCCGTTGACTCTTCGCCCACTTTTTTCAGTATTTTATCAAGTCCTTTTTCAAAAAGATAGCAGGTATAACTACCCTCCTGCTGTGCTTCTTTTCTTTCAAGGATAGTTTCATAATCGTTTCTGATATAATCCATTTTTATTCTCCGTTATTTTCAAGTTTAATTTCGTTAAAAAAGCAAGAGTGATTACCCGTGTGGCAAGCCGCACCCGTTTGTATAACCTTAACTAAAAGCGTATCATCATCGCAATCACCGTAGATTGACACAACTTTTTGAAGATGACCCGAAGTTGCGCCCTTATTCCAAAGCTCCTGCCTTGAACGTGACCAAAACCAAGTATATCCGGTTTCAAGCGTTTTTTTCATCGACTCACGGTTCATATAAGCAAGCATAAGCACCTCGTTTGTGCCCTCCTCCTGAACTATTGCAGGGATAAGCTCGCCTTTTTTAAAATATTTTTCTATATCAATCATTGCACGCCTCCACTGCCTGTTTCAAATCAAGAGTTCCCTCATAAATGCTTTTGCCGCAAATTGCACCGTAAAGATTTTTGTTTTTTAATTTACGAATATCATTTATATTTGTAACTCCGCCCGATGCGGTAATATCGCAGGAAACGGCATTATTAATTTCAACAAGCTGTTCAAGATTAGGACCTGTCAGAGTACCGTCACGTGAAATATCAGTAAAAATTATATTTTCAACACCAACATCTTCCATTCTTTTTGCAAGGTCGGTAAAATAAACGTCACTTTTTTCAACCCAGCCCTCGGTTGCGACATATCCCGATTTTGCATCAATTCCTACTGCGATTTTGCTTTCAAATTCTTTGACTGCTTCTTTTACAAGTTCGGGATTCTTAAGTGCTACAGAGCCTAAAATAATACGTGAAATTCCATTGTTAATGTAAAAATCAATATCATTCATCGTTCTTATTCCGCCGCCGAGTTCAACCCTAAGCCCGGTTTCTTTTGCTACATTAATAAATGTTTGGGCATTGACAGGTTCTTTTTTAAGCGAGCCGTCAAGGTCAACCATATGCACCCATTTACACCCTGCCTTTAAAAAGCCGAATGCAGTTTCAACAGCGTCGCCTGCCACCTGATGAGCAGTGGAAAAATCGCCTTTAAAAAGCCTGACAGGTTTGCCGTCAATAATGTCAATTGCAGGAAAAATAAGCATATTAAAGAACTCCTTTTGTTGAAAGCACTGCGCCGTTTTCATTTTGCTTTACGGCAACTTTAAGTGCGTGAGCCACAGCTTTGAATATTGCCTCAATCTTATGATGAGAATTAGTACCGTAAGGTACATCAATATGAAGCGTGATACCTGCATTCATTGCAAAGGCTCTGAAAAATTCCTCTGTCATACAGTTTTCATAATCGCCGCATTTTTCCTGCTCAAAGTTTGCGTTAAAAACAAGAAAAGGTCTGTTTGAAATATCAAGCACACAATTAGCCAAGGCCTCATCCATAGGGATTGAAAAAGAGCCATAGCGCTCAATGCCGCTCATATCGCCGAGTGCCTCTTTAAAAGCTCTTCCGAGCGCAATGCCCGTATCCTCAACCGTATGGTGAGTATCAACCTGTAAATCACCGTTAACCTTAATTTTTAAGCCGAAGCCGCCGTGAACACCGAAAGCCACAAGCATATGGTCAAAAAATCCGATGCCTGTTGACACCTCAACATCTCCGCCGTCAAGGCAAAGGTCAATTTTTATTTGTGTTTCCTTAGTATTTCTTTCAATTTGAGCCTTTCTCATATAAGTACCTCTAAAATATTATTCAAATCTAACCTTAATTGAATTAGCGTGAGCCGTAAGCCCCTCTGTATCTGCAAGCTTAACTATATCGTCCTTTGCCTTTTCAAGTTCATTTTCGGTATAATAAATAAACGAACTTTTCTTAACAAAGCTGTCAACCGACAAAGGTGAGAAAAATCTTGCCGTGCCGCTTGTAGGAAGAACGTGATTAGGACCTGCAAAGTAGTCACCGAGCGGTTCGGGAGAATAATTGCCGAGGAATACGCTTCCGGCATTATCAAGCCTGCCGATATATTTAAGCGGTTCTTCAACGCACATTTCAAGATGCTCCGGTGCAAGCTCATTTGCAAAATCAATAGCCTGGTCAAGATTTTCGCAAACAATAATTTCGCCGTAATCGTTAAGCGATTTTTCTATAATTTCCTGTCTTTCAAGGAATTTAATCTGCCTGTCTATTTCTCTCGCAGTTAATCTTGCTACTTCCATTGAAGTTGTAAGTAAAATTGCAGACGCTCTTACGTCGTGCTCTGCCTGACTCATAAGGTCAGCGGCAAGAAATGAAGGCTTAGCGCTTTTATCGGCAACAATAAGAATTTCACTCGGACCTGCAATCATATCGATATCAACAACACCGTAAAGAAGCTTCTTTGCAGTAGCAACAAAAATATTACCTGGGCCTACAATTTTATCAACCTTTGGTATTTTTTCAGTTCCGAAAGCTAAAGCGGCAACAGCCTGAGCACCGCCTACAAGGAATACCTTATCAACACCTGCAACAGCGGCAGCAGCCATAATATCAGGATTTGGATTACCGTCTTTACCCGGAGGAGTAACCATAATAATTTCCTTAACTCCGGCAATTTTAGCAGGGATTGCATTCATCAAAACAGATGACGGATAAGCAGCAGTACCGCCCGGAACGTAAATACCTACTCTGTGAAGTCCACGTATTCTTTGCCCCATAATAACGCCGTTTTCCTTAGTGGTGAGCCAAGACTGCTGAGCCTGGCGCAAATGAAAATCGTAAATATTATTTTTAGCCTTGATTATGGCATTTTTAAAGTCCTCGTCAACTTCATCAAGATAAGAATTAAGTTCGTCTTTTTCAATCACTGTCTTTTTAGGTACCATACCGTCAAATCTGACAGTAAATTCCCTTACCGCTTCGTCGCCCTGCTCTTTAACGGAATTTATAATTATAGTTACGGCTTCAACGATTTTTTCATCGGTTTGGCCCGAACGCTTTTTTAAATTTTTAATCAGCTCATACTCGTTTTTGCCGTTTACTTTTGTAATATTCATCACTTATACCTCATTTATATCAAACTTTAGATGCAAGTTCTAATTCGTTTAAAAATTCCTCAATCTCTTTTTTACGAAGTTTCATAGAAGCCATATTGACTATAACCCTTGCGGAAATCGGCATAATTGTATCAACAACCTCAAGTCCGTTTTCCTTAAGAGTTGAACCGGTTTCAACTATATCGACAATTCCGTCTGCAAGTCCCAAAAGCGGAGCAAGCTCAACACTGCCCTCAATTTTGATAATATCAACATCCATACCCTTTGATTGAAAATATGACTTTGCAACCTTAGGATATTTACTTGCAACAACCTTTCTGCGATGGCCCGAAAAGAAATCCGTCCCATTAGGGCACGCAAGAGCAAAACGGCACTTGCCGATATTAAGGTCAATAACTTCATAAAACGAACTGCCGTGTTCAACAATAGTATCCTTGCCGACAATGCCAATATCGCAAACGCCGTGTTCAACATAAGTTATAACGTCAGGTGCTTTTGAAAGCACTGCCTCAAAATCTCCGACAGGAAGAATAAGGCGTCTGCCTTTATTTTCAAGTTCGCTTGTATCAAGCCCCATTTTTTTGAAAAGTGAGATTGATGATTTTTCAAGCCTGCCTTTAGTCAGCGCTATGCGAATAGGTCTGTCAACATTAATTTCCTCTCGCATAACATCGCAAAGCGCATTAACATTAACACCGAAGCCGACAGCCGGAGCGTCAAGCCCAAACTCGCCTATAAGGTTATCATATCTGCCGCCTGAAACGATGGTAAGACCGCTGCCCTCCGCATAGCCACGAAAAATAACGCCTGTATAATAATTACTTCTGTTTACAAGACCGAGGTCAATGGTGATATTATCGCCAAGCCCCATATCGCAAAGCTTTTCATAAACGTTTCTTAAATAGTCAAGTGCTTCGTTTGATTTTTCATCACTATAAAGCTTCTTTGCTTCGTCTATAACGCTTACGTCGCCGAAAAGACGTGGTAGCTTTTTAATAACATCTGCCTCACGGCTGTCATCAAATTGAGCAAGCATATCACCCAAAGCGGCATAATTTTTGCCCTCAATAAGTTTGCAGATATCAGCCTTTTGAGTTGAAGTTATATTCATTTTATTAAGAATTGATTTAAAAAATCCCGCATGGCAAAGTTCAAGTTTAAATGAGGAAACATTATTTCTCTTAAGTGCCTCATAAGCCATAGAAATAACTTCAATATCAGCATCAATACTGCCGTCGCCGATAAGTTCAATACCGCTTTGCTCCGTTTCGTCAGTTCTGCCGGCAAGGCTCTTATTGCGAACATAAACATTTTGATTATAATAAAGCCTTACGGGAAAATCCTCTTTAGAAAGGCGGGTTGCAACAAGACGTGCAATCGGTGCTGTATTATCGGGGCGAAGAACGGTTGTTCTGCCTTGAGAATCAGACAGTTTATACATTTCTTCAGCCTCAATACCAAGGTCATTTTCAGCAAAAACATCGTAAAATTCAACAGTCGGAGTCATAACCTTACGGTATTTATGTTCCTTAAACAAAGCTGAAAGGATTGCTTCAACATTTCTTCTATCGTCACATTCCTCAAATAATAAATCTCTCGTTCCCTGCGGAATAAGCTTTGAATATCTTTTCATAACAATAAATCTCCTGTCACTTTAGCGTAGTAGAGTGTTAATATGCTAACATACTACAACGTCAATGTCAAGATAAATTAATAAATATTTATATTTATTACATTAAATAACGGATTAAAAAAGCGAAATTTGGTTAGATTCAGGCATATCGCCGAGCGCACCTGCATTTTTGAGTGCCTCGCAAACGCTCTTGCCGACACCTGCTCTCGCCATCAAATCGTCATAGGACAAGAAGTCACCACCGCCGTCCTCACGTGCTTTTGCAAGAGCGACAGCCGCATTTTCACCTATACCGTCAACCGCACCAAACGGAAGCCTGATTTTTCCATCCTCAATCTTGTAAATTCTTGCATCGGATTTATAAATATCCACAGGTAAAAATTCAATACCTCTTGCAAGCATTTCAATAACGATTTGAAGAACGATATATGTACTCTCGTCTTTTGCGGTTTTATCGTTTCCCTTAAGCTTAATCTCCTCCATTTTCTTTTTAACAGCCGCCTTACCCTGAACTGCCGCAACAGCATCAATAGCGCCGCCACGAACCGTAAAGTAAGCGGAATAGAAATGGATTGGCTTATGTATTTTATACCATGCAAGGCGCAAAGCAGCAATAACGTAAGCCGCAGCATGAGCCTTAGGGAACATATATTTAATCTTATAGCAGGAATCAATATACCACTGTTCAACGCCTACCGTCTTCATTGCCTCCTCGTAAGGCGGAAGCTCCTTAGGTGCTTTACCCTTACGGGTATATTCCATAATCTTAAAGCAATCCTTCTTTTTAAGCGGTGATTCCTTACCCGTTTCTCTTTCATACTTTTCAGCCTTATGGAGAAGATAGGTCATAATATCGTCACGGCATCCTATAACCTCGGAAATCGTGCACGTACCGTTTTGAATAAGTTCCTGCGCATTGCCGAGCCAAACGTCTGTGCCGTGGGAAAGACCCGAAATCTGCAAAAGGTCGGCAAATGTTTTAGGCTGAGCCTCAAGAAGCATACCAATAACAAACGGCGTACCCATTTCAGGAATTGCAAGAGTACCTGTTTGGCAATCTATATCCTCAGGCGAAACACCGATAGGCTCGGTAGATGTGATAAGCTGATACAAAAGAGGATCTGACAAATCAACATCCATAACGGGAATACCTGTTGAATCTTCAAGATATTTATAAAGAGTAGGATTATCGTGACCAAGCTCGTCAAGCTTCAAAAGTGTATCGTGAAGCGAGTTTTTAAAGTCAAAGTGGGTTGTGTATGTACCCTTAGATTCGTCATTTGACGGATACTGAATAGGAGTGAAATCCTCAACGGTGTATTTATCGGGAACAACAACCATACCGCCCGGGTGCTGACCTGTTGTTCGCTTAATGCCCGTACAGCCGACCGTCAATCTGTCAATCTCGGCTCTCGGAGTAACGTTTTGAATACCACGCTCGTCAAGATATTTCATAACATAGCCATAAGCGGTTTTATCGGCAACTGTTGCCATAGTACCTGCTTTGAACACATATTCCTTACCGAAAAGTTCCTCTGTAAATCTGTGAGAACGGGACTGATACTCGCCGGAGAAGTTAAGGTCAATATCAGGCTCCTTATCGCCGTCAAAGCCAAGGAAGGTTTCAAATGGAATTTCGTGGCCGTCACGCTTCATAGGAATGCCGCAATTAGGGCAATTCTTGGAAGGGAGGTCAAAACCCGAACCGTATTCGCCGTTTAAGAAAAATTCGCTGTGCTTACATTTTTTGCAATAATAATGGGGGGCAAGCGGATTAACCTCTGATATACCGCCGAAATGAGCAGCAAGCGACGAGCCGACAGAACCTCTTGAACCGACTAAGTAGCCGTTTCTTTCGCTTTCCTCAACAAGACGCTTTGCGATAACATAAAGCACTCCGAAACCGTGACCTATGATTGAATCAAGTTCACGCTGAAGCCTGTTTGCAACATATTCGGGAACAGGGTCGCCGTACAAATCCTTAGCCATATTCCAGCATTTTTCCGTAAGTTCCTCATTAGCGCCGTCGATATGCGGCTGAAACGTTCCCGGAGGAATAGGCGGAATATTATCCATAATGCTGTCGGCAATTTTTTTAGGATTATCGATAACAAATTCTCTTGCTCTATCCCCTGCCCAAGCGAAATCATCAAGCATTTCACGTGTGGTTTTAAAATAAAGCGGGGGTTGATTATCCGCATCGTCAAAGCCCTTTGAAGCCATAATGATTGCACGGAATTTTGCGTCGTGTTCGCTCAAAAAATGAACGTCACCCGTAGCAACAACAAGCTTACCGAGTTTATCGCCCAAAGCAATAATTTTCTTATTAATATTTATTAAATCTTCTTCGCTGTTTACTCTCCAATAGCGATTTTTCTTTTCCTCGCCACGCTTATTAGTAACGTATTCCTGATCACTCGTTCTGAGCATAAAAGCGTTATTACCGTTTGGCTGAATTTCAAGATAGTCGTAAAAAGATGCGATTTCCTCAAGCTTGTCCTCGTCTACATCATCTAAAATTGCCTGATAAACCTCACCCTGCTCGCATGCAGAGCCGACAATAATGCAGTCTCTTTTCTTTCTCAAAAGAGATTTGGGAATAAGCGGACGTTTTTTGAAATATTTAACATTAGATGCAGAAATCATTTCGTAAAGATTTTTTCTGCCGTATTTTCTTTCTTCCTTAGGGATAGATTCATCCATAGAAGTATCCTCTTTTACAAGGAAGATAATATGATAGCGTTCATATTGATTTGTTTTCATATTAAGGAAGTCGGGATATTTTTCGTCATCAACAAGATATCCCTCCATACCTAAAATAAGTTTAATTTTACTGCCCTTGCCGGAAGCGGCATAAGCCTCAGGAAGTGCCTGAACTACGCCGTGGTCAGTTATAGCCACAGCCTCATGCCCCCATTTAATAGCTTGCTTAACAAGAGCTGTAGGAGATGAAATAGCGTCCATCTCAGATAACGAGGTATGCATGTGGAGTTCAATTCTTTTTTCAGGCTCATCATCTGTTTTCTCCGCCTTTTTAATGCTCGCAATTGCGTAAGGACGAAGAACATATTGATTTGAAAATGTATCAAACTGATAGCCGCCTGAAATAACAAGAGTGCCTGCCTCGTTTATTTTATCAACAAGTGGGTCAATAACACGCTTATCATCAAACATTTTAACTGTAATTGAGGAGGTGTAATCGGATATATCAAAATCGAAAATTTTGCTTGTTCCCCTCTTTGTTTCACGTACCTCTGTTTTAAGCACATCACCCCAAACGGTTATATAGCCGTCCTCGGTTGAAACATCGGCAATATTCTTCGGCTTTTCGTGAATTGCCTTGCCGTATATTTTTTTAAGTGTATCTTTAAAAACAGGAAGTTCGTCCCAAAGCTCGTGGTTGACGTTTTTTTCTTCCTCTTCCTTTTTATGCTGCTCCTCTGCTCGCCTTTCCTCAACAGCCTTTTGCACTGCCTTTTCGATATCAAAAGCCTGGACTTCAAGAAAAATAACAACAAAATCCAAATCGAAAAGTTCATAAATCTTATTTGCAATCGTACGGTCAACCTTTTGCGATTCAAGCACGTCCTTGCCGCCTTTTTTGAGGCAAAGGGTAAGCGTTCTGTCCTCAAGTTCCGCCTCACAGCCGTCAAAAAAGCCGTTAGCCGCAGGAGATTCGTGCCTAACATATTCAAGTATTCTTTCGATATTATCAAGCGAGAACTCACTTTTCGGAAAACGTGGGTTGATATGAACTTTTTTTAGTTCCATTGCCCTTGCAATTTGGTTTTGAGAATTTTCAACAATGCCGTAATCAACAAAGCTTTCCAAATTAAGACCGATTGCAAGCTCCCTGTCTTGACGTGACACGGTAAAGGAAGTAATATCACCGTTTCCTATATATGTAATTGTATCGTCATTAACGTAGTTTGAAAAATAGTCTGCAAATCTATTCATTATAATTTATCAATTTCCTTCATTAACTCATCGAGTAAATCTTTTTCATCAACCTTGCGGAGAATTTCGCCTTTTTTAAAGATAAGTCCGCATCCGTCGCCGCCTGCAATTCCGATATCGGCTTCCTTTGCTTCACCGGGTCCATTAACTATACATCCCATAACGGCAACCTTAATCGGTTTTTTGCAGTCCTTTAATCTCTCCTCAACCTGCTTTGCAAGACCGACAAGGTCAATCTTAGTTCTGCCGCAAGTCGGGCAGGAAATAAGATAAGGGCTGTCGTTTTTAAGACCGATTGCCTTTAAGATATCAAATGCGGCAAACACCTCTTTAACAGGTGCGTCGGTAAGGCTTACACGAATTGTATCGCCGATACCGTGAGTAAGAAGTGAGCCTATACCGATAGCGGATTTGATAATTCCCATTCTTTCGGTACCTGCTTCCGTAACACCGAGATGAAGCGGATAATCGCACTTTTGCGCCGCAAGCTCATACGACTTAATCATAGTTTCAACATTAGAAGACTTAATAGAAATCACGATATCATCAAAATCGAATTTTTCAAGAAGATTAGCGTGATAAAGCGCTGATTCAACCATAGCCTCAGGTGTAGGCGAGCCGTATTTTGCAAGAATATGCTTTTCAAGCGAGCCTGAATTGACGCCGATACGAATAGGAATATTTTTCTGCTTGCAAATATCTGCAACTGCCTTAACACGTGAATCATCACCGATATTGCCGGGATTAATTCTGATTTTATCAATTCCTCTTTCAGCCGCACCGAGTGCAAGCTTATAATCAAAATGGATATCGGCTACCAAAGGAACGTCCACAGCTTTCTTAATAGGTTCAATAAGATTTAATGCATCCTCATTGGGAATTGCAAAACGGATAACCTGACAGCCTGCTGCTGCAAGTTCCTTAGCCTGCTCCACGGAACCGTCAATATTACTTGCGGGGATATTGAGCATACTTTGAACAAGAATGGGGCTGTCACCGCCGATAAAGGTATTGCCAAGCTTTATTTTTTTACTTTTTCTTCTTTCCATAACAGTCACCTGAATTTAAGTTTAAAACAATTTTGTTATATCGCTGAAGGTTACAAAGCACATCAATAAAAGAAGTGCCGCAAGACCGACAGCATTGATTAAATACTCCGCCTTTTGCGGAAGCTTTTTCCTCGTTATTCCCTCTGCCAAAAGCACAAACAAGCGCCAGCCGTCAAGCGCAGGAATAGGGAATAAATTGAAAAGACCTACATTTACAGTCAAAAGAGCCATTATTCTGAGCATTGAATACATTGAGGTTTTAACAGCAGTTGAAACAACACTGACCGCACCGACCGGACCGCTCATATCGGATATGCCGTAGCGACCGACAAGCAAATCGTGAAGGGATAAAAATACCATTCTGGCATAAGAAACAAATTCCTTACCTGTTTGGGAAATAACATTTGCAGGAGTTTTTTTAACACCCCTGAGCCAAAAATCCATAACTGTATAAGTATGACCCTCATAATCCTCTGTATTAAATTTAACCTTAAGCTTTACATCCTTGCCGTCACGCTCAACAACAAGATTGACATTTTCATTAGAGCATCTTGAAAAGCCTGTAGTTACGTCATTTGTGGTATAAACACGCATACCATCAATGCTTTTGATTTTATCGCCAACCTGCAAGCCGTAAGACTGACTGACTGCATTATCGTCAAACTTAGCGACCTCGGTAGTGCCGACAAGATTTTGCGAACAAACGAGAATAAGAACGATTACAAGGCCCAAAACAAGGTTCATCAATGCACCTGCGATAACGACGTAAATTCTTTGCCAAACCTTTTTATTGACAAAAGCATTTTCATCGTCGCTTTCCTTATCCTCACCCTCCATTGAGCAATAGCCGCCAAAAAGGATAAGCCTTAAAGTATATGTTGTTTTTTTACCCTTATGCTGTAAAAGCTTAGGTCCCATTCCGACAGAAAACTCATTAACTTTAATTTTCATAAGCCTTGCCGCCGTAAAATGACCCCACTCGTGAATTACTATTATAAGTTCAAAAAAGAGAATTGCCACAAGCACCGGGTAAACACTGTTCCAAATAGAAGTTATATTCACTTAACCGCCTCAATTACATAATCTCTTGCCGCCCTATCTGCTTCAAGGACATCATCAAGAGTAAAGTTTTCTTTTTCAGGGGCATTTTTCATTGCCTCATTATTAAGATATGCAATATCTGTAAATTTAATTTTACCGTTTAAGAAAAGTCTTACGCTTTCTTCGTTTGCGCCGTTTGCAGCGGCAGGATGAAGCCCGCCGAGTTCAATAGCTTCTTTGCAAACATTGATACATTTAAAAGTATCATAATCCGGTTCAAAGAATGTAAGTTTTCCGTAATCCGTAAGCGAAAGTTCTTTAACGGGGCTTGGCTCACGTTCGGGATAAGTCAGCGCATACTGAATAGGGATTCTCATATCCGGAACACCAAGCTGGGCAATCATTGAATTATCCTGATAAACAATTGCGGAATGAACAACACTTTCTCTGTGAACAACAATTTCGATATCCTCATTAGGCATATCGAAAAGCCATTTTGCTTCTATAAATTCCAAGCCTTTATTCATCATAGTAGCGGAATCAATGGTTATTTTTGCGCCCATATCCCAATTAGGGTGCTTAAGCGCATCCTTAGCAGTTACATTTTCAAGTTCGTCAAGAGTTTTGCCGAAAAACGGACCTCCCGACGCTGTAAGGATAATTTTTTTAATTGCTTTTTTATTAGGCATACCCTGCATTGACTGGAAAATTGCGGAATGTTCGCTGTCAACAGGAAGAATTTGAACGCCGTTTTCCTTAGCCAAATTAGTAACGAGGTGACCGCCTGCAACAAGCGTTTCCTTATTTGCAAGGGCAAGTGTTTTCTTAGCCTTAATTGCCTCAAGAGTCGGTTGCAAGCCAACCATTCCGACAACGGAATTTAAAACGGTATCGGCTTTATCGTAAGTTGCACATTCGATAAGTCCGTCCATACCGCACACAACTTTAGTATTTGTATCGCTGATTTTACTTTTTAATTCCTTAGCGGCAGCTTCACTCATCATACAAACCATATCCGGCTTGAACTTACGAACCTGCTCTTCCATAATATCAACTCTTGAATTAGCCGTTAAGCATTTAACGTCGTAGCCGTGCATTTCGCACACATCAAGGCTTTGCGTTCCGATAGAACCCGTTGAGCCTAAAAGAGATATTTTTTTCATAAGGTATCACCTTTCAATAAACAATTAAATAAAATCTTAAAATATTTTACTTGCAATAAGAGCAATTGCGTATGTAACGGGGAGAGTGAAAAGAGAAGAGTCCATTCTATCCATTACTCCGCCGTGACCCGGAAAGATTTTTCCGAAATCTTTAACTTCAAAATTACGCTTTAAAACAGAAGCGGAAAGGTCACCCATCATACCCATAAATGAGGTTGGAAGTACCATTGCAAGAAGAAGCGTTGCCATATTTTGAGGGATAACATTAACTGCTAATTTATTATAAAGAGTAAGTGCGACTGCGTTTAATACCATACTGAAAATCAAGCCGCCGAAAGCACCCTCAACAGTTTTTTTAGGGGAAATATTCGGTGCCATTTTATGCTTGCCGAATGCCATACCCATTAGCTGAGCGCCCGTATCTGTAGCAAGGGCACAAATAAGTGCATAAAAAATAAGATAAATACCAAACTGCTCGTCAACATACATATCACGGAGCCTGATAAAAATTGAAAAGCCGAAAGGAACTGCAACGCTTGCAAAAATTGATACGCTCACATCCTCAAACGTTGTGTAAGCATAATCCTTGAGCATTGCAAGGAAAAATACAAGGCACAAAATGATGATATAAACGATATTGGGAACAGCGTCAATAACCTTGCCCCATATTGAAGCGCTTACCCAAGGCTCAAGCACTTTTGCGCTTGCAAAAAGCTGGAAGCAGGCTGAAAAGATTATGCCTACAACCCTTATAAAAGTATTCTCAACCTTAGCACATTTCATTATTTCACCGCTTGCAACAGCCGAAAGAAAAGCAACGGCAATAAGCAAAACGGGTGTATTTATTTGCCAAACAACAACTGCAAGAACTGCCAAAAGGCATGCAGCGGTAATAAGTCTTTGTTTCATAGATATTTTTTCCTTTTGTTTATTTTATTAAGGCAAACAATGTTCGCCCCTATGGTTAATGATTTAATTTCGGCAAAAGCAAGTTATGCCATACAATTTATCCGCCGAATCGACGGTTTCTTCTTTCAAAATCACGAAGCGCTTGGTGAAGGTCATCAATTTTGAAATCAGGCCAAAGCACGTCGCTGTACCAAAATTCGCTGTAAGCCGCCTGCCAAAGCATAAAGTTTGAAAGACGCTGTTCACCTGACGGACGAATAATCAAGTCACATTCAGGGGGAGTAAAAATGTTATCGCTTATATCCTTTTCTGTAATATTTGTTTTACCTTCGGCTATGAGCTTATTTACCGCATCGCAAATTTCAAGCCTGCCTCCGTAATTGACTGCAAGATAAATTGTCGTTCCGCAATGCTCGCTTGTATCTTCCTCAGCTTCGTCCATAAGCTCAAGAAGTTCCTTACTCATACCGTCACGTTCGCCGATAAACTTCATTTTCATATCGCCTGCGGCGGTGATATCACTTTTAGCCTCAAGAAGATAATCCTTAAAAAGCCTCATAATAGCGTCGACTTCTTCCTTAGGTCTCTTCCAATTCTCCGTTGAAAAAGCATAAAAGGTTGCGCTTTCCAAGCCAAGCCTGCCACATTCCTTACTGATTGTGCGAAAGACCTCGGCACCTGCCTTATGGCCTGCGCTCCTCGGCAAAGCTCTTTTTTTAGCCCATCTGCCGTTGCCATCCATAATTATGCCGATATTTTTAGGGAGTATTTCAAATTGAACGTTATTATCGTTATTTTTTTTGCCGAAAAGAGCCATAATTTCCTCCTAAATAAAAAGCAAACAAGGAGCTGCAATCAGGCAGCCCCTACTAAAAAGTCTAAGCTATATTGAAAGGATTTCTTCTTCTTTCTTCTTCGTGATAGAATCAGCCTGCTTTACAAAATCATCGGTGATATCCTGGAGTTTCTTTTCTCCGTCCTTTTGCTCATCCTCTGTGATTTCGTTATCTTTTTTAAGCTTTTTGATATCGTCCATAGCATCACGGCGAACGTTACGAATAGCTACCTTTGCTTCCTCGCCTCTCTTGGAAATATCCTTTTGAAGATTCTTTCTGTGTTCCTCTGTAAGCTGAGGAAATGAAAGTCTGATTACCTTACCGTCATTTTGAGGGTTGATACCGATATCAGCGGTATTGATAGCCTTTTCAATTTCTTTAAGTGTTGATGCGTCCCATGGCTGAACAACAAGAAGCCTTGCCTCAGGTACACTTACAGCTGCCATTTGGTTAATAGGAGTAGGAACTCCGTAATAGTCAACCATAACCTTGTCAAGTACGGCAGGGTTAGCTCTGCCGGCTCTGATTGCGGCAAAATCTCTTTCAAGTGAAGTTAAGCACTTATCCATTTTTTCTTTAGTTTTAGCAAATACAGCTTCCATTGTGAATACCTCTCTATAGTAAATGTTATTGTTTTTTTCGGGCGAACAATGTTCGCCCCTACGGTTTTAAAAAGTCCGATTAAATTTAGTTTTGAACGAGTGTTCCGATTGCCTCGCCTGATACAGCCTTAACGATATTTTCAGGGTCTGTAAGGTCAAATACAAGGATTGACAAATCGTTGTCCTTACAAAGTGAAAATGCAGTTGAATCCATAACTTTGATATCCTTTGCAAGAACCTCTTTAAATGTTACATTATCAAACTTAACTGCGTCGTCAAATTTATTAGGGTCTTTATCATAAACGCCGTCAACATTTGTAGCCTTAAGAAGGACATCGGCATTAATTTCAACCGCACGCAAAGCAGCGGCAGTATCTGTTGAAAAGAACGGTGAACCGGTACCGCAGCCGAAAATAACAATTCTGCCCTTTTGGAAATGACGTATTGCCTTGTTACGGATATAAGGCTCGGCGATTTGGCGCATTTCAATTGCCGTTTGAACTCTGACGTCTGCACCGAGTTGTTCAAGTGCGTCGCAAAGTGCAAGTGAGTTCATAGCAGTTGCAAGCATACCGATATGGTCAGCCCTTGTTCTGTCCATATGCTCGCTCGTTCTGCCACGCCAAAAATTGCCGCCGCCGACAACAATGCCGACCTCGACGCCCATATCGGCAATCTTCTTAACAGATTTGCAAATAGTAACTACAGTATCATTATCAATACCGGTTTTCTTTTCGCCTGCAAGCACTTCGCCGCTGAGTTTAAGTAAAATTCTTTTATAAGCAATGCTCATTTTTATACCTCCGATTAAAAGAGTCGTTTTTCTTCTTTTATATAATAATATAAAATTAACGTAAAGTAAATATTAATATTAAAATATATTATTAAAAAATAGTTACAAATACAAAAAAATCCAAAAAAATACCGACAAAGTATAAACTCTGTCGGTAAAATCTGTTTGAATTATCAGTTTTTCGTCTTTGATTTTGACGTCTTAACCACCTTATTAAGAACTGCATAGTCCTTGGCATTAATCACACCGTCATTTGTAAGGTCATAAAGATAGCCTGTTGCAACGTCTGCGGTTTTACTGTTTACAAACCTGATAAATGCAGTATTAACAACCAACGGCGCAACCTTATTTTCAGTGCCGCAAACCGAACAAGTATAAACAAGCCTGTCAGAAGCTGCGTCATATTTAGTGTAAGAATAAGTATGCTTACCCGTCGCCTCAACGGTACGTATTCTCTTTTCATTACAGTAAGTGCAGGTATCCTGATACCTTGCAGAAACGGTACAACTGCCTTGAATAAGTGTTTGTGTTGTATACTCGCCCTCTATCCATTCTGTATGAACAAAGCCCTGAGATTTAACATTTTTGCAACGTGAGCACGCAGTCATTCTGTAAACATGACCGGGATGTTCCTCAACCGGTGTATCATTATCGACATAATCGTGACCGAGTGCCTCAAGCACAACATCATATTTCTCACCGCACCTTGCGCAAGTAGCATTTGCCGCACCCGCCGTGGTGCATGTCGGCTCGGTGGTTACAACATAACTGTTCTCTGCAGGCGTATGGCCCAATGCCGTACTTTCTACCTTAGAGGTTGCACCGCAACGTGAGCATTTATATGTAGTATATCCGACTGTGGTGCAAGTAGGCTCAACAACAGATTGCTGAACATTATCATGGCCTAAAGCCTCAATATTTTCACTCTTGGTAAGATTACAGTTTTTACATTTATAATAAATTTTACCTGCTGCGGTGCAGGTAGGGGCAGTCCTGCTTGTTTCCTCCCAAACGTGTTCGCCGTTAGCAGGAAGAGTTACGTTTCTAACTTCTTTACAGATTTTGCAGGTGTCGATTTGAAGTCCGTTAATTGTGCAGCTCGGCTTGGTAACAACAGTTGAAGTATACTGACCCTCAACCCACGCAACATGGGTAGGAGTAGACTCCTTTTGATTGCATACGGTACAGGTTTTCACAACATAAGTATGACCGTCAACTTTTGTATTATCAAGTGTTTCGGTTACATCTGAAAAAGTATGGCCGAGAGCAGGAACGGTTTGTGTTACCTCCTTCCCGCAAACAGAGCACTTACCCTTTTCCTCGCCTGCTTCGGTACAGGTTGCCGCTTTGGTTACGGTTGGATTTTCAATCTTATGTCCTGCCTTTACAACAGCATTTCGTTCAACCTTGCCGCAACCTTTAACCTTACAGGTTTTCTTTTCAATGCCAGGCATTGTGCAGGTGGCAGTACACTCATAATCATAGTAGCCGTCAACAAATGCCACGTGAGTAATAACGGTATTTTCATTGTTACATACAGAGCATTTTTGATATTCATATTTATGCCCGTCGACAGCGGTATTATCCTCTGTTTCAACAGTTTCATAAGTGTGTCCTTTTGCAGGAAGTTCTGCTTTGGACACTACGAAACCGCAGTTGTCGCACACCTGGGTAGTAGTACCTTTTTGGGTACATGTCGGTTCAAGAGTAATAACCTCATGAGTAGAAGCATGGTCGCACGCATCAATACTTACAAATTTATAGCCCTTTGCTTTAGCATAGGCTTGGGCAGTTGAATTTGAGTGCCCCTTAACAACAAGGCTTTGCTGAGAGCCGTTGAAAGGGTCTTTACCGCCGCTTGCATCGGCTTGACCGATACCGTCAAATACGCAGTTGGGATTATGAACCGTAACCTCCTGCAAAGCGGTACAGTTTGCAAAACCACGAATATTAATTTTTGTTACGGTTTCGGGAATTTCAAGTTTAACAAAGTTACAGCCATAGAAGCTCCACGGTGATACCTGGGAAATACTTGATGAAAAATTAATTTTAGATACGCTTGCATTTCTGAATGCCATATTACCTGTTTCGGTCATACCCATACCGTAGGTAACGGTAGTAAGGTCTGTGCAATCTTCAAAAGCACTCAAGCCGATTGAAGTAAGGCTGTCCGGAAATTTAATTGATTTAAGCGCAGTACAACCATTAAGCGCATAAGTGCCGATAGAAGTAAGCTTATCATTTAAAATAACTGTAGTAAGCGCAGTACAGTCAAGGAAGCAATACGGACCAATCATTTCAAGATTGGCAGGCATTGTTACAGACTTAAGTGATGTGCACTCACGAAATGTGCCGTATTTTGCAACTCTAGTATCGCTCATTTTAGTAAGAGTTGACGGCAATGAAACACTTTCGGCAACAGTACATTTATTGAAAAGAAGCTGACCGAGTGAAGTAATGCCCTCGCCGACTACAATACTCTTAATCAATTCTCTTGATTCATTCCAAGGAGCAAGCCCTTTAAGTGCAGTTTCGCCGCAATCCATAGTAGCACCCTTGCCCGTAAGAGTAAGAACACCCGTAGTTGTGTTCAAAGTCCACTTAACATTTTTGCCACACGTACCGCTTGTTGGTTTAGCGGCAAACGCCGACGTTACATTAAAGCAAAAAAGAGTAGTCACAAGCATAGCAAGAACTATAATCAAAGAAGTAATTTTTTTCATCATAATTCACCCAAGTAAATAAAATAGACAGTTTAAACGTAACTATACACATAAAATATAGCATATTTTGACAATATATTCAAGTAATTTAACGACAAAAACAGAAAAAGACAGCCGAAATTAATCGACTGTCTATTATTTTATGTATATTAAATATACTGAGATTAAGCCATAAAGGAGCGAATAACTGCTTCGCAATCCTTCTTATCCATAATCTTAGGTACAGGGTAAAGCGGATTACCTTCCTTAAGAGCACGCTCAATAAGAATAGGTAAATCTTCTTCCTTGATGAAATCGAACTTTTCAGGAATATTCATATTCTTGTTAAGAGTTCTGATAGCCTCAATAAATGCCTTGCCCTTGCCTGCTGTGTCAAGTCCTTTGCCGACGCCTACGATATCTGCAAGCTTTGCAAGCTGAGGATAAGCTGCGTCTGCATAGTAATCGAGAACATAAGGTAAAATAACTGCATTAGCCAAGCCGTGAGGTGTGCCGTATAAGCCGCCGAGATTATGAGCAATAGCGTGAACATAACCTACATAAGCGTGAGTAAATGCACGACCTGCAAGGTATGAGCCTTTAAGCATATTACCTCTTGCCTCAAAGTCCTTGCCGTTATTGTATGCCTCTTCGATATTGTCAAAAATAAGCTTTGTAGCTTCTTCGGCTTCCCTGATTGTGTCCTTAGTATTACTCTTACCGATATAAGCCTCAACTGCGTGAGTGAGAGCGTCCATACCTGTTGTAGAAGTAATATGAGGCGGCAAGCCTACTGTAAGTTCAGGGTCAAGTACAGCGTACTTAGGTCTGAGACAAGTATCGTTAATGGCATTCTTCTCGTGAGTTTCAGGGTCGGTAACTACTGCTGCTACAGTTGTTTCCGAACCTGTACCTGCTGTTGTAGGAACAGCGAAGAACGGCGGAAGTGCCTTATGAACTTTAAGCTGACCTCTCATAGCACGAACAGACTGCTTAGGCTTTACAACCCTTGCACCTGCTGCCTTAGCGCAGTCCATTGAAGAACCGCCGCCGAATGCTATAATGCCCTGACAGTTGTTTTGAACATACATATCCTTACATTCTTCAATGTTAGGGATAGTAGGGTTAGGCTGAACACCGTCATAAACAACGTACTCTACTCCAACTTCTTCCAGTTTCTTGAATAAAGGATCAAGAAGATTTAAGCTCATAAGCCCTTTATCAGTCACGACTAAAACCTTGTTGACACCTTTGCTCTTTATGAACTCAGGCAATTTAAGAACACTGCCTGCGCCTTCAAGAAGTTGAGGCTCGGACCAATCCATAAAACACATTGCAACCTTAAAAACTCTCTGGTAAATTCTGTACCAAATCTTTTTAAGTTCCCAAAGCATATTACAATTCCTCCTTTTCTTTAATATTTCCATTATATTGTAACTGTTTAAGGAAAGATTTTCAAGTGTTTTATAAAATACTCTTTCAAAAAAATTCAGCTTATGATATTATAGTTTCAGAAAATATTTTAGAGGTCTTAATTATGAGCGGTGAAAAAGTAATATTTTGCGGAAACAATCCTGATTTTTTAGATAAAAAATTGACCACGTTGAGCGACAGTTCAAACGGCGGAAATGCGTTTCGTATTCCGAGCCTTATCAGAAGCGGAAACACCCTTATTGCGGCTATTGACAGGCAAAGCTGCGGTGCCGACTGGGGATATATTGAACTTGCGATAAGAAGAAGCGAGGACGGCGGAGAAACGTGGAGCGACATTCAAATTATTGCTATACCGCCCGCAAGAAAAACAATGCTCAGCGACGAGTGTTACGGCTCTGCTTTTTACATTGACCCTTGCATGGCAATTGCTCCAAACGGCGACGTATTGCTTTTGGTTGATTTTTATCCCGAATGCAAAGGGCTTCACAAAAGAAGCATACTTGACAAAAAGAAAGCGCCTTATGCGCTTTACAATAAAGAAATGCGTCCTACTCTTTATGACAGAGACGGAAAATTTTACGTTATAGACAAAAGCGGTCACGTGCTAAACCACCGATACACAGATACGGGTATGACCGTTGACTATGAAAGCGGAGAATTATATAGCGGTGAGGCTTATCTCGGCAATATTCATTTAAACGGCAAGTCGCCGTCAAATATTAACGAAGCCGGGGCAAAAACAACATTCGGTGCACCTCTCAAGGCACCGAAAAGAAATTATTTATATCTTTTGAGAAGCTCGGACAACGGCAAAACCTGGAGCAAGCCGAAGGACATTACAGGTCAGGTTTTAATTAAGCAAGACGGAACATTTTTAGGCGTTGCGCCGGGTGTAGGACTTACCACTCACAAAGGCAGAGTTATCATGCCGCTTTACGTTGACAGAAAGCAGACTGTATCAATTTACTCAATTGACGACGGCGAAAATTGGCACAGAATGGCGGGTCACCCTTATGCCGAAAATGTTGACGAATGGCAAATGGTGCAAGCGCCTAGCGGCGCAATAATCGGGCTTGGCAGGGCGAAAACATACGGCAAAACGCCTATGTCAATCTCCTACGATGACGGCAAAACGTGGATAAACGCAGGCAAAACAGACCTTTATGCCCCGAAATGCCAAAAGAGTGTAATCAGCATCGGCGACTATGTTTTTTGCTCGCATCCCAATGACAGAACACGTTCAAACGGTGTGATTACCGTCGGCAAATTCTACAAGGCTAAGGGCAGAGTGGCAGGCATTAATTGGTACAGCGAAACCGAGGTAAACAAAGGCTTTTTCGCCTATTCCTGCCTTACGAGAATTGATGATGAGCACATAGGAATTTTGTACGAATCCGAGCCGAGTTCGTTTATTTTGTTTAAGAAATATAAAATCAAAGACTTAATATAAAAAAATCCCACAGAATAGGCTTCTGTGGGATTTTTAATTAAGTCTTACCAATATAAAGGACTGACACATTAGGCATTTTATATATTCCGTCTTTTTGGAATTTTTCGAAAAATTCCTTACAGTTTGAAACATAAGGCGAATAATTTTCGTCACCCTCTTTAGGTGAATACGAACTTGAAAGGCAACGCTCAATAAACTTTTTCTCGTCATATTCAAGAGGATTGTCAAATTCAAAATAACCGTATTTGCCGTCAAAAAATTCACTTATCATCTCTTCGTTAACTCGTGTGCCGCCGTTAAAGCCAACGAATTTAGGGCAATTCTTACTTGTTAAATTTGAAAGTTCTTTTACACTTTCGCTGCTCATATCTCTCGTGTTCCAAATAAGCGCAACGTATCCGTCTTGCTTTAAAATTCTATTACATTCAATCTTGAATTTTTCCTTATCAAACCAATGAAAGGACTGAGCGCAGGTGACAAAATTGACACTGTTATCCGCCAAAGAGGTCGCCTCGGCGCTTGCATTAACACTTATAAAATTATTAAATTTTTCAAGTGAAGTCTCAGCCTTTTGGCGCATTTTATCATTCATCTCAACGGCAAAAACCTTTGCTCCCTTATCTAAAAGCTGGCGGGTGAAAATACCTGTACCCGAGCCAATATCGGCAACAGCGCTCCCTTTTTTTAAGCCGTATTCTTCAAGCTTATCAAGCAAAGCAGGCGCATAGCTCGGTCGAGCCTTAACGTAATTATCAGCCTTATCGCTGAAAAGATTAAGATTATCCATAAAATCACCTCGAATAAATTATAGCATAGGAATAAAACAAATACAATTGAAATATCACAATAAATTTGCAAAAAAAATTGACAAAATTTGCTTAATATTATTGAAAATAATTTAGATAAACATTATAATATACACGAAAAATCAGAAAAGAGAGATAGATATGAACATTTTTGAAGCAATAAAATCACTTGTTAAATACGGCATTGACAATAAAATGCTTGAAGCAGAGGACGAAATTTGGGCAATCAACAGAGTTTGTGAGGCTTTAAAGCTTGACACTTACGAAGAAAGTGAAGCAAAGGAAAGCGACCTTGAAAAGATTTTAGCCGTTATTCTTGATTATGCGGTTGAAAATGGACTTTGTGAGGACAGCGTTGTTTACCGTGACCTTTTTGACACTAAAATTATGGGGCTTATCACTCCGAGGCCAAGCTATGTTATCAACAAATTCAACTCTCTTTATGAACAGTCACCTAAGGCGGCCACAGATTTTTACTACAAATTAAGCCAAGACAGCGACTACATCAGAAGATACAGAATTAAAAATGACTTAAAGTGGATTACTGAAACAGAGTACGGCGACATTGACATTACAATCAATCTTTCAAAGCCTGAAAAGGACCCTAAAGCCATTGCCGCTGCGCTTAAAATGAAAAATGCATCATACCCAAAATGCCTTTTATGCAAGGAAAACGAGGGCTATGCAGGACGCATTAACCATCCCGCACGTCAAAACCACAGAATTATTCCTATGGTACTCGGCGGCGACGATTTCTTTATGCAGTATTCGCCTTATGTATACTACAATGAGCATTGCATAGTATTTAATGCCAAGCACACACCTATGAAAATAGACAAAGGCGCATTTGAAAAGCTTCTTGATTTTGTTGAGCTTTTCCCTCACTACTTTGTAGGCTCAAATGCAGATTTGCCTATTGTTGGCGGCTCAATCCTCACTCACGAGCATTTCCAAGGCGGAAACTATGAATTTGCAATGGCTAAAGCGCCAATTGAAACAGAGGTTAAATTTAAAGGCTATGAAAACGTTAAAGCAGGCATAGTTAAATGGCCTATGAGCGTTATAAGAATTGCAAGCGAGGATAAGCTCGAGCTTGTTGAGCTTGCAGATAAAATTCTCACCGCTTGGAGAGGATATACAGACGAGAACTCATTCATTTATGCCGAAACACACGGTGAAAAACACAACACCATCACCCCAATTGCAAGAATGAGAGACGGCAAATTCGAGCTTGACTTAGTTTTAAGAAACAATATTACCACTAAGGAATGTCCTTTAGGGTTTTACCATCCGCACCCCGAATATCACCATATCAAAAGAGAAAACATCGGTCTTATCGAGGTTATGGGCCTTGCAGTGCTTCCAAGCCGTCTTAAAGGCGAAATGGCGCTTCTTAAAGACGCAATGGTGTTGGGTAAGGACATTGGCTCAATTGAGGCTATAGCAAGCCACAAGCAGTGGGCTGATATGATTATGAATAAGTACGACATTACAGCAGACAATTGTGAGGAAATTTTGCAAAAAGAAATCGGAATAGTATTTACTTCTATTCTTGAGCAGTGCGGCGTTTATTCTCGCAATGACGAGGGTAAAGCAGGCTTTATCAAATTTATCGAAAGCGTGAAATAAATGTTTAATCTTCACACCCATACGTACCGTTGCCACCACGCAAAAGGCACTGACGAGGAATATGTAATCAAAGCGATTGAAAACGGATATGATTTAATCGGTTTTTCCGACCATGCACCGTATCTTTTTCCAAACGGTTATGTCAGCAGTTTCAGAATGCTTCCGAGTGACGCACAAAATTACGCTGACAGCATAAAAGAACTCAGGGAAAAATACAAAGGAAAAATTGATATTAAGCTTGGCTTTGAGCTTGAATATTATCCGAGGCTTATCGACAGGGAAATTGAATTTTTAAAAAGTCTTGATTACGATTATTTGATTTTAGGTCAGCATTATGTTGACAATGAATATGAGGATTATGCAATATATTCAGATTCACCTACTAAGTCGCCTGCCGTGCTTGACAAATATATAAGTCAGGTAATTCTCGGCGCTAAAAGCGGACTTTTCACATATATTGCGCACCCCGATTTGATTAATTTCAAGGGCGACAATAAGCTTTATATTCAAAAAATGACATATATGGCAAATGAGCTTAAAAAGCTTGATATTCCGCTTGAATTTAACTTTTTGGGCTACACTGACAAGCGCAATTATCCTAACAAGGATTTTTGGCAGATTGTAAGTGAAGTCAAAAATGACGTTGTTATTGGTCTTGACGCTCACAATCCTAATGTTTATGATGATAAAGAAAACCTTGAAAGAGCGAAAAAATATCTAAAAAGTTTAAATATAACCCCGCTTGATAAAATTGAATTGTAAAAAGAAACCGAGTAAGTCTAAGACCTACTCGGTTATTTTTCTATTCTATTATTTGCTTTATTGAATTAACAAAATCGTCCATTTCATCGAATATAACCTCAACAATTATTGACCAATTAATTCCCTCATAATCGTGAACCAATCTATGCCTTAGACCTGCTACAATACTCCAAATAATATCAGGATACTGTTTTTTGGTATCATCGCTGATTTTATAAACCTGCTCACCGATATTATAAAGCGGAGTAGTCACTGCCCATTGCAAAAATTCATCATTAAGCAAATTTTCTTTAGTTATTGAATGTTCTTTAATTTGAAGCTGTAAAGAGGACCAAATATCAATAATCTTTTTAATTCTTTCATTATCAGATTTTTTCATGCTATTTTAACGCCCTCCCTCATAACATTTTCATAAAAAGGAGTTGATTTATCAACCTCGCAAATTTCAAAAGCGTCAACACTTTTACCTGTTATTCGCCTAAGTTCTTCGGCAAATGCAAATATATTTGACTTTTTAAAATTTTCTCCGCCGAAAACGAGCACGTCAATATCGGAATTTTCCGTCTGCTCTCCCCTTGCGTACGAGCCGAAAAGGAGCGCATATTCCGCATTGTATCGAACAAGAAGTTCTTTTATTGATTTTTCAATTTCATTTTTAGTAGGCATAATATTGCTCCTTTCTATATGATTATCTAAGTTAATTCTTACTATACCTAAAATCGTATTTATCCTTTAGGACGTTTGGGATTTTTCTGCCGTTGATTATGACTGTATCATCGTCAAGCCACTGAGCCTCTGCGCTGTCGGTATTATTTTCCCAATAAATATTGCGAGCGTATGAGGAATCGGAATTTTTACGCAAAACGCCGAGGACTGCATAACCGGTAGTTGCGCCGCCGTCATTTTGATAAATTTCAACGGTATAAGCTGAATTTGGCGAGGGGTATTCGCCCATAAGCTTTTCACCTTTAATTGCCGCAGTTGAAAAGAAAAAATGATAAATGCAAATTAAAGCCGCCGCAACAATCGCAATTGAAACGGCACTTATCGCAATTGTCTTTTTAGTTTTGCTTTTCAAAACCATATTTTAAAACCATTCCTTCTTGTTTTGAACATAGGTTTGATAAAATTCTGCGTCTGACTTTGTTAAATAAAGTATGCCCTCAATAAGCGAAATTACAGCCATAACAGGTGCGCCGACTCCAAAAGTAAGAAGTGATACAAGAAGCATAATAATGCCGCTTTTAGTATATCCGAGATAAAATTTATGAATACCTAAAGTGCCAATTAATATTGCAAGCAAACCTGCTACAATCTTTTCCTTAGTAGGCTCAGTATTCAACTGCTGAGGATTGTAATTCATATCCTGCTGCTGATATTGATAATTAGGTTGCTGCGTATTCGGCTGACCGTTGTAATAATATTGACCGCCCTGCTGTGCATTAGGGTTATAATATTCATTTTGGCTTTGTTGGCTGCCATGAGCCATATCATTAGGCGCACCGCAGTACGGGCAGTAAGGGGCATTGTCATCAAAATTAGTTGAACAATTTTTACAAATCATAAATTTACCTCTTTTCATTGTTATATTGTCAATTATTCAGTCGGCAGTGTCACACTGAATAGTAGGTGTTAACTCATAGTAAGTGTAACATATATAAACACAATTTGCAAGACGAACGGTAGAATGAAAAAATTTCCATATTAAACAAAAATCAGGGCTGTCCTATAAATAAGACAACCCTTCTTTTAATTTGCGCAAAACAAAACCGCCAAAGAAAATCGTTTGAACTATCAATCATCAATATTTTGATTTATTATATTTTTTGATATATCCAAATAATTTTCCATCATTTGATTAGTTTGATTTATCATTTTAACAGCATCAGTTTTTGTTAAATCAAGAGCAACCGACAATTTTGAATAATAGTCAGCCAAATTGTCGCTTTCTTTGATAAGACGCTGGAATCTTAATAATAAGCTTCTGTCCACATCATATTTTGAATATGTCAAGCGCTTAATACTATTTATCTTATCTGAAAGCTTTTGGGCAGTTCTTCTTTGTTCTAAATTATCGTCAATGCAGAATGATATTTTATTTGTGTCTAAATAAAGCATTGATTTTCAATTAAAGGTCTAAATCACTGAGGTCAATAATGCTTTCCAGACCGTTTTTGACGGTACTCTTACCTTCTTCAATAACCTGGTTAGATTTATTTTCCAATGAATCCATTGCCTTAACAACTTCGTCAATTTGTCTCTTGATTTTTTCCACAACCTTGAGCTGAGCTCTGACCTTCTTAATTTCCTGATCAATAACCTCTTGCATTTTTGCATAACGAGAGTCATCGTCCTCAATAAATTCATTTGCTCTCTTTTTAACGCTGGCATATCTTTCAAGAAGGCTTTGAAGTTTACCAATTTGAGTTTGTAATGTTCCCTGAGCTGTCATAAAGTCTGATAAATCGACTTTCATTTTAAGTGTTTCTGCCATTTTATATTCCTCCTATCATTTAAGAATATTCTTAAATGCATCCTTTATATATTTGGTTCCGTTTTTAACAAAATCTTCGCCTATGTTTAATATGTTATTTACCATAGAAGTAAATCCGCTCATCGTTTTGCTGAGATCAACAGCAATAGTCATAAGTTTGTCGCCGCCCAAAACCAATTCGTCGATTAATGAGCCGTCAGCCATTTCGCTGATATTTTTAACTGCTTGTCCGGCAGCCTTTACAGTAGCCTCTGTTTCGTTGTTAAGTTCCTCGACTTCTTTCAACCATTTTTCAGCAGAAGCTCTGTCACTTGTATGTATTTTCATTTACAATTTCTCCTTACATAAAAATTTATATTATTACAAGCTGTTAAAGCGTCTAACACTCCAGCAATGCCAAGCACCTGCGCAGCTCTTGTAATTCCTTTTCAAGCTTTTTGATATATGCGTCTGCAATATCACATGATTTTAAATATTCATCACGAAGCTCTCCGTTTAAAGAATCCATAATATTAATTCTTGCTTCATAATTTTTTGCCTTTAAGTTTGCTATATACAGTTCACATTCGTCAAATCTGACACGCATAGTATTATCCATACTAAACCTCCGGCTAAATCAAAAATATTTCTTCGCCGTCTTTAATTGAGTACGACTGCAGAGTAAGGGCAGGATTAAGCAAAATGTTATTTTTCAAATTCAAATTTTCTTCATTTGAAGAAATATAAGAATTATCACTCATTTCAATTACACCCTTTACCAATACTTCTATCAACTCATTTATGTTCATATCCAGAGGAACAAATACATCAAAAGACCTGCTGATTGCAGGAACCTGCAGACAAATTAAAATTTTATCCATAATGCACCTCCGCTAAATAATTGACATATCTTCCTCATTGCCAACATTGTTTTCAATTTGACCGCAAGGCATATGCATTGCATACCATTGACCACGGTATTTGAATAAATATCTGTTGTAATTAGGATTAATTTGCTCTATTCTGCGATATTCCATAGGCAAATCAAAAATATTTTGCTTGCCGTATTGCCCGCCGAAGAGCAAATAGTTTTCCTCTTTATTAAAGCATTTCATAAGAGAATCTATCGTTAGCGAGCTTTCGTCATCGGGATAAAAGCAAGCTGTAAAATAAATATTGTAACTCTTTAATTTAGAAAAATATGTGCTCAGTTCAAGCACCAAATTATCGTCCTTATCGGTATGGCAAACATCACCGAAGCTTTCAAAAATAACCATAAGAGGCCTTGTATTAGAACGAATATATTTTTCTGCCTGCTTAGCCCTTGTTTTATCTGTTTTTGGTATTGAATGTTCTTCGCAATACTCATCTCTAAATACATTTCTTGCCTTGATTTCGTCATATATAGTTTTGGAAAATTCTCTCAAGCTTTCAATATCGCAATCCAGCAATGTAGTATTAAACGAGGTATTTGCTTTAATTTCCCTTTCATATTGACCGCCAAAAACAGTATCCACGCTTTTTCTGACAATAATCAAATCCATATCATTATGCTTACAAGCGTAAATCAAATTATCAAACACGGGTTTAACACCGTCAGGATTGCCAAAATAGAGTGACAAGGAATATAATTGATGAAACGGCATTGCAACAGGCTTGGTTGATGATACAACATAGCCAAGCGGCAAGCAATTCTTACCAAAATCTTTGCAAAAATCGGCATATTCCTGTTCTTTATCAAGCATTGGCAATTTTTTAACATTACCGCTGTTTGAATATTGATTCGAAATATTATCAAGTCTTTCTTTCAAAAGAGCGGCTCTGTCCTGCTCCTCCTTATCGCAATAAGGCATTGCAATATGGTGTTCAAGAACCCTCTCATCAACAATGCAAAGTCCTCTACCCGGAATCTGCGGCGGTGTAAATGTGCATTTTGTATCGAGCATATCGTTATAATCATAACGGTCTTTTCCGTTAAAGGTTATCTTGTAGTCAAACTCGTCCCTGCTTTTCATATTAAAATCGCCCGGACGATTAGCGGTTACAATATACTTTACGCCGTAGTTTGCCGCTTCATTTAATTTATCTTGAAGAGTAGAATAAACGTCCTCACCGGCGGCGAAATTTCTGATATTTGAAAAGCCGTCTATAATTACAAATATCATTGACATTGAAGCTATTTTGCAATATGAGTTGTAGTTCGTTACATCCGCCTTTGCAAATATTTTCTTTCGTTCGTCGATAATATCGTCAATAAGTGTAAACACTCTCTTGAAATCGCCCTCATTTGCATCTGTAAGATATGCTCCGCAATGCGGAAGCTTTGAAAAAGCTCTAAGTGCGCCCGCAGATAAATCCAAAATATAATAATTGAAATTTTCGGGAGAATAACGCTCGACGAAATTAAGAAGTAAGGTACTGACAAATGTACTCTTGCCATTAGCAACTGAGCCATATATGAGCATATTGTGAAGGCTCATCATATCAATTGTTAATGGGAATTGACTTTGCATTTCAGGGTCGTCAACCATACCCATCAACGCAGTCATAGTACCATCCAAATTTTCGCTGTATTCATTTGCAAGTTCATCATAATCAAGATTACTTGGCAAAGGATTTAGCCAAAGACTTTTAGGCTCAATATTTTTACGTTTTGCAAGATCAGACAAATACTTAACTATTGAAACAATTTGTTTAGTGCCAGTCTTAACCTTTTCTGTTTCTTTTTTTACATTGATGATAACTTGACCCACATTATCTACAAATTGAACAGAGTCGTCCTTAGCTACCTCTATTTCATCGCTTGGTGTATATTCGGCACCGCACCAAGCAGACTGACCCTGTGCAAAAAGTTCATTATAACCAACCTGCAAATAGAAGCGGCCGGTATTTTTAAGTTCAGCCGCATCAGGGCGCTTAATCATATCCATACTGTCAGAGCGATCTTGAACACGCAGACAAACCTGAAATTTGGTATTACTTCTGATTTGGTCATTAACTACACCGCTCGGCTTTTGGGTTGCAAGAATAAGATGCACGCCGAGACTTCGACCTATACGGGCAGTACTGATAAGTTCATCCATAAATTCAGGCTGTTGAGCTTTCATTTCGGCGAACTCATCGGAAATAATAAACAAATGAGGGACTGGCTCTGACACCTTGTGATTTCTATAAAGCTTTTGATAATCGTATATATCCATCGTGCCTTCATTTGTTTTACTTTTCGCCTCTTTAAAAACAGTCTGTCGTCTTTTTAGTTCACTTTTTATTGACATAAGAGAACGTTGTATTGACGCACCGTCAAGGTTTGTAATTGTGCCGACAAGATGAGGAAGATGGATTCCTCTGTTTTTATCCTCAAAAGCATCAGCTAAGCCGCCGCCCTTATAGTCAATAAGTACAAACGCTACCTCGTCAGGACTGTAATTAACCGCCATAGAAAGAATATATGTAATAAGAAATTCCGATTTACCTGAGCCTGTCATACCGGCAACCAAACCGTGAGGACCTTGGAATTTTTCATGCAAATCAAGATTGAACAGTTTTCCGTCAACACCGACGCCGATTGGTGCGGCAAGCGATTTAACCGGATTATTACTTTTCCATCTTTCAACAGGATTAAGGTGTTCAATCTTACCAACATTATACATTTCAAGAAATGTCACCATATTAGGCAACATATATCCTGCGCTTTCGGTATTTATCTTTATTTCAGATATTTTTTTTATGCTTGCTGCGGCAAGTCTTTCGTCTACATTGTCAAAACTGAAACGTTGATTTCCTTTTTCCGGATGAAAATAATCTACTATTTGAGGTTGATTTTCGAGATAAATAACCTTTCCGCATTCCTTAGGTAAAACATCAAAAGAAACAACAAGTGACGTTCCCTCATATTCAGTATTTGAAAGCACACTATTAACAGGAGCAATATAATTAAATAATGTTTTATTTAACGCAAAAACAATATATGATATACCGTCTGTAATGTTATATTTTGACGATTTATTTAATTTTTCCTCCTGCTCTTTATTAAGATAATTTGAAAGTTGCTGAGCTTCTTCCTGATTAGTAACAAAAAACCTGATGCTTTTATCATTTGACCAATTGTGAGGAAGATAACGAACAAAATTCAACGCCTTAGCGTCAGAAGCATCTGCAACAAGCACAATTTTAAGTTCATCATAACTGTGAGTTGAAGCAAGCTGCAATATAATACGCTTCATCATTTCTATTACCGAGCATTTATTTCCTATAATGCCTGTAATAAAATCATCAACGAACGAATACATAACAGGAGCATTATTTAAAAGTACAGGTTTTTCGGCAATTTCGTACATTTCGTCTTCCAAAATATCGCTTTCAACCTGAAATCTTTTTTGAGGATATTTTATTTCGGCGAGTATAGGAAAATCACCGTAACCGATACGAATTTTTAAAAAGTCGCTGTCGCTTTTGCGCCTATCCCATAATCTTTTTTGAGTAGCCGCAAGCTTAAGAGTATTATCAAGATGAGGATAATTAAAATCCAGCTGTTGCTCCTCCAAAGTCTTTTCATCATCAATGGTTTTTTTGATATGAGTAAGATACTTTCTATATGACTCAAGCCTTTTAGCTTCATATTCACGTCTTTCCTTTTCAGTAAAGCCTTGAGTCAACGTAGGCAATACCATACTTGTCATTGCCATAAAAATATTGCCTGTCATCAAAGCCTGTCCGCCCATAAGCATTGGCGAACCAAGCCTTAAAAGTAACGGAATATTATTACCCTTGAGCGACATAGGAGGCATTTCAATTTCAATAGGTTTTGGATCAATATTCTTCATTTTTCTCGGAGCACGCTCATAAAGAGCATAATTGCTTTTTGAATTCGGTAATGAATAACTAAGGTCAATTTGCGAAACGATATGTCTGATTTTCGGAGTGTTGATTAACACACGATTGTTATAATTGTTTATTGAAATAAAGCCCGAACCGATAATTATATATAGGCCGACTATAAAAATAACATCTCCTACATTAAGCAATGACTTGTCTGTTTTTTTGCCGTTTAAATATGTACCATTTGTACTGTTCATATCAACTATTGCCCATTGGCTGCCATTCCATTGCAATGATGCATGTTCACGTGACACTGCCGGATTTTGATAACAAATGTCACTCTTATTAGTACGTCCAATTACATAGTTGGTTCTTTCTTCAATATAATATGACAAAAAGGTATGATCTCCCGGATGTTCTTCCTCAGCATAGATTGTGAATTTTTCATTTCTATACTTAAAACGAAACATAGTATTCATAATCATACTGTGCTTTTGTCCTAAATTCTTTTCGCCGTTTTGATAAGACTTAATAAAAAACGCCGGTTTTTCCAAATTTGCAATCCATTCGCCATTTTCAGCTTCAAAGTAAATTGGCTTTTTTTCAATTCCAAAGGAATCTGTAAATCTGTAGCGTCCTTCCATAGTGTCAGGTAAAAGCAAGGTAAAAATTTCACCGCTGTCCGCAATCATTACCACACGAATCGGATATATTGTTTCGCTGCCATTAACTTCCATATTTAAATTATTTGTTTCACCTGAAAAGTCCGACATACTAAATATCCTTTCTTATAAATACTGTAATTACGAAATTTGATTTTCGTTTAAAAAATCTTAAGTTTCCTTTTTATTAAAATCAAAATTATAAGTTCTCAAAGAAAGCTCATAATTTTGGCTTTAATCAATCACAGTCGGTGCGGCGACAAGACGCACCGACTGCTTTTAAATCAATGATTATTTATTCTTTTTTGAATTTTTATAATCTTCTGTTGCCTTTTCTTCCCTCTTACGAAGCTTTGTTGCAGCAGCAAAACCGCCTGCGCCGATTGCAACGGCAATTGCTGCAATGCTGCACCAGAAAAGGACTGTGTGAGCATACCAACGAGTGAATGGGTTTGTTGATACGGTAATAGTTGAGTTAAATTCAAGTGATGATGAATCGAAATTAACTGCTTTATTATTTGAATCACCTGTATCTGTAACATTGCCTGCAAGGTCTGTGATAACAAATCTTACATTTTCCTTAGAACACTCGCCGATTGTGAACTTGCCACTATAACTTGTTACGTCCTCTATATAGCCTGCTACATTTTCTTCCTTTGAATCCTTGCTTCTGATATGGTCAACAGAGTCAATACCGTTTTCATTTACATAATAAACGTCAATGCTCTTAATACCGATAGAATCAAAGATTTCATAGCTTACATCAAGCTTTGTTGCATTAACAACTGACTTCTCAAGACCCGAAACACTCTTAAGAGACGGTGCGGTCGTGTCAAGTCTAAAAATAACATCGGCATCTTTATAATTGATATTTTCAGATTTATTTCCCACTTCATCCTCGGAAGCAATATAAATCTTATAAATACCGTCAATCGCCTTGCCGTTATCATCTGTAAACAAATCTTTACTGATTGTGTAATTATACTGATACCAGCCGCTTTGACCGATTTGAACAGTGCTGTTTACCACCGGATTAACCGTAAGCTGACCGTCGCCGAATTCTACCGGTGAGCCGTCACGGGTAACAACAACTTCAAGTGTGCCCTTTACAAGCTTATCAGGGTTATATTCGGTGATGACAAGATTGTTATCAATTGACTGAACGTAAGAATTGTTCAAATCATTTACCAAATACTTATTCAAAGCATATACAGAGCCGAAGCGATTTACAGTAAACTTAACTGTTTGGCTTGACTTGTTACCTGCCTTATCGGAAATATTTACAGAAAGGGTATAAATACCGTCATTTTCCTGAAGCTTCTTAAAAGTTTCCTCATTAGCTGTGAACGAGCCGCCCTTTGCATTTTTGGAAATCTTAATAAAGTCGCTTGTAACGTCTTTATTAATTTCGTTCTTTCTTGTTCTCAAAAGTTTAATTTCACTGTTTGCGATATTGATATCGTTAAATGAAATTGAAGGAAGCACTGAGCCTTTATATGACTTTCCGTTTTCAACACCCTTAATTAAAGGCTTAGCAATTGTTGTATCAACGGTGAAGTCCTTAGCGGCAGTACCGCTAAACTTAACGCCCTTATCCTTATTGCCTGCCTTGTCGATTACCTGCATATCAAAGGTGTAATCGCCATCTGCATTATATTTGATAGTAGCAGTATAAGTATTGCCCTTTCTGCTCCAAGAGGAAACAGTAGGCTCGGCGATATTTGAGCCGTCTTTAGTGGATGTTCTCTTATAAATAATTCTGCTTGCAGCTGTAGAGAAGTTATGCTCAACTACCGTAATAGTTGCCGTACGGTAAGCGTTGAAATACTTTTCGTTAGTGGCAGTATTATTATCGTAGCTTACAGATACAACAGGGTTTGTATTATCAACAGTAAATGCGATATCAATTGCTCTGTCAGCATCGTTTTGAGCTGTATATTCCGCCGTCTTATTACTGCTGAATTTAACGTTTTTATTATCCGACTTATAATTTACGCTCTCGGCATTTGCAATATGAGAAGTAATATCCGAAGCGCTTACCTTGAAGTTGTAATCACCGTCTGCAGTGAACTTGGCTGTCATTTTATAAACGAAACATTCTCTGCCATCGATAACTTGAGTACCAACGTACTTAAACTTAGGCTTAGGAGATACGTTAGTCTGTTTATTATTATCGTCTGTACGCTTAACGTCAAATACTACGTCTGACTGAGAGAAGTTACGCTCGCAAACATAGATATCCGCTTCTCTTGAGCCCTTGAAATAACCGTTAAATTCTTTATCGTCATTTTCGTTCATTTGAACTGCAATTTTAGGAGCGGACTTATCGATAGAGAGTGTTTGAACAACGTTCTTTGTAACATTGCCTGCTCTGTCGGTAAGGGTGAATTTAATTTGGATATTATTGCTGTCGTTTGAAACCTTGATTGTGTTCTTCAAATTAACAATAAGATTTGTATTAGCCTCACCTGTTGCCACCCAATCGCCGAGGCAGTCGTCACTATAGCCCTTCTTTGCTACAGAGGTAACCTTGCCGTTATTATCAACGGTAACTGTACCTGCCTGCTTCTTATCGTCAAACGGAGAAACGATTTCCCAATCAATTTGTCTGATACCTGAATATGTATCTGCAATTTCAACGTCAACGGTAGTATCTGCGCCGTAAAGGTTATTGCCGTTTTCGTCCTTAATGTCAGCGCCGTTTGAATCCTTGCTGTCCTTTAAGGTATACTTGATTGCGCTTGTCTGAGTATGAAGGTCAGGGCTTTCAATTACTGCGCCGTTCGGCTTTGAAAATGTGTCAGGAGTATGACCTACATTATCGCAAGCCTTAGCATAAATCTGACCCTTGAAATTAGCCTTTACAGTAAATGTAATTTGGTTATCCTTATTTACAAGCTCTGTTTTTACTTCACTCTTTACGCCGTCCTTATCAACAGTGTAATATGTGATAGATTTAACGCCTGATGACGGTTTTTCATCATTTGCTGTTACTGTAACCTCTGTATCCTTAATGAAGTAATAGCCGTAAGAGGTTTCCTCAACAGGAGCAGTATTTGCACTTTCAACAGACTTATCAAATGCGTAGCCCTTCGCCGTGAATTTGAAATCGGTAACAGACGGGATTGAACTGTCCTTATAGATTGTCTTTGTAACAGCAGATTCCATATCGTTGCCGGCATTATCTGTTGCCTTAACTTTGATTGTATATGAACCGTCAGGGTTTGCCTTAAGCTTTGAAGTATTAAGAGTTAATGAAATTTTATCGGTTTTAGTGTCTGTATAAGTTGGCTTAATTTTATTGCCTTTTGCATCGACAGTTATCGGCTCAAATTCATCGCCTACCTTTTGGCTTACGGCAATGCTTCTGATACCTGAACATGAGCCGTTATCCTTAGGGTCCCAAATGTCAATTTTCAAATCAACATCGCCCGGATACCAATCGTTGCTGTCGCCTGTTGCGCTGTTTTTATCCTGTGCCGGAGTTGGGCAAGTAATTGTTGCATCTGGTGCAACAGTTTCAATCATAAGATTTTCTGTCTTGATATTTGAATTGCCTGTTGTGGCGGGAGCAAAATTTTCGGTTTCATTTTCAACGTTATCGACTGCCTTTGCAGCAAGTAAAACGTCTAAATACGTTTTGCCTTTTTCTGTTTCAACAACGTCTTTTGGAAGAGTAAATGTTGCGGTGTAAGTGCCGTCACCATTATTAACGATTTTTTCATTTTTAGCACTCATACTTTCAGTACCGAGAATCTCATATTCGGCAGAAGTGCTTGTTGCATCCTTGCCGTAAAGAGTAATGCTCTTAATACCTGCCGAAGCATTTTTATCCTCAGCAGTTACGCTAACCTCAACCGTTGTTTTTGAATATGTACCAAAGGTTAAGATATTAAGAAGTTTATCCTTAAAGGATTCGCTTTTGTTGAATTCAAATTTTGTAATTTGAGGTTTTGTTGTATCAATATATAAATAGCTCTTTTCAGCAGATTTGTCTTCATTGTTATAGACATTAGAAACATTATTTGCAATAACCTCTAATGTATTTTCACCATTAGCGTCATTACTTTGGAACATAGACGTATTAATTTCAAATGTCTGTTTTGTTGGTTTTTTCGAATTGCTGAAATCAACATTTTCAAGAGTTAATCCGTCGCTTGACTTTTTAACTTCATTACCGTTTAACTTGACATTGATTGAATTGATACCATGCTTATCAGTTACAGTAACAATAAAGTTAGCGTCACCGTTATACCAAACCTTGCCTGATTCTTCGTCATATCTAACCAAATTGGTTGAAGCGTTGCTTCCTTCTTTTTCAATTTTTACAGTTGGTTTATCAGTAGAAATTGTCAAGCTGTTACTGATTAACGGTGTTTTCTCGGTATTAATCGTAGCATTTTTATCTGTAGCAGCTATACCGGTAGTTTCGTTACCAACATTATCTTTTACTGAAAAATTTTCAAGTTTTAAATCAGTTGCTTTGTCAATTTCAAAGGTTGCTTCATTGTTTGAATCAATCTTTTGCTCTTGATTATTAAATGTAATCGACTGCACACCTGAGCAGGTATTTTTACCTTCAGTATTTGTTGCAGAGTTTTTAATATCATGTGCTTTTACTTTAACAATTACTTTACTTGAACTGAATGTACCAAACGATGTGGTCTTTACATCATTTTTAGCATTTGTAATTTCAAAGCTATCAATAACCGGTGCAGTCCTGTCAATCTTTGATTCAAATGTTTTCACTTTACTTACATTGTTTGACTTATCAACGGCATAAATGTAATATGTCTTATTTTCCTCATTTGAAATCTCGAAAGAATATTTTGTTTTGTCTGCGTTTAATGTAGCTTCGTTTGTTGCATTTGCATAACCATCTTTTGTGCCATATACAACCTTTTCAATACCGCTTGATGGATTATCAGCAGAATTTTCATCAGAAACATTACCTGTTACAGTATAAGAATCTGCATTGGTCCAATCCATTATTGATTTATCTTTATCAAATGTAAGAGTAGGTTTAATCTTATCAATAGCAATTAATACATTCAGTGGACTTATATGCTTATTTGCGACGCCTATACCCTTTGAAGAAGCTATTGAATTTATTTTTACGGTATTATTAATTTGTTTGCTTGCCGAATAACCCCACCAATCAGATGAATTAATCTGAACATTACTATATTCAGTTCCGCCGCTAATTGTAGCTATTGCATCTTTTTTTAATACAAATACATTAGTTCCGTTTTTAGCTACATACTCTTTAACAGGAGCAGAAGAAAAAGTAATTTTATAATATTTGTTTGAAATAATGTCAGCCGGAATAGATGAATTGATTTTATCAAATTTCACCTCTACCGTAACGTCGGATGTAATATTAGAAATTGTATATTTATATCCGTTTTCGGTTTCAGTCAAATTATCAACATCCAAACCATTGACTTTAACTGTTTCTATATCATAACCCTTATCAGGTGTGATTGTAATATCAGTGCTGCCGTTATAATCCACAGTAGCAGGGCTTGCTGTCGCTGTACCGTTTTTGCCTGAATTTACAGTTACATTAAATGTATTAATTGCAAATGTAATTGTTACGCTGTGAGCCTTATTATCGTCAAAAGTTTTTGAATACTCGGTTTTAGAATTATTGAACTCACCATTTACATCTTCGTCATCAATTTTTACCTTTGCAATATGATAATTTGTTTCGGCAACAGCTGTAAATCCGGCTTTACCACCCTTCTTAAGAATAATTTTACCACCGCTTGTCACTCGAACATTGTCACTATTGTTCTTAACCGTACCGTTTTTGTTATAATTAATTGTAATTTCATAAGTAGGTCTATAGAAACTTACACTTACAGAATGATTCTTTGTAACATTTTTAAGTGCATCAACTTCTGCAAGGTCATATTTTTCCTGACCCTTAGCGGCTTCGATTTCGTTGTCGTCAACTGTCAAAGTGTCAATAACATAATTTGTATTGGCTGTTGCAACAATTGTGTCTTTTTGAAGGTCCTTGCCGTAATCAACCATAGTGTTATCGCCGGTAATCTTACCGCCGCCGGCTGCGGTTGCTGAAATGCCAAACTGCTTAAGAGAAAGCTTTTCGTCGCCGAAATTCTCATCATGAGAAGCATTGACAGTCTTTTTAACCTCGTTGTACTGCTTATCAACATTAAATTTAACGCTATACTCAACGTCCTTATAAACGTCAAAGCTGTACTCTCCGTTACTGTCTGTTTTACCGTCGAATGAAATATCCGTAAAGCCTACAGGAGAATAAGTGAATTCAAGTTCAACGGGCTTGTCGCTTTCATCTACAATTCTGCCGGATACCTTAACCGTATTGACTGCCGTCAAATCTGTATTACTTAATGTAAATGAAGTATCGCTTGGAACAAAATTATCATTATGATAATCACCGAAACCGTACAATTTTGTAATTTCCAAATCGTATGCAGTTTCATCATCAAGATTATCAAATTTTGCCTCACCTTTTTTCATCTCTTGCGTAAACTTATTTTCCGCATTGTTTTTATCTGTCAACGTAACAGTACCGGAATAGTTATAATCTGCAATAGATATAACATATTCGTTTTTAATTGCAGCAAAAACAGATGCAAAGCCTACAGGCAATGTTCCGATAACAAGAACCACCGCCAAAAGGATTGCAACAAGCTTTTTGCTGACTAACTTTTTATTAACCATATTTATTACCTCCTCTTCTTAAATTTATGGTTTAAATTGTTTCATTCGTATGAATCAAAACAATACTTTTAATAACTTTAAATCCGTCTATCTTAGCATTTTGGCTAACGTTCGGCTGAGCCTCTGCGTTGCTCAAAACGGTTGTTTCATCATCTGCAAGAAGCTCGGTAGCCTCAGAATTATTACTGAGAGGAACTGTTGCGTTTGATTTATTGTTTTGAGGCAAAGGCGCAGTTGCATTATCGTCATAAACGCCTTTTCTAAGAGGAACTGTTGCATTAGGATCAGCTTTTTTAGCTGCGTTTTTCTCTGCATTTTTTTCAGCCTTTGAAGTTTTAGACTTTTCCTCAATCTTATCGGTCAAAGTGCCTCGTTCAATCGCTGACGGTGACGGACGGTGAGCCTTATTGCCTGTTTTATCGTTTTTATCTCTCATTTGGGCAATGGATTTTCTCGCCGTTCTGCCGCTGAGTTCTCCTATAACTTGAGGAATGTTAAACCTGATAAACGCATATATCGCCACAAGAAGTGAAACTGCAGCAATAACGAAAAAAACAATTGAAACTGTATTTATTGTCATTATTATTGCTCCCTTCCTGCCGAATTTGCGACATTTTCATATGCTCTTTCAATATTCTTTGTATAATCCTTATACGCTTTTAGCACCTTTTGCTGAAGTTTTTCATTAATATCCGAGGAAGCGTCAATCTTTTGTGCATTATTATTTATACTGTCAAAAATCTCAATTACAGTGTTCTTGTCAATTCCGTTTTTGGCAAATGACGTTCTGTAATCGTTCAAGAGATTTTCAAATTGATAATAAAGAGTAAGCTCGACATAAACCTGATTTTTGCTAAACTGATAGCCCTTATCAAGATTATCACCTGTCACGCAATACTTAATGCTTTTAACAAGTTTTTTATAATCCTCGTCTGTAGCCTGATTTCCGTTATTGTTATTAACAAAATCGTTATAGAACTTACAAATTTGGTTAAAGCTGTTTGCGATATTGTAATAGCTTGAACTTTCGCCCATTTCCACAACATATTCAAAATATTTTTCAGCACTCAAAGCTGCTTCCAGTTTAGAACCGCTATCGCTTTGATAGAGGTTAAATATTGCATATCCCGTTTCAAAGCAAAGTTTATCATAATCACCGCTGAGCTTTAATTTATCTTGATTTTCGCCGAATTCTTTACTGAATGTATTAATGTCGTATGTAACTTCTTTATCCTCGCTGTCCTTTGTTTTGCAAGAAAGAAGTTTACCGGCGTCGGTACTTTTTTCAATATATTTCAAATAAGCGTCAGTTTTTGTACCGTCAAGTTCTATTGCTTTAAAGCAATTTTCAGCAGTAGTGTCGGCATCAACGGAAGTATCAATCAAACCGTTTGAAGTAACATATTTTTCATAATTGTTTACGTCTGTTTTATGCTTAACTGCCATTCCTACAACACCGGCGATTGCCATAATAATTGCAAGAGCCAAAGAAATAATAAAAATTGCAAGCTTACGCTTTTGCTTTTTCTTATAATCAATACCAATAAGCTCATAATGTTCAAGGTCATACATAAGCTCATTACAGTTTTGGTAACGGTCATTGGGATCCATTTGAACACATTTATCAATAATGATTTCTAAGCCGTCGGAAAGTTCCGGATTCCACTGCCTGATAGGAACATAATCGTTCTTTTTCGGATCAACACCTGTTACAAGGTGATGCATAGTCATACCGAGAGCATATATATCCGACCTCGGATCTGTTTGACGTGAGCCAAACTGCTCCGGCGGTGCATATCCCTTAGTGCCGAGAATAGTTGTATCGGCAAGGTTTTGCTCCTTATACTCACGTGAAATACCAAAATCTATAATCTTAAGATTACCCTCGGGTTTGAGCATAATATTTGCCGGCTTCATATCACGGTAAATAATCGGCGGCTTTTGAGAATGAAGATAAGCGAGTGTATCGCAAATTTGCTTAGCCCAATCGATTACAACTTCTTCGGACTGAGCACCCCATTCCTCAAGCACCTTATCAAGCGACTCTCCCTCTACATAGTCCATAACTATATAAATTTGAGGATCGTCCTCTTTATCGATAATATCTACAATTCTCGGGATAGCAGGGTGATCAAGCCTTTTCATAAGTTCGGTATCGTCAGGCACTTTATTCAGCACTGTCTCATTATTTTTACCTATACCTCTTCTTTGAATAACCTTAACAGCCCACTGCTTATTTAGCCTTAAATCCATAGCAAGATAAACAACGGACATACCGCCTTTGCCTATCTGCTTAAGTATTTCATATTTTCCGTCAATGACGGAACCTCGTTCTATAGCCAAAACCGCACCACCTTACTCATAGCATTTCAAAAGAGCAACCGTGATGTTGTCTTTTTCGTTTCTGCTTTTAACCAAATCAATTAAATATCTGCTGTTTTTTTCCATTGACTGTTCGTCGCTTAAATTATCGAAATTGAAATTTTCATAAATTTCTTCATTAGTAAGCACGTGCCTGAAACCGTCGGAGCAAAGCATATAAACGCTGTTTTTATCCGTCTTTCCCAAAATCATTTGAGGTTCAACATTACGGGAAGCACCTATACATTGAAGAAGCATATTTCTTTTCGGATGAATTTTCGCTTCTTCGGCAGTCATTCTTCCGGCTTTGATTTCTCTCGCAATAAAAGTTTGGTCCTCAGTAAGCTGGTTAACGCTGTCTGTAATGCCATAAGCACGTGAATCACCTACGTGAGCAATCAAATACTTATCCTTGATAAAAAGCATAGCAGTCAAAGTGGTACCCACTGAGTTTTCAATCCTGTTGCCGTACTGACCGATTAAGTAATTCTGTTCCTTTGCCATTTTTGCCCACTCGTCTGAAAGAGCACTCCACGAAAGTCTTTTAAGCGACAACGGCAATTCTTCTTCAAACCATTTTGAAAATGCCTTTACAACAGTTGCGCTTGCAAGTTCGCCCTTATCAAGTCCGCCCATTCCGTCGCAAAGGACAACCATTGCAATCTGACCGTATTTTTCGCTTTGTGCAATTTTTACGCACACGCTGTCCTGATTTGTTTTTTTCGTGTTACCTATATCGGTAACAGCTGATGCAAAATATTTCATAAGAATTCTCCTAATTTACGCCCTTTGGATTTTCACCGAATTCATTTGCGCCGACTTGACTGTCAGTACAAAACCAAACAAGCATAATTATTTGACCTACCAAAGGAATCAATGCAAAGAATATATAATACTAATCCTTACCTAAATCGTGCAATCTTCTCACCATCAAAGCAAGCGTAGGCACTAAAATCGCTATCATATACAAGCCACCTATAACCGGTCCGACATAAGGTATCATACTTACAAGGGAAACTAAAACATTTGCTAATACAGCATACCAATATTCGCTTCGCCTTGCCCTACCGGAAAAATTAGTATAATTCTTCCAAAACTTTATATAACAATCCTTAAATGAAGGCTTTTCAATTATATTTGAGTATTCACTTTGATTATTGCCGCCTTGATACAGGTTGTTATTTTGATACGAATTGCCGTTCTGATACGGACTATTGCCACTTAAGACTGTCGTTTCCTCAGCCTTATCATCAAATTCGCTTTCATTGAGCACTGTTGTTGCCTCTGTGTCATAAAAATCTGTCGGTGCATCGGCATCGTTCACTTCTTCAACAGCCGTGCCGCAAACAACACAAAAAGAATCATTATCGTGGAGCTGTGCTCCGCAAGTTTTACAAAATTTCATCGTTTTTCCCCCATAATAATTAAATAACTGATTTAAAATCTAATAACTGCTTGTTATCAAAATTAAATTTTATTTCTTAATATGATTCTTATTTATCTCTTAAACAAACCGAATTTTTTCTTCAAATGACCTTTTTTCTTCAAATAATCAAGCTCGTTTTTCAATTCCATACAAGATTGATATCTATCGTTTGGATTTAATTGAGTACATTTTTTAATAACGGTGAGCAAATCTTTTTCTACTGCCGTTTGAGCCTGATCTGCAACTTTAAAGTCCAAACCTTTCGGAGCTATACCAAAGCAAATATTATACATAGTCATTCCTAAAGAATAGATATCGCTTCTTCGGTCTGTTTGAGCACTGCCATATTGCTCAGGAGGTGCATATCCTGAAGTTCCTAAGCAGTTTGTATCTGCTGCTTTGCTCGACTTGTATGTACGTGCAATGCCAAAATCTAAAACTTTAATATTTCCGTTAGGTTGAAGCATAAAGTTTGCAGGTTTCACATCTCGATAAATAATTGGCGGCTCTTGTGAATGAAGATATTCCAAAATATCACAAAGCTGTATTGCCCAATCAATAACCTTTTCAACCGACTGAGCGCCCCATTCCTCAACAATTGTATCGAGTGTTTCGCCCTCAATATAATCTGTTACAATAAAAGCATTATCATTTTTTTCTACAATTTCAAGCACATTTGGAATAGCAGGAAATTCTAATTGTCTTAAAATATTTGCTTCATTAATTAATGCCTGCCTTACCTGCTCATTATTTTTATAGAACACATTTAATGTTTTTACTGCCACTAACTTATTAAGGCTCAAAAGCTTAGCAAGAAAGACCTTAGACGTTGCACTCTGCCCAACAAGCTTAAGTATTTCATATTTTCCGTCAAGTATTGTTCCAACATCCACATTTTTAAAATCATCATCTTCATCACTGTCTGTTAAAGTCTTTGATTCGACTGCATCTAGAAAGCTCGTAAAATCATTAGCTTTCTCTGTAGACATTTCCTTTATAACCAATGATGCCAATGTATTCATTCCGTCTGCATTCGGATGTGAGCTGTCAATTGTGTCATAAGGTGTATTGTATTTATATAAATCAGCAATTTTACAATTATAGTTATTTGCCGCTTGTTTAATTTCACGGTTATATTCTTCAATATGTATTCCGCCGTGCATATATGGAAATTTGAATCTTTGATTTGTTGACATATAAGTTGTATTTAATGTGCAACACCAAATTTCAGCATTCGGATAATTTGAGGTGACTTTTTCAAGCATTTTGTTATAAGCACACACAAAATAAGATAGATCTAAGCTTTCTTCTAAAAAATGTGTACCGTCGAGTACAACACCGTTTGCCCAATCATTAAAGCCGAGATAAATTATGATAACATCGGGCTTAACACTGTTTATGTGTAAACAGCTTGTCCTTTCATCACTGCATCCCGATGGAAAAAGAGTTGCATTGCTGCCGGTAACACAACTGCCAGACCAAGAATTGTTCACAAGCAATTCGCCGCCAAAGAATTCAATAACCTTTCCCCACCAAGTATCATTCATATCGTGAATACTTGCTTTTTCACAGTTACTCTCATCAAAAAACACCTTGTAGCCTTTCGGATTATATCCTGCAAGAGTGCTAATAGAATCGCCTAAAATTGAAAACTGTTTGCCATAATATTTGTTATGATACTGCCATTTAATAAATTTACATTGTTTTTCATAATCGCTTTTAAGCAATGTATCATTAAAACAATCAGCAAGAATTTCGTTCATTTTTAAATCCGCCTATAAAATTTATATATGAAATTCAAATTCTTCATTTGCGAAGGTGATAATATCACCGTCAAAAACCTGGACCTCTTCATTAGGGGTTAGCCTGTTGCCGTTTACGTAAGTGCCATTTGTTGAATTTTCATCCTTAACAAAAAAGGAATTATTTTTAGTAATAATATCTGCATGAATACGGCTGATGGCATTATTATTAGCCACAAAATAATCGACGTAACTTCGTTCCTTGCCTATGCGAAAAACGGGTTTATTAATATCCATTCTGTCAAAACTGTTTTTTCTTATTAAATAAGGGTATGTAATTTGAGGTCCTTCACTCAAAAGAGAAGTCGGCTCATCATCGATTAAAAGAGAAGTTGCCTCGTCCTCATCTAAAAGTGAGGTTGGGTCGTCGAGATCGCCCTCATTAAGAAGCGAGGTTGGGTCGTCGAGATCACCCTCAAGAAGCGAGGTTGGGTCGTCATAATCGGGAGCAGGCTTTCTTCTTTTATCCATATCGTAGTAAATATCCTTTCCGTTTTTAAACGAACCGAGATATTCACTTTGTCCGTATTTTTGCCTTTTAACCTGCTTATAAATTTGAGGATAAACATCAAGCAAATATTTTTCTATATTGATAACGGACACTGCCTGAAGCCCTTTTAAATAGGCTATAAAATTATTAACACATTTATAGTCCTCATTTAGTGCAAGCGTTACGGAATATGCAACGTCATATAAAAATGGCGCCAAGTCTGATGAAATAGCACTTGAATAAATTGGCTGATAAACAAAATGAAGTTCGTGCGTCATTTCGTTTACAAAGACATATTTCATATTAAGTATCAAATTATTAATGTTAAAGGAGTTTCTGCCGATAGATTTAACTGCCTCTAATATTTGTGCTATAACCAAAAAGAAATCGTTTTTGGTTATACCTTTTTTTAAATAAGCCTCCAGTTTTATTCCACCGGGAGAAAGGTAGGATAATTTCTTTTCTCCTTCAACAGTCGGCTTCATAATTCCACGGATTATTTTGGAATTGAGAATTTCAACTTCACGAGCATTAATTTGCTCGTCTTTTGAGAGTTTACTCTTAACAGTAATTTGGGAGTTTTTAAATTTTACTTTCAATTTAGACACGTCAGCTTCTCCTAATCAAAAACAGCAAACATTTTTAAAAATGATTAAAATATTTCCTATTTTTGCAAATTGTAAATAAAATAAACTTTTTTCATTTCTCAAAAAGCGTATAAAAATAAACACTTACACTTTTCGTTTATACATTGTTAATAATTTTACTTAATTTAACAGGATTCGGCAATATGTTTATGGTGACGGACTGCTTTTACGTGGTAAATAACTTAACGCAATGTTAAAAATAATGATATAATGTATCTATAATTTTAAAATTATGTTATTATATAATGTATGAATTGAATAAACAGGAGAATAGGACAATGATAAAAATTGCGATTTGCGATGATTCAAGCGAATTTGATGAAATATTAACGTATAAAATCGAAAATGCGCTTTCAAAGCTTATTGATATTGATTATACTGTAGCAAGCTTTACGGATTTAGATACATTCAAGCAATATTACGACAACAACAGAGTAGACATTGCTTTTTTAGACGTAATGGTTAATGATAAAAATGCAATTGATTGGTCAATTTTAAATATGCGCAACAATTATACGCAATCTGTTTTTATGACATCTTATCCGCAATGTGCCTATAACCTTTCAGAAACGAACTGTTGTTACTTTATTATCAAGCAAAAGATGAATGACGAAGCAATAACAAGTGCATTAAGAAAAGCTTTGAAAAATACAACACAAAAGAAAAATGATATGACAATTGTAAAATCAGGCAACAAAAACATAGCCATAAACTTTAATGATCTTGTTTATATCGAAACGTTCAACAACAATCTTGTATTACATATATCAAACGAAGAGCCTATATGCATTTATTCAACGCTTAAAGAATATGAAAAAGCGCTTCCGCCTAACTTTTTGCGATGCCATAAATGCTTTATGGTAAATATGAACCACATAATAAGCTTTGAGAAATACGAATTCAAAGTAACTTCAGGTAACGAAATACCTATTCCTCCAAAAAAGTATTCTAAAATTGTAGATATTTACAAAGACTATATAGAAAATATTTAGGAGTATTTTCACGGCAATGGCATATGTTAATTTATTAGAATTTTTTCCTTTTACATTTTTAATGCATTTTATAAGAACAACTATTGTATTTAATGTTGCACATCAAATTTTGGAGGACAAATACAACAGTTTTGTAACGTTTTTATCGTTGACTGTTACCGGAATGGCTTTTTCATACATATTTCTTCCGATAGCAAATGAGAAAAACGAATTTATAATTTTAGCTGGGTATTATTTATTACTTTTTGCGGTTCTTTTCTTTGTAACAAATGCGACCTTTTTTGCTCGAGCAATTTCAATAATTTTCGGTTTGATTACATATATGTTATCCGCACTTGTCTCCTCAATAGCACTTTCTATGTTTGGAATTAATATAGCAAATTCATTTAGTTATGAAATACCGACAATGATTTACTTTGCAAATCTTTTATTTATTTTTTCCTTTTCATTTATATTTGTAATCATTGTTAAAATGATAAAATCGAAATCAAAAAACGGTTTTAAGCACAAAATAAAATACACCTTGTTTTTGATATTTCCGTTCACTCATATTTTTTCAGCTTTGCAGCTTATGAACGTTTACAGAGTTACAAGGCAAAGCTATGAAAGAGTTGCATTTTTCAAAAATTCAAAAACAGACTATTTTATGATAGGACTTTCATTTATTTGCTTATTGATTGACTTTTCAATAATATTTTTTATAGACAGCTTTGAGAAAATCGAGCAAAAAAACATTGAAAATGAAAAAGCGCTTTTAAAAAGCGCACTTGATTACGAGCAAATACAAATGTTTAACGAGGAAAAAAGAGAATTTATAAAAATAAAGCACGATTTAACCAATATTATTACCACGGCGCAGGGATTTATTGAAATTGGCAAACCTGACAAAGCACTTGAAATATTTAAAAATACAAACAAAAGCCTTGCGGGAATATCCGAATTCAGTATCTGCTCCAATGACACCGTCAACACAATTTTTTACATAAAGCAAAAGGAAGCGCTGAAAAGCGATATAGAATTCAGGGCGAAAGTTGACGAAACGTATCCCATTTTGATAAACGATTACGATTTGGCAAGACTTTTAGGCAATGTTATTGACAATGCAATTAACGCATCAAAGCAATTAAAATACGATAAAAAAATCGAACTGTTCATGTCAATTTCATCCGGCGGCTTAGATATCACAGTTAAAAACAGATTTGATAAAAAGGCTGAAAAGCCCAAAAAAAGCAATATAAACCACGGCAATGGAATACTGATTGTTAAGGAAATCTCATCACTCTATAAAGGAACATACAACGCAACCAAAAACGATGATATTTGGATTACAAAAATCTCAATTCCAAATGTAAAAAAACAATAAAATGCCATAAAAAAACAGCTTCGCTGCCAACTGATTTTAGCTGACAGCAAAGCTGCTTTTGTTTTATCAAATATTTTTAATAAAATGGATTAATTTTGCACTTTCCTCAAAGCCGCTTGAAAGATGAAGTTTGACACTGTCCAAATTATCAATTTCACAATCAGATGCAATTTGAGTAATTCCCTGCTCTTTAGCCCATTTTTCGCACAGTTCTATCAAATGAGTTGCTATACCGAAATTTCGATATTCTTCTTCAACATAAATTGCTTCAATATAGGCAACTTTTTCGTTTGTTGCCCCCTCTACATATTCCGACCTTATCGAACAATGAACAAACGCAAGCATTTTTTCATTATAATAAGCAGTATAAACTCTGTTATTTTCTGTTTGTACAAGCTCCTCAAATTCGGTTTTCAATTTATCATAATCATCATTCCAAAGTTTAGTTGCAAGCTTTGCCACATTATAAGCGTCTTGCTTTCGGCAATAATAGAATTTTAAATTATACCAAATCCACTCTAAAGCATCCACTCCGTTAAGGGAATAAAAATACACCTTGTCCCAAAGTTCGTACATAGACTTTCCGTCAAAAACTTTAGCGTTTAAAATTTCATCGGCAGTATTATACTCATACGCATTATTGCCATCGGGAGTAATACCAAACCAATACGGTTCTTCAAACTGATCATTAAAGCCAATCCAGCAGTCATTATACTTATCAATACCGTCTATATAAAAATTATTTTCATACATATACTTACCCTTAATTAATTTATCTTTAAATAAATCAAAAGGAATCTTTCTTCCTAAAGGGTAATTTGTACTGTCCATATTATCACCTAAACAGATAATAACATAAAAATTAAATTTGAGCAAGAAAAAAGAGCACCTCTTTCGAGATGCTCTTGAACGTTTAATTAGCCGTTGATTTGCTTTGCGATTTCCTCTGCGAAGTTTTCTTCTCTCTTCTCAAGGCCATCGCCCTTCATCATTCTGATAAAGCCGTTAAGCTTAATCTCTGTGCCGAGTTCCTTAGCAACTGAAGCTACATAGCCCTTAACGTCGCCCTGGAAAAGGTCGCTTCTTACGAATTCCTGGTCAACAAGGCAGTTTTCTTTATAATACTTGCCCATCTTACCTGCAGCAATCTTTGCAAGAACTGCTTCAGGCTTAGAAGCCATCTTAGGGTCTTCCTTCATCTGAGCTGCAAGAATAGTCTTTTCATGCTCAACAACCTCAGCAGGAACTGAAGCCTCGTCAAGATAAGCAGGGCTCATAGCGGCAATCTGCATAGCAACATTCTTACCCATAGCATCAAATTCAGCAGTAGCTGCCTTTAACTCATCAGCAACGTCGAAGCCAACCATAACGCCTACTGAGCCGCCGCCGTGAATATATGTTGAAACAATACCGTCCATTCTCTCAAAACGACGAACTTTCATATTTTCGCCGATTGAAAGGACAAGGTCATTAAGAGTTTCTGTAACTGTTCTGTCTGTGCCATCGAACTTTTCTTCCTTAAGAGCCTCAACGTCAGCAGGGTTTGTTGCAAGGATAGTCTTTGCAACGCCTTCAACGAAGCTCATAAATTTCTCGTTCTTAGCAACGAAGTCTGTTTCTGAGTTTACTTCTACTACAACGCCCTTCTTAGCTTCAGCATCATAATAAGGAAGAACTACACCCTCAGCAGCAATTCTTGTTGCCTTCTTTGCAGCAGCTGCAAGACCTCTTTCACGAAGAAAGTCAACAGCCTTATCCATATCGCCATCAGCCTCAACAAGAGCCTTCTTACATTCCATCATACCAACGCCGGTCTTCTCACGAAGAGCCTTTACGTCCTGAGCTGTAAATGCCATTATATTATCCTCCTAAAAATAGTTATATGTTATATTAAATTATTCAGCAGCCTCTTCGCTTGCTTCTTCTGTAGCAGCTTCTTCTGCTGTGTCGTTACCGTCTCTACCCTCGATAACTGCGTTTGCAATAGCGCCTGCGATAAGCTTTACTGCACGGATAGCGTCATCATTACCAGGGATAACATAGTCGATTTCATCAGGGTCACAGTTTGTATCAACGATAGCTACGATTGGTAAACCAAGCTTCATAGCCTCTGATACAGCGATTCTTTCCTTACGTGGGTCAACGATGAACATTGCATCAGGAATCTTCTTCATCTCTGTGATACCGCCAAGGTACTTCTCAAGCTTCTCGATTTCAAGCTCAAGACCAACAACTTCCTTCTTAGGAAGAAGGTCAAATGTGCCGTCCTCTCTCATAGCCTTAAGCTGAGCAAGACGAGCAACTCTGCCACGGATAGTCTTGAAGTTTGTAAGCATACCGCCAAGCCATCTTGCATTAACATAAGGCATAGCGCAACGCTCAGCCTCTTCCTTAACTGACTCCTGAGCCTGCTTCTTTGTACCTACGAAAATGATTGAGCCGCCTTCTGCAGCGAGGTCACGAACGAACATATAAGCCTCATCAAGCTTCTTAACTGTTTTCTGAAGGTCGATGATGTAAATGCCGTTACGCTCTGTGAAGATGTATTCAGCCATTTTAGGGTTCCATCTTCTTGTCTGGTGTCCAAAGTGAACACCTGCTTCTAAAAGCTGTTTCATTGAAACTACGTTTGCCATTATTATTTCCTCCTTTAAGGTTAATTCCTCCACACCGAGTATGGCAAAAGCCCATAAAAATCACCTAAGGCTTAACTCGTGTGTGTGCGTATTCGCTTGTATTTCTACGAATGCTGGGATATTATAACAAAAAAGGCTTGAAAAATCAAGCCTTTTTTCAATATTATTTGGTTTTTACAGTCTTAATCTTTGACCATTTTCCATAGTAAGTTTTATTTTTTCCGTTACTCTTTAAAGTAAATGATTTTTTCTGAAACCATTTTATAAATATTAGCCGTTGGCGGAGTTATTGGCACTGTCGAGAACAGTATCAATAGCAAGAACGACTGCAAGAGCGGTTATTTCGTCGGTATCATCTGAAATATCAAGCTCATACGTATCGCCCCAACTCATCCATGCCTTATGGATTGAAACGATTTCCTCATTGCCCGAAGTGATAACATAATCGTGGGAGAACAGGTCGCCGTCAACGTCCCAGCCCAAGCCGTCAACATAATACTTAGGCTTAAAGAGGGTAAGCTGCTTAACTATTTCTGCAACCTCCTCACCGCCGACCTCAACGGTAAACTTAGGCATAAAGGTCAAAAGCTTTTGGCGGACAAACGCCACCTCGTTATCATAAGTATCATATATATGCAGCTTTCTGCCGAGAGTCAAAATCTCACCCTCAACAAAATATTTGTCATTGCCGTTTTCATCCTTAACAGAAAACTTAGCGCCGATTGAAAATACCTTTTGCTTAATATAAAGCTTCATATTCTTCTCCTATTTTATATATAGCTTCATAACCTGCGCCCTTGCCTTATCCTCTAAATCATCATCAAGAGGCTCAAGTGTGCAAGAGCCGTATTTATTTTTAACTGCCAAGGAAATAAGCAAATCTGCAAGTTGCGGATTTTTAGGCAAAACAGGACCGTGAGAATATGTGCCGAAAGTGTTTTTATACCTGACGCCCTCTGTGCCGTCTTCGCCGTTATTGCCGCAGCCTTTAATCATTTTGCCGAGTGGCTCAACGCCCTTGCCGAGATAAGTTCTGCCGCTGTGGTTTTCAAAGCCGACAACCTCTATTCCCTCTTTTGTTTTATAAGCAAAATTGCCTATCATACGTTCCTCTTTGCCCTCGGTATAAAAATCAAGAGCGCCGATATATTCCAGCATTTTGCCGTCATAAGTTTTATAATATTTGCCGAGCATTTGGTAGCCGCCGCAGATAGCAAGCATAACCTTGCCCGAATCAACAGCACGTTTAATTTCCTTATCCTTGCCCTTTTTCAAGTCCTCAAGCAAAACGTCCTGCTCAAAGTCCTGACCGCCGCCGATAAATAAAATATCGTAATCGTCGGCATTAAAGGATTTACCCATAGTAATTCTGTCAACCTGAGTAGAAATGCCACGAAGTTCCATTCTTTTAGTAAGTGCAATAATATTACCTCTGTCGCCGTAGAGATTGAGCATATCGGGATAAAGGTGTGCAATTTTAATCATCATTCCCAAAAGTCTTTACCTCCAAGTCTTTTAGCGATTACAGGGCGCATAGCCATCATTGAGGTATAAGTCGGAACAATATAAACGTCCCTGCCTTGACTTGTTGCAATATCAACAAGTTTATTATAATCCTCGTTTTCAATAATCTTAATTTCTCTGTTTCCTACGCCCTCATATTTAATACGAACTGCCATATCATAGCAGCGCTTGCCCGTAACGTAAATTTCTTTAACATTAGCCTTTTCAAATATTCCGGCAAAATCGACGTCCCAAATCCAGCTTATATCTCTGCCGTCTGCGGCATTATCGTTAAGCGAAAGAATGAGGGTAAAATCATCATCGATATTTTTAAGGAAATTCATAGTTTGGCTGAAGCCTGCCGGATTTTTAACAAGAATAAGATTAACTGTATTATCGCCTGCTTTGAAATGTTCCATTCTTCCGAAAGCGCCGTTGAAATGTTCAATAGCATCAATAACGGTTTTTTCATCGATGCCGAATGCGGTAAGAGCAGCGGCACAACCGATAGCATTATAAATATTATAAGCGCCGCCGATATTAACTCTGATTATATTTCTGTCGCCGTTGAGATTTGCAACAACAACGGAGTGGTCGTTTTTCATTTCTTCTACGCTTTCAATCGCAAAATCGGGCTGAGGTCTTTTATAACCGCAGTTAGGGCAAATAAAGCCGCCGAGGTGACCGTAGGTGTGATAAGTATAATCATACTCGTGCTTACAAAAGATGCAATACTTAGCGTCGCTGATTTCAGGTGCTTTTGCATTCTTATCAAAAGGAACATTAACGCCGAAAGTAATAATTTTATTCGGGATTTCCTTAGACATTGAATAGGTAAGTGAGCAATCGGCATCAAGGCAAACTATAGCATTAGGTAGATTTTTAACAGATTCCTTAATAGCATTTAATGTATGGGTAACCTCGCCGTAGCGGTCAAGTTGGTCACGGAAAACATTGGTTACAAGAATAACGTCGCAGTGAATATATCTTGAAACCTCTTTAAATGCGTTTTCGTCACATTCAATAATGGCATAATCCTTTTTGCATTTGCCCGTGATTGTTGAATTCATAATAAATGAAGCGGTAACACCCGTGATAAGATTAGCACCCGATTTATTGATAAAATACGACTTACCCGCCTTTTTAAGTCCCTCTTCAAGAATACGGCAGGACGTGGTTTTGCCGTTAGTACCCGTAACTACAATAACCTTAGTATTTTCAGACAAATCCTTTAAAACATTTCTTTTGACTTTGAGTGTGACCTTGCCGGGCATAGAGGTTGCACCCCTGCCAAGCTTATGCAACACAAAGGTAACAATTCTGCAAACAAGACAGCTTAAAAAAACTCTCATTTCTCTCTTCCTTTTCTGTTTGATATCAAATCAATTTTAAACTAAAGGCGATATCAAGTCAATAACTATATCAATTTTTATTTTAATTAATATTATTTTATGATATACTTTATATTATGAGGTATAGCTATGGAATATTTAAGTTTTAACAAGTATTTAAAAGATAAATTCGGTCAAAAGATATATAAAATCAGCTTAGACGGCGGCTTCACCTGCCCAAACCGTGACGGAAAGACAGGCACACGAGGCTGTATTTTTTGCTCCAAAGGCGGAAGCGGAGATTTTGCCGAGAGCAGAGAAATGAGCATAACAAAGCAAATTGAAAGCGGCAAGAAAAAAGTAGAAAAGAAAATAAAAAGCGGCAAATACATTGCATATTTTCAAGCCTTTACAAACACGTATGCGCCTGTTGAAATGCTCAGGCAAAAATACGAGGAAGCGATTAATCACTCTGACATTGTTGCGCTTTCAATTGCGACAAGACCGGATTGCTTAGGCGATGACGTGCTAAGACTTCTTGATGAAATGAACAAAATAAAACCCGTTTTCGTTGAATTAGGGTTACAAACCATTCACCAAAAAAGTGCAAAATACATAAGGCGAGGCTATGATTTAAACGTTTATGATAAGGCAGTAAGGGATTTAAAGAAAATCGGTGTAAACGTTGTTGTTCACGTAATCTTAGGACTTCCAAATGAGAGCGAAAACGATATGCTTGAAACGGTTAAATACGTTTGCGAAAGCGGTGCAAACGGAATTAAATTACAGCTTTTACACGTAATTGACGGCACTGACCTTGCAAAGGATTATGAAAAAGGGCTTTTCAAAACGCTTGAATTTGACGAATATGTAAATCTTATTGTAAAATGCGTTAAAATTATACCAAAGGATATTGTTATTCATAGGTTGACGGGTGACGGAGCAAAAAAAGATTTGATTGCACCGCTTTGGTCAGCGGATAAAAAGAGAGTTTTAAATGCGATTAACAAGGCGTTGAGTGAAAGTTAATCAAAAACGCTTGCCGGTGCGGAATTTTATTTTGACGTTAAATAGAAAAGAATATAATAAATATCCACCCGCATAGCGGGTGGTTTTTCAGTTTCGGGCAAAGCCCTAATATTACTGGCGGCACACAAGTGTGCTGTTCATTGGCCTGCCAGCCATGCAACTGTTACTTACTACCCATAAATGGGTCCCGTGGGTCAAACATTGACAATTGATCGCTTTCTTTATCCCTATTTAACTGATTGGCTACATATTCTTTTATTGCCTTTGTGTTTTTCCCCACGGTATCAACGTAATATCCCTTGCACCAAAATTCGCGATTTATGTATGCGAATTTCATATTTCCCCATTTTTGAAATATCATAAGCGCACTTTTTCCTTTCAGGTATCCCATGAATCCCGAAACGCTCATTTTTGGCGGGATGCTTACCAGCATATGTATATGATCCGGACACACCTCTCCCTCTATGATTTCTACGCCTTTCCATTCACATAATTTTCTTAGGATTTCTCTTATCTCCAAACGCTTATCTTCATAGAATACTTTTCTTCTATACTTTGGTGCAAACACTATGTGATACTTGCAATTCCATTTTGTGTGTGCTAAACTATGTGTAATATTTTCTTTATCCATTTTTACCTCCGTTTTTGTATATTGTTTGGACTGGCAGGTCTTTCACATTATACTATTTTCGGAGGTGTTTTTAACTGTTTAACTTTTTTCTACCATGCGACTATCGCGTGGTTTTGTTTATACAACAAAAGACAGCCTAAAAATCAGGCTGTCTTTTTTGTTGCGTCGTTAAACACAAATAAATCTTATTTGGTTTTTACGCTTTTTACCTTTGACCAAGATGAATATATCTTTTTACCATTTACCGTTTTGTATGTGCGAACACGAACGTAATACTTTTTCTTAGACTTAAGTTTTTTAACGGTAGCCTTTGTTGTCTTTTGCTTAGTAACAGTAACGCTCTTATTGTTCTTTTTAAATTTTTTATTGGAAGAATACTGAATTTGGTATCCCTTAACACCACTTACTTTTGCCCAAGTAACGGTAAATTTCTTTTTGCCTTTACTGAGTTTTTTAATCGACGTCTTTTTAGGCTTAACTGTCTTAGTGTTCTTAGTTGTGCTCGGTTTTGTTGTAGGCTGAGTTGTTGAAGGAGTTGTTGCACTTTCGCTCGGCTTTATTGCAGGTTTGCTGTCCTTAACCTCGTCCTGCTTTGTACCCTTAACTATAACGCTTACACTTCTGTAAGCCGCATTATCGCCCAAAGGACCCGGATCAAAGAAGAAATCTGTTTCTTCAACAAACGAAGCTGAATAATATGTTTTAACCGTAAGTTTAACCATAGTATCCTTTTCAGGTCTTGTTACCTTACCTGTTTTTGCATCAATAATTTCGGGGTGATCGGATACCCAGCTTGAGCAAATTGAATAATAGCTGTAATCATCCGAATCTGCAGTATTTATCAAATCAAGATTGCGATTAACATCAGCTGCGCTCTTGTTTTCGCCCTTAATATTTGCAAAGTTTACGGCATAAAGAGCAGCGCTGTCAAGTCTTTGAAGCCTTGTATACGTATGATAAGGAACTACTACTCTTACCTCGCTTTCCTTAGTCTTATCGCCGCAAGTTAAAGTAAGTGAAAGGTTGTAAACTGCGCCGTAAAAATCTTCGTCATAATTTGAAGAATCAACGCCGTTATAATAGATATTGCCGTTTTTGAAAATAACTGTATTATCATCGTCACCGTCAATATTTTTAACGGCGTTTAATTTAACCGTGATTTTTTCATCGGATTTTACATTTGAATTAATTTTTTCTTCAACTGTTTCAATAACGTTTGTATCTTGATAATCGGAGTCAACGTCAGAAACGTAACCGAAATCGCCGTCTGTATGAACGCCTGAAAATTCAGTCATCATCATTCCGTCGCCCGACTGAGCAAAAAGATAATCGTCTGCTTTATTAAGAATTGAATCATAAAGCGAGTCAAGTTTAACGGTAATTACATAGTTATTATTTTTAAGAGATGTATCGGTAGCATTAAACGTCTTACTTACAGTAATAAATCCCTCTGCTTGAGCGGTATAACGGTATTGACCGTAAACAACCGTATAATATCCGTTTTCATCAGGCAAAATTTCGTCGCCGTAAGCGCCGCTTGAGCCGTTCTTTTTTAGTGTGATTTTTGCATTTTCGGGTGTAACGTCAAATTTAACCTTATATTCGGTATATTTAAGATTTACCGTTATATTAAGTGACTTTGTACCCTCTGCGACAGTAAATGTACCCGCTGCCGTTTGACTGCCACTTTGATAAGTTGCATAGTATTTATATTCGCCTGGGGTAAGCTCAAACTGTGAGGTTTCATAGCCGTATTCGTCCTCTATCGGAGAATATGTTTGACTGCCGTTTGCTGACGTTACTTTTAAGGTAGCGTAATCCGTTTTAGCTCCCGTTGCAAGTTTAACGGTAAAATCAACTGTTGCGCCCTCTTTTAATATAACATCAAGTTTAGTATTTTGAGTTAAAGTGATTTTTCTTACGTCACGAACATATCCCAAAGCCGAAACGGTAAGAGTGTATTCGGTATTAGCGCTGAGTGACGACGGATTTTGTTCAATATTACGACTGTCAAAAACACTGACTTTTGCGTTGTCAATAATCTCGCCTTTTTCATTCTTAGCAGTTACGTCAAGAGAATAAGTAGCAAGTTTTGTTTCAATATAAAGAACATAATCTCTTGTTCCTAAAACAGTTTTGCCGTCGGTTTTATCTAATATTTTAAGAGTAAGAGTAACAACCTTAGCACCTTCATTATATGACGGATGAGTGATTTTTGCAGAAGCGGAATAGCTGCTGTTTGTCACCTTTGCATAAGTATCGTCGCTTGAGCTCCAAGAGGAAGTATAAAGCTTTGATGACGTGTCCTTTTTAAGAGAAACACTTGTTTTGGAAAGAGGGATAATATATCTGCCCTCATCATCCTTTTTAAGGCTGCCGTACGGGTCGATTGCCTTTGCGTATGTGCTGTTAAGGTACGCCTCAACCTCGCTTGAATTTTCAGCCATAGCAGGAAATGCGCTCATAAGTACAAGCATAAGCGACATAAAAACTGCCAAAGCCTTTGTAATTGATTTTTTCATCTTTTCTCCTTTCAATTTAGAGCATAAAAAAATGCACCGTTTAAAACAGTGCATAAAAATTGTATCGCAAAAAGCATATGGGCATAGTTATCCCATATGTTAAATACTGCCGACTTCCAACCTAAAGCACTGCAAAAACCATATACACGGCAGGTTTCCCGACTAATGCTTCAACCTTAAAATAAACCTTCTCACTCAAAAGAGCAATGGCCGCCTTTAGCGAATATTTCTCGTCAGCAAATACGGTAGAGGTTCGGACTGCTCCGGATTCGCACCGGATTCCCTTTTAATTTTATATTCAAAACAAATATAAAAACCTATGTATATCAGATTTGTTTTATTATATCTTGCAGTGCAGTATTTGTCAATATTTGTAAACGTAATAAAAGGCAACTCGATTGCTTTTTTATTGCGGTGCGTCGACACGGCAACGCTGCGTTTTTATTTGTTTACTTTTTGGGAATTTGCGTATATCTCATTCATTCTCTCATCAGGAAAATGATTATCAAGAAACTGCTCATAAACATTATTAGGTGCCTGACCTGCGTCACGCTTATCCATTCTAAGACCTGCCGTGGCAGAAACGAAGGAATCAAAAATAAAGAATACTATAAAAGTCCACATAATAACGTTGCCGAGCTTAACCGGAATTTTTTCAATAACCTTTGACATTATAGGATAAATTGCCTTAATCCAAAGTATTCCCAAAAGCCCCCAAAAGCAGGAATAAAGAAAGCATACTCTGCCGTTGATATTAAGCGGCATTTTGCTGTAATCCCACGCAACAGAGCCGAAAACTATTTCCTGACCTAATGAGCAAATATATTCAGTCACTGTGCCGACAACAAATGAAAGACAAAAGACCTTCCAAAGCGGTGCGTCCTTTACCTTATAAAGCGCAAGGGTCAAAACGACTGCGCCCATACCGTAAGCAACGGAAAACGGCCCCCAAACAAGCGACTGACGTGATTCAATATAACCGTGCTTAATAAGACACCAAAGCGTTTCGACAAGAAAGCCCACAATACAGCTAATCATAAAAATCCAAACAATCTTGTCAAAACACAAACCCTCGGCGTACTCGCTTTTTTCTTGCGATTTTTCCTGAACAAAATCATCTTTTTTAAATGTTTCAGTCATAATTAAAGCCTCCCTTATTTATCACGTCTTAATTATAGCACGCAAAAAATAAAAGAGGCTAAACTAATTATAAACTTTAAGTATTTCAATCATACAATTTTATACAGTTGTATAATTGTATGATTGAATAATGAGGCGAACAGTGTTCGCCCCTACGGCGTTGAAATAAACTCACGCTTTTTGAAAACCCCGATTGAAATTCCATATTGAATATAAATTAATTATTCATATATTCCGATTGATTTAATAACCGGGTTTGAGCGGCTTTGGCGAATAACGAAGCGGATACCATTTGCTTTTTTGCCCTTAAGATTAATAATCTTTTTCGAGCCGATAACCGTGCCTTTGTATACACGCTTATACTTACCGTTTGCCTTTTTGATATAGAGGTCGAAAAGCTCAACACGCTGGCTCTTTGCGATATCCTCCTGCAAAACCACATATTTAACCTTACGTGTATCGTTAAAGTCAAAATCGAGAACACCGTTGTCCTTTGTAAGTTCACCGAGTTCATTATAAACAATAGGATTTGCAGTGATATTCTTAATCATTGAGCCGAGCTTTTTAAGATTTTTAGCGTCCTTTTTATGTATTTCGCCCTGTGGAGTCGGCGGAATATTAAGAAGGAGTGTGCAGTTATTACCAACTGAATTAAGATAGATTTTAAAAAGCTTTTTAGCACTTTTTGAGTTTCTGTTATCCTTTTCGTGGAAGAACCAACCCTTACGGATTGATACGTCAACCTCGGCAGGAAACCAACAGATATAAGCATTCTTTTCAAGAATTTTTCTTGAGCCTAAATCCTCGTCCATTTGGTTATATTTTTGAAGAGATGAAGCCTGATTTTCGTCCTGCTGGCTCAAAGCCATAATCCTGTCAGCCTCTCTCAAAGCACAAGGAACAACGCTGTATTCGCTTTTTCTTGACTTACCGCCCTCATTGCCTACCCAGCGGATATCAGGACCGCAAATAGCAATATTGGCTTTTGGCTGAAGCTTACGGATAAGGTCGTAATATCTTTGCCAATCGTATTCAAATTTCTTAGCATTTGAGCCCTTAGCGCCGTCAAACCAAACCTCGAAAATCTCGCCGTAATTGGTGAGAAGTTCGGTAAGCTGATTGCAAAAATAATCATTATATGCGTCAGTTCCGTAACGTTCATCGTGCATATCCCAAGGAGAAAGATAAACGCCGAAATCCATACCCTGATTATGACATTCATCGGATACTTCTTTAACGATATCACCTTTATAAGATGAATTTTTTACGCAAAATGACGTATATTCACTTGGCCAAAGGCAGAAACCGTCGTGGTGCTTACAAGTTAAAATAACACCCGTTGCACCCGCAGATTTAGCGGTTTCAACCCACTGCTTTGCGTTTATCGACTTAATTGTGAAATCCGTCGCCTTTTCAACGCCTGCTCCCCACTCTCTGTCAGTAGCGGTGTTCATACCAAAGTGCATAAAGGTATAAAACGGTTTATCAACCAAGGCAAGCTGATTAGCACTCGGCTTAACGGAGATGTATCTTTCAACCTCTTTATCGTTAAGCGGATAGTTATTATTGACAGTAGTCCAGTTTTTATCAAAATTATTAGCCATATTTTCCCCTTTTAATAATCCTTACCCTTATTGTTATCCTTAATAAAATTGTCCTTATCACCAAGCTGCCATACGCATTTATTATATACGTACTGAAGTTTCTCCTTTAAATTGAGTTTAAAGGTAAACGGTCTTTTTTCAACCTCATCATAAGTCGGCGTTGCAAGCTTAGAAAACGGTGCATTTGTTTGGCTTGCAGCAAGAATAACAATATCATTATCATTTGGTAATGTAATTTCATTTTCGCCGTTTAAATCAAATTCAACAAGATAAAAATACATTATTTTTGCATATTGCACCTCGCCGTTTTTAAGGCAATGGGTAAATTCATATCCGATTTTGCCCTTTTTCATATAAGCGATTTCGCCGAAATCGTACAAATCCCAAGCGGCAAATCGCTCAAATGACGAAAGAACATTTTTATTTATTTTCTTATCCCCAAGGATAAATTCTGCCATCTTGTCCCCTGTCATAGAAGCGCAGAGGAAAACAAGCCTGTTTTTATCCTTATCAAGTTTAATCCTTTGTGACGAGCAGATAAGAGAGTTTTTATTTGACTTATTAATATCAAATCTTACGCCGTTTGCCATAATTTCATCAGGAACAAGGGTATTTGGAATTGTATATTCAAAATCTCCCGTCTGACCTTTTTCTGTAATAATGTTTTTATCAAACGGCAAATCAAGAGGCGTACTCTCAACTTTTTGAGCATCAAGTGAGGATTTTTTAAGTTTTAATGCAAAGCTCTTAATTTCATAAGGCTTAAAGCTTGTGATAAGCTTACCGTCTTTAACTGTTGCGTCGCCCTTATTTTCCTCGCTTGCATAAATTTCTCTTGCGCTTTCAATTCCTTCGCCCAAGGTGAGAGTAAAGTTTTCAATTTCAGAATTCGTACCCTCGTTAAGCCTTACCACTATTTCGTCACTGTTTTCCGCCTTTTTGATTGCACGGATAATAACGTCGTTGGTTGAAACCTCGCCAAAAGAATATTGTGTTTTAAGCTTACCCTGATGCTTAGTTGCAATATACGCAGTCATAGGGGTAACGAATTTTCTTGCTTCAAGCTGAGTAGCTGATTGAGCCTTGCCCTTATGGCTAAATATTGCATACGAATATCTGTTAAGCCCCAAATCCATAAACGATTGCATTGAATCAATACGGTAATTTTTCTTAGGAGTGTGAATTGCGGTAAGACGGAGCGTATTATCCTTATATTTATCCCAGCCGTACTTACATTCACTCAAAACAGACACGCCGAATTCTCCGCTTTTATCGGTCAAATCAACCCACTTTTGCGCCGGAACTTCAAAAAGATTTTCGGTCATATTGCCACGCTCGATAGCGCCCAAGCCCAAATCAAACGTTGCCTTATCATTTTCGCACGTGAATGAAAATTTGTTTTTGGCAAGAGTTCTTAAACTCTGCCATTCAATCTCGGAATAAACCTCGACTATATCGCAGCCGTCTGTAAGGGCAACAATATTAGTAAACGTGCTCTTTTTATCCTGCTGGATAACCTTAAACGATACTCTTGCAGGACCTTGCTCCAAAACAGTTACGGTAACAACATTAGGAATACGGTCGGCATCTTTATTTGCCTCTTTATAATTCATTTCCCAAGCCGGCCAATCCTTAGAACCGGTATAATTAAACAGACCGAGAGTAATCGGCTCTTTGAGTATTTCCTTTTCATCAAGTTCCTTATCAAGAATTGAAGAAATATTACCCTTGCGGTTAAGAGTTACAATATACTTTTGGTTTTCCATCATATTATCGTGATTGATTGAGATATCGCTTTTAACGCAACAAGGCTTATCGCTCAAACGAACGTCATAAATCCTTGTGCCGAGGCTTTCAACATCTGCAACAAACACAAGTTCAAGCGTACCGTCAGAAAGGGTAGAGGTTTGGCTTTTAACCTCTCTTCCCTTTTCATCATAAACACGAACATAAGCGCTTTGCAAATCTTCAAGTCTTACTGTTACAGCCCCACGTCTTTGCGCTTCAACAGGGTTGAAAACCATAACGGGTATGCCGGAGCAAAAATCGGTTTTCATAAGGCTTGAAACAGGCGAAACAAAGGCTTCAAGTTCATTTGTAAATTGATTCATTGAAATGGCATAATCATTCCAAGAACGCTTATATACCCTTTGGCAGCTTGTGCCGGGGATATCATCGTGGAATTGATGAGCAATAAAACGTTTCCACGAACGGTTGATGGCTTTTTGGTTATAATCGGTCAATCCCAAATAAGAGGATATAACACCGCCACGTTCGCTCAAATCGGCAAGTTCCTCGCATCTTCTGTTCCAACGCTTACCGATTGAACGTGAAGTATATCCGCCGACACCGTGATTTGTCATAACAAATTCGTTTTTCCAAACAGGAAGCTTTGATTTTTGCTCAGACGTATATTTATCTTCAATATCGTGATAAATTTCATCGGCAGATGCGGCAATAACCTTAATATTGCTATTGTCGTTTTTCTTAATTTCCTGTTCGACAAAGGCAACGCTCTTTTCCTCCGGAGCACCGCCCCTGTCGCCTATTCCGTGAAAAATATACGTATCGTTAAGGTCGTATTTTTCATTTTCCTTAAACTTATTAAGGACAAAATCCCAATCACGCAGTTTTTTAAGCGTATAGTAATAATCGTGAGGATTGATAGAAGCGTAAACTTCGCTGCCGTCAACACCCTGCCACTTGCCGATATCAAACGGAATACCGTAAGCACCGCCCCAAGCAAGCTTTTGAGTAGTAAAGCCGATTAAATTGGCATGACGCTCAATAGTCGGAAGCGCCCAACCAAAGCCGAAACAGTCAGGCAAGTAGATATCAACACTTCTTTTTCCAAACTTTTCATCAAAATAGGAATTGCCGAAAAGAATATTTCTGAAAAGTGCTTCAGGTGACGGAATATTTGTGTCGCCGTTTTCAAAAGCAGAACCGCAAACATTCCATCTGCCGTTTTTGATATATTCTTTCATTTTTTCAAAAAGTTCGGGATAATATTCCTCCATAAGCTCATATCTGTATGAGCCTTCAAATGAGAATTTATATGTAGGATATTTTTCGAAAAGCTTGAAGTTATCAACTAAGGTATTATATATGTATTTACTTACAGTCGTTTCAAAATCCCAGCTCCACACCGTATCAAGGTGTGAGGTTGCAACGGTATATATTTTTTTATCAGCCATTATTGTTACCTCTTATTTCGGGTAAATTAAGTTTTTTCAAAATCCGTCACCTTGATGCGTAACAGATTTTCTGCAATACAAAGTCAGTTACAACTTATATTGCAACAATATTAACAAGCTTGCCGGGAACGTAGATTTCCTTTTTAATTTCTTTACCTGCAATTTCTGCGGCAATCTTTTCATCCTTCTTAGCAAGAGCAATAGCGTCCTCTTTGCTGATATCTACAGGAACAACAATTCTTGAACGAACCTTGCCCTTAACCTGAAGTGCAATTTCAACGTCGTTTTCCTGAGTCTTTGACTCATCAAAGCTTGGCCACTGGGCCTCGTGAACTGCACCACCGAAGTTCATAATCTGCCACATTTCCTCAGTTACGTGAGGTGCAAAAGGATTAAGAATAATTGTCAAATCACGAAGTTCTGCCTTATTAACACCCTTTGCATACATTTCGTTAACCAATGTCATCATTGAAGCAATAGCTGTGTTGCACTTAAGGTTGTCGATATCTTCCGAAACCTTTTTAATTGTTTTATGCATAAGAGCCTCAAGCTGTGGTGAATATTCATTACCGTCTTTAACAATTTCCTGCAAGTTCCAGAAACGCTCAACAAACCTCTTACAGCCCTTAATTGAATCGCTGTTCCAAGGAGCAGCCTTTTCAAAGTCGCCGATAAACATTTCATAAAGACGCATTGTATCTGCACCGTACTGGTCAACGATTTCGTCAGGGTTAACAACGTTACCTCTTGACTTAGACATCTTTTCACCGTTTTGACCGAGAATCATACCGTGAGAGGTACGCTTTTGATAAGGCTCCTTAGTAGGAACAACGCCGATATCATAAAGGAATTTATGCCAAAAACGAGAATAGAGAAGGTGAAGTGTTGTATGCTCCATACCGCCGTTGTACCAATCAACAGGGCTCCAATATTCTGCAGCCTCCTTAGATACAAGTTGCTTATCGTTATGAGGGTCCATATATCTTAAGAAATACCAAGATGAGCCTGCCCACTGCGGCATTGTATCGGTTTCCCTCTTAGCAGGTTTTCCGCAACAAGGACAAGTTGTATTAACCCAATCAGTCATTTTAGCAAGCGGAGATTCGCCTGTATCTGTCGGCTCATAGGAGTCAACCATAGGAAGTCTTAAAGGAAGCTCGCTTTCAGGAACAGGAACATATCCGCAATCGTCGCACTTAACGATAGGAATCGGCTCGCCCCAATATCTTTGACGTGAGAATACCCAATCACGAAGCTTGAAGTTGACCTTTTGATGTCCTTTGCCCTCTTTTGTGAGCCATTCTGTAATAGCCTTTTTAGCCTCTTCAACGCTCATACCTGTAAGAAAAGCGGAATTTACAAGTTTGCCTGTTGCACAATCGGTAAACGCTTCGTTTTCAACTCCGACCTTTGAGCCTGCAACAACCTCGATGATAGGCAAATCAAATTTCTTTGCAAATTCCCAGTCACGGGTATCATGAGCGGGAACAGCCATAATTGCGCCTGTACCGTAAGAAGTAAGTACATAGTCTGAGATAAAGATAGGAATTTCAGTATCGTTTACAGGGTTAATGCCCATTACGCCGTCAAGCTTAACTCCTGTTTTTTCCTTATTAAGTTCTGTACGCTCAAAATCCGACTTATGTGCAGCCTCTGCCTGATAAGCACGGATTTCATCAATATTTTTAAGTTTATCCGCCCACTTTTCAATAAGAGGGTGTTCAGGTGAAATAACCATATATGTTGCGCCGAAAAGAGTGTCCGGACGTGTGGTATAAACAGTCAATGTATCGCCGAGAGTAGTACCGAAATCAACCTCTGCACCTGTTGACCTGCCAATCCAGTTTTTCTGCTGAACCTTAACCCTGTCAATAAAATCAAGGTCGTCAAGGTCGTCAACAAGTCTTTGAGCGTATTCTGTAATTTTAAGCATCCACTGGCTCTGATTTTTTCTGATAACCTCACTACCGCAACGCTCGCAAACGCCGTTTACAACTTCTTCATTTGCAAGAACGCACTTACAAGAGGTACACCAGTTTACAGCCATTTCCTTTTTATATGCAAGTCCTTTTTTGAAAAGCTGCAAGAAAATCCATTGCGTCCATTTATAATAACTTGGGTCGGTTGTGTTAATCTCTCTTGTCCAATCAAAAGAGAAGCCGAGCGACTGAAGCTGCTGCTTAAATCTTGCAACATTCTTTTTAGTTACTTCTTCAGGGTGAATATGATTTTTAATTGCAAAGTTTTCAGTCGGGAGACCGAAAGCGTCCCAACCCATAGGATAAAGAACATTGTAGCCCTGAAGTCTTTTTTTACGTGCAACGATATCAAGTGCCGTATAAGACCTCGGATGACCTACATGAAGTCCCTGACCTGACGGATAAGGGAACTCAACAAGGCAGTAATACTTAGGAAGTGAAAAATCCTGTTTTGCCGCAAATGTGTTTTGAGTGTACCAAACGTTTTGCCATTTGGATTCAATCTCTTTAAAATTGTACTCCATATTTTAATCCTCCAATAATTTTGCTGTATCTAAAATTTCGCCGTCTTCCCACAAGCGCTCAAGCGAATAAAAATCACGCTGTTGCTTATGAAAAATGTGTATAACGACTGAATTATAATCAAGGCAAACCCAAGAAGTGTTTCTGCCTTCAATATGATGAGGCTCTACTCCGAGCAAATCAAGCTTATATTCAACCTCGTCGGAAATAGCTTTAACCTGAGTTGAGCTTGTTGCCGTGGCGATTACAAAATAATCGGTAAGAACTGTTAAATCGGTAATACCGATAACCTCAATATTTTCGCCTTTTTTACTGTCAATCGCCTTTACGGCTGTTTTTACTATATCAAGTGCCTGCATAAATTCACCCTTTCTAATTAAAGTATTCATCAATAATCCAATTGTACGCCTCAACCGTCATGGGATGAAGCAATATCTGCCTTGACGCAACCGATTTGATTGTGTAGGCTGTGCCGTAAAGAAGACCGTATTCGATACCCCTTTGCGTTTCTTTTCTTATTATATCTATATCCTTATAATCTCTGTCGGCAGAAATAAAATCAGCAAGATATACGATTTGCTCAAGCATAGTCATATTTGCTTTTCCTGTTGTATGATATCTTATAGCGTCTAAAATTTCCTCATCTTCTATCCCAAGAATTTTAGCCATTGCCGAGCCGGACGCTTGGTGCAAAAACTTATCGCCCCTTTTATCAAACGGATGAAGTTCAACACCTGCATATTTAATAATTTCAAGTTGAGCGGCTTTGCCCGTTTCCTTAGTTATATCATGCAAAAGTCCTGCAATCTCCGCCTTTTCTACATCCTGATTATACCTTTCGGCAAGCTTTTTTGCACTTTGGGAAACGCAAAGAGAATGATAAAATCTTCTGCTCGAAAGCGTATTTTTTAAAATTTTCATATAAGCTTCGGTATCATACATTATAAATTCTCCTCTTAATTATATAATCATAAACCTTTTTGGGAACAAGAGAGGAAAAATCCTCGCCGTCTTTTATTTTTTGCCTTATTTCGCTTGAACTGACCTTTAAAACGGGAGAGGTCAAAAGCTTAAATTTATTCATATCAAGACCGTCAAGCCTTGAGGCAAAGCTTAAAATCTCCGCTTTTTCCTTTTCGTTTTCCCTTGCCGAAGTGCAAAGAGTGACAAGAGATAATATTTCTTTATACTTATACCACTTATCGAAATGAAGCATTTGGTCAGCGCCGATTATAAGGTAAAATTCTGCATTTTTATATATTTTTTCAAGTTCTGAAAGAGTCAAATAAGTATAGCTTTTGCCTGTCAGTTTAAATTCTATATCGCTTATTTCAAATTTATCAAACGACGATATTGCAAGAGAAAGCATATTAATTCTGTCCTCTTTAGGTGCAAAATCATCATCAGATTTATGCGGCGGTGAAGCGGTCGGGATAAAGAGTATCTTATCAAGCTCCAATTCATTAAAATAATGAAGCGCTAAATTAATATGTCCATTGTGAACGGGATTGAACGCTCCGCCGAAAACTCCTATTTTTTGCTTATCTGCCATAATATTTAGGTCTGTCGTATTTAGCATAAGGGTTTTTAGCTTCTTTTTCTCTTTGGCGCTGTCTTTTACCCTTGATTTTTACCTTCTTTTTAGCTGTTGCCTTAGAATTACCGGAACCTCTTTTTTTCTTTTTCTCTGCGATACGCTCCTCGTCCGCCTCACGGTAAAGAACTATAATTCCGCCGATTACCTGAATAACCTCAGCGCCAAGAGGCTCAGAAAGCTTTTGCGCAAGTTCCTTAGGGGATTCGGGTGCAGATTCAAGGTGGACTCTTATTTTAATAAGTTCTCTGTTATCAAGCGTATCGTCAATTTGAGTAAGTAAATTTTCGCTTATACCCTCCTTGCCAATTTGAATAATAGGTTCAAGAGGGTTAGCCTTTGCTCTTAAAGCCGCTCTTTCCTTAGATGTCATATAATTTTCTCCAATTCTTTAGTTAATAAACGAAGTGCGTTACCTCTGTGGCTGATTCTATCCTTTTCCTCGGCTGTATATCTGCCGAAAGCCTTGCCGTCAACAAGGAAAAGCGGGTCATATCCAAATCCCTCGTGACCGTCACGCTCAAAGCCGATAACGCCATTGCATTCGCCCCTTACGACGATTTCACGTCCGTCGGGGAAAGTACAGCAAATAGCACATACATAATGAGCCGTTCTTTTTTCAAGCGGTACACCATCAAGTTTTTCAAGAAGAAGGTCATTATTTTTTTCGTCATTGCCGTGCTCACCTGCAAAACGTGCCGAAAAGATACCCGGTGCACCGTCAAGATAATCAACGCACAAGCCTGAATCGTCAGCAATCGCCGGCATATTCATTTCCTTACAAGCCGCTCTTGCCTTAAGCTTTGCGTTATCCTCAAAAGTTTTTCCGTCCTCTTCAACGTCCTCAAGCTGTTTGCCAAGCATTTTTGCAGTAACAACATTAATGCCGAGAGGAGATAAAATACGCTGCATTTCCGCAAGCTTTTTCATATTATTTGTTGCTAAAATAAAATCCATAATAATCACCATAGCCTTTCAGGCAAAAAATAGTTTATTAAAAATCACCCTATATCCTGCGTTGCCTGAACAGGCGTAAATGGTGATTTCAGCCATCTCAAAATTATGCCATCGGCAAATTTTGAGGGCAATACAATCCGAATAGTGTGATTTTTCACACTATTCTCCTACTCCGGCTTTTTATTATCAGCCTCATCTTCGTGCTGAATAAAATCCGTTATTTCCTTATCGTCATCGGGAATTTTGGCATCAAACAGTCCTGCTGCAAATGCGTCTGCATCAAACGGCTGTAAATCCTCAATTTTTTCACCCACGCCGACAAATTTAACGGGAACGTCAAGTTCATTATTAATTGCAAGAACAACACCGCCCTTAGCAGTTCCGTCAAGCTTAGTGAGCACTATGCCTGTAATTCCTGCCGCTTCCTTAAAGTCCTTAGCCTGATTAACGGCATTTTGACCTGTTGTAGCATCAAGTACCAAAAGAATTTCCTTAGAAGCGTCGGGAAGTTCTCTTTCTATAACACGGCTGATTTTGTTAAGCTCATCCATAAGATTTTTCTTATTATGAAGCCTGCCGGCAGTATCAATAATGATTACGTCACTGCTCCTTGCCTTACCGGCGGCAATGGTGTCATAAACAACGGAAGCAGGGTCTGAGCCTTCGCCGTGCTTAATCAAATCAACGTCTGCCCTGTCAGCCCATACCTGAAGTTGCTCAATAGCAGCGGCACGGAAAGTATCGGCAGCGCCCAAAATAACGCTTCTGCCCTGTTCCTTTAACCTCATAGCAAGCTTGCCGATAGTAGTCGTTTTGCCTACACCGTTTACACCGATAACAAGAATTACGGACGGCTTGGTGCGAAGTCTTAAATAGCTGCCGCCCCAAACAATACCCGAAACAATATCCTTCATCATTTCACGTACTTGCCTTACATCATCAACCTTATCGTTTTCTATTTTGCTTTTCAAATCACGGATAATTCTTTCGGCAGTCGGCATTCCGACATCACCCATTATAAGAATTTCCTCAAGGTCATCAAAAAATTCAGGAGTTATTTTCTCATAAGAATCCACTACCTCGTCAAGTTGAGCGGTAATACCCTCGTCTCTTGTCTTTTTAAGACCTCTTTTAAATACAGAAAAAATACCCATATCAATTCTTCCTTTATATTATTGGATTATATATTATTTATCGGCAGAAGTGAGTTACTGCCCTATAATTAAACATTACAGATTATTCAAGTCCCATTTTTGCCGCAAGCTCAGCTGTTTGCAATTCAATAAGTTTTGAAACACCCTTTTCCTGCATTGTGACACCGTAGAGAACGTCTGCCTCCTCCATAGTACCACGCCTGTGAGTGATTGAAATAAACTGAGTTTTATCTGTCATCTTGCGCATATATTTTGCGAAACGCTCAACATTGACATCATCAAGTGCCGCCTCAACCTCGTCATAAATACAAAACGGAGCAGGTTGCACTTTAAGCACGCTGAACAAAAGTGCCATTGCCGCAAGCGACTTCTCACCGCCTGAGAAAAGGTTAATATTTTGAACTGACTTTCCCGGTGGTTGAATACGAATTTCAATAGGTGATTCAAGGCAATTGTCAGGCTCTTCCAAAACAAGCTCGCCCTTACCGCCGCCGAAGAAATCAGCAAAGCAAACCTTAAATTCCTCATTAATCTTATTAAACTGAGCAAGGAATTTCACGCTCATTGAAGCGGTCAAATCCTCAATTATCTTCATAAGCTCGCTCTTCGATTTTTCAACGTCGCCTATTTGCTCCTTAAGGAAGGTGTAGCGCTCGCTAACCTCTTTATATTCCTCAATAGCACCGACGTTGATTGAGCCAAGACTCTTAATTGCAACCTTAATCTCGTGGAGTCTGCGCTTAGCCGCCGTCATATCATCAATTTGAATATCAAGCGCCTCTGCCTCGTGCTTAGTAAGTTCATATTGCTCAAAGAGCATATCGTTAAGCTCATCATACTCTTTTTTCATTGCAATTTTTCTTTCATCAAGACGAACAATAGAACCCGAAAGCTTTTCTCTGTCCTGATTTTTAATCTTTTCCTCGCCTCTAAGCTCTGTTGTGCGCTTTTCAAGTTCATTTCTTTGATTAATCTGCTCGCTTACATACTTATCAGACTGCTCCGCCTTAACCCTGAGGTCATTGGCAGACGCTTTAATTTCATTGATTGAGATAAGAAGCGTTTGATTTTTCTCTTCAATTGACTTAATCTCGTCCTCAATCGTTTTAACCCTGTCAAACTGAGAATTTTTTCTGAAATTAAGTTCTTCAACAGAAAGCTTAGCTGCCTCGTTATCCTTGGCAAGGGTTACAAGTTCAAGATTGATTTTCTCGCTCTTTTCCCTATACTCATCACGTTTTGCATTAAGCTCGCTTGCATTGCCTGAGGTCTTTTCAAGTTCACTTTCGGTCTTTGAAATTTCATCTTCAATTGATTTGATTTCAACCTCGCAGGATTTTGCCTCATTTTCAAACTCTGCAATTCTCTGCTTAGCGCTGTCCTTTTCATTAACAAGAACAGAAAGTTGAGAGGATAAAAGGTCATACTTTTCAGCAACAAGCTTATGCTCGCCCTGCGCCCTAATAAGTTCTTCTTTAGCCTGCTGCAAATCAGCTTGTGCACCCTGCAAAGCGGCAAGTGCAAAGTTAGCCTCCTCAAGTGCTGTTTTATACTCAGCCTTGATTTCCTCAGCTTGCTTTTCAAGCTTTTTGGCTTCATTATTAAGTTCGTCAATCATATTACCACGAGAGAGGATACCTGCGCCCTTTGACTGCGAACCGCCTGTCATTGAGCCGCCCGGGTTAATAACCTGACCGTCAACGGTAACAATCTTAAATCTGTTTGAATATCTTTTTGAAATACCTATAGCCGAGTCCATATCCTCAACTATAACAACTCTGCCCAAAAGGTTAGAGATAATATTTTTATACTCGTTCTTACAATCAACAAGGTCGCTTGCAATTGCAACAAAACCCAAGTTATCGTCAAGATCTCTTTCATCAAGGCTTCTCGGCTTGATTGCCGAAATGGGAAGAAACGTTGCCCTGCCGACACGGTTATTTTTAAGATAATAAATTGCACGCTTAGCATCTGATTCATTGCCGACAACTATATTTTGCATTGCCGCACCGAGTGCAACCTCAACTGCCACGCTGTATTCATTATCAACGGTTATGAGTTGAGAAAGCGGTCCGTGAATACCTGAAAGTGCCTTATTCTGCGCCTGGCGCATAACCGCCTTAACAGCACCCGAAAAACCTTCCATATTCTTTTCAAGGTCTAAAAGCATTTTTGCTCTTTGCGCCTTTTGGTTATATTCGTTAGTTACTTTTTCAAGTTCTGCTTTAATCTTATCTGCATTGGCATTTTTATTTTCAAGCTTGATTTTATAGCCCTGCATTGAATTGTTATTTTCATCAATACGTGATTGCAAACTTTCTAAATTTTCATCACTTTTTGCTTTAAGCTCTTTAAACTTTTCAAGCTCCTCACGGCTTTTTTCAATTGATGAATCAACAACGCTCTGCCTTGACTTGATTTCCTGAGAAGAAGTGAGCGCCTGAGAACATTTAACACGGCAGTCGGAAAGTTTCAAAGTAAGAGAAGTGATTTTTTGATTAAGTTCAACAGTAAGCTTTGAAAATTCTTCATTAGATGAAAGAAGATTATTCATCTCATCCGTAACACTTTTAAGTTCAGCCTTCTTTTCCTCAATTTCCTTAACGCTTTTTGAGATAAACTGCTCTTTTTCCTCTATCTGAGCATCAATAGAAAGATTGGTGTTATCAACATCGCCGATATCGTTTTTAAGTCTTTCAATAGTTTCGTTATTATGATTTAAAGTAGTTTCTAAAACGGAAGCCTCGCCGTCTTTGCGAAGTGCCTGCTCCTCATAAGCCTTTGAGCCTGCTCTGATTTGCTCGATTTGGGTATTGATTGAAACAGTCTTTTGCGCTATTTCTTCAATCTCCTGTTCAATCTCTTTAAGTTCCTTTTCGCAAACGTCATAGGATGCGTTGGCAGCGTCAATTTTATGCTCCTGCTCTCTTAAATCATTGGTAAAGCGGTTAATCTTATTTACCCATACACCTATTTCAAGCGTTTTTTTCTCATCGGAAAGAGTGATAAACTTCTGCGCCTTTTCGCTCTGCTTTCTGAGCGGCTCTACTCTGCTTTCAAGTTCGCCCAAAATATCAAGAAGCCTGACTAAATTTTCCTGCGCTTGGTCAAGCCTGCGGGTGGCGTCTTTTCTTTTATGACGAAAAAGGGAAATACCTGCGGCTTCTTCAAAAAGTTCACGCCTGTCCTCATTTTTTTGCGAAATGATTGAGTCAATCTTACCTTGACCTACCATTGAATAGCCGTCTGAACCGAGTCCCGTATCCATAAACAGTTCTCTTATATCCCTTGCTCTTACGATTTCGCCGTCAATTTTATATTCACTTTCGCCCGAACGATAATATCTTCTTGAAACGGTTACAACCTCGCCCTTATCTTTAAGCGTTTGGTCGGTATTGTCAAGAGTAAGCTGGACCTGAGCAAAGCCCAAAGCCTTACGTGCAGAAGTACCGCTGAAGATAACATCCTCCATTTTTGAGCCACGAAGAGATTTAGAGCTTGTCTCGCCCAAAACCCAACGAACTGCGTCGGAAATATTACTTTTGCCCGAACCGTTAGGACCGACAACTGCGGTAATACCCTTGCCGAAATTAAGCGTTGTCCTGTCCGGAAAAGACTTAAAACCTTGTATTTCAAGTGATTTTAATACCATTATTTTATCTCCAATTCATCAACATCAAGACTGTTGTCGATAATAATTTTTATATTATATCCTCTCTCGATAAGAAGATAGATATTTGATTTTTTATTTCCTTTCAGCTTTGAAAGCGACTTTGAATTAACTGCCACCTCATAATCAGCCGGAGGAAGCGCAAGAATTTTATCAACCATAATTCTTGACTTTACAAGCTCGCCAAAGCTGTCGTGAAAACCGCCTGCAAGCATATTTTTCTTAATATCCTCGCTTGAATGAAGCCCCAAACGAATGATTTTTATATTATTCTTTTCAAAAAGCAAAACAAGTTTTGCGCAAAGACAAGCCGATTCGTCAGCGTTGAGCGGCTTATATTCACCGCTTAAATAAAGGTCTGCAAGATATGTACCTTTTAATACAACAGTAGGATAAATCCTTACGGTTTGGGGCGATAGCGCAATTATTTTTTCAGCCGTTTTAATAGCTTTTTCTTCGCTGTCCTTATAAAGCCCCGTCATCATTTGAAGCCCAAGCTCAAAACCGTATGACTTAATAAGCTCTGACGCATTTTCAACGTCTTTTGCCGTATGACCCCGCCTGTTAGCCAAAAGCACCTCATCGTCCATACTCTGCGCACCAAGTTCAATACTTGTAACTCCGTACTCTTTGAGCAAATCCAAAATTTCTTCGTCAATGCAGTCGGGACGGGTAGAAATTCTTATGCCCTTTACCTCGTTTGACTTTATATATTTATTTGCCGCTTTCAAAAGAGAAATCATATACTCTCTGTCAATCGCAGTAAATGAGCCGCCGAAAAAGGCGATTTCATAATCAAAGCCTTTTGACTTAAGCGCCGTTTTAACTGCCTTGTCAACGTCCTGCGGTGTGGGCTGATTTGCCTGCCCCGTTATTGTTTTTTGATTGCAAAACGAACACTGACACGGGCAGCCTAAATGAGGAACAAAAATACTTATATTACCTTTTTTCATATTACACCCATTAATTTAAGTGCCTCTCTTGCCGCAGCCTGTTCTGCACTTTTTTTACTTCCACCCTTGCCCTTGCCGATCACGTTTGAATTAAGGTGAACTTCAACCTCAAATGTTTTATTATGGTCAGGTCCGCTCTCGCCGACGAGAACGTAGTTTACATTTTCATCGGGGTTTTGCTGAACTATTTCCTGCAAAGTTGTTTTATAATCCTTAAAATTGATATGATGGGTTTCAACAGCAGGAGCAAGAAAATGAAGTACAAATTTTTCCGCATTTTCCATTCCGCCGTCAAGATATATAGCAGCAATAAGCGCTTCAAATGCATTTTCCAAAATCGACGGTCTGTCAGCACCGCCCGTATTTGACTCTCCCTTGCCTAAAAACAGGAAGTTACCGAGTGATATCTGCCTTGCAAAATCCGAAAGTGACTGAGTGCAGACAAGAGAAGAACGAAGTTTTGACAAATCGCCCTCAGGCATATCGGGAAAGCGGTGGAAAAGAAAGTTAGCCGAAATGATAGAAAGCACGGCGTCACCTAAAAATTCCATTCTCTCGTTACACTTAATTTTATTATGCCTTTCGTTTGCAAAGGAAGAATGTGTAAGTGCCTCCATAAGATAAGCCTTATTTTTGAAATTATATCCTATTTTATCTTCGATAGTTGCCATTTTTATTCCTCTTGCGTATTTATTGAAAATTCATTTTCAATTGAACTAATCAAATTGTTATCCAAAAACCAAATTGCCTGCTTGATTGCGTTTTTAAATGTACGTGCATCTGCCGAGCCGTGAGACTTAATTACAGGCTTTTTAACACCAAGCATAACGGCGCCGCCGTATTCCTTATAATCAAACTGCTTTTTCATATCGTCAATACCCGATTTAACGCCGAGATATGAGATTTTAGAAAGCGTATTTTTCATAAAAGCGTTCTTAATGCCATTCATCAAAACTTTTGCAACGCCCTCATAAGTTTTAAGAATAAGATTACCTGTAAACCCGTCGGCAACAACAACGTCTGCGTCGCCGAACGGAATTTGCCTACCCTCAATATTGCCTACAAAATTGTAAGGTGCATTTTGCATAAGTTTATAAGCTTCTTTAACGGTCGAAGTGCCCTTTGTGCTCTCCTCGCCGTTATTTGCAAGCGCAACCCTTGGGTTTTCAACTTTCATAATTTTTTGCATATAAAGGCTTCCCATTTTGCCAAACTGATATAAAAATTCAGCTCTGCACTCGGCATTTGCACCACAGTCCATAAGAAGAAACGGTCTTTTTGCACTTGGCATAACAGAGGCGATTGCAGGCCTTTTAACACCTTTAATTCTTTTAGTGATAAGTGTTGAGCCTACTGTTACGCAACCTGTATTTCCCGCACTCACAAAAGCGTCGCCTTCACCTTCATTCAAAAGTTTAAAGCCGATACCCATTGATGAGTCTGCCTTTTCTTTAAGTACTGCCTTTGCATCGTCATGCATTGTGATAACTGAATTTGAATTAACAATTTTCACATTTTCAAGTGCAATATTATTATCCTTAATGCATTTTTGTATTTCTTTATCATTTCCGACAAGTACGGGAGCAATTCCGTATTCTTTTTGAGCAAGATAGGTACCCTTAAGTATCTCAAGCGGAGCATTATCCCCACCCATAGCATCAATAATTATTCTTTTTTGCATGGCAAATATTGCACCCTTTCCAAACTTAATTTCAACTATAAGGTTTTCATACTTTCTTCAAGGCTTGCAAGCGCTCTTTGCGCCATAGCGGCATAGCGCTCTTTTTTATCCTTAATTTTCGGCTCTATTGCAGGAAGCACACCGAAGTTAGCACCCATAGGCTGAAAATTCTTAACGCTTTCGTCACTGATATAATCGCTCAAAGCGCCTATCATAGTAACATCAGAGAGAGTGAACGGCTCTTTACCCTGCGCTCTTCTTACGGCATTGATACCTGCCATAATTCCGCTTGCCGCACTTTCCATATATCCCTCAACTCCAGTGATTTGACCTGCAAAGAAAAGGTTGTTTTTATTTCTAAATGAAAAATCGTTATTAAGAAGCTTTGGTGAATTCAAAAACGAATTTCTATGCATAACACCGTAGCGCACAAACTGAGCATTTTCAAGCCCAGGAATCATAGAGAAAACACGTTTTTGCTCGCCGAACTTCAAATTAGTTTGAAAACCAACAAGATTAAACATTGTACCCTTTGAATTTTCACGTCTTAACTGAACACAAGCCCAAGGTCTGTGCCCTGTGTTCGGGTCGACCAAACCGACAGGTTTCATAGGGCCGAAACGAGGAGCGTCAAACCCTCTTTTAGCAAGTTTTTCAATCGGCATACAGCCCTCATAGACGTCAAAATCGTGAACAATTGCGCCCTCGGCATTAACAAGTTCATTAATAAAAGCCTCATACTCTGCCTTATTGAACGGGCAATTGATATAATCATCGTCACCGCCACGCTCGTAACGTGAAGCACCGAATGCCTTAGACATATCAACACTCTCTGCAGTAACAATCGGAGCGGCGGCATCATAAAACGAGAGATACTCACCTGTAATATTGCTGATACTTTTTGCAAGAGCGCCGTCTGTCAACGGACCCGTTGCAACAATTGTTATTGTATCGTCGTCAAGTTCTAAATCCTCAACTATTTCATTAATCACCTCAATATTGGGGTGAGATTTAATTTTTTCAGTCACGCTTTTTGAGAAAATATCCCTGTCAACTGCCAAAGCGCCGCCTGCCGGAACACTCGACTGCCTTGCAATCGGGACCGTAAGCGAGCCTAAACGAGCCATTTCCTCTTTCAAAAGACCTGCTGCGCTTTCAATACGTGAGGCCTTAAGCGAATTTGAACACACAAGTTCACAAAACAAGTCCGACTTATGCGCCTCACTCTTTTTAATCGGCTTCATTTCATAAAGCGAAACATTATATCCGTTATTTGCAATCTGCCACGCAGCCTCAACACCCGCAAGACCTGCGCCGATAACCTTAAATTTCATATAAATTACCGTTTATTCTTCTGTTTTCTTTTTTCTCGGAGCCGGCTTTGTAAAACCGCAGCCCTCTGTATCGGGGCAATAAAGCACATTGCCCTTGCGTTTAAAGAGCGACTTGCCGCAACGAGGGCAAACTTCGTCGCTCGGTGCGTCCCAAGTCATAAAATTACACTTAGGATAATTTGAACAACCGTAGAATGACGAGCCTCTCTTGGTTTTTTTCTCAATTACGTCGCCGCCACATTCAGGGCACTTAGCCTTAGTCCTGAAAATAAGCGGCTTTGTATTTTTACATTCGGGATAGCCGGGACACGCAAGAAATTTACCGAATCTGCCGACTTTGACAACCATATTTCTGCCGCACTTTTCGCAAATTTCGTCTGTTTCTTCTTCCTTAAGCTTAATTTTAACGCCCTGCATTTCCTCTTTAGCTTTTTCAAGAGGCTTTTCAAAATCATCATAATAAAGGCGAATCATATCCTTATAATTTTTTTCGCCGGAGTCGATTTTATCAAGGTCAGCCTCCATTTTGGAAGTGTATTTAACATTAACAATATTAGGCATTTTATCTTTAAGAAGATTTGTTACAGCCTCGCCGAGTTCAGTCGGCACAAACTGCTTGCCCTCACGCTTAACATATTCACGGTTGAGAATAGTTGAGGTGATGGTAACATAAGTTGACGGTCTGCCGACACCGTTTTCCTCAAGTGCTTTAGTAAGGGAAGCTTCGGTATATCTTGCAGGCGGCTGAGTAAAGTGCTGATTGCCCAAAATACTCTTAAGCTTAAGTTCGTCGCCTTCCTTAAGAGCTGGGAGAGGAGATGCGCTGTCGCTCTTTTCATCGTCAACCTTTTCCTCATAAAGCTTTGTAAAGCCGTCAAACCTAACTGTATAACCTGTAGCGGTGAAGATATATTCTCCTGCCTCAATCTCGATTTTCATAGTTTCCTGCATACAGGATTCCATAAGAGATGCAATAAATCTTTCCCAAACAAGTTTATAAATTTTATATTGGTCGCTTGTAAGATATGGTTTAACCTGCTCAGGTGTAACCTTTGGCATTGACGGTCTGATAGCCTCGTGACCGTCTTGAATATTACTCTTTGATTTAAAATATCTTGGCTTTTTAGGGAGATACTTTTCGCCGTATGTCTCTGTAATAAATTCATTACCGGCTGCTCTTGCTTCTTCAGATATACGAAGCGAGTCTGTTCTCATATAAGTGATAAGACCGACTGTGCCGAGTTCTCCTGCCTCAACGCCTTCGTAAAGTTCCTGTGCCGCCTTCATAGTTCTCCTTGCTTGGAATGAAAGACGTCTTGAAGCCTCCTGCTGAAGAGTTGACGTGATAAAAGGAGGAGTAGGGTTTTTCTTTCTGCTGCCCTTTTTAACGCCCTTTACAATATAACTTTCGCCGTCAAGGTCAGAAAGAACGCTGTCACTTTGCTCTTTATTTTCAATCTTGATTTTTTCGCCGTTTTTAGTTGAAAGAGAAGCTGAAAACGCCTTTCTTTCCGGCGGATTTGTAAACTTAGCATCAATCGACCAATATTCCTCAGCCTTAAATGCACGAATTTCATTTTCTCTGTCAACAATCAATCTGAGAGCGACCGACTGAACACGGCCTGCCGAAAGACCTCTTCTGATTTTTTGAGAAATAAACGGCGAAAGCTTATAGCCGATAAGTCGGTCAAGAATACGCCTTGCCTGCTGAGCGTCAACCAAATCAATATCAATTTGACGTGGCGCATCCATTCCGTTTTTTACTCCGTTTTTTGTAATCTCATTAAATGTAACCCTGTTTTTATCCTTAAGGTCAAGACCCAAAAGAGTGGCAAGATGCCAAGAAATAGCTTCTCCCTCACGGTCGGGGTCGGTTGCGAGATAAACATAGTCCGCATTGTCAGCCTTTTTCTTAAGGTCTTTAACGAAGTTTTCCTTTCCTTTTATTACCGCATATTTCGGTTCAAAGTCATTTGCAATATCAACACTGAGCCTTGCTGCCGGCAAATCCCTGACGTGACCCATTGAGGCAATAACGTCATAACCTCTTCCGAGATAGCCTTTAATATTTTTCGCCTTTGCAGGTGACTCCACAATTACTAATTTAGACATATTCTGTTTCCTTTCAGGATTTTTTAAACCTCTTACCTGAGGCACTTATTATCACTTTTTTAAGTTCGAGAAATGTTAAAGCTACAAGAACCTGCGAAGCAGTTAAACCCGATTTCTCGATTATATCATCAACCTGAGTGAACTCCTCGCCTATGCAGTCATAAACGATTTTGTTGTTTCCTTCAAGCGACCATACATTTTCGTCAATTTTTCTTCTGTTTTCTCTTCCTTTTTCAAGATTTTCAAAGGAGTATTTTTTATCAATCAAATTATTTTCAGGCGTCGGCTTAACATTAAGCTCCTTAGCCGATTTTTTCTTAACAATAGAGGTATCAAGCGTTTTTTCCGAGTTATCAAGGACTATTTCATTAGCAGTCCTTATTTTAGATAAATCAAGAGTCGGATAATCATTTTCATAAGCCTCAACAACGTTAACGGGATTGATTGCAAGCCTTGCGCCGTCGCTTATAAGTTTATTTGTACCTGAAAAATCGCTTGAAAATATAGAAGCGGGAACGGCATAAACATCACGGTTTTGCTCAATCGCAAGATTTGCGGTAATAAGACTGCCGCTTTTAACACCTGCCTCAACTACCAAAATACCTAAGCTCAAACCGCTTATAATTCGGTTACGCATAGGAAAAGAAGTTCTGTTAGCCGGAACATTGGGCTGATACTCAGTAACAAGTGCACCGCTTTGCTTTATCATATTTCTTAAGCCTTCGTTAGCCTTTAAATAATTATTACCAAGCCCGTTTCCCAAAACGGCAACTGTTTTTCCACCGCAGGCAAGAGCGCCTAAATGAGAATATGTATCAATTCCCAAGGCTCCGCCGCTTACAACGAGAGCACCTGCCTCGGTAATACCCTTAGCCATAATGTGCGCCGCTTTGATTGCATATTCACTTGCCTTTCTTGTGCCTACCATACCGATGCAAACAAGATTATCAATATCGGGCAGCTTTCCGTCAACATACAAAACGGCAGGCGGATTAATTATCTCCTTAAGCCTTTTGGGATAAGCTTTATCGTCAAAATCAATTATTTTATAACCGTTTTTTGAGCAGCAATCAATTATATTATCCGATTCGCCAACATCTGTCATCATCAACTTTTCAACTTGACGTTTAGATAAAACCGTGCTCATTTTCCATTCGCTTTCACCAAGCTCATAAAGAAGTTTTGCACTTTTATATTCATCAATTATGCTTTTTATTTTAGCGCCGTATCCAAGAGCGTTTTGAAGCCAAATCCAATACCTTGCATTTTCACTCATCTTTGCATCTCCCACATCGTTATGGCTGCCGCCACATGCGCATTAAGGCTTTCTGCACGGCCGGGCATAGGGATTGTTATTTTTTCATCACACATTGCCATAACCTCATCGCTTACCCCGTTAGCCTCATTACCGATAACGCAAAGGCAGGAAGCTGAAAAATCAATTTCGTTTATTTTTTTTGCAGAGGTGTCAGGCGAAGTGGCATACGTTTTAATTTTGAGAGACTTTGCCTGATTTAATATTGGAACAAGGCTTAAACATTCAATAACCTCAATCCTGAGCGCCGAACCCATTGATGCACGCAAAACCTTTGGGTTATATACATCGCACCCTCCTCCGACAATTACGCCGCCAATACCGAGCGCCTCCGCCGTCCTTATAACTGTGCCGAGATTGCCGGGATCTTGAAGATTATCTGTAGCAATATACTTTTTGCCGTTTTGAAGAGCGTTATTATCATTTTTCATTTTGCAAACTGCAAAAATACCTTGTGAATTCTTCGTTTCGCTTAATTTTTGCGAAAGAGTATCGCTTATGAAATAAGAGGATTTGCTTTTCCTTTGCATTAAAACGGACTTTTCAAAATACCTTTCGTTTGCGCTTTCCGTTATCAAGAATATTTCAACCTCATAAAAAGAGTTAAGGACGTCAAAAACAAGCCTTGCCCCCTCAAGAACAAACAAGCCCTGTGCCCTGCGCTCCTTGGAAGAGGTAAAGAGTTTTTTAACGCCCTTTATTATTTCGTTATTTTTACCTGTGATTTTTTCCATACACAACTCCAAGAAAGTGTGCCAATAATTTACATTCGTTTAAAGAAATCACTGACTGCATTATTATATATTATATTATTTTTATATATTACATTATAAGCAGAAAAAATTCAATACCCAAAATAAATTTTTTATAAAAAAGCGGAATAACAATTTATGTCATTCCGCCTCAGCAATTATTTAGTTTTAACAGTTTTAATTTTGGACCAAGCAGAATAAACGGTCTTACCGTTTTTAGTTTTATACGCTCTTACTTTTACATAATATTTTTTCTTGCTTTTAAGCTTTTTAACAGTCGATTTTGAAGATTTGACTTTAACTGTTTTGGTAGTCTTTTTAGTGAATTTTTTGTTTGTTGAAAGCTTAATTTGATAGCCTGAAGCAGCTTTATTGTCAGAATTATTTACAGTTATTTTCTTTTTCCCCGCTTTTAGTGAATAAATTTTAGGGGCTTTAAGAATTTTCTTTTTATCGCCCTTTGTTTTGTAGGAATAACCGCAAAGAAAACAGGTATATGTATGATATCCGGCTGAAAAATAAGTAGGTGAAGTTGTTACAACATCAAAATAATGATTGCAAACATAATTTGAAACGGAAAAAGTGTAATCACCTGCACTCAATATCTTGAAATAATAAGTACCGTTAAGAAAATCAAAATTCTTGTCTGTGACCTTTTTCTGCGCTTTATCTCCTAAAACAAATACGGTATCAATAATATGTTTATCATCATTTTGATAAATCTCAACTTTTGCGGCAGAATTTGATGAAATCGATAATGTATATTTTGCTGCTTGATTTAAGTCGAGTTTAAAAACATTTCCTGTAATTTCCGTCGCAGGGCGGTTATAAATTGTGCCGATTACAAGATTTTCAGCGCTTTGAAAGGTGTTTTTACCGTTCTGACTTGACCAGTCCTCACCAAATGCAGCATTTGCGCAAAATAAGCTTGAAACAAGCATCAAAAATGCCAATAAAACACTTGAAATTTTTTTCATATTCAATCACCCTTTCGTCATTATAATATCACTAATTTATACAGTTGTCAAAATATTTTTTGTTCTACTTTAGTTTAAATTTACACTTTACAATAACTAAGAAAAGAACTAAAATAAAATTATGCAAAAGGAAAAGAGATGAAAAATATGTGGGCGGTATTTGCAGTTTTATCGGCAGTATTTGCGGCTCTTACTTCAATTCTTGCAAAGGTCGGTATCAAAGATGTTGACTCTAATCTTGCAACGGCAATCAGAACGGTTGTAGTTGTTGCAATGTCTTGGCTTATGGTGTTTATCACCAATGCGCAATCAGGAATCACGAATATCAGCAAAAAAAGCTGGATATTCCTTATTTTGTCAGGTCTAGCAACCGGTGCTTCGTGGCTTTGTTACTACAAAGCGATACAAATCGGAGAGGTTTCAAAAGTTGTGCCTATTGATAAATTAAGCGTCGTAATCACTCTTGTTTTGGCATTTATATTTCTTCACGAGGATTTCAATATCAAGTCACTTGTCGGCTGTATTTTGATTGCGGCAGGCACACTGATTATGGTTCTTTAAATTCTTCACTCGCCCTTAATTCGTTTAAGGGCGTTTTTTTCTAAGCGGGAAACCTGAGCCTGTGATATACCGACCTCACGTGCAACCTCCATTTGCGTTTTGCCCTGCATAAAGCGAAGGTACATAATATTTCGTTCTCTGTCATCAAGTTTTTTGATTTCGTCTTTAATAGAAATTTCATCTACCCAATCTTTATCGGTCGAGTTATCGCCCACTTGATCCATAACAAAAATAGTATCACCTCCGTCATTATATACCGGCTCATAAAGTGATACCGGATCAACAATTGCTTCAAGAGCAAGAACAACATCGCTTTTTTTCATTTCAAGCCTTTGAGCAATTTCCTCAATAGTCGGTTCCTTGCCGTTTTCATTTATAAGCTGTTCCTTAACCTGCATTGCTTTATAAGCAGTATCTCTCATAGAACGGCTGACACGAATGGGATTATCATCACGCAGATATCGCCTTATTTCACCTATACACATCGGCACGGCGTAGGTGGAAAAACGAACATCAAGGTCAGTATTGAAATTATCTATAGCCTTTATAAGGCCGATTACGCCGACTTGAAAAAGGTCGTCCATATTTTCCCCTCTGTTTGAAAAACGTTGCACTACGGACAGTACAAGGCGCAGATTACCCTCAACAAGCTCATTTCTTGCATTTTTATCTCCGGCTTGAGCCTTTTTTAAGAGTTCCATTTTTTCTTTTTCCTTGAGCACCTTAAGTCTGCCGGTATTAATACCGCATATTTCAACTTTATTATATTGCACACAATCACCCTTTTTCAATTTATGTACAAAAATATTATTGACAAAAAAGAGTGACGTTATGTGCAAAAATAAAAAGAGAGATGAAATAAATCATCTCTCAAAATTACAATAAAAAAATTTATTTGGTAATATTCTTAATAATCTGCTGCATTTGCTCCATTTTCCTTTCCATATCGGCAACAAGAGCAAATTGATTTTTAGCACGAACAAGATTATGCTCAGGGTATGCAGTCTTAAAATATGTATCGCCATTGAGATAATCAGTAAGAAAACGCATACCGCACTCAAAGGTCATAAGTTTGGCGGAAAAGGCAAGATTATCAATTTCGCACTGATTAAGAGCATCGCCTGCCTCGCTCAAAAAGCCTTTTGCATACGCCTCAAAATAATCAAGCATAAGCTCAACCTTATCATAATTATCATCGTCCTCGGCGCATGAATTAGCACCAAAGCGAATAGAGTCGCCGAAATCATAAAGCGCAAGACCTGGCATAACCGTGTCAAGGTCGATAACGCAAATAGCATCATCGCTTTCGCTGTCAAAAAGAACGTTATTAAGCTTAGTATCGTTATGAGTCACACGAAGCGGAAGTTCGCCTTTTTCAATAAGTTCAACAAGCTTTTTGCAATCCTCACGCCTGTGCATAACAAACTTAATTTCCTCCCCGCAATTAACAGCTCTGTCCGCCTTATCAGCCTGAACTGCAGGGATAAATTCATTTTCATATCTCCAAATTGTATTATGAAAATTCTTAATAATTTCGCTGAGACTTTCAGCCGGAAAATCGCTTAAATACTTTTGAAATCTGCCAAATGCCTTACCGCTTTTGCCAAAAACTTCTGCGCTGTCAACCGTATCATATGCCTTTGAATTGTCAACAAAACGATACGCACGAAAGCAAGAACCGTCCTCGTCTTTAAAATATTTATTTCCGTCAAAAGTCCTGATAAAATGAAGCGTCTCCCTATGAGGGTTACCGCCGTCAGCTTTAATCTTTTCTCTCAAAAAGTCGGTAACGGAAAAAATATTGTTCATAAGAGCGTCAATATCAGGGAAGATGCTTGTATTAACCTTTTGAATTACATAATTTCTCTTCTTGCCGTCTTCATTATATGTTGCAAGAAAAGTAGTATTAATATGACCTGAGCCGAATATATCGCAAGATTCAAGCTTACCCTTAAACTTAAATTGCTCAAGAACGTGATTGATATTCATGATAATCTCCTCTAATAAAATATTGAATACATTTTAACACAAAGCTTCAACAATATCAAGATAAAAGGTAAGCCGATAATATCAGCTTACCTTAGACTGTCGATAAAGTGGCTAAACCGTGCCGTGTTATAAAACGAAATTCCATTCGGGGTCCCCGACAAATTGAAAATTTGGTGGGGAAAAGGAGAAAGTAACGAAGTGTTTATTATGAATTTCAAAGAAATTCATTCAAACACGGAATTTCTTTCGACGTATCGTAGGGCAAGGGAGATTCCCCTTACAGGGGAAATGTCACGAAGTGACAAAAGGGTTTGCCGAATCGCAGATTTGCTCTTGCCGAAATAAAATCAAAAATACATTTTTAGAAAAGTGGCTTGAACACTACGTTCAAGCCACTTTTGGCGCTTTTCGCCTTTTGCTCGGGGGCAGTACCCACGTACAGCACCCACTCGCAAAATACGAAATTTATCTCGCTTTCTCGAAGTCTCTCTTTCACCTTCAGTCTGTAACCTGATTTTACGGTTACAGACTTTTTTCTTGTCTGCATTTTGCACTTCTATATATAATAGTTTTAAATAATATAATATATAATAAATATCATATATAAGTAACGGTGCGATTTCAGAGCGTTTTATCGAACAAAAGTGCTTACAATACGGCAAAAATAATTGTACGAAACACTAACAGTTAGCTTATCGTACAATATCTATATAATGTTGTGCATTTTCTTTTTTTCTCTGTTTTATACAATATGTTGGGTTTATTAAAAGTCACAAATAAAAATGTTACAAATTGTAAGATTTAAAAGTGGCATTTCTAAGGATTTTACAAAAAAATACTTTTGTACACTAAATCATTAAAGAATATAACCACAAGATATGGTGTAACCCTTTTGTAACCATACTACAATGTTAAAAACGTTTGTGCATATTATACAAAATCTTAACTTCTGAATTATTGACACATTATGCATTTGTCACTATAATGGCAATCGCTCGAGGAAATAATAACGGTGAAGCAGAAAAAACAACTCTGCTCGATACGAAATTTTATGTAGCTACATTCGTGTCGGTATTAGGAACTATGTTTCAAAGCGAAACCCTAATATTTCTATCACAAAAGGAGATTAAGATGACTAACCAATCAACAACCGGCGACATACGTGGCTTAAGTCGCAAAGTCGTAACGGCAGTAATTGTATTCGTGTTGGCAATCGTAATTTTTGCATCAACAGCATTTGCTCAAATGGCTTCTAACTATAATGTTCAAATTGACGTTGATAATAACACATATTCAATTACGACAAACGAAACGGAACCTATCGAAATCCTGTCGCAAGCAAACATTGCATTGAACGATACAGACAAACTCGATATCAGCTCTTTTAACGCAGGTAAGGGCGGAGTAATCAAAATTGACAGACTTAATGATGTTAATGTAGAATTCAATGGAACTATCAACACTTATAACGTATATGGCGACACAGTTAAAGAGGCGCTCGACGAAATCGGCTTTAACACAAACAATGTTACTCTTAACTGCCAGCTCAGCGATACAGTTACAAGCGGTATGGTAATCAAGTATATTTCATCTAAGACAACCACACTTAAGGTTGACGGCGAAACATACAAGGTGCCTGTTGTAAGCGGAACGGTATCAGACCTTCTTGACGCAGCAAACGTAGATTTGGGAAGCAACGACTACACCACTCCGGCTCAAAACAAGCAGATTACCAAAAAAACCAAGGTAACGGTAAACCGTGTAACATATAAGCAAGTTACCAAAAAAGAAAAAATCAAATATAAAACCGTTGAAAAAGAAAACGACGATGTTTACGAAGGTATTGAAACCGTAGTTAAAAAGGGCAAAAAGGGTACTGCCAACGTAACATATAAAGTTAAATATGTAAACGGTAAAAAGAAAACTCAAAAGGTTGTCAGCAAAAAGGTTATTACCAAGGCAAAAAACAAGGTAGTAAAGGTTGGCACTAAAGAAACAGACGGCGCAAAGGTTAAAACCAACGGCGTATCGAAAAAAAGAGGCTACAAGGTAGGTCAAGTTATTACAGGCAGATACACCCACTATTGTGCATGCGGTACTTGCGGCACAGGCTCAGGTCAAACTGCAAGCGGCAGACATGTATCAAACGGAATGAAAAATCCTTATTACATTGCCTGCAATTGGCTTCCTATGGGCTCAATCGTCAATATTGACGGCACAAACTACACAGTAGTTGACAGAGGCGGCTCAGGACTTTCACAGGTAGGTCGAGTAGATATCTTCACACCTGAAGGACACAGAGCTTGCTACAGATACGGCACCGGCAAGTGCAAACTTACAATTATGCGCTTAGGCTGGTAAGTATTAAATTAATTAAGGTTCGTTTAAGGGAAAGCAATGCTTTCCCTTTTTCTTTTTTTACGGTTGCGAATAAATAGCCATAACTGCGCCCCCCAATATTTATAATTATTAGAAATTGATTTTTAATAGTGTAATCACATTCCGCTGTAACAATCATATCATCGGCATTTCTTTCGACGCTGTGGCTACTTATTCACAACTTATAATTGACTTATTAATAAAAACATAGTAAAATGTAATGTATATAACTATGGTTTATATACTAACGGAGGAAAATGCAATGGATAATTCAGAAAAAACTTTAGACCAGCTTGTTGCTCTTTGCAAGGGAAGAGGATTTGTTTACCCCGGCTCTGAGATTTACGGCGGTCTTGCAAATACATGGGACTACGGTCCGCTCGGCGTTGAACTTAAGGAAAACATCAAAAAAGCTTGGAGAAAGAAATTTATCCAGGAAAACCAATACAATGTAGGCCTTGACAGCGCAATTCTTATGAACCCGCAGACTTGGGTTGCTTCAGGTCACCTCGGCGGCTTCTCTGACCCGCTTATGGACTGCTGCGAATGTAAAACAAGGCACAGAGCAGACGACTTGATTGAAAGCTTTGACGGCACAAATGTTGCAGGTTGGAGTAACGAGGAAATGGCTGCTTATATTAAGGAGCACAATATTCCTTGCCCTAATTGCGGCGCTCACAACTTTACCGATATCCGCCAATTCAACCTTATGTTTAAAACTTTTCAGGGTGTTACAGAGGATGCTAAGGACGAAATTTATCTCCGTCCTGAAACTGCGCAGGGTATTTTTGTAAACTTTGCAAACGTGCAAAGAACAACAAGAAAGAAAATTCCTTTCGGTGTTGCACAGGTAGGCAAATCCTTCCGTAACGAGATTACACCGGGTAAGTTCATCTTCCGTGTAAGAGAATTTGAGCAAATGGAACTTGAATTTTTCTGCAAACCGGGCACTGACCTTGAATGGTTTGATTATTGGAGAAGCTTCTGCCGTGATTGGCTTTATTCTCTTAACATCAGCAAGGATAACCTCAGACTTCGTGACCACGACCAGGAGGAGCTTTGCTTCTATTCCAAAGCAACTACAGACTTTGAATATAAATTCCCGTTTGGTTGGGGTGAGCTTTGGGGCGTTGCAGACAGAACAGACTACGACCTCACTCAGCATATCAAAACAAGCGGCAAAAACCTTGAATATTTTGACCAGGCAACAGGCGAAAAATATGTTCCTTACGTTATTGAGCCGTCACTCGGTGTTGAGCGTTTATTCTTGGCACTTCTTACCGAAGCTTATGACGAGGAGGTTCTTGACGAAGAAAAGAACGACAAGAGAATTGTTATGCACTTCCACCCTGCTATTGCGCCGTTTAAGGCTGCGGTTCTTCCGCTTTCAAAAAAGCTTAACGAGCAGGCAGGCGAAGTTTATGCAATGCTTTCTAAAAAATTCAACATTGACTATGATGACGCCGGCTCTATCGGCAAGAGATATCGCCGTCAGGACGAAATCGGTACTCCTTACTGCATAACCTATGACTTTGACTCGGTTGAGGATAACTGCGTAACAGTACGTGACCGTGATACTATGGAGCAGGTTAGAATTTCTATTGATGAACTTGCAAAGTTTATTGAGGAAAAGGTTGAGTTTTAGTTTATCCAAAGGAGGATAAAATTATGAACAAAATCAACAGAAGCTTAGTTAAATCGCAGGCTAAGCAGATTATTAAAGAAAAGATATTTGCACTGTTTGTGTTAAGCGCAATCGTTTTGTTTTTGGTAAACGGCTTAACGGTAGGCATTTCCGCATACAACAGCAGAGACGATTTGGAAGACATTTTCGGCCCAAGCAACGGCTCAAGCGATAACAGTTCGGGTCAAAACACGCCTGAGGATTTCTTTAATTATTTTGGAAACGGCGATCACGATTATGACTACGATGACGGTAACGATTCAGGCGACAGCTCAAGCGACAACCCGATTGAAAGCTTCGGTCAAAAATATACTCCGTCAGATAAAATAATCGGCAGTTCAACCAAGCCGTCAACGATGCTTGTAAACGGTAACATCGGTCTTAAAGATATAGGATTAAAAAGCCTTACTGTTGTTTCGGTGATACTTTCGCCTCTTTTTGTTTCGCTTTGCGGCTTTTACGTTTTGCTTATTAAGCGTGACCCTAACGAGCAATTGGGGCTCGGCAAAGAAATTCAAAATATTTTCAAGATTTCGTTCGGTCCTACATACGGCAACAAAATCGTTGTTTATATTTTAAGAGGTGTTTTTGAATTCCTTTGGTCGCTTCTTTTCGTAATCCCCGGAATAGTTTATCACTACAGTTCATACTTTGCATTCCAGCTTATGTGCGAAAACCCGAATTTGAAGCCGACAGAGGCTCTCAAGTTATCTAAAAAAATGGTTGCCGGCAACAGAGGCGAGCTTTTCGCTCTTGATTTAAGCTTTATCGGCTGGTGGCTTCTTACCGGCATCACATTCGGCATTGCAAGCATTTATGTAATTCCTTATTATTTCACCACTCAGGCACTCTATTATGAAAACTTCAAAATCAGAGCGCTTCAAGAGGGAAAAATTACTGAGGATGATTTTCTTTCGCAAGAGCAAAGAGCGGCTAAATATGCTTTTGCAGGTGCTCAAAACGGCAATCAAAACTATAATGATAACAACAATCAAAGCAATTATTACTACAATCCTAATAATTGTGATAATACACAAAGCAGTGCTCAAAACGAAACTGCACAAAATCAAAATGCAGCTCCGTTTTATTCCTACAATCCAAACAGTGTACCGACAGAGCAAGAACCTGTTCAAAGCGGTTCATATCCGTCGTATGCGAATACTGACGATACAATAGCCGAAAACAACAGCGCACCAAGCGAGGCGGCAAACAGCGAGGTTGATGAATATTATCATCCTACCGTTCAATCGCCTGAGGCAAATGACGAAAGCACTTCGGTTGAAGTTCAGGATAACGAAAACGAGCAACAGCCATTAGACGAAAATACGGATATAAATGAATAAAAACGGGCGAACAATGTTCGCCCCTACAAATTATATATTATAACATTTATACAAAAACAGCGGCTTGAATTGATAAGTTCAAGTCGCTGTTTTCTCTTTATCAAAAGTTTACTCCGTTTTGCCCATTACATTAAGCGGATTTACATATTTATTATCAAGCAAAGTTTCAAAATGAAGATGGCTTTCGCTTTTTTCCTCAAACGGAGTTGTGCCGAGAGTGCCGAGGACTTCGCCGATAGTTACATAGTCCCCCTCAGACACATTAACCGTATCCATACCGCAATAGCGAGCAACGAGCTTTGAGCCGTGGTCAATTTCAATAACCGTGCCGAGCATAGCGTCCTTCGTTACCGAAAGCACAAGTCCGTCATTGATAGAAATGACCTTTGTGCCCTTTGCCGCTTTAAAATCAATTGCCGTATGCGCTCTGTAATCGTTCATAGTTTTGTTTTTAACAAGTTCCTCGCTGTAGGGCGTCAATACCGTTTCATCGCAAGGGTATTTATAAAAAGATTTATAGGGAATATTTGTATCACTCGACGTCATTGTTGAAACCTCGGTTGAGGTAACTGTTGTCGGCTTTTTATTTTCGCTCTTTTTTGTTGTTTGAACTTGCGTATTTTCCTGCGTTGTCAGGGCGGTTGACGGTTGAGTCGTAATCTTTTTTTCTTTGTCCTTAGCCTTATCAACAACCGTTGTCGCCTCGTTTACATCCGTTGTGTGGGCGGAATTGGTTGAAAAATAAACTATCAGCCCAAGTGCAACAATACAAAGGCAAATGACAGAGAAAAGCGCTCTTAAATTTTTATTATTTGGTTTATCTTTTGTAGCCATAAAAAACACCTCAAGAGTATTATTACCCCTGAGGTGTTTAATTATACATTTTTATTTTGCTTCATAAACTACGGTTACAACGCTTGAAGCAGGAAGTGAAACCTTGACCTTTTTGGCTTTGCCGAAGTCGGTTTTTGCAATGTCGTTGTCCCTGTCAGTTGTATAAACAGCATAATCGCCTTCGCAGTCAATTGTTGTATATGCTTTTTTATCATTATTATTAACATATACAGTTACAACAGTATTATCCTCATTCACAAATGCAACGCTTCTTACATTTTTGACACCCGAAGAACACGCAACTCTTACCGCACCCTCTTTAATGAATTTTGAAAAATTGCCGAGGCAGTAATATCTCTTTGAAAAATCGAGATTTTCGTGATTATCCTCATCAAGATAAATAAGTCCGTCGGTATAAGTTCCATAAGAACACGCAGTCCACCAATCCCATTCGTTTGCATTCATTATCGTCAAATCGTCAACAATGGTATTTGCCATTGCTACGCCGTATTTTATAGATGTGCCGTCAGTGCCGTTTTTCTCCTTAGCAATAAGGTCATAAACGCCCGAATTTTTATCGTCGGTCATTTGGCAATATTCCGTAGCGGCAACAGAATACTTGGAATATTTATCGCTGATATATTTTTCCGCATTTTTCTTAGTATCTGCACCCGACCAATAAGAATGCATACTTACTTCTTTAAAATATTTGCGAAGCTTTGCATTTTTAAAAACATATTTAGGCCCTCTGCCTAAAATGCAGTCCATATATGCCGCACAGCTTGAATCGTCGCCCTCCATTGAGCCTGATTCAAACATAGAAACCTTAACGCCTTTTTTATCCAAATCTGAGCCTTTAAATTTCTTTACAAATGTTTTGAGCAAATCCCTTGCCTCGTACTTAGAATAATAACAGCCCTCTTGATTAACGCTATAGGTGTTATCGTCATTATACCAAGCCGCCCAATTATATTGCGGCTCATTAATCGGCGAAACGCTTGTTACACGGTATCCTTTATTTACAAAATACCCTGCACTGTTGTAGCAAAAATCCGCAAAATCGGGATATTTTGATTTATCAAGATTGGATATCCACGGCTCATCCTCATTTTTATAAGGTGTGCAATAAGATGCACCGTTTTTGGTAAGATAAACGGGAGCGCTGTTGCAAAAAAGAGTTAAGCGCATATCCTTGCCTGCATATTTTTTTGCAAGTTCAAGGCAAGCCTGTGCATTTTTGTCATTATTAAAATTATAAGTTCCGTCAGCATTCAAAAAGCACTCTGTTCTGCGGTTTTCAGTCAAAATATGAGTGTCATTTTTTGAGCCTGCGCCGAGATTATATCGATAAACATTAAGCCCTATTCCTTTGTCGGAATCATAAAGCGCTTGCATAATCTCGTCTGCATTGTCCCAAGCGCCGACGTCTTGGCTCCACCAGCAAGCCGAAGCGCCAAAACCGTTCATAACCTGATAATTTGTGTTAACGTCAATAACGGTAGTGTTACTGCCGTTTTTGTTTGCATTAACCAAATTACTTTGACCGTAAACAACCTTGCTGTCAGTTCCGATAACGCCGAAACCGATATACAAAACTACCGCCGCCAAAATCATAACAATGCAGGAAATAACTATTGCAAGTGTTTTTTTCTTTTTGGTTTTATCCATTTCATCACCTATTTAAAAAGGGCGAAATGTAAATCAAATCGCCCTTAGTAATATTTATTATTTAATTAAACACCCGAATAAGCGTTAAATCCGCCGTCAACAGGAATGTTTACACCTGTAATGAAACCTGAATAGGTATCGTCGCAAAGGAAAAGAAGTGTGCCCGAAAGCTCCTCAGGCTCGCCAAATCTGTCCATAGGTGTTGCGGCAAGAATTTTGCCCGTTCTCTCGGTAGGAGTGCCGTCCTCGTTCCAAAGAAGAGTAGCATTCTGCTTTGTTGAAAAGAATCCCGGAGCAATAGCATTTACTCTGATTCCAAGCGGTGCAAAATGAACTGCCATCCACTCGGTGAAATTCTTAACAGCGGCTTTTGCGGCACTGTAAGCAGGAATACGTGTAAGAGGTCTAAAGGCATTCATTGAAGTAACCATAATGATTGTGCCCTTTTCCTTTTCAGCCATATCCTTAGCGAAAACCTGAGTAGGAATAAGAGTGCCGAGAAAGTTAAGATTAAATACAAAACTGATACCGTTAGGGTCAAGGTCAAAGAATGTCTTTACGTTTTCATCCTTTTGAACAAGGTCGATTTTTTCAAGAGTATCCTTAGTAGTTGTGCCCTTAGGGTTATTACCGCCTGCACCGTTTAAAAGAATATCGCATGTACCGAGCTTTTCATTAACAGTCTTGCGAGCATTCTCCATAGATTCAAGTTCAAGAACATTACAGCCGACTGCAATAGCCTCTCCGCCGTTTGCGTTGATTTCGTCTGCACATTTTTGCGCAGCACCTTCATTAAGGTCAAGAACTGCTACCTTACAGCCCTGAGCTGCAAGAGTTTTTGCAAAAGCGGCACAAAGAACACCGCCGCCACCTGTTACAACAGCAACCTTGCCTTTTAAATTTTCGTGATTAAACATAAAATTATTTATCCTTTCTGCTTTTTTCAACAGCTTCCCAAAGGCCGTTGAGATAACTTACACCCAAGGCTCTGTCATAAAGACCGTAGCCCGGACGTGCAACTTCGCCCCAAATCATTCTGCCGTGGTCAGGGCGGACATATCCGTCAAATCCAACCTCCTGCAAAGCCTTAACAATCTCATACATATCAAGCGAGCCGCAGTCACTTTCGTGGGCGGTTTCGTTAAACCATCTGTCGTTTATTGAGACGTTGCGAAGGTGAGCAAAATAAATTCGATTGCCTGCTGCTTTAATAATTTCTACCATATCGTTATCAGGGCTTGCACCGAGTGAACCTGTGCAAAGAGTAAGTCCGTTATACTTGCTCGGCACCATATTAAGAAGCTTTTCAACAGCTTCTTTACCCGTAATAATACGAGGAAGCCCAAAAATACCCCAAGGCGGGTCGTCCGGATGGATTGCCATTTTAACATCGCATTCCTCACACGTCGGCATAATAGCTTCAAGAAAATATTTAAGGTTTGCCCATAAATCATCGGCGGTTACACCCTTGTATTTTGCAAAAAGCTCTTTAATCTCGCCCATTCTCTCGGTTTCCCAACCCGGCATTGCATAGCCGTTTGAGTTATCGTCAATCTCCTTAAACATATCTTCGGGAGATTTGCCCTCAACCTGCTTGCCGTCATAGCTAAGGCAGGTAGAACCGTCAGGCAAAGGCATATAAAGGTCTGTCCTTGTCCAGTCAAAAACAGGCATAAAGTTATAGCATATAACCTTAACTCCTACTTTTGCAAGATTTCTGATAGATTTTTTGTAGTTTTCAATAAGTTTGTCCCTTGTAGGTAAACCAAGCTTAATATCCTCGTGAACATTTACGCTTTCAATACATTCCATCGTCAAGCCTGCTGCCGTGATTTCGTCGTACATTTTCTGCACGTCCTCCATCTCCCACGCTTCGCCTGCAGGAAGATAGTGGAGCGCCGGAACAACACCGACTACACCCGGAATCTGCTTGATTTGCTCAAGAGAAACTGTATCGAGGTCCTTGCCGAACCAACGAAAAGTCATTTGCATATTTTTGCCTCCTTTTTAGGAATTAATTATTCATCGTTTTTGATTTTATCATATTATAATAGACGTTTCAAGGCTATATTTATATTAAAATCATCATTTAACCTTAATAGTTTTGGTTTTTGTATATGCGCCGTAAATTTTCTTGCCCTTTGATTGCTTATAGGCACGAATTCTTACATAATATTTTTTCTTTGATTTAAGCTTTGATATCGTTTTAGAGGTTGTACTTTTTTTCTTAATCGTGATAGTTTTAGTTGCTTTTTTAGTATATTTTTTGGAGGTAGAATACTGAATTTGATATCCCGTAACGGTTGAATCCTTTTTCCACTTAAGAGCTATTTTCTTTTTGCTCTTGCTTTTAATTGAGGATATCGACTGCTTTTTAGGCTTAATTGTCAATCTATATGACATTGAGCCTGTATAAACTCCCTTGAACTTAATGTTAACCGTGGCAAATCCGGGTTTTGTATTATTCTTGTAGCTGACGGTGTAATTTGACGGCGAAATAATATTTCCTGCCCTGTCATAAACCGTAATCTTGGTTGTTTTTTTCTTTTTATTATATGTAAATGTTTTTGTTTTAACCTTTGCCTTGCCCGGTGCAACATAATACGCTGTTATCGTATTTGCAGGGCAATAAGCGCAAATGCTCTCGCTGTATCCGTCATAGCTCAAAGCGCTGTCGTTTTGGTCAAAATGAGCAGGATAGGTTTGCACTGCGCCAAAGTTGTGAGTATGCGTTCTGACGCTTACAACACTTGAAAAAGCAGGCTGAGCGGACTCAAGAACATAATAATAAGTTTTTCCTGCCATAAGCTCCGCCGCACAAAGCAAATTCGGATTATAATTATCGTTAATAACACTGTTGTCCGTTTCGCCGTCGAAATCCACTATCGACGCCATTATATTTCCGTCATAGCTTTGAGTGAAACAGTAAAACTCATAATATCCCGTTGTGGCAGGAGTAAATTCAACATAACTTTTATTATTTACATCAACATAAGCCTCAGCGGTTTCATTCAAGCCGATTTTAGGTGCCGTTTGTTTAGTGTTTGCAAACGCAGTCACCGCCCCAAACGACAGACTTGACAACACCAAAATAACGCTTAATGCAAGCGATATTATTTTTTTCATATATATTCCCCCGATAAATATCGTTTTTATTTATTTTATCACATTATAACCTATTGTCAATAAAAATAAGAGGCTGCCCTTCAACAACCTCTTATTTATAAAATTATTTATTATGCTTTTTGCTCTACAGTTTCGCTTTCAGCATTTTTCTGTTCTTTTTTAGCCTTTTCAGCCTCTCTGCGCTCCATAATTTCCTTAATCATTTTTCTGTGTCCGTCGCCTGTGATATTATAAAAATGCATAGGAACAAGCATAAGAAGATAGCCTATCATCGGGAACACGGTTGTCATAAGGAAAAGACCTAAAAGGGTTGAATGGTTTTGAACGGTTGAAACATCGCTTGTATGCTCAACATAGCCTGTTCTTGCAAGCACCTGAAGGCAGATAAACGACGAAAGCGTGCCCTCGAGCTTGCCTGTAAACGACATAATCGAAAGCATTGTGCCTTCAACACGTCTGCCTGATTTCCATTCAACATAGTCAACTGTTTCGGCTTCCATTTCCTTTTGCATAAGGTTTTTAAATTCAAGCGGAAATGTAACAAGCATAGAAAAAGCAAGAACAATAATACCCGTAAGCGTTGAAACAGGCTTATCGGCAGGTTTATTCATAATTCCGTTATATGTTAAAAGTGCAAAAAGACCGTTGAGAACTATACCCATAACACAGCAAACCTGATAGAATTTTTTGCTGTCGCTCTTTGCACCCAATCGCTCAACAATGATAGGAACAAGCACACCTGCCAAAGCAGAACCGGGAGCTTTAACAACATCGAGAAGTCCGTTATATTTTGCATTGAAAAGTGAGTCATACGCAAAATAAAACGAACACTGCTCGGAAACCTTGATAATAACAAAAAAGATATTACAAAGGAAAAGCATTAAAAGCGGACGGTTTGTCAAAAGCAGATGGATACATTCATTAAGCGACGGAGTATCCTCGCTGTGCTCCATACGCTCCTGACAGTTTGAAAAGGTAAATCGTGTTAATACAATAATAAATACTGCGGATAACACTGCGGCAACCAAATATGCCTTATCAAGATTTGAATTAAAATAAGGAAGCCAAGCGGCAAATGCAACAAGAGCCGCAGGAAGAGCGCCAATAATCATTCGACCGATAGACGCAATGCCGTAAAGCTTCGTTCGTTCCGTTCCGTTAGGCGTCATAGAAAAGGCAAGCGCTCCCATAGGCACGTCAAATGCGGTATAAGTAACATCAAGACCTACAAAAGCAAAAACAGTAAGCGCCATCTTAAATCCGTATGACAAATTGTTATTGCCCACAAAGAAAAGAATCATAAAAAGGGAAACAAAATAAGGCGCAAATTTGATATAGCCTCTCATTTTGCCCCAACGTGAACGTGTTTTATCAACAATTACACCCATTATAGGGTCATTAATTGCATCAAAAATACCGCAATAAAGACGAATGTTACTTGCATGACGTGCTTTAATATGAAGCACATCGGTGATAAAGAAGTTGACATATTTAGAAGCCGTCATACTTGTACTCATACCTTGAGCACCTCTGCCCATTGCATAAGACAACGCTTCTTTCCAAGTAAGATATGTCGGCTCGCCTACATCTTTTTTAACAATTTTGCTGTTAAAAAAAGATTTAACCTTTCCCATAAGGACACCTCGGTTCATAAAAAATTAACAATTTAAGTATATCACAAATAAAACAATAGTAAATAGATTTTACAAAAACTTAATAAACACTTGATATTTATTTGATATAAAGTCAGGCAGTTGCATTCTCAACTTTTTATTGTTGAAAAGAGTGTAACTTTATGTTAAAATACCGTTAGTTTATTTTGAAAGGGCTGTTACTATGTCGCAATGGGATAAAGATTATTTGTGCTTATGCAGAAGAATACTTGAAGAAGGAACAGAGGTTGTAAACCGCACGGGTACAAACACAATCAAGGTGCCGTCGCACAATTTTCATTTTGACTTATCAAAAGAATTCCCCATTTTAACAACAAAACAGTTATTTATCCGTCAGGCAGTTCTTGAAATGCTGTGGATATATCAGGCGCAGTCAAACGACGTGCGCTGGCTTCAGGAAAGAGACGTTAAAATTTGGAACGAATGGGAAATTGACGACGAAGGCTATTGGAATGCATCTCAAATGCTTCCCGACGAAAACGGCAAGCTTGTCAAAACCCCTGTTCATAAATTTTTCGGCAAGGAATGGGCGCACACAATCGGCACGGCTTACGGCTATATTGTAAACAAATTCCAAATGACGCAGCAACTTATTGATAAAATCAAAAATCACCCAGAGGACAGGCGAATGGTAATGACTCTTTGGCAAAACGATTACCTTGACACCGCCGTTCTTCCAAGCTGTGTTTGGTCAAGCGAATGGGATGTAACAGACGGAAAGCTCAACTGCTGGGTTCATCAACGTTCTTGCGATGTGCCGCTCGGCTTGCCGTTTAACGTCACCCAATATGCAACACTTCTTTGTATGCTTGCTCAGGTTTGCGGCTTAAAGCCCGGCACAATGGACTGGAGTATTAAAGACGCTCATATTTATGTTAACCAAGTTGACGGAATTAAGGAACAGCTTAAAAGATTTGACGAGCAGGGCGATTTGCCTGCGCCGAAGCTTTGGCTCAATCCCGAAATTGACGATTTCTTTAAGTTTGACAATTCAAGAGATTGCAACGACGTTAAGCTTATTGATTATAAACACATGGGCAAAATCAAATTCCCTATTTCGCAGTAAAAGCAGGAGAAGCGTATGACAATTTGTATGATAGCCGCAGTAGGCAAAAATCTTGAGCTCGGCAAGGATAACAATTTAATTTGGCATTTTAAAGATGATATGGCTTTCTTTAAAGAAACCACAACGGGCAGTTCAATTATCATGGGCAGAAAAACATTTGAATCACTGCCGAAAGTCCTTCCACGGCGCAAGAACATAATCATCACCAAAAAAGAAGATTACAAGGCAGATGGCGCAACCGTTGTTCATTCAATCAGTGAGGCACTTAATGAAGTTGAAAGCGACACGGCGTTTATCATCGGCGGCGGTGACATTTACAGGCAGTTTTTGCCGAAGGCTGAAAAGCTTTATTTGACCGAGATTGAAGCCGAATGTCCTGATGCAGATGCATATTTCCCTGCGTTTAATAAGGCTGAATATAAAAAAGAGCTTCTTGCAAGCTATCACGACGGCGGCATACATTTCTCCCACGTATGCTACACAAAAAAATAATACAAAAGAAAAAGACCGTCACCCGACGGCCTTTTTTATACCTATTTACAATTCTTGTCTCTGCGTTTATAAATCAACCAGCCTAAATAATAAGGCATAATTATTGCTATCAATAAAAACAGCAAGCGGAAAATTTCAACAATAAGCGGTGTTGCGCTGTCATAATAAAACACGCCATACAAAAAACAGTTTCCCAAAGCGAAAAATTCAGGATATTCGCTCTTGCCTGTCAAAGCGATTTGAATAATTCCCGACAGCAAAAGCTGAATGAACAGCGCCAAAATGCCCCATTTCATTTGCTTTGCATTTACAAAAGAAGCCACGAGCAAATTAACGATAATCATTACCGCAAGCAAAGCGTGATACCAATACCCCGACGGCAAATCAAAAACCAAAACAATAAAAAATCCAACCGCAAAAGTAATCCAATAAAGAGCCGGCGGAATTAAATTTTTCAAAATCTTTTTCATAGAAAACATCTCCTTTCATGAAAAGAAAATTATAGTTCTACTTGTCCTGCTGCTACCTTAGAGTACAGTATAACGTCCTGATCGTCCAGTCTTCCGTCGCGGTTAATATCCGCAGAAATTTTTGCAAGATCAATCGGTGCTGTAACTCCCTGAAAACCAAAGTCTAAAGCTTCGTCTGCATTAGCAGGATTTTTCTTAAGTCTTGCCATATAAGTTGCAATTGCATTCCAGTCGTTAGAATCTACGCCGCCATCTCTATCCAGATCTCCAAATACATATGTGGCAATGTCAATAGTAGAACCAGATGAATCCATTGTATATGTATAGTTAATTCTTCTTCTAAGCTCTGCTTCGCTTTTCACTCTCTTAGTGTAGGATAAATTAGCTACACCGATTACTTTAGCTTCACTGGACGGATAAGCTTTCATATTTGAAAACATAGCATCATCAGATACCACAGTTTCATCATCATCGAAATAAGCACCTGATGTAGAAAGACGACCACCATAGTTTGCATAAGTGAACGGAATAGTCATAAAATTAATAGAACTGATGTAAGAGGTATCTGCATTCAAATAAACATTAACATGTCCTGTTGTACTTTCAGCGTTTGTAGTAATCAAAGCAACATAGTGTTCTTCGTTAAGCAAATATTCATTGTAATACGCTCTCTTTCCAGAATTGCTTGCATAAGCAACAACTTCGTTGTTTGTTTCGCCCTGCTGATAAAGATTCATCAGTTCTGTAGTTTCATCAATTGAAAAACCCAGATCGAGCAAATACTCTGCTACCAGCTGTTCATCACCAACGGCATAAGACTGAACAAAATCCGCTTCCTGCACTGCCTCATACTCATCTGCAAATGCCGGAACAGCTGTCGCACTCAACGCCGCCGTCATTGCCAGTGCCGAAACACCAGCTACGGTTTTCTGAATAAACTTTTTCATGTTTCATTTTCCTCCTCTAATTTTAAATGACAGACTTTGTAACTTTTTTCTCTGCAAGCACTCGATTTTTCCAACTATCGACATTACTGCTTCTGTGGACAACCCCAAGGCTATAATTTTGGCTG
>ERZ772818.52-NODE-52-length-111556-cov-12.011794_pt1 | contig 111556 bp, 79 predicted proteins | sample MGYA00580837_ERZ772818 | MGnify/ENA primary metagenome ERZ772818 (study PRJEB29015, sample SAMEA2737671) | human gut metagenome | biome: human gut; feature: human-associated habitat; material: faeces | place: China | collected 2012 ...
ATCACTGCCGGTGTGCTCTCACCTCGCATCACCATATAGCGACTAACTGTAGAAAGAGTTAGAACTTCTTTACGTTCCTTCGGATCGGCATGGACAAATACCATCATTGGAAGAAGAACTGCTTCAACCATCTTACGACGGTCACTCCACTGATGAATCTCCTGCTGGACAGGAACAAAATTCTCAATCCCCATTTTACCTAAATACTCGGCAACCTTCTTCTCATGGTGCATACGAACCAAGGCGACATACCAGCGTTTAGAGTGTGCTACGCCTTCCCCTGTCCCATTACTAGGCCCAGCATTTTCTGATTTTCGGTTTGTTAAAATCATGTTTTTTTACCCCATATACATCCGTTACTTCTTAGGTAACGGATAAAACGCACTTTGACGGTATAGGGAGAATTTACACATACGAATGGGTATAAAAAGGTAAGAGCCTAATAATTAGTAAGAAAAAATCTTGAAATTAGGCAAAAGGAAACATGGAACATGAAAATACTGTTATTTCATGTTCAAGCATTTTTTATTCAAAAAATCGAATAAAACGAAAAAAACTAAAGGATTACTTGTTTACTATCTATGTTTTTGACTATCTTTGCGACAAATTTTAATTCCGTTACCTAAGAAGTAACTACCACTATTCACTATTGATTTATAACACTTTGCAACTTTTTACTTGCCTGAATGGCTATTTTTGATGTAAGATAAATTTCCTTTATTTACCTCTGTCTGTTCCTTAAGTCCGAAGCCTTTCAAATAAGTTTGTGTCGTTTTTATAGATTTATGCCCTAACGCCTCACTGATCATTTCGATAGATACGCCCCTATATTTGGCAATAGTAGCCCAAGAATGGCGTAATGCGTATGAAGTGACAGGTGATTTTAAATGTAGGACTCTTGCCAGTTCTTTCAAATCATTATTAAATTTCCGGAGGGCGGACTGGTATTCCCGATAAGCCCTTTCATCTTTCCGGCTCTTATCCCCGCGAAGAATATCAAACAGGTAGTCGGGACAATTCGGCTGGGGCTCACGCGTATTCCAGAGTCGGTTCATCTTCTCCATCGCACTATCAAGTACTTCCACACACATAATAGTTTTGGTCTTGACACGTTTGTAACGCAGTACATTATTTTCAAGAGCCGACTTTTCCAAATGAGCCAGATCGACGAACGGCATTCCACAGAGCTGAAACATCAGGGAAGCAATGTCCTGTGTACGGCGCAAACGTTCCGATTGGGGATCTTCATACAGAAGTCTATATAACTCGAAGAGAGGTAACGCCTTCTTTTGCCGGACATCGATCCCTGTATAAGCTTCATGAAACAGAGCAAACACATAGGGTGTATTGCCGGCTTTCACGCCACGATTATAGATACTACGAATCATACGCATATACGTAGAAACGGTATTGGGCTTTAAGCCACGCTCACAAAGGTGCTCCTCGTAAAGCCGCAAACACTCACGAGTAATTTGTCTGAACGACACATTGCACGTACCACAAAACTTACTGAACGAAAAAATGGCACTCTGATAAACATGAGCCGTAGAATAACGTCCTTCCTCACGCAAACGACCGATGTAATCATTCGCACATCGGCTAAATCCTTTTTTGTTTTTCATTTACATTACTAATTAATTTATGTATTACACCATTTGGCGAGCAGCAAAAGAACAAATCTTTTCCATGTATTCATCATAAATCACCTAATAAATATAGTTAAATATGAAATTAAAAAATAATATGATAAAGAAAAAGTTAGCCGTTGGTTGTATTTCTATATAACTTTCACTACTTTTGTAGTATGAAAAAGATAATCGCATACAAGCACTATTTTTCCGACTTCATTTCGACACTATCGAAAGAAGAATGTGGAAAAATTCGTCGCGCGCTGGATTTATTCAAAGTAGAGAATAAGATACCCAGACACTTTATTAAATTCATACGTGATGGGATTTATGAATTTCGTGTAAATTACGGGAATAATGAGTTCCGCATCTTTTTCGCCTATGACGGGGATACAATTGTAATTCTGTTCAACGCATTCAGGAAAAAAACACAGAAAACGCCTGATTGTGAAATTAAAAAAGCAATAAAACTAAAGGAGGAATATTATGACGCTAAAAGAAATCAGTAAAGACATCTACGACGTAGATACTTGGTTGGATGAGGGTCTTGGCAAAGAAGGAACTCCCGAACGTGAAAAGAACCGGGAGAAAGCATGGGAAGAATATAATGCCCAAATCCTATTAGATGCTCGTAAAAACGCAAGATTAACGCAAGCGGAGCTTGCTAGACGAATAGGAGCTGATAAGGGATATATATCCCGTGTAGAAAGAGGGCTTACAGTTCCCACCGTTTCTACCTTGTACCGCATCGCAGCAGCTATGGGACTGACCGTAGAGTTACGCCCAATATAAAATGAGCCGGAATTCAGTACTCCGGCTCATTCTTTAGTTTAATCATACATTATACGTACGTTTCCAACAGTTTCACATTACCTCCTACGGGAGTAATAGTGACATCCTGCGTCGTAGCAGGTAGCAAGATTGATTCTCCCGCATTGACTGTCAGTTCATTGCCTTCATTATCTTTCATTACGCATGATCCCTCCATACAGATAAAGATCACGAATGAGTCGAGTTCCGAATAATCGCAACTGATTTCTTCAGTCATGTCATACAAAGAAGTAGTGAAGTAAGGACAAGCCACCAATTCCACCGGTTCATCCTTCAAAGGTTCATACTTCGTGCGATAATCATCCAATACCTCATAGTTGATGGCTTCACGGGCTAAATCAGTGTGAAGCTCACGGGTTTTACCATTCGCATCTTTACGGTTGAAGTCATAGATACGGTAAGTGATGTCGGAAGTCTGCTGAATCTCGGCGATGAATGAACCTGCCCCGATACTGTGCACACGCCCGGCAGGAAGAAAGAACACATCACCCGGATGAATCTCGTATTCCTGCAATACGTCAGTGATCGTATTGTTCAACACACGTTCTTTATATTCTTTCGGAGTAATCTGTTCGGAAAATCCCGAACGCAACTTTGCTCCTTTGTCGGCATCTACCACATACCACATTTCTGTCTTACCCATTGAATTATGGCGTTTCTTCGCCAGTTCGTCTGTCGGGTGTACCTGGATGGACAAATCCTGTTTAGCGTCGATAAACTTGATGAGCAACGGAAATTTGTTTCCGAAACGAGCATAGTTCGCTTCTCCCACCAATTCCTCGCGATACCTTCTTACCATATCAGCCAAGGTTAAACCTTTGTCCGGGCCATTCGCCACAACGGACTCATTGTCTTCAACGCCGGAAATCTCCCAGCTTTCTCCTACTCCCTTCAAGTCAGCGTTCAGATGCTTGAACGGAATAATTTTGTCGCCCCCCCAAAGCGTCTGCTTCAGAATGGGTTCGAATTTTAATGGATACATTTTTGTTTTTCTTGTTATAAACTTAGATTAAATTCGCTCGGATTGTTTCAATCCGGGAACAAACATACGAAAAATAGTTCAAATTTTAGACTATATTTAATAGGAATATTTGTGAGTAAGAAAGAATTTCCTTTTATTTGCAGGAAATTTTAATAATACCAGACATGAATAACACATTCCCAACAGAAGGGAATCTATCAGGGCTCAGCCGGAAAGATTTCCAAAAGGAGATAAACAATAAAGAAACTGATTTATTTATCCTCAAAAACAAGAAGGGAATGGAAGTAGCTGTAACAAATTACGGATGCGCCATTCTTTCTATTATGGTACCGGATAAAAACGGTAAGTATGCCAATGTGATTCTCGGACACGACAGTATCGACCATGTAATCAACAGTCCCGAACCTTTCCTGAGTACGACTATCGGACGTTACGGCAACCGCATTGCCAAAGGAAAATTCACCTTGTTCGGCGAAGAACATGAACTCACCATCAACAACGGGCCGAACTCCCTGCATGGAGGACCTACCGGTTTCCACGCCCGCGTATGGGACGCTGTTCAGATTGATGAAGGTACAGTGCAATTCAATTATGTTTCCGCCGACGGCGAAGAGGGGTTCCCCGGTAATCTGGAAGTAGAAATGACTTACCGCCTGGATGACGAGGTGAATGCTCTGAATATTGAATATCGCGCTACAACGGACAAAGCTACAGTAGCCAATCTGACCAATCACGGTTTCTTCAATCTTGCCGGCATAGCCGCTCCCACTCCTACTGTCAACGACCATATCGTTACTATCAACGCTGATTTCTATACACCTATTGACGAAGTTTCCATCCCTACCGGAGAAATAGCCAAAGTAGAAGGTACACCGATGGATTTCCGTACTCCGCACACCGTAGGCGAACGTATCGATGATAAGTTCCAGCAATTGGTATTCGGCGCAGGATATGACCATTGCTACGTATTGAACAAGACAGAGAGCGGTTCGCTTGAGTTGGCCGCGACCTGCAAGGATCCGAAAAGCGGACGTCTCATGGAAGTATATACAACGGAAGCCGGTGTACAGCTTTATACCGGAAACTGGCTCAACGGATTCGAAGGTGCACACGGTGCTACCTTCCCTGCAAGAAGCGCTATCTGCTTTGAAGCTCAATGTTTCCCGGATACTCCGAACAAGCCTCATTTTCCATCGGCTACCTTGCTACCGGGCGATGAGTATCAACAAATCACTATTTACAAATTTTCCGTAGAAGAATAATAATTAAAAAATAACTAACCTAATTTATAAACTAACATTTTTTTTGAACCATGACACAAGAAAAAAAGAACGGTAAAATCATTGCAATCATTACGATGATTTTCCTTTTCGGTATGATTTCATTTGTTACTAACCTTGCTGCCCCCATGGGTATCGTGCTAAAAAACCAGTTCGACGTATCAAACGCATTAGGTATGCTGGGAAACTTCGGAAACTTCATTGCTTATGCAGTAATGGGTATTCCAAGCGGTATACTGCTGCAACGTGTGGGATATAAGAAAACAGCACTTATCGCAGTGGCTATCGGTTTCATAGGCGTAGGCATTCAATTCTTATCCGGTCATTCAAGCCCGGAAATGGCTTTTGCCGTTTATCTGATCGGCGCATTCGTTGCAGGTTTCTCCATGTGTCTGCTTAACACGGTTGTAAACCCGATGTTGAACAAACTTGGAGGTGAAGGCAACAAAGGAAATCAGCTTATTCAGGTCGGTGGATCTTTCAACTCTGTAATGGCTACCATTACTCCGATGTTTGTAGGTATCCTTATCGCCGGTTCTATCGAAAAAGCGACTATCTCTCAGATATTCCCTGTGATGTATACCGCAATGGCTGTATTTGCTTTTGCATTCTTTGTTCTTCTGTTCGTACATATACCGGAACCCAATGCCGCTACTTCAACAGAACCTATTGGAAAATTGATGAAAGGTGCTTTGAAATTCCGCCATTTCATCTTAGGAGCTATTGCAATCTTTGTATATGTAGGTATTGAAGTGGGTGTGCCGGGTACTTTGAATTTGTTCTTGACAGATTCTGTAGAGAAAGGTGGAGCAGGTATAGCGTCTACAATCTCAGGATTCGTAGTAGGAACTTATTGGTTCTTAATGTTGGTCGGACGTCTGGCCGGTGCTTCACTAGGTGCCAAAGTCTCCAGTAAAGCTATGCTTACATTTACTTCCGGCTTAGGCTTGATCTTGGTAATCCTTGCTATCTTCTCATCTACTGAGACATTAGTGAATCTTCCCGTACTTCAACAAAGCGAAACGGGCGGTTTGTCTTTCGGATTTGCCGAAGTGCCTATTAACGCCATGTATCTAGTTTTAGTCGGACTGTGTACTTCCATTATGTGGGGTGGTATCTTTAACCTTGCAGTAGAAGGACTGGGCAAATATCTTGCTGCCGCTTCCGGCTTATTCATGGTATTGGTTTGCGGTGGCGGTATCCTTCCTGTCATTCAGGGTATAGTAGCCGATATCGCAGGTTTCATGCCTAGCTACTGGGTTATTATCGCTGCTCTTGCTTATCTGCTGTTCTACGGTCTGGTAGGTTGCAAGAATGTAAACAAAGATATTCCTGTGGAATAATAATATACTAATTTATTCATCTTTAAAATATCAATATCATGGATACAGAATATGTAAGAAGTCGCTTTATCAAACACTTTGACGGAACTACAGGTTTTTTATATGCTTCTCCGGGCCGTATCAACCTGATCGGTGAGCATACCGACTACAATGGCGGATTCGTTTTTCCGGGTGCAGTAGACAAAGGTATGATTGCAGAAATCAAACCGAACGGTACTGACAAAGTAAGAGCGTACTCTATCGACTTGAAAGATTATGTAGAATTCGGCTTGAACGAGGAAGATGCTCCCCGTGCAAGTTGGGCAAGATATATTTTCGGTGTTTGCCGTGAAATGATCAAACGTGGCGTTGACGTGAAAGGATTCAATACGGCTTTCGCAGGTGATGTGCCTCTAGGTGCAGGTATGTCTTCTTCTGCCGCTTTGGAAAGTACATACGCTTTCGCATTGAACGAATTGTTCGGTGACAACAAGATAGATAAATTTGAATTGGCTAAGGTAGGTCAGGCTACAGAGCATAATTATTGTGGTGTGAACTGCGGTATCATGGACCAATTCGCTTCCGTATTCGGTAAAGCCGGCAGCTTGATCCGTCTGGATTGCCGTTCATTGGAATATCAGTATTTCCCGTTCCATCCGGAAGGTTACCGTCTGGTGTTGATGGATTCAGTTGTCAAGCACGAATTGGCTTCTTCCGCTTACAACAAGCGCCGCCAAAGTTGTGAAGCTGCCGTTGCCGCTATCCAGAAGAAACATCCGCACGTAGAATTCCTGCGTGACTGTACGATGGAGATGTTGGAAGAGGCTAAAGCTGAAATCAGTGCCGAAGACTATATGCGTGCAGAATACGTAATCGAGGAAATCCAACGTGTATTGGACGTTTGCGATGCTTTGGAAAAAGATGATTACGAAACTGTAGGTAAGAAGATGTACGAAACTCATCACGGCATGAGCAAGCTGTACGAAGTAAGCTGCGAAGAACTCGACTTCCTGAACGACTGCGCTAAAGAATATGGCGTAACCGGTTCACGTGTTATGGGTGGCGGTTTCGGTGGTTGTACAATCAACCTTGTCAAGAACGAATTGTATGACAACTTCGTTGAAAAGACCAAAGCTGCGTTCAAAGCTAAATTCGGCAGAAGCCCGAAAGTGTATGATGTAGTAATCGGTGACGGTTCTCGTAGATTGGAATAAAAGACCATCCGGTTGTATCAGATAATTAAGTAGGGCGGCTTTCCGTAATGGAGAGTCGCCCTTTTATATACCAAAATCATTTATGACTGCCACATCATTCCAAAAACGAGAAAATTTCTCATTTTTGGAAGAATATATAAAACTATTCGTATCTTTGCCATGTTCTATAGAATAGATAATTTAATATAAAGCAATATGATAATCAATTTTACAGTAGGTAACTATCGTTCGTTCAGAGACAAAAAAGTTTTGAGCATGGAAGCTACCGCTATTAAAGAATTGAATGAATCGATTATAGAAAGAGACGGTTATAAATTGCTTCCATCGGCCGTTATTTATGGAGCCAACTCCAGTGGAAAAAGTAATTTATTGAAAGCGATTAGAAAATTCAGAGAAATGATCAGTACATCTTCCAAGTTGAACTCTACTGACAAATTAAATATCACCCCCTTTCTATTAAATCCACATACTGTGCAGGAACCTTCATATTTTGAAATTGAACTGCTTATAAACAAACAAATATACACGTATGGTTTCACCGCAGATAACCAAAAAGTATATGAAGAATGGTTATATGTAAAGAAAGGGAAAAACAAAAAAGAAATATGCCTATTCGGCCGGATAGAAGAAGGAATAGGAATAGGAGATGAATACAGTGAAGGAGTAGGATTGGAAGAAAAGGTGCGTGATAACGGATTGTTTTTATCAACTGTCGATTCATTCAACGGTGAAATAGCCGGTAACATTATTTCCGCAATCAATAGTATTGCAATAATATCAGGCATTAATCATGAGTCTTTGTCTACCTTTACAAATAAATTATGTACCCAAGCAACATTTAGTCTCGAATTTCAACAAAAAGTACAAGGTTTTCTAAATTCAATGAATGTAGGATTTACCAAGTTTGAAATTCCTAAAGATGAGAAACTAGCTGAGGAGATCAAAGCATACACGATACATCATTTATACAATGATGAAGGAGAAATTATCGGAGAAACCCGTTTTTCGATGAAAGAACATGAGTCATCAGGAACTAATAAATTATTTGACTTAGCGGCTTTAGTTATCGGTCAATTGGATTTTGGTTATCCGTTAATTGTGGATGAACTTGATTCCAAGCTTCATCCGTTGCTAACCCAACATATAATTAAACTTTTCAATAACCCGAAGACGAATCCTAAGGGAGCTCAACTGATTTTTGCGACTCACGACACTAATTTATTGAATGTAAAAACATTCCGTAGAGATCAGATTTGGTTTACTGAAAAAGATCATTCAGAAGCTACCGATCTCTATTCATTAGCAGAATTCAGAGAGCCGGAAGGAAATAAAATAAGGAAAGACCGGAGCTTTGAAAAAGATTATATTAACGGACGTTACGGAGCAATCCCCTATATTAAAGATTGACATACTATGAGTAAATTACTGCCGAAACATCGGTTTGAGGAAATTAAAAAAGCACAGAGACAGGCGAAGTTAGATAAAAGAAGAAAAATAGCAGTACGTAATGTATCTGTCAGTTTCCTGATCGTATGCGAAGGTGAAAGAACCGAGCCGAACTATTTCAAGGCCTTGATAAAAGACCGTTATTCAGATATTCGTGAAGTAACAATCGAAGGAAAGGGACAGGGAACAGTTAGTCTGATCAAAGAGACTATGGCTATCCGCAACAAATCAAATAAAGAGTTTGACCGAGTATGGGCTGTTTTTGACAAAGATGATTTCAACGATTTCAATGATGCAATAAGACTTGCACACAAAAATCATATTCTTTGTGCATGGTCTAATGAATCTTTCGAACTATGGTATTATCTACACTTTCAATATTTGGATACCGGCATATCTCGGGCTCAATATATTGAAAAAATAGAAAGAGAAGTCCAAAATAAGACGAATGACACAAGTTATCGATATAAAAAGAAATCCCCAGAAACATTTGACATATTGCAGCGTATAGGTAACGAATCATTAGCTATAAAATATGCCCAACGTCTAAGAGAATCCTTTTCCGGAACAGACTATGCATCGCATAAGCCTTGCACTACAGTATATGAATTGGTAGAAGAATTAACACATCCCGAGAAATTGTTATAAAACACCCTAACTTATAACTATATGGCAATAAGTATTATATTTTTTACCGTACCCCTTCCGTTGTCATCTGCATCCTTTTGATTGTACCGTCTTCATTGTAAAACAAGCGATCGATACAGACAGAACGGCGGAAACTGCCACCGAAAGGATTGATAGCGCCGTTGTGGTAAACCATGTACCAATCTCCTTTGAATTCGATGATAGCCTGGTGGTTGGTATTACAGTTACCGGCAAGTTCATTCAGGAGGCCTTTATATTCCCAAGGTCCGTTGATATTGCGGCTCATCGCATAACACATCTTTTCTGGAAATTCGGAAGCGTATGAGAGGTAATACCAATCCCCGCGCTTATGTATCCAGGGAGCTTCCGTATAACGGGGCAGATTAATAGGCATAATCGGACCGTCAAGCTCGATCATGTTCTTTTTCAATCGCGCATAATAACACTGCGTATTCCCCCAACATAGATATGCCTGTCCGTCATCATCAATGAAAACAGTAGGATCAATATCATCCCAAGCAATCTTGGTATATTCTGTCGTCATATCATTGGTTATCAAAGCTGAACCGCGAGCATCCTTGAAAGGTCCGACAGGCGAATCCGACACAGCCACACCGATTGACTTTCCGGGAATCGTCTTATGTTCCACCGTCACATACCAGTAAAACTTACCGTCCCGTTCAATGACCTGACTTGCCCATGCTTCCCCCTTTGCCCAACTGAAATCTTTCGCTTTCAAAGGAACGGGATGCTCCGTCCATGTCTTCAAGTCGGGAGAAGAAAAGACACACCACTCATTGATTAAATAATGCTCATTGGGAGGAGGACACTCATCGTGTCCGCCATAAATATACACTTTCCCATCATGTACCATAGCAGCGGGATCACCTACATACTTATATTTTATAATGGGGTTTCCATTCGCAACAAACGTAGTATCATTCTGCGCCGACAGCCCGGTAAAGGCTGCCAGCACAAATGATAAAACAACTAATCTAACCCCAACTAACCTTGCTTTATTAAAACGAATCATGTTATCCTTTATTTCTTCGTAAATTTATAAACAGCGAATGTGTTCGGCTCCAGCTCGGCAGTAAACACGTGGCCCTGAATAGACACGGGCGTTTCCTTCGGAGTGATGGCAAAAGGCTGTTCAAGCGTATTATCCTTGTCCAAATCAAGTGAGCGAAGCTTGATGCAACGGCCGTCAGATAATACGTCTTGTTTCTTCAAGCCTTCAAATTTCAACGAAACCGGTTGAGCCGTATCGGAAGTATTGGCTACTTTTACGATAAGCTCATTCTTATTCTTGTCGTACACCGCACTGGCGAAAAGCCCGTTCTGTCCTTCAGCTCCCGTCACATTTCTCTTGTTCATGGTAAGCGGAAGAACATTGGTCCCCTTATTATGGGCAAACAACTGTTGCACATAGTAGCTTACAGTGCGTACGGAATTCAGATTGTCGAACCAGATCATGTCCGGACGCCATTGCCATCCTTCCACATGAGCGAAAAGCGGAGCGTATGTAGCCATGTGGACAATATCGGCATTACGTTCCAAACCGGTCATAAAGGCAGCCTCGAGCAAGGCAGCGTGGAAATGATTCCATTTCTTACCTTTACCGTGACAAGCATATTCACCGGCAAAGACTTTCGGACCTTTGCGGTCGTAATTATCATAACGCGCACCTTGAGCCAAGAACCAGCTTTCAGGACGATAGAAATGCTCGTCTACCAAATCAGCTTTCAAGCGTTTCATTTCAGGCCACAGATAATCAAATTCTTTTCCTTCTGAATTAGGGCCGGAACTACCTACAATCTTCATATCCGGATAAGCCTTACGAATAGCCTTGATAAACGGTTCAAGACGTTCCGGATATTCTTTTCCCCATTGCTCGTTACCGATACCGATAAATTTCAGGTTGAAAGGAGCAGGATGTCCCATATCGGCACGCACCTTTCCCCATGTAGAGTTCACATCACCATTGGCGAACTCAATCAGATCGAGTGCATCCTGAATATAACCGTCCAGATCGCAAACGGCAACGTGCGCTTTCGGATCGTTATTCTGGTATTGACAGGAAAGACCGCAATTCAAGATAGGAAGCGGTTCGGCACCCATTTCTTCCGATAACAGGAAGTATTCATAGAATCCCAATCCGTAACTCTGATAATAATCCGGATAGAAACGATGGGTAAAAGTGTACTGCCAACGGTTCTCGTTCAAAGGCCGGTTTTCTACCGGACCCACCGATTTCTTCCAGTCATAACGGGTATTCAAATCAGTACCTTCCACAATGCAACCACCGGGAAAACGGAAGACTCCCGGATGGATATCTGCCAAAGCCTGTGCCAAGTCCTTGCGAAGTCCGTTTTCATGTCCTTTCCACGTATCGACCGGGAAAAGAGAGATATGCTCCAGGTCCACTGTTCCTTTGGAAGTAAGGAAAATACGAAGTGTCGATTTCGGCTGGGTCATACCCGGCTTCAAGATCAGCTGGTACTTCTTCCATTCTTTCGAATCGACTGTCAAGTCAGCGGTGGCAAACGCCTGATGTTCACCCATAGACTTGGTATCCACCAATTCAATCCGCAATGTTTCTTTTCCGTTCCCCTGCGGCAGACGTGCCCAAACAGAGAAACGATACTCCTCCCCTTTTCGGACACCGATACCAAAGAAGCCTTCGTTATCCAGTCCGGTATGTTTATGGGCATGTCCCGGATTGGAAAGACGCACATAATGCGGATTCCGTTCAAAAGGACCGTCGTCCATCAAAGTTACTTTACCGTAAGTTTTCCATCCCATCAGGTTCTGCGGAAACTCAAACGAACGGTTCTTCACCAGTTCGGCGTACAAGCCACCGTCGGCCGCATAGTTGATGTCCTCAAAAAAGAGTCCGTACATGGTAGGCTGGATTTCCGCTCCCAGTTTCTTTGTCTGTATCACCATTTCATTGGTTTGCGCATGAAGTGTCATTCCGGCAGATAAGGCCACTACAGCCAATAAATTTGTGTATCTTCTCATGGTTTTCAATAAAAAATTATATAGTTATTCTATTCTTTTTCCCCAGACAGAACGTCCCCGACTATCGAGTCCGGTAAAGAGAATGGTTTCCGTCTCATTCTCCCAGTCGTGTCCTGCAAAGATAATCAGATTCTCTATCTTCTCCGTACCCAAATCAAGCATTAACAGATGGTTTTCGGTCAAAAAAGACCACTTCCCGCTTGCAAGGACAAACTTTCCCTCCACATCAACCATTTCACCGTTGCAAGTACCGTCTTTCAATAAATGGAAGCGGGAAGAAAGATTCCACTCCTCTTCTTTCAGTTCGCCTTCTCCCCATAGAATCTGTCCGGCTTCCAACTGACGCTCATATCGCGGTTCCTGTACCCGTATGATCTCCCACTCCCCTGCCAGATCGGCTTCGGTGAAGCGATGTGACGGTGTACCTGCATACCTTTCAGGAGAAACAACCGGCCAACCTTCCGGAGTAAAGAACAACTGGCGTAAATGCAGCACCATCAACTGATTCTGCGGAGAGAGGCGTCCCTGATGTGCCAGATAGTAATTTCCTTCCCCATCGGAGAAGACTCCGCAATGAGCCGTTCCCGCCCATCCGGGATGATTCTCAAAACGATAAGGTGCTGTCAGTATCGGAAAATTGTTGGTCGTATCCTTCACTGCTTTACCAAAATAATCGGTAAAAGGACCTTCGGCAGCCTCCGAACGGCTGACACGCAAATTGTATGTCGTCATCAAAGGGTCGTATGAAGTGAACAGATAATACTGCTTCAAACCGGGATGATAGATAATCTCCGGCGCTTCCAGATTATCTTTCCGATAATGGGCGCGGCGGGCTGTCAAATGCCCTAAGTCACCTTCGTTTACAGTCAATCCGGTTTCGGGATTCAGTTCGACACAATAGAGCCCTCCAAAAAAGGAACCGTAGTGCATCCACCATTTGCCGGTGGCATCGTCAACAATCACACTCGGATCAATAGCATTCATGGCAGTGGAATCATCTGTTCTGACAACACATCCGACCTGTGTCCAAGGACCTTCGGGCGAAGCGGATTCAGCCAGGCCGATATAGGATGTTTTACGTCCGAATGCAGACACACAGTAATACAGACGGTATTTGTCTTTATAAGGGATAATATAAGGTGCCCATATATTAGTGGCCCCCTGTCCGCCTGCATGAGTTTGTACCCATTCAACCGCTTCTCCGGGTATCTCAGGGAAAGCCCACCCTAGAAATTCCCAATGTACCAGATCTTTGGAACGACGCATCTGGATGTATCCCAAAGGTACTCCCTTTTCTTGAGCTTCGCGACGGTTCTCACCGAAAATAGCGTCTGTAGAATACATATAGTAATAATCGCCCAGCTTACGGCAGGACGGATCGTGCACATTGTATGTTCCCCATTGGCGGTAGTCTTCCATCTTAGCTACGGATAAATAGTTGTCATCCCAAGGATTCGCAGAAGGGGCCGGTTTAAATACAGCAGTGGTACAGCTTGCGAACAGGCTGCCTGCTAATAAAAAAACGGGCAAAAACAAGTTTTTCATAACATCAGTGTATTTGTTCATCAATCATGGTACAAAAATACGCCCCGTTACACTAATCACAGGTGGACATACGAACACGATTGGTGGACAATACTGCAATCTGCTGAAAAGAAGCCCCCTTCTGTTTTCTCGATTTGAGATTATCTTTTAACTTTGCTCCTATTAATACGTACTTATATGAAAAAACACCTATTCATATTGTTTTTTATCTATCCTGTTCTCTGGATAACAGGTCAAAACCGGACACAAGCACAGGAACGTTTTGCCGACCGATACAATATCACTTATATCACCATGAACGAAGGATTGCCTCATAACTTTGTCGACGATGTGTATAAGGACAGTCGTGGTTTTCTCTGGATATCCACTGCCGGAGGAGGGCTCTCACGTTTCGACGGTTATGAGTTCGTCCATTACAACGCGAGCACTTCCCATTGTAAGCTGAAGAGTAACTTCATCCGCAAAGTGTGTGAAGACACATTCCAACGCCTTTGGATTATCTCCGAAGGAGGTACGGATATCATTGACTTGTCTACGCTAAAGCCTGTCATTCCCCGCAATCCTCAGGGGATACTTTTTAAGATTCTGAAATCACCGGCCACCCATGTCATCACAGACAGTCAAGGATGTATCTGGCTGCATTGCGCCAACGAGCTGCACCGCATCGAGTTCAACGAAAAAGGAGAAGTGAAAATGATTTCCACACTTAGCCCCGTCGTTCCGAATGGACCCGACATTGCTTTGCAGGATATTGATGAAGACGGAAATATATGGATGGGAGTCAATGGGAAAATACACAAGATATCCTTGAACCAACAAGGAGAACTGACAATGGGCGCTATCGCCGAATGTCTTACTTTTGAAGCGGGAACGTATATTTCCGATTTCCTCATGAAGGAAAACGAGGTATGGATTTCCACCGATCGGGGATTGTTCCGTTATAACAAAAACGGAAATGTAGTGAAACAGTATCAACACGATTCAACCAATCCCTATTCCCTTTCCCAGAATTATCTGACGGATCTGGCCATCACTAACGACAAGCAACTGCTGGTGGCAACCCTTCGTGGAATCAACATTTACAATCCGATAACGGATGACTTCGAACGTATCGCCTATGATCTTCCGGGAAACGATTCCAATTCGCTAAACAGTAATTTTATCAATTGCATACTGGCGGAGGAAGACCATATATGGTTCGGCACGGAAACCGGAGGAATCAACCTATTGAATCCCAGACGGTTGTCCATACGCAGCTACCGGCATGATAAAGAGAACTTGTCAAGTCTCTCTTGCAATCCGGTAAATGCCGTTTATGAAGACAAGTATGGTACTTTATGGGTGGGAACGGTAGAAGGCGGACTGAACAGGAAGGAACCGGGCAGCGAACGTTTCACTCACTATACACGTGAATGCGGGGGATTGAGCCATAACTCCGTCAGTGCATTGACAGCCGACCGGAACAACCGTCTCTGGGTTGGAACCTGGGGAGGTGGCATCAATTGGCTTGACCTGAAAACGCCACAATCTGTACAGAAGGTGATTTCCTCACAGACCAGCAACGGGCTTCCTGTCGACTTTATTGGCGCACTAGCCTACGATTCGATTAATAACGGAGTATGGATAGGCGCCAACCAAGGTCTTTATTTTTATGACATAGCGAAGGAAGAACTTGTTTCTCCTCTAGCCGGGCAGGCTGCCGCAAATGTACACGGCTGCATCGGTTCCATCATCGACAGGGATGGCAAGTTGTGGATAGGCTGTCTGGAAGGAGTTTATATTGTCGACCTTCACTCCCGGTCGGCAGAAGGAGAATTCCAATACAGACATTTGAATTATAAACTGGACGACCCGGACTCCCGTCTGATAGAGAAAATCACTTGTTTTTATGAAGCAAAGGACGGCACTTTGTGGCTGGGAAGTAACGGGTTCGGCATTTATAAACGGATCATCGACCCAGAAGGGAAAGAAAAATTCGTCTCCTATAATACGACACACGGACTGCCCAATAACAGTGTGCGGGGGATATTGGAAGACAATAACGGAAATATATGGATAGGAACCAACTATGGTTTATCCTGCTATCATCCGGTAGAAAACCGTTTTATCAATTACACGAAATATGACGGTTTGATCGATACCCAGTTTTATTGGAATGCTTCCTGCCGTTCATCACACGACTTGCTATATTTCGGCAGCGTAGGCGGGTTGGTTGCCATTGAGAACAATCGTCCATCCATGCCCGTAACTCCCGTCAAAGTACGCTTTACCCGTCTGAGAATAGGTAATGAGGAGATACTGCCCGGAAATGAATATTTACCGCAGAATATTGCTACTACTACGGAGTTAAAGCTACATGAGAAAGAAAAATCCTTTTCTCTGGAGTTCTCCGCACTTAACTTTGAATCGGGCAATGCGGCGGTTTACAGTTACCGGCTGGTGGGATTCGACGATAAATGGGTACAGGTGCCCGGCAACCGACGCTTCGCCAGCTACACCAATCTGCCTCCGGGAAAGTATACGTTGCAGGTAAAGTACACACCCGACGGAGAAAGTGAGGGAGCAAACATCACGGAGCTGAAAATAACAATTGTTCCTTACTTCTATAAGAGTGTCTGGTTTATCCTGTCAGTCATCGTCCTTATCGTCATAGGAACATGGCAATTCTATCAATGGAGAATCCGTACATTGAAACGTCAGAAAGAGTATCTGCATCGCACTGTGGAAGAACGTACCCACGAGTTGGAACAACAAAAGCAGCTTCTGGAAAATCAGACAGAAGAACTTTCACGGCAGAACCGGATGCTGACACAGCAGAATGAGAAAATCACCAGGCAGAAAGCGCAGCTTGTCCGTATGTCGCGCAAGGTGCAGGAGCTGACACTGGATAAGATTTCTTTCTTTACCAATATCACTCACGAGTTCCGTACTCCGATCACATTGATTATCGGACCGATCGAGCGTGCATTGAAGTTGAGTTATAATCCGCAAGTAATCGAGCAGTTGAATTTTGTGGAACGCAACTCCAAATATTTATTATCCCTGGTCAATCAGCTTATGGACTTTCGGAAAGTGGAATCCGGAAAACTGGAGATTGTAAAGACACGGGGAAATTTCCTTAAATTCATAGATTCACTGGTCACTCCTTTTGAGGTATTCGCAGGAGAACGGAATATAGTGTTGAGACGTTACTACCGAATGGAAACACCGGAGATTCTGTATGACGAAGAAGCGATGCACAAAGTGATAACGAACCTGTTGAGCAATGCCATAAAGTTTACACCAAACGGAGGAACGGTATCACTTTATATTTCTGCGCTCACTGCGGCAGACGGACAGAAGAAAATATATATCTGCGTAAAGGATACGGGGGCGGGTATACCGGAGGAGGATCTTAACCGAATTTTCAATCGGTTCTACCAATCACAGAACCAAGTAAAATATCCGGTCTACGGTCAGGCAGGTACAGGTATCGGACTTTATCTCTGCAAACGGATCGTACAGATGCACGGCGGAGAGATAAAGGCTCTCAATAACCGTCATGCAGGTTGTTCGTTCCGCATTTTTCTCCCCTTGCAGCAGGAAAGCGAGCCGGATGGCAAGACAATCATTATCGATCATAACGATGCGGAAACGGTTCCTGTGCAATCTTCCGACACTCCCAAAGAGAAAGAAGCTCTGACGATTCTGATTGTGGAGGATAATCCGGATATGAGGGGCTATATACGTTCCATCCTCCGCGAACAATATCATGTACTGGAAGCCGCGAACGGAGAAGAGGCTTTGCATATTCTCAGCAGCAATCCGGTAGATTTCATTATCAGTGATCTGATGATGCCTGTCATGGACGGTATCGAGCTTTCGCGACGGGTAAAGGAGACATTTGCCATTTCGCATATACCTTTCCTCATGCTGACGGCCAAGACCTCACAGGAGGCAAGACTGGAAAGTTATCGTATGGGCGTGGACGAGTATCTGCTGAAACCTTTTGACGAAACGTTGTTGCTTACACGCATTCAGAACATTCTGGAAAATCGGAAACGGTATCAGCGTAAGTTTACGCTGGATATGGATGTGGATGTACTGAATATGGAAGAGGAGTCCGGCGATAAGAAATTCCTGAACCAGGTTATGGAGGTTATCAAAGAGAACTATAAAAACTCATATTTTGAGGTCAGCGATTTCTGCGAAGCGGTAGGCGTAAGCAAAAGTCTGATGAATAAAAAGTTGCAGAGCCTCATCGGCCAGTCTGCCGGACAGTTCATACGGAATTATCGTCTGAACATAGCAAGGGAGCTGATTCTGAAAAACAGAGAAACCAAGAATATGAATATTGCGGAAGTTGCCTACGAGGTAGGATTCAATGATCCGAAGTACTTCACACGGTGCTTCACGAAACAGTTCAATGTGACGCCGAGCGGGTTGATGAATCATGAAGAATAAAACATAGAGCCATTTATCCACCACGAAAATCCATTTGTCCACCCGATATATACTCGTTGATAGTACTTTTGCGGCACTACAACGAGTATAATTATTGTTGAACCATTAATATCAGTATTATGAAGACAAGAAAATGGCCGTTATTATTCATGGCAATTCTGACTCTGACATTCTGTTCCTGCCAAGACTGGGGTGAGTGGGATGAAGAGGCAGGTAATCAGTCTATTCCTTCCGGATCAGGTAATTCCTTTAAATTAATAGCCGAATACCCCCTTACAGGAGATCTTAAATCTATTATAGGAGAAGGAATCGCTGATGGAGAAGCGTTCAGTTACAATGGAGGAAGCTCCCCCGAATATGTGGATGACTCAAAGGAACTTAAAAAGAAGGTTATTTATCAAGAGAATGGTTATTTACGTTTTCCAAATTCATTGAGAAACGCCAATCTAGAGAATGGCGCTTCCATTTCTTTTTGGGTAAAACTAGCAGAAGCAGATCCCAGCGCCACCATTCTTTCATTGGAATATGGAGGGGCCCAAGTAAGTTTTACCGCTAATGCGGGACTAAGTTATAATGGGGCCGCCGGTTGGGTAGATGTAAATAACCCCAACAGTGGTTTAACCAATGCCATCGGACTTAATCAGTGGAGATTCATATCACTGACTTTTTCGGATACAGGTTTTATGATTTATATTGACGGTGACAAAAAGTATGACACTACCAATCACCAAAGTATCACAGGTGGCAATAGACCTGGAATCGTAGGAGGTAATTTTGATTATAGCAATATGCTCAATGCAGTCACCAAGGCACCTTATATATATTTGGGATATAATGAGGAAAGCCATCCAAAGAAATTTTATTTAAGCAGATTGAGAATATACGCCAATCAAATCACGGATTCGGAAGCCTCCGGTGCAGTAGGCAGTATGACTCCTGTATACTTCAATTCATTTGATTCAGCCGATGGCCTGACAGTAGTCGGAGCTGGAGAGTTTATCAAATGGGACGGACAACGGTTCGGACAAGTATTTAAAAATGTAAACGGAGCAAAAAACACAAACTACCTGATGTTACCGTCGGATGTGCTTTCACACTCTTCCAAGACACAAGAACTGACAATAGGTGTATGGGTAAGTTCCAAATATGCGGGATTGTCAACAGACTATCCTTATGCTCCTTTATTCACAGCTTACGGAAACAAACCCAGTGCAGCAAACAGTTGGCCTATGTTCGCTTTGCAGTATCGTGGACTAGCGCAGATTAATTGTGCCGGATATACAGATTTCACTCCTGCCGCCAATGACAAAGGAATCAACACAGAATATAATAGTGTAGACAGTAAAGACGACGACTGGCTGAAAGACAAAGAATGGCATTATTATACAGCTACGCTGACTGCTACAAGCTGTAAGATCTACTTTGACGGTGAAATAGCCAACTCTTGGACGGAAGACGGTTCGGACGGACATCATATAGCCGGTCTATTCTCGAACGGAGCTGACTTGAGATATATCACATTGGGAGGTAACCAGGCTTGGGGTTGGATAGACAATGATCCCGGATTCATGTTTGACGATATTGCCATTTACAATATGGCATTGACACAGGAGGATATTAAAGAGGTAATAGCAAAAAAAATGGCGATTCCCGAAGAACCGCTTCCCCCTACTCCGGTTTACATGAATACATTCGAAGACGGACAAAGCGATGGCACACAGCCTGACGGTTCAAGAATTATCGGTGGAGGTTCTTTCGTAGATTCAAGAGACAATCACTTTGGAAAGGTATTCCAGAATATTATAGGAGGAAGAAGAACAAACTACCTTCTATTACCGGAAGACATCATGTCACATTCTGCCACAAGTAAAGAAATGTCTATCTCCATGTGGGTGAATGCAACAGCAGCTATCAAAAGCGGACAATCTTACGGATATACACCGTTATTTACAGCTCACGGAGTGGCTCCCAATCCTACCAACAATGGCAATTGGCCCATGTTTGCCCTATATACACGAGGCACGTTACAATTGAACAATGCGGGATGGTGTAACTTTGAGGGTTTCCAAAACACAGAAAAAAATAATACAGAATATTTAAATGACTTAGACTGGCTGAAAGACGGAGAATGGCATTTCTACACTGCAACTCTAACCGGTACAACAGCTAATGTCTACTTTGACGGAGTCTTGAAGAACTCATGGGTTGTGGATGGAACCGGCGATAATAATATCATTGAAGGCGCATTTATATATGGTGGAAATTACAGATACAACACATTGGGTGGAAACCAAGCCTTTGATTGGCCAGATGATGATCCCGGCTTTGCTTTCGATGATTTCGCCATTTACGATGTAGTCCTCACTCCGGAACAAATCAAACAAATCATAGCAGATAAGACTAAATAAATTAACCTTAATATTTCATATACATGAAGAAATATAAAGCAAACCAACAAGCAGTAGCGGGAAATGTTTTTTCCCGACTACTACTGATAGCTTGTCTCACAGTATTCAGTCAGTGGATATATGCACAGAACAAGCAAATCACCGGTCACGTAGTCGATACCAAAGGCGAACCGGCCATCGGCGCCAGTATCCTCGAAAAAGGGACTACCAACGGAACAATTACTGATTTTGACGGTAACTTCAAATTATCAGTAAGCAGTAAAGCGATCTTGCAGATAAGCTACATCGGCTACAAGACGCAAGAGATAGCCGTAGGTAATAAAACTAAGTTGAACATTACTATGGAAGAAGATACGGAAGTGCTGGACGAAGTGGTAGTAGTGGGATATGGCGCACAAAAGAAAGAAAGTGTAGTAGGTGCTATTTCGCAAGTTTCTTCCAAAGAACTGTTAAAATCTCCGGCAGCGAATGTATCACAAGCTATTGCCGGTAAGATTCCGGGCGTGATTACTTCACAAACTTCCGGTGCTCCGGGAGCGGATGATATGAAAATCTATATCCGTGGTCGTGCATCTTTCGCCGGTGATAACCAACCACTTATTTTGGTGGATGGCGTAGAACGCGAATTCTCGCAGATCGCACCGGATGATATCGAATCCATCTCCACTTTGAAAGATGCTTCCGCTACTGCTGTTTATGGTGTACGCGGTGCAAACGGTGTCATGCTGATTACAACCAAGCGCGGTAAAGAACAAAGGCCGACTGTCAGTCTGACAGCCAACTGGCAAATTCAGTCCCCAACCCGGCAAGATACCTATCTGGATTCTTACAATTCGGTAGTATTATTGGAAGAAGCATTAGCCAATGACGGACTCAACTCCCAATTCTCTGCCGCTGATATTGAAATGTTCAGAAAATCTTCTGCCGGAGAATTAAGCGGACTGGATGCCATGCTTTATCCCAATGTAGACTGGTATGATACGGTACTTCGCAGTACTGCTCCTGCCCAACGTTACAATGTAAACGTACAAGGCGGCACAAAACGGCTTCGCTACTTTACTTCTGCAGAATACTATAACCAGCAAGGACTGTTCCGTGATTTCAGTACAGACAAATATGGAAACAAATCAAACTCCAGTTTCAAACGTTTTGCATTCCGTGCCAATCTGGACTTCTTGATGACCAAAGACCTGACACTGTCCGTCAATTTCGGTACCCGTTTCGAGGAACGTCGGGGACCTAACTCCAATGAGGCTTTTGACGGAACTTACAGCGAAGTCTTTTACGAATTGAACCACACTCCGGGATGGTTGTTCCCCGTTTCGTATACAGTAGAAGATAAAGATGAAACAAAAACAATCTATGGAGGTAACTCACTCAACCAAAACAATATCGTAGGCAGACTAGCGGAAGCCGGTTTCTACCGGGCTACCAATACCATCAACGAAACGAACTTTATCGCTGATTATAAAATGGACTGGCTGACAAAAGGCCTGTCTGCCAAAGCGATGGTATCTTTCGACTACAATGCTTTTTATAACCGCAAGTTTACAGCCGGATTCGCTACATACGAACTGAATGACCGTAACAATTACCAATATATTGAAGCATACAACCAATTCAATACAGACACGGAGTTAGTTTATGCCGGAGACAATCAAACTACGGAATATAAACTGTATATGGAAGCTCAATTGAATTATGCCCGAAAATTCGGCAAGCATGATGTCACTGCAATGGTCCTGTATAATCAAAACGATTATCGATATCAAGCCGAGTTGGCACAACGCTATCAAGGATTGGTAGGACGCGCGACCTATGGATACGACGACCGCTATCTCGCTGAAGTCAACTTTGGTTACAATGGTTCCGAAAACTTCATGAGCGGCAAACGTTTCGGATTTTTCCCTTCTTTTTCTATCGGCTGGAGAATCAGCAACGAATCTTTCATGAAAGGCACACAAGAATGGTTGAACAATTTAAAAGTAAGAGCTTCTTATGGTCAAGTAGGTAACGATGTATACCAAGTGAACGGAGTGAGACAGCGTTTCCTATACCAAGCTGTATGGACACAAATGGATAATGCGTATCATTTCGGGACAACCGGGTATACCGGAATCTACGAAAGTCAATATCCTAACTACGGAGTGACTTGGGAGCGTGCGCACAAGTACAATGCCGGAGTTGAATTCGGACTTTGGAACGGACTGCTGAACGGTAATATCGACTACTTCTACGAAAGAAGAAAAGATATCCTCACCCCTTATCTGACTCGTCCGCAATGGGTAGGCGTCAATATGGCGGCGGGGAATCTGGGAGAGACCAAGAACTCCGGATTTGAACTGGAACTGCACCACAACAACCATATCGGAAAAGATTTCAGATATAATGTCGGAGTGACTTTCTCGCACGCCCGTAATGAGATTATCAGTATGGACGAACCGGAAGCCAAAACAGATTACCGCAAACTGGAAGGACATCCCATCAACCAATATTTCGGACTTCTCTGTGACGGATTCGTCACACAGGCTGATCTGGAAAATAAGTCACTTCCTGTTTCCACATTTGGAAACGTACAGGTCGGTGACCTAAAATACCGTGACATGAACAATGACGGATTTATCGACAGCAGAGATGAAACTTTTATCGGTTATAGTGACATTCCGGAAAACACGTATGCACTGACACTGGGCTGTGAATATAAAGGTATCGGGTTCAGTATCATGTTTCAAGGGGTAGACCATGTATCCCGTTATTATGATGCGGAAGCTATGTACGCATTCGTAAACGGCGGTAAAGTGAAAGAACATCACATGGAACGCTGGAACCCGAACCAATCGGAAGCTTACAATTTAAGCCATGCGAAATATCCGCTTTTGCACTATGACAGCTATGGTGACCATAATCAACGACAAAACTCATTCTTCTTAAAGAACGGTAATTTCTTCCGTCTGAAAAATATCGAGCTCAGCTACTCGCTTCCTATAAAATGGATTAAGAAAGTAGCCATGAATGAATGCCGCATTTATGTGAATGCCAATAATCTGGTCACTTGGGATCATCTGGACGGCTTATGCGATCCGGAGAGTCAAGGTTCCAACCGCTATCCGATTATGAAAACCGTTAACTTCGGTGTAAACGTTAAATTCTAATTGACTAAGATATGAAGAAGACTATTATATATACAGCCTTTATTTGGGCTATTTCAGCAACTGTGCTAACTTCTTGTGAAGATATGTTCGGCAGTTTTCTGGATAAACAACCGAGCAATGAGCTAACAGAAGACCAAGTGTTCAGTGAATGGGAAACGACCAAACAATTTCACTTTGACACTTACAATTTCTTACGCCATGGCGCATGCCGTATCAATAACTCATGGATGGATGCTGCCACAGATTTGGCAGAGACCAGTTATGCAAATGGGGGAACCCGCACAAGTTTCAATATCGGAAACTATTATGCCGCAGGCGGAGCCAGTGAACTGACAGATACATGGGAACATTATTATCGCGGCATCCGCAAATGCAATATGCTGCTAAGCCGGATAGATGATGTACCCAAACCGACAGATTTATCTACCACCCAATATGAAACGGATAAAACCAACTATAAAGCAGAGGCGCATTTTCTGCGTGCTTATTTTTATTGGGAAATGTTCTTACGCTACGGCCCTGTACCCATCGTGACCAAAGTACTGGATCCGGACGGAGATCTGCTGAGCGAATATACAACCCGCCCATCCGTCAAAGAATATGTGGTGGATTTCGTACTCAAAGAACTGAAAGAATGCGAAAACGACTTGATGACCAAAGGCGGAGCCACAGACATACAAGGACGTATCACCAAACCGATAGCACGCGCACTTTACTCACGTGTCATGCTCTATATGGCAAGTGAGCGTTTCAGCAGCGATCCCAGCTTCGATGAAGAGAGCAGAGTCACTTGGCAACAGGCGCAAGATGCAGCACAAGGATTCATCACAGACTACGGAACAAACTACGGACTTTATGTGGCAGATCAAAACAATCCGATTGTATGTTATACGAATGCAATCTTAAAAAACACATTTGACCAGAACAATAACGAAGTGATTTTCTGGAGAAATGATGTTATGGTCGGCTGGAGTGCCATCTACAATGATACACCGGTAGGCGAAGGTGGAAATGGCGGTCTGTGCCCTTCACAAAATCTAGTTGATATGTATGATATGAGTGATGGTAGTTCTCCTTTCGCTTCATACGATGAAACAGGTGCGCCGGAATACAGTAGTGAGGCTACAGGATTCACTCCCGCCATCAATAGTGCCAGCAAGTATAATGATAACGATCCGTATAACGGACGTGATCCGCGTCTCACCGCTACCGTCCTTTACAATGGAGCCAGCTGGGGAAATGGAGTTATCAATGTCTTAAAAGGACAACGGGATAATCCTACCGGAAATGCAAATGCCACACCTACCGGATATTATGTACGGAAATACATTCCTGAAAATATTTTGAACAACAATCATAGCGGTAGCAACTACCGTAACTGGATTATCATCCGTTATGCCGAAATATTATTGAACTACGCAGAGGCATTGAACGAGAACAACGGAAGCCGTGAAGATGTGCTAAACGCACTGCAACCGCTACGTGACCGTGCAGGAATCAGTGGAAAACTGACAGATCGCACAGACTTGGACAGCAAAGAAGCAAGAAGAAACTTTATTCGTAAAGAACGTACTGTCGAATTGGCCTTTGAGGATCACCGCGCCTGGGATCTCCGTCGTTGGAATGTTGCAGAAGATGCGCTCAAACGTCCTATCTACGGTATTGACATCACTAAGAAAAACGGTAAATATACTTATACTCGCAAAATAGCCCAAGAAAGGAAATTTGATGAAAAAATGTATCTCTACCCGATACCGGAGGGTGAAGTATGGAAGACTAATATCGAAAATAATCCCGGATGGAACTAATTAAAGCAACAATTATGTATACGATAAAAATGAGAAACATACAAGCTGGATTCAAAAGAATCATGCTCATGGCAGCCATCGTCCTAATGACTGCTACCGGATGGGCACAAAAGGGCCAGGTACTAAAAGGACAAATAGTCGATAGAGAGGGGAAACCTGTCATCGGCGCCATTATCAATGTAGCCGAAGCCAGCCGCATCGCACTCTCGGATAAAGACGGTAACTTCAGCTTGAAAAACGTAAAGAATGCAGACGAACTTTGCATCAGTTGTGTGGGATATCTTCCTGCCACCGCCATTGCCGACTTCAACGAGAAATTTAAAGTTGTGCTGGAGGAGGATCTGGACGAATACGCACACACCGCCCCGATTCCATTCGGCCGTAAGCCTATTAAATTCATGACAGAAGCCACCTCTGTCGTAACCGGAGAAGAATTGGAAAAACATCCGGTAACAGTGTTGCAAAACGCATTTACTTCTACCGTAACCGGTGTGGAAACTTATGAAGCACAATCAGAACCGGGATGGAGTGAGACCTTGTTTTATATCCGTGGTCTGCGTACCATGAACAATGATTTGAACAACACATCTCAAAAAGCGGAGAAACCCCTGGTTATTGTAGATAACGTAGAGCGTGACTTGTCTTTCCTTGATGCTTATCCTATTGAATCAATCACCATATTGAAAGATGCCGCTGCCTGTGCTATCTATGGTATGCGAGGAGCAAACGGAGTGATACTGGTCACCACCAAGCGTGGAACTCCGGGAAAAACAAAAATTAATTTCACCCAAGAAGTCGGATTTCAGACCAGTGCGGGCATTCCGGAAAGCCAGAACTCATATAATTATGCATTAACCAGAAATCAAGCACGTTATCTGGATGGATTGACACCGGAGTTCAGTGCCACGGATCTTGATTACTATCGCCGTGTCTGCAACGGCGAACAACTTGAAGGAACCGCCCAATATAAATACTTCAACACAAACTGGCATGATGTTATGTTACGTGACGCTGCTCCTCAATACCGCACCAATTTATCAGTCAGTGGCGGTAATGCACGTACCCGTTACTATGTATCATTCTCTTATTTGCGTCAGGAAGGATTATTCGATTCCAAATGGACTGATAGGAATGAAGGATATAGCACTCAGCAAGTACTGAACCGTTATAACTTGCGTTCCAACATCGACATTGATGTCAATAAATTCCTAAATGTATCATTGGATTTAGGTGGACGTATTGACAACATCACACAGCCGGGCATTGACATGTGGAACCTATTCACATGGGGAGCCGGTGAGAACCTCCCCATCTATCCGGTGTTCTGCCCTAACGGAGAATTCTTCATGCCTAATACAAATGACAGCAAAAATGGCGCAGCGCAAATTGCCGGAAGAGGAGTCGAACAAAACAGGCGTCGTAACTTGTATACCACTGTAACAGCCACCGGAAACTTAGATTCATTGGTACCCGGTCTGAAAGCGAAACTAACATTCAGTTTCGACTCATACGAAACATTCCAAAAAACACAGCAAGCGGATATCAATGCGTATTACTACAACTTTATGGATAATGTCAGTGATGTGGCCGATTATACATATACCCGTATGAGAACCTATAAGGCTCTACCCAACGCAACGACCAGTCCGCGTGATTATTATTATAACATCAATATGAATGGAGGTCTGGAATACAACCAGACTTTCGGCAGACATTTAGTGAATGCACAAGCTTTCATGCGTACTTATCAGAATGTGGTACGTGGAATGAACTCGTCCAACCGATATATATCGTATAATGGTCAAGCTACGTATGTATATGACAGCCGTTACATCGCTTCCGGAAATCTCTCATATATGGGATGTGACAATTATGCACCGGGTGAACGTTACGATCTCTTCTATGGCGGTTCATTGGGATGGGTACTTTCCGAAGAAGCTTGGCTGAAAAACTCATTTGTGAATTTGCTGAAACTCCGCGCATCTTTCGGACATGCAGGTCAAGCCGCTACCAGCACAAACCGTTACCCGTACCAAACTGTATATTCTCAAGGCGGAGGTTACAATTTCGGAACTTCACAGACTTATGTCGAAGGCAGTTATGAGTCTGTATTGGGAAATACAAATAACAAATGGGAATTGTCTGATATGGTAAATATCGGAGTGGATTTCGATTTGTGGAATAAGAAATTATATGGTTCGGTAGATTTATTCAAGGAATGGCGTTCGAATATATTGATCGACACTCAGATACCAACAATATTGGGAGTCAGTGTTCCTCAAAGTTCATACGGTAAGGCTGAAACCAAAGGGCTGGAAGTCACATTAGGACATCGGAATAAGATTGGCGATTTCGAATATTATATTGACGGAATGCTGACTTACAATACGAATAAAATTACGGATATGGATGAACTGACTCCGGATTACCCTTACCAAGCCAAAACAGGCAATCGCATCAACCAAAGCCAGTTATTGATATGGAAACAATGGGCCAGCAATCCGAATAAGATTCCGACTTCTTACGAAGACGCAGTGGCGCATCCCGAGAAATATCCATGGAACGTAGCCGGAGAATACAAACTGGGAAATGCAGTTTTCCAAGATACTAATGGAGACCGTAAAATTGACAGTTACGACAAAGTGCCTACCGGATATACTAAAATTCCGGAATTGATTCCAAGTATTCGCTTAGGATTCAGTTGGAAGGGTTTTGACGCACGTGCCGTATTGACAGCCTACTTGAACCGGACTGTTCCTTGCCGTGAAAATATGGATTACGGTTTCGGTTGGGGCGGTACAGCGACACATGAAGTGACCAACACATGGGGATATTACACAGATGATCCGACAGACATACGCAATATTAATGCCAAATATCCCCGTCTATCAACTTCTTTCAGTGATTTGGACCGCAACTATCCGTACAATGAATCGAATATTTGGGTAGTAAACGGTGATTTCCTCTCTCTACGAAATGTAGAAGTAGGATACTCATTGCCTAAACGTCTCATATCAAAAATCAGCATGACTAACTGTAGAATTTATTTCAGCGGTTATAACTTATGCACTTGGAGTCATCTTCCGAAAGGATTCGATCCGGAGAACCCGACAAACTATATCTGGGCTTATCCGAAAACCCGCTCATTCTCTTTCGGCATTAACATTGGATTCTAATCATTTAAACAGACGAAAACATGAAAAAAATATCATATTACATAGGCATGGTCCTCTTCTTGTTTAGCAACATCTCTTGCAGCGACTATTTGGATAAAGAATATGACGCTTCATTGGACATAAAACAAGTATTCAACAATAAAGACCTTACACGTGGCTTTCTGGCAAATATCTACACGAACTTGCCCGATGGACTCGCTCCTTTGACGGATGATCAGTTTACCGCTGCTTCCCGTGATTGTATGACTGACAATGCAATAACCTATTGGGGGCTCCATTATTATACAAAAATAGGAAACGACGGCTATACAGCCGCCGACCACCCTCTACTCGGTTTTTGGAATACCAATCTTTATGGCATACGTAAATGCAACATCTTCCTCAAAAATGCAAAAGCTTCCGTTATCGGGAATAACTTACAAGAAGGTGATGACAATATGCTATATGACCGCAACTGCGCTGAAGCCAAATTACTCAGAGCTATTTTCCATTTCGACTTGATTTGCTGGTTTGGCAATACCCCAATTATAGCGGAAGACGAAAATGACGAACCAATCATTCTTGATATTGATAATCCGGATGATATGAATATGGAACGTACAGACGCCGCATTAGCTTTGGAATGGGTGGCAGATCAGTGTGACCAAATCAAGGATATACTTCCTTTCCGTTATAGCGATGAGACCTCCAACTGGGGGCGTGTAAATGGGGCAGCCGCTTATGCACTGAAAACCCGGGCACTGCTGTACCGTGCTTCCAAACTTTACAATCCGACTAATGACTTGGCACATTGGGAAAAAGCAGCACAAGCAGCTACCGACTTCTTTGAAATGAACAACGAGCAGGCAGTGCCTTACCGCTTGTATAATACAGGAACTCCTGAAAATGACTATTATGAATGCTTTACTACCAATCCGGTATATAATAATGAGATTATATTGTCCCGTTCTATTTGGAATACCAACCAAGTGGAAAAAGTATTTCTGCCGGTAGGCTTCGCCGGGAAATTCACATCTGCAGGAAGAACAAACCCAACTCAAAACTTTGTAGATGCGTTTGAAATGGCCAACGGTAAACGAATAGACGAGATTAACTCCGGTTATGATGAAACAAATCCGTATGCTAACCGTGACCCCCGTCTTGCACAAACTGTATTTTATCAAGGCATGACTTGGGGACGTGCGGATAAAGGAGAAGAACGGACAATCGACGTGCGCTATAATTCGGAATCTGATCAAGGACGTGATTATAAATCATCAATGGGCGGTACGTATACCGGCTATTACCTCAAGAAGTTTGTAAACAACATTGCCTGTACCGACCCGGCAGTTTTCCCTCACTCATGGAATATCTTCCGTTATGCGGAAATCCTGCTGAACGCCGCAGAAGCTATCAATGAAGCGTATGGACCGGCAGAGGCCTACCCATACGTAAACGAAGTACGTGAACGTGCCGGAATGCCGACTTATGCCGATATGACTCAAACAGAGCTACGCGAACGTATCCGTAACGAACGTCGCATTGAACTGTCTTTTGAAGACCAGCGTTACTTTGACGTCCGCCGCTGGATGTTGTTTGAAAACACTGATGCGGATGAAGAACAAGGTCTGCCACGCTACAAACAGTTGCTGAATCTTTATGGAGTTAAAGTAACAGGAACGGCAGCAGCCCCAACTTATACATTCGGATTTGCAGAGACTGTAAATACCCGTACTTTCATCAGCCCCAAGAGCTACTATTTCCCTATACCGTCGAATGAGGTGAAACGTGCTCCCAAACTAGGTCAGAATCCAGGATGGTAATCCATGATAAAAACAATATTCTAAAGATATAAATTATGAAATACTTACTATCAATATACTTTTTAATAAGTTGCACACTTTTACTTTTAGCATGCAATGATGACGAAAATAACGGAACCGGAGATTTGACTATATCCTCCCCCGCTATCAGCAACATATCATACAATACGGCGGAAGTCAGCACGACACTATCCGGTGAAGAAAGCAACTCAATCATAAAAAAAGGTTTCTGTTACAGCACAGAAGCCGATCCGGATATTAATGACGAAATCGTTGAAATACAAGGAAATCATTTTAATGCGACCCTTAGCGGACTTTCACAAAGTACCACTTACCATGTAAGAGCGTTTGTTTCACTATACAATGCCGCTCCCATCTATTCTGAGGCGACCAGTCTGACTACACTCACGGAAAGCATTGACGACCAGTTTGCCAACTATGAAGCTCCCGCCTACCCGGACAATTATCTGAATATATCCGGCTGGGCCAATCGTGACGAATGGAACTTAGCTAATGTGCATGATCCTACTGTAATGAAAGCGGATGACGGCTATTACTATATGTATCAGACCGACGCTTCTTATGGTAACGCACACGATGGACACGGACATTTCCATGCACGCCGTTCCAAAGATTTAGTAAATTGGGAATATATGGGTGCGACAATGAAATCAACTCCGACTTGGGTAAAAGAAAAACTGAACGAATATCGCACCGAAATGGGATTGGAACCGATTTCCAGTCCTGCATACGGATATTGGGCTCCCGTAGCACGCAAAGTAAAAACCGGACTATATCGTATGTATTATTCAATCGTAATCACTAATATGATAAAAAGTGGCAAACCGGAAAAGATAGTCAACAACGTGAATGTGAATTTTGACAATTCTTGGGGAGAACGGGCTTTCATCGGATTAATGGAAACAACCGACCCTGCAAGTAATGTATGGGAAGACAAAGGATTTGTCGTTTGTTCTGCATCAGATAAAGACATGAATGCTTGGGAAAGACCCAATACACAAGATTGGGACGCGTATTTCAAGATTAATGCAATTGACCCCACTTACATTATTACAGAAAACGGAGAACATTGGATGATTTACGGTTCATGGCATAATGGAATTGCTGCCATGCAGCTAAACCCGGAAACAGGCAAGCCTCTCAAAGAATTAGGCAAGCCGTGGAATATTAGCGGTGAGGATAATTCCGGTTATGGAAAAATTATCGCCAGTAGAGGGACAAGCCGCTGGCAGGCCTCAGAAGGACCGGAAATCATCTACCGCAATGGATATTATTATCTATTCTTGGCATACGGTGGATTATCCGTAGAATACAACACCCGCGTATGTCGTTCAACAACCATTGACGGAGAATATGTAGACATATTGGGTAATAAAGCGACATCCGCCTCCGGATTGTATCCTATTGTTACCCGTCCTTACAAATTCAACGATAGTTATGGTTGGGTGGGCGTTTCACATTGCGCTGTATTTAATGATGGTAATGACAACTGGTACTTTGCTTCTCAAGGAAGATTCCCTGAAAATATAGCAGGGATTAATGCCAGCAATGCAATTATGATGGGACAAATCCGCAGTATCAGGTGGAACTCCGAAGGATGGCCTGTTATTATGCCGGAACGTTACGGTGCTGTGCCCGAAGTTCCAATCAAAGAATCCGAATTGATAGGAAACTGGGAACATATTGCCTTAACCGCAAATAATCCATTAGTGCAACAAGGATCCAGTAATATGGTATTTGACGCCAACCATAAAGTTTCCGGTAGCTGGAATGCACAATGGAGTTTTAATGCCGAAGATCAGACTATAACACTAAATAATGGATTGACTCTTTATCTAAAACGTGAAGTTGATTGGGAAGCAACTCCGAGAGTTGCAACAATTGTTTATACAGCCTACAACGGTGAGAAGACCTATTGGGGGAAGAAAGTACAATAACACATTAAGTAACAATCTTCAAAAACTGCTTCCTGAATTTTTATATTCCGAAGCAGTTTTTTGCATTTTATGTTGTATAACATACACCAGTGTATCGCATACACCGAAACAAAGTGTTACTTTTACACCCGAATTAAGACAATCAACTCATTTACATAAAAAATATAACCATGAAAAAACATTTTCTACTAGCAGGATTTGCCGCACTTATGCTCTTTGCGTGCAATAACAAGCCGGTTTCCGAGCTGACTCTATCAGGTCTTGATCCGGCAAAATTTCAAACAGAAGTAAATAATGCCCAAACCAATCTTTATACTTTAAAGAATAAAGCAGGCATGGAAGTGTGCATTACTAATTTCGGAGGTCGTATCGTGTCTATCATGGTACCGGACAAAAACGGAAAGATGCAGGATGTAGTTTTAGGCTTCGATAGTATTGCCGACTATATCAATGTCCCCAGCGACTTCGGTGCTTCCATCGGACGTTATGCCAATCGTATCAATCAAGGACGTTTTGTTCTTGACGGTGATACCATCCAGCTACCACAAAACAATTTCGGGCACTGTCTACACGGAGGTCCCAAAGGATGGCAATATCAAGTATATGAGGCAAATCTTATTGATCCGATGACATTGGAACTCACCCGTATCTCACTCGACGGTGATGAAAATTTTCCAGGTAATGTAACTGCCAAAGTCACTTACAAACTGACTGAAGACAACGCTATCGATATTAAATATAGCGCAACTACCGACAAAAAGACGATCATCAACATGACCAACCACTCTTATTTCAACCTGGCCGGCAATCCGTCGAAAGCCTCAACCGACAATATTCTGTATGTGAATGCAGACTACTATACTCCGGTAGACAGCACTTTCATGACAACAGGTGAAATTGCCCCGGTAAAAGATACTCCGATGGACTTCACGACTCCGAAAACAGTAGGGCAAGACATCAGTAACTATGATTTCGTCCAGTTGAAAAACGGAAACGGTTATGACCACAATTGGGTACTGAACACTAAGGGAGACATTTCGCAGGTAGCTGCCAAACTGACTTCACCGGAAAGCGGTATCACTCTGGAAGTATATACCAACGAACCGGGTATCCAAGTTTATACAGGTAACTTCCTCGACGGTACTGTAACCGGAAAGAAAGGTATCGTTTACAATCAACGTGCTTCCGTATGTCTGGAAACGCAACATTATCCGGACAGTCCCAACAAAGCTGATTGGCCTTCAGTAGTTCTGGAACCGGGACAAACCTATAATAGCGAATGTATTTTCAAATTCTCAGTAGAGAAATAATATTAACTTATAAATCATATTTATTGTGGAAGCATTAGATTGGGTGGTAATCGGCGTCTTCTTTTTGGCGCTGATCGGTATTATTGTTTGGGTAGTCAGACAAAAACAAAATGACTCGGCAGATTATTTTTTAGGCGGACGTGACGCAACTTGGCTCGCAATCGGAGCCTCTATCTTCGCATCAAACATCGGTTCGGAACACTTGATAGGACTGGCAGGCGCCGGAGCCTCCAGTGGTATGGCGATGGCTCATTGGGAAATTCAAGGATGGATGATTCTGATTTTGGGATGGGTGTTCGTTCCATTCTATACACGAAGCATGGTATACACAATGCCGGAATTCTTGGAACGACGTTATAACCCACAGTCACGTACGATCTTATCTGTTATTTCTTTAGTAAGTTATGTATTGACAAAAGTAGCTGTAACAGTCTATGCCGGTGGTTTGGTATTCCAACAGGTATTCGGTATCAAAGAACTTTGGGGAATCGACTTCTTCTGGATTGCTGCAATCGGATTGGTAGTTCTGACAGCACTTTATACCATCTTCGGGGGTATGAAATCCGTATTGTATACTTCTGTACTCCAGACTCCTATCCTTCTGCTTGGTTCGTTGATCATCCTCGTGCTTGGTTTTAAAGAACTGGGTGGCTGGGACGAAATGATGAAAGTTTGCGGTGCGGTAACAGTAAATGATTACGGAGATACAATGACTAATCTGATCCGTAGTAATGATGATCCGAACTTCCCTTGGCTGGGTGCTTTGATCGGTTCCGCCATCATCGGATTCTGGTATTGGTGTACTGACCAGTTTATCGTACAGCGTGTACTTTCCGGAAAGAATGAGAAGGAAGCACGCCGCGGTACCATCTTTGGCGCTTACCTGAAACTGCTGCCTGTCTTCTTGTTTCTTATTCCGGGTATGATCGCATTTGCATTGCATCAGAAATATATCGGTGCCGGTGGTGAAGGATTCCTTCCGTTGCTGGCTAACGGAACAGCAAATGCCGATGCCGCTTTCCCCACTTTGGTCGCTAAATTGTTGCCGGCCGGTGTGAAAGGTCTGGTTGTATGCGGTATCCTTGCAGCTTTGATGAGTTCTTTAGCTTCTTTGTTCAATTCATCCGCCATGTTGTTTACTATTGACTTCTACAAACGTTTCAGACCGGAAACTCCGGAAAAGAAACTGGTAGGTATCGGCCAGGTTGCAACAGTTGTAATTGTAATCTTAGGTATCCTTTGGATTCCTATCATGCGTAGTGTAGGTGACGTTCTTTATACTTATTTGCAGGATGTTCAGTCTGTATTGGCTCCGGGTATCGCAGCCGCTTTCTTATTGGGTATCTGCTGGAAGCGTACTTCCGCTCAAGGTGGTATGTGGGGATTGATAGCCGGTATGGTTATCGGCTTAACTCGTCTGGGTGCTAAAGTATATTATAGCAATGCCGGAGAAGTGGCAGACTCTACATTCAAATATCTGTTCTATGATATGAACTGGCTGTTCTTCTGCGGATGGATGTTCCTATTCTGCATCATTATTGTAATCGCAGTCAGCCTGGCTACAAAAGCTCCGACAGCGGAAAAGATTCAGGGCTTGGTATTCGGTACGGCTACAAAAGAACAGAAAGCGGCTACACGTGTAAGCTGGAATCATTGGGATATTATCCACACGGTAATTATCCTGGCTATTACCGTAGCTTTCTACTGGTATTTCTGGTAACAATTAATTAACTAATATAAAAAAAACGATGAACAATTATTATAGCTCGAATCCTAGCTTTCATGTAGGCATTGACTGCATCATTTTTGGATTTAACGATGGTGAATTAAGTCTGCTACTGCTGAAAAGAAATTTTGAACCAGCAATGGGCGAATGGTCTTTGATGGGAGGATTCGTGCAAGAAAACGAAAGTGTGGACGATGCGGCCAAACGTGTACTAGCGGAACTTACCGGATTGGAAAACGTGTATATGGAACAAGTGGGAACTTTCGGAGCGGTCGACCGTGATCCGGGAGAACGGGTAATCTCCGTTGCATACTATGCGTTGGTCAACGTCAATGAATATGACCGGAAACTGGTTCGGAAACATAACGCTTACTGGGTAAACATCAATGAACTTCCCCCACTGATTTTCGATCATCCTGCAATGGTGACAAAAGCAAGGGAGTTGATGAGACAAAAAGCTTCTACCGAACCTATCGGTTTCAACTTATTGCCTAAACTTTTCACACTATCCAAATTGCAGAGTTTATATGAAGCCATTTATGGTGAAACGATGGATAAGCGCAACTTCCGCAAGCGTGTTGCCGGAATGGATTATGTGGAAAAGACCGATAAGATAGATAAGCTATGTTCCAAACGAGGGGCAGCCTTATATAAGTTTAATAGCAAGATTTATCGTAAAGATCCGAAATTCAAATTATAATCAATATGCTGGAAGAACTGAAAGAAAAAGTATTTCATGCCAATCTCGAATTGGTAAAGCATGGATTAGTCATCTTTACTTGGGGGAACGTTTCTGCCATCGACCGTGAAAGCGGGTTGGTAGTAATCAAACCCAGTGGTGTAAGTTACGATGAAATGAAAGCAGAAGATATGGTAGTAGTGGATCTGGATGGCAAGGTCGTTGAAGGACGGCTGAAGCCATCTTCAGATACTCCGACTCACGTAGTACTCTACAAAGCATTCCCGGAAATCGGCGGAGTGGTACATACCCACTCTACCTATGCGACCGCTTGGGCGCAAGCCGGATGCGACATTCCGAACATCGGAACTACTCATGCCGATTATTTCCATGACGCTATCCCCTGCACGGCAGATATGACCGAAGCAGAAGTGAAAGGTGCCTACGAACTGGAAACCGGGAACGTGATCGTGAAGCGTTTTGAAGGTTTGAATCCTGTACATACGCCGGGCGTGCTGGTAAAGAATCACGGTCCTTTCTCCTGGGGAAAAGACGCACACGATGCAGTACACAACGCCGTAGTAATGGAACAGGTAGCAAAAATGGCAAGTATCGCATACGCCGTTAATCCCAATTTAACAATGAATCCTCTGCTGATTGAAAAACATTTCAGTCGCAAGCATGGTCCGAATGCTTATTACGGACAATAATCAATTAAAAACTAGAAATTAAAAATTAAAGCAAAACATTATGAACGCATTTGATCAATATGAAGTATGGTTTGTAACAGGAGCACAGCTTCTGTACGGAGGTGACGCAGTAATCGCAGTAGACGCACACTCTAATGAAATGGTTAACGGGTTGAACAACTCCGGTAAACTCCCTGTAAAAGTGGTATACAAAGGAACTGCCAACTCTTCCAAAGAAGTGGAAGCTGTTTTCAAAGCTGCCAACAACGACGAGAAATGTGTCGGTGTTATCACTTGGATGCATACTTTCTCTCCTGCAAAAATGTGGATTCACGGTTTGCAACAGTTGAAGAAACCGTTGTTGCACCTGCATACTCAGTTCAACAAGGAAATTCCTTGGGATACAATGGATATGGACTTCATGAACCTGAATCAGTCGGCTCATGGGGACCGTGAATTCGGACACATCTGTACCCGTATGCGTATCCGTCGCAAAGTGGTAGTAGGTTATTGGAAAGACGAAGACACACTGCATAAGATTGCCGTATGGATGCGTGTTTGTGCAGGTTGGGCAGATTCTCAAGATATGCTGATCATTCGTTTTGGCGACCAGATGAACAATGTAGCCGTAACTGACGGTGACAAGGTGGAAGCGGAACAACGTATGGGTTATCATGTAGACTATTGTCCGGTAAGCGAACTGATGGAATATCACAAAGATATCAAAGACGCTGACGTAGACGCATTAGTAGCTACTTATTTCAAAGAATACGACCACGATGCTTCTTTGGAAGACAAATCAACCGAAGCTTATCAGAAGGTATGGAACGCCGCAAAAGCAGAATTGGCTCTTCGCGCTATCCTGAAAGCGAAAGGCGCAAAAGGATTCACAACCAATTTTGACGACTTGGGCGACTTGGAGCACAACGGTTTCGACCAGATTCCGGGACTTGCTTCTCAACGTCTGATGGCGGAAGGTTATGGTTTCGGTGCCGAAGGCGACTGGAAATCCGCTGCTCTCTACCGCACTGTATGGGTAATGAATCAAGGGCTTCCGAAAGGCTGTTCTTTCCTCGAAGATTACACATTGAACTTCAACGGTGCACAAAGCTCTATCTTACAATCACATATGTTGGAAGTTTGTCCGCTTATCGCAGCCAACAAACCTCGTCTGGAAGTACACTTCCTCGGTATAGGTATTCGTAAGAGCCAGACAGCTCGTCTTGTCTTTACTTCTAAAGTCGGTACAGGTTGTACTGCAACTGTAGTAGACTTAGGCAACCGTTTCCGTCTGATTGTAAATGATGTGGAATGTATCGAACCGAAACCGCTGCCGAAATTACCGGTTGCTTCTGCTCTTTGGATTCCAATGCCTAACTTTGAAGTAGGTGCCGGTGCATGGATTCTGGCAGGTGGTACTCACCATTCTTGCTTCTCTTATGATCTGACCGCTGAATACTGGGAAGATTATGCAGAAATCGCAGGTATCGAAATGGTACATATCAATAAAGATACGACTATCAGCTGCTTCAAGAAAGAGTTGCGCATGAATGAAGTATATTATATGTTGAATAAAGCACTTTGCTAAACACTATCCAACATGAAATCAGATGCAAAATCAACAATCGAAACAGGCAAAGCCATTCTTGGAATCGAACTCGGTTCTACACGGATAAAAGCCGTTTTGATTGATCAGGAAAACAAGCCGATTGCTCAAGGAAACCATACTTGGGAGAACCAGCTAGTTGACGGGCTTTGGACATACAGTATCGAAGCCATCTGGTCCGGTCTGCAAGATTGCTATGCCGATCTCCGCTCCAACGTGAAGAACTTATACGGCATAGAGATCGAGAACCTGGCAGCTATCGGTGTCAGTGCCATGATGCACGGTTATATGCCCTTCAATGCAAAAGAAGAAATCCTCGTACCTTTCCGTACCTGGAGAAATACGAATACCGGTCGCGCGGCAGCAGCTTTATCAGACCTGTTTGTCTACAACATTCCGTTGAGATGGAGTATTTCTCACTTGTACCAGGCAATTCTGGACAACGAAGCACATGTCAAAGACATTGACTTCCTGACTACTCTTGCAGGTTATGTGCATTGGCAGTTGACAGGCGAGAAAGTATTGGGCATAGGCGATGCATCCGGAATGCTCCCCATAGACCCGACCACCCACAACTATTCAGCCGAAATGGTGGCGAAGTTCGATAAGCTGATTGCTCCGAATCAGTACAGTTGGACACTGCAAGATATCCTGCCCAAAGTACTGTCGGCAGGTGAAAGTGCAGGTGTCCTTACACCTGAAGGAAGCAAGAGACTCGATGCATCCGGTCATTTGAAGGCAGGAATACCGGTATGTCCGCCGGAAGGAGACGCGGGTACCGGTATGGTTGCAACCAATGCTGTGAAACAGCGTACAGGAAACGTATCGGCAGGAACATCCTCTTTCTCCATGATTGTATTGGAGAAAGAGTTGTCAAAGCCATACGAGATGATCGATATGGTCACCACTCCGGACGGAAGCCTGGTAGCTATGGTACATTGCAACAATTGCACATCCGATCTCAACGCATGGGTTAACTTGTTCAAAGAATACCAGGAGCTTCTGGGTATACCTGTAGACATGAACGAAATTTATAGCAAGCTCTATAACATCGCTCTCACAGGTGATACCGATTGCGGAGGTCTACTCTCCTACAATTATATTTCAGGTGAGCCCGTCACAGGACTTGCAGAAGGAAGGCCCTTGTTTGTACGTTCTGCCAATGACAAGTTCAATCTGGCAAACTTCATGAGAAGCCATTTATACGCTTCCGTCGGAGTACTCAAGATTGGCAACGATATCCTGTTCAATGAAGAGAAAATCAAAGTGGACAGGATCACAGGTCACGGTGGATTATTCAAAACAAAGGGAGTAGGTCAAAGAATACTCGCAGCTGCCATCAACTCGCCTATTTCTGTAATGGAAACAGCCGGTGAAGGAGGTGCTTGGGGTATTGCCCTGCTCGGTTCTTACCTCGTGAACAATGAGAAAAAACAATCGCTTGCTGATTTTCTGGATGAGAAAGTATTTGTCGGAGACGCCGGTATCGAGGTATCGCCTACCGCTGAAGACGTAGCCGGTTTTAATACATACATCGAGAACTACAAGGCAGGATTGCCCATCGAAGAAGCAGCAGTGAAATTCAAATAGCCCTCATCATGGAGGGCTCTCCGCTTCTTTCTTAATCACCTACGTATTAACATAAATTATCCCCATTCCCTCTCCTTTCCGGAGAGGGACAAGGGGAAACTATTATCATGAAAACCACGTCGTTCATACTTGCACTTCTCCTATCCGCCTCACTGTCTAAAGCACAGAACGTTCCACAGGTGTCATACTTCCCCTTACAAGACGTCAAACTATTGGATAGCCCGTTCTTACAAGCCCAACAAACTGATTTGCATTACATACTCGCCCTTAATCCCGATCGCTTGCTGGCTCCTTTCTTACGCGAAGCGGGACTCACTCCGAAAGCTCCGAGTTATACCAATTGGGAAAACACCGGACTGGACGGACACATCGGCGGACATTATTTATCCGCACTCTCCATGATGTATGCCGCTACCGGAGATACCACAGTTTACAACCGGCTTAACTATATGCTTGACGAGCTATACCGTGCCCAACAAGCTGTCGGAACAGGTTTTATCGGAGGAACTCCGGGCAGTCTCCAACTTTGGAAAGAAATTAAAGCAGGTAATATCCGTGCCGGAGGTTTCGACCTCAATGGCAAATGGGTGCCTCTCTACAATATACACAAGACATACGCCGGATTGCGGGACGCCTACCTCTATACAGGCAGCGACCGGGCACGCCGGATGTTGATTGCTTTTACAGATTGGATGATCGACATTACTTCCGGTCTGAGCGATCAGCAAATACAAGATATGCTCCGTAGCGAACATGGCGGACTAAACGAGACTTTCGCTGACGTAGCTGCAATTACGGGAGATAAAAAGTACCTGGAACTGGCACGTCGGTTCTCCCATAAGATTATCCTTGATCCGCTTATCAAAGATGAGGACCGACTGACAGGCATGCACGCCAATACCCAAATACCGAAAGTGATCGGTTACAAACGAATCGCCGAACTCTCACAGGACGACAAGAATTGGAATCACGCCGAAGAATGGGATCATGCAGCCCGTTTCTTCTGGAATACGGTTGTCAACAATCGCTCTGTCTGTATCGGAGGGAATAGTGTACGCGAGCATTTCCATCCGGCCGATAATTTTACCTCCATGATAAACGATGTGCAAGGGCCGGAGACCTGCAATACCTACAATATGCTCCGCCTTACTAAAATGCTTTATCAGAACTCTCACAATCCCTGCAATATAAATGAACCCGACCCCAACTACATCAACTATTACGAACGTGCGCTTTACAACCATATCCTAGCGTCTCAAGGGCCGGATAAAGGCGGATTTGTATACTTCACCCCTATGCGACCGGGACATTACCGCGTTTATTCACAACCGGAAACATCTATGTGGTGTTGTGTCGGCTCTGGTCTGGAGAACCATACCAAATACGGTGAATTCATTTATGCGCATCAGAAAGATACGCTTTATGTCAATCTTTTCATCCCCTCACAACTGAACTGGAAAGAACAAGGCGTCATCTTGACACAGGAAACCCGCTTTCCCGATGACAATAAGGTTACTTTGCGAATAGATAAAGCTTCTAAGAAACAACGTACTTTAATGATACGCATTCCGGAATGGGCTAACCAATCTTCCAACTATTCAATTAGCATTAATGGGAAGAAAGAAACGTTTCCCACGAAAAAAGGAAATCAATATCTTCCTCTTTCCCGTAAATGGAAAAAAGGAGACGTCATAACCTTCAACCTGCCGATGAAAGTTACTATTGAACAAATCCCCGACAAGAAAGATTATTATGCTTTCTTATACGGTCCTATCGTTCTTGCAGCTTCCACAGGCACAGAACATCTCGATGGTCTGTATGCCGATGACAGTCGCGGCGGCCATATCGCACATGGCAAACAAATTCCTTTGCAGGAAGTCCCGATGTTGATAGGAGATCCCAATTCAATATGCAAAGATCTTCACAAAGAAAAGGGGAACCGGATCGCTTTCCGTTACAATGGAGATGTCTATCCGGCACAAGGCAAAGCATTGGAACTCGTTCCTTTCTTCCGCCTGCATAATTCCCGTTATGCCATTTACTTCCGGCAGACAAGCGAAGAGCAATTCAAAGCCATTCAAGAAGAAATGGCAACAGCCGAACGAAAAACGACCGAATTAGCCAATCAAACTATTGATCTTATCTTTCCCGGTGAACAGCAACCGGAGTCCGACCATGCTATCCAATATGAGCAGGCAGCAACCGGAACGGATAAAGACAGACACTTCCGCCGTGCCAAAGGTTGGTTCGGCTATCAACTGAAAGTAAAAGAGGAAGCAAGCCGTCTCCTGATTACGATACGGAAAGATGACCGGAACAAAATGACTATCCTCTTGAATAATGAAAAGTTGGCTGTTAAACCGACAATCAGTGAAGCGGACAAAGGCGGTTTTATTACTCTTTCTTATGCCCTGCCCCAAAAGTTGAACACGGGCAATTGTCCGATACGTTTCATCCCTGACGGGACGGAATGGACTCCTGCTATCTACGAAGTACGTTTACTAAAATAAAAAAACAATCATTAAACAAATACCATTTATGAAAGCAAAATTATTAGTCAGCACAGCCTTTTTGGCAGCTTCAGTATCTCTTTCTGCACAAAAGAGCGCTACCATCACTTTACACGCCGATCAAGGTAAAGAAATTATCCCAAAAGAAATTTACGGTCAGTTTGCCGAACATTTGGGTTCATGTATCTACGGCGGTCTTTGGGTAGGCGAGAATTCGGATATTCCTAATATAAAGGGATATCGCACAGATGTATTCAATGCATTAAAAGAACTCGCCGTTCCTGTTCTTCGTTGGCCGGGTGGTTGTTTTGCCGATGAATACCACTGGATGGACGGTATCGGACCCAAAGAGAACCGTCCGAAGATGGTAAATAACAACTGGGGAGGAACCATTGAAGACAATAGTTTCGGTACTCATGAGTTTCTAAACCTGTGTGAAATGCTGGGTTGCGAACCATATGTCAGTGGAAATGTAGGCAGCGGTACGGTAGAGGAACTCGCCAAATGGGTAGAATATATGACATCTGACGGCGACTCTCCTATGGCGAACCTTCGCCGCAAAAACGGGCGTGACAAGGCATGGAAGATTAAATATCTGGGTGTAGGAAATGAAAGTTGGGGATGTGGCGGCAGTATGCGTCCCGAATACTATGCAGACCTGTACCGTCGTTACTCCACCTATTGCCGCAACTATGACGGCAACCGTCTCTTCAAGATTGCCAGCGGAGCCAGCGATTACGACTATAACTGGACTGATGTATTGATGAATCGTGTAGGACACCGTATGCAAGGTCTTTCTCTTCATTATTACACCGTAACGGGCTGGAGTGGCAGTAAAACTTCCGCTACTCAATTCAACAAAGACGACTATTACTGGACAATGGGCAAATGCCTCGAAGTGGAAGAAGTCCTCAAAAAACATTGCGCCATCATGGACAAATATGACAAGGATAAGAAAATCGCCCTTTTACTTGACGAATGGGGAACTTGGTGGGACGAAGAACCCGGAACCATCAGAGGACACCTCTATCAGCAAAACACATTGCGCGACGCTTTCGTTGCCTCTTTGAGCCTTGACGTATTTCATAAATACACCGATCGTCTGAAAATGGCAAATATCGCACAAGTTGTCAATGTACTTCAATCCATGATTCTGACAAAAGGAAAAGAGATGGTACTGACTCCCAGCTATTATGTTTTCAAAATGTATAAGGTACATCAAGACGCCACTTATCTCCCTATCGACCTGGAGTGTGAAAAGATGAATGTACGCGATAACCGTACCGTACCGATGGTAAGCGCCACAGCCTCCAAAGACAAAAACGGTGTTATCCATATTTCCCTTTCAAACGTAAATGCCGATGAAGCACAGGAAATCATCATCAATCTGGGAGACACAAAGGCAAAGAAGGCTACCGGAGAAATCCTGACCTCTGCCAAACTCACCGATTACAATTCTTTTGAGAATCCTAATATTGTAAAACCGGCACCTTTCAAAGAGGTAAAAATCAATAAAGGCACAATGAAGGTAAAACTTCCTGCTAAGTCGATTGTTACTTTAGAGTTACAGTAAATCAAGGGCTATTACTTATTGTATTATAAACAAGAAGACAAGTAAAATGGTAATAAAAAAGATAGCTCTTTTGGATTGTTAAATCCACATAAAGAGTTATCTTTGCCAACAATCTTACAGAAATCAATTAATTTTAATGATATGAACGATAATAAACTTATGAATCGTGCAGCGGATAACATCCGTATTCTCGCTGCTTCAATGGTTGAGAAAGCCAATTCCGGTCACCCGGGTGGTGCCATGGGTGGTGCTGACTTTGTGAATGTACTCTTTTCTGAGTTTTTAGTATATGATCCGGAGAATCCCCGCTGGGAAGGACGTGACCGTTTCTTCCTCGATCCGGGACATATGTCTCCAATGCTTTATTCAACATTGGCACTGACCGGTAAATTCACATTGGATGAATTGAAAGAATTCCGCCAATGGGGAAGCCCCACTCCGGGACATCCGGAAGTAGACATCATGCGGGGCATTGAAAACACTTCCGGTCCGCTGGGACAAGGACATACTTTTGCCGTAGGTGCTGCCATTGCCGCTAAATTTCTAAAAGCACGCTTTAACGAAGTGATGAATCAGACTATCTACGCTTATATCTCTGATGGCGGTATCCAGGAAGAGATTTCTCAAGGTTCCGGACGTATTGCCGGTGCATTGGGTCTGGATAATCTGATCATGTTCTACGACTCCAACGACATTCAGCTTTCTACAGAAACGAAAGATGTAACTATAGAAGATACTGCCATGAAGTATGAGGCATGGGGATGGAACGTACTGAGTATCAACGGTAACGATCCTGACGAAATCCGTGCAGCTATCAAAAAGGCACAGGCGGAAAAGGAACGTCCGACATTGATTATCGGTAAGACTGTGATGGGTAAAGGTGCACGCAAGGCGGACGGCAGCAGCTATGAAGCTAACTGCGCTACACACGGTGCTCCTCTCGGTGGCGACGCATATGTAAATACAATTAAGAATTTAGGCGGTGATCCTACCAACCCGTTCGTTATATTCCCGGAAGTAGCCGAACTGTATGCAAAACGTGCAGAAGAATTGAAAAAGATCGTAGCTGAAAGATATGCAGTGAAAGCCGCATGGGCAAAAGCTAATCCGGAACTTGCAGCCAAACTGGAACTGTTCTTCTCCGGCAAAGCTCCGAAAGTGGATTGGGCCGCTATCGAACAGAAAGCAGGCAGCGCTACTCGTGCCGCATCGGCAACCGTATTAGGTGCTCTCGCTACACAAGTAGAAAATATGATTGTAGCTTCTGCCGACCTTTCCAACTCTGACAAGACCGACGGTTTCTTGAAAAAAACTCATTCGTTCAAGAAAGGCGATTTCAGCGGAGCATTCTTCCAGGCAGGTGTATCTGAACTGTCAATGGCTTGTATCTGTATCGGTATGTCGCTTCACGGTGGTGTAATCGCAGCTTGCGGTACATTCTTCGTATTCTCCGATTACATGAAACCTGCCGTACGTATGGCTGCATTGATGGAACAACCCGTGAAGTTCATTTGGACACACGATGCGTTCCGTGTAGGCGAAGACGGTCCTACTCACGAACCGGTAGAACAGGAAGCACAAATCCGCTTGATGGAAAAACTGAAAAACCACAAGGGACACAACTCTATGTTGGTACTCCGTCCGGCAGATGCAGAAGAAACAACTATCGCATGGAAACTTGCAATGGAGAATATGTCCACTCCGACAGGTCTGATTTTCTCCCGCCAGAATATTGCCAACTTACCGGAAGGAACAGATTACGAACAAGCAGCGAAAGGCGCTTATATCGTGGCCGGTTCTGACGAAAACCCGGATGTAATCCTGGTAGCTTCCGGTTCTGAAGTTTCCACTTTGGTAGCCGGTACAGAGTTGCTTCGCAAAGATGGTGTAAAAGTACGTATTGTATCTGCTCCGTCTGAAGGGCTGTTCCGTAACCAATCCAAAGAATACCAAGAATCTGTTCTCCCTGCAAATGCCAAGATTTTCGGTTTGACCGCCGGTTTGCCTGTTACTCTTCAAGGTCTGGTAGGCTGTCATGGCAAAGTATGGGGCTTGGAATCTTTCGGTTTCTCCGCACCTTACAAAGTACTGGATGAGAAACTTGGATTCACAGCCGAGAATGTATATAACCAAGTAAAGGCAATGCTCTAATGAAAACAATCGGATTAGCATGCGACCACGCCGGTTTTGAACTGAAAGAATATGTTCGCGGCTGGCTGGAAGTAAAAGGCTGGGCATATAAAGACTTTGGGACCAACTCTGCGGCAAGTGTAGATTATCCGGATTATGCCCATCCGCTGGCTCTTGCAGTGGAATCGGGTGAATGTTATCCCGGTATTGCTATCTGCGGCAGTGGAAACGGAATCAATATGACACTGAACAAGCACCAGGGGATTCGTGCAGCTCTTTGCTGGAATGCAGAGATTGCGCATTTGGCACGTCAGCACAATGACGCCAATATCTTGGTCATGCCGGGACGCTTCATCAGCACAGAAGAAGCGGACATGATTTTAACCGAGTTTTTCTCTACCGAGTTTGAAGGAGGACGTCATCAAAAACGTATCGACAAGATTCCGGTGAAATGAGCCTGAAATAAAGTAAACAAAGCAGTAAAGCTGTTCTTCTTTCCGGAGAGCAGCTTTATTTATATTCATCAAACAAAACCGGCAATAAACTGATAACAGAAATAACCGCAGACAACCAGTTTTAACAAGGTTCCCAATATGAATCCTATTAAGGAACCGAATCCAGATTTAAGCGCCTGTGAGAATTCCTTATTTCCCAACAGTTCCCCAATGACAGCCCCCAGAAACGGACCGAGAATAATCCCCCATGGCAAGAAAAGAAGACCGACAAGGGTACCTATTATACATCCCCAATTTCCCCACTTACTGCCACCGCTGTATTTACTGCCCAACATTGGAGTAAAATAATCCAGGACCTGTAATACAACCACAATCAGCAACCATACAATTAATTGCGTAGTACTGTACTCCACCTTATCTGTACAATGGAGAATAAACAGTCCCAAATAAGCAATGGGAGGGCCGGGAAGAAACGGAAGAATACAACCGGCTAATCCGGCAATCATACAGAGAGCACCAATGATAATCAAAATAACGTCCAGCATAATCTCTATCAACAATTATCCTCCACTATTTTTCCAAAGCTGGTAATGTTATCAAACTCTCGAAATTCTGTATACCAATAGGAAATTTGCGCATCACACTATCCATAGTTATTCTTCATTTAATAATTATTCAAAGATAAACATTATTTTCGAGTGCCCCTCACATTCCAAGTGATTTTTATAAGCCCTTCACCTTTTGGCTACAGAGCCCTATCCATGGGCTAAAGCGGGTGAAGGGGGCTTCCTTCACCCAAGCCGTCACTCAAGCCATCATCCCAATCAGCTCTCTTTTACCCAATTTTTACCACCCGATATACATTTCCAAACTTTGTATGCTTCCGTTCTATCCCCACCGCTACCAGAATTTGCGCCAGACTTGCCGGATTCGCCCCACGCATCGCTGACGGATTCTTCTTTTTCAAACATTGAAAGATCTCGGCTGCTGAACGAAGTTCACCCTCCTCCCCTTTTTCTACAGAACGATAGCAAGAACGCAATACATCCTCTACCGGACCTTGACGGTAAAAAGGCAGATTATTTTTCTGTAATACCTGTTCTTCCTCCTTTGTAAACCAATAACGTTCGCCCGACAAGATTTCCGCTTTCAACTGCGCATAAATCTGCTTATGCTCAATCCCATTACAATCGATAGGACATTCCACCATCACACAAATAAACCTCCTGCTACCCGTCGGATCTGTCAATAGCTCCTTCCGGTTGGATGTTCCGATAAAAGAAGCGATTCTCGGTAATGAACGATAATTTTTCTGATATGCTTTGCATAAACTCAATGAAGCCATCTGCATCAAGTTTTTCAACAACGGCATTTTTGTCGGAGGATATTTATCAAATTCATCAAGATTGAGAAGTCCCATCTCCGCCAATCTTCGTTCCACCCGTCCTTCACTTGTCAAATCCACCTTATCCATATAATATCGCTGAAGCGCAGCAGGAAGCAGGGACTTACAAAAAGTAGATTTCAGATACCCCTGTTCCGTACTGACAAGCAAAGGAGCCACACTATTGGCATGTTCTCCCATGATTCCCATCCATTGTGCAGTCATTCCCAACATCCAGATATGAAACTCTTTCACCCAAGCCGAATCGGTAGAAACCCGCTGTGCCAAATCAACCAATCGGTCTATGCCATCCCACGCAGGCAATTCATCCAAATAGAGTCTGAAAGGATGATACTCCGCAATGCGAGTGGAATAAATGCAACGTGACAGATCACGGTCCCAACAAGGAATCCCCGACTCATGAGCTTCCAGACATAACGTATTCAACACACGTTGATTGATTGGCAGAAATCCTTCTTCCACCTGCTCCATCGAACGGAATTCCGTTTCTTCCGTCAGAATGTTATAGCGAAAATCATAACGGGATTTCAAAAAACATTCCACGCTTTCTGTCAACTTCTTCGTTTTAGGAGGCATTTCTGTTTCCTCTATTCGCTTTTCTACTTCACTTTTACAAAAGTGATTTACAATTTTCCGCCACCATACCAATAATACACTTTTCTTTTCCATAAAATTTCCGTTTTTTAGTTTTAACGGTTGCGAATATAATACCTGAAAAATGGGATTTGCAACTTTTTAATCCACTCATTTTCATATAAATGAACTTCATACTTTATCCGGTTATTCCTTGTTTATCTCCTAATTAAGCCTTACCTTTGATGCGGACATTCTTATCTTATCACAATAATGATAATATCTTATCACATCTATGATAAGTAAGTATCATTGCTATGATAAGTACTTATCACAATAATGATAAGTAATAGATATCCGGAAGAAAATCGAGAAATATACGGAAGATAATCTATAAACATTAAAGAAAGAAGAAAGTAGTATGGCAGTACAATTTGAACTATATAAGACTCCTATGCCGAAGGAGAAAAAGAATAAGGTAAGGTATCACGCACGTCCCATCAATTATGAAACAGTAGATACGGAAAATTTGGTTTACCGTATCCACGAACGCTGTTCATTAAGTCCGTCGGACGTTATAGCTACACTGGAAGAATTGAAATACGAAGTGGCTCAATGTCTCAAGGAAGGAAAGAAAGTGCATATCGACGGATTGGGATACCTGCAAGTCACTCTTAGCTGTGAAGAAGAAATACGAGACCCCAAAGCGAAACGGGTACACAAAGTCAAATTAAAAGCCATCAAGTTCAAGGCGGACAAGGAGTTGAAAGCGGAACTTTCGGATATGCACTTCAAACGTTCAAAATACAAACCGCACTCCACCGAACTGTCCAACACTGAGATAGACATGGAATTGACGAAATACTTTGCCGAGAATCAGATTATCACCCGGAAAGATTTCCAATATCTCTGCGGAATGACACAGATTACGGCATATCGGCATATCAAAAGACTGATTGCGGAAAAGAAACTCCAAAACAAAGGGACTACCCATCAACCTATCTACACTCCCGTTCCAGGCAACTACCGGATTTCCGTAGATATAAAATACAAGGATAAAAAATAATGTTAAGGTAGATAATGAGCTACTGATTATGTATATTTGCGTTATCTATTGAGTAAAATTAATCAATGTATTGAGTAAAATTACGCTATCCATTGAGTAAAATTTAAAAGTATGTATAAAAGAGCACAATATCAAATCATTACAGAAAGACTGAAAGAGTCCCGGCATTTTCTACAAGTAGTGCTAGGACCTCGCCAGGTGGGAAAAACAACAGTTATCAAACAGGTAGTCAATGACCTGAAAATACCTTATCAAATCTATTCGGCAGACAGCATTCCCGCCACACAGACATCTTGGATTTCAGATTGTTGGAATACAGCAAGAGTACAGATGCGGGTTGAAAATCTACCTGATTTCATTCTGATAATCGATGAGGTTCAGAAAATAAAGAATTGGAGCGAGGTCGTAAAAAAAGAATGGGATGCAGATACATTCAATGATATCAACATGAAAGTTGTTCTGCTCGGCTCTTCACGTGTATTGTTAGAGAAAGGGCTATCTGATTCCATGATGGGACGCTTCGAAGAAATCAGAATGACCCATTGGTCATATCCGGAAATGCGGGATGCGTTCGGAATAAGTCTGGAACAATATCTCTATTTTGGCGGATATCCCGGTGCAGTTTTCTTGATTGAGGATGAAGAGCGATGGGCGCAATATATTAACGGAGCAATTATAGACGCCACAATCAATAAAGATATTTTATATGACTCTCCCATCAGTAAACCGGCACTGCTACGGCAGACTTTCGAATTGGGGACTGCCTATTCCGGTGAAATCGTGTCCTTGACCAAAATGGTAGGAGCATTGCAAGACGCCGGAAACACAACAACACTGGCTGGATATTTAAACTTACTGGGAGACAGCGGATTACTGACCGGACTACAAAAGTTCGCAATGGATAAATCACGCCAAAGGGCAAGTGCCCCTAAATTCCAGGTATATAACAATGCATTAAAAACCGTATACAACGATTTAACTTTCAAAGAAGCCATTCTCAACAGGAAAGAATGGGGACGTATTTTTGAATCCGCCATTGGCGCCCATATTGTTTCTAACGCATTCACCGGCAATTATGAAGTGTTTTACTGGAGAGAAAAGGATAAAGAAGTAGACTATATACTGAAAAAGAAAAACCGGATTGTAGCGATAGAAGTTAAAAGCAACAGTGAAACGTACAATGCAGGACTTGAAGCAGTGCGGAATTTGTATCATCCTTATGCAACTTTCGTGGTCGGAGAAGGAGGAATGAAAGCCGAACAGTTCTTAAGCATTAACCCGGCAAAATTATTCGAATAACCCGAGGGAAGAAACGGGTGAAAGGGTAGCCCTTCACCCGCTTTTTCCCATGAGCAAAGGGATATAGAAGCCAGGTGAAGGACTCTTTCTTATTTTTTCTTCATATTATTCGCCTAAATCAAAGAAAGTAACTATCTTTACCACAAATATTTTTTATTATTCACCATTAAATGTAAAGATTATGGCAAGTAGAAGAGAACTCAAAAAGAATGTAAACTATATCGCAGGAGAATTGTTCACCGAGTGTTTAATCAACAGTATGTTTATACCTGGTACTGACAAGACTAAGGCCGATGAGCTAATGGCGGAAGTGCTGAAAATGCAGGATGAATTTGTATGCCGCATCAGTCACACCGAACCGGGAAATGTGAAAGGTTTTTATAAGAAATTCCGTGCAGACTTTAATGCAAAAGTAAACGAGATTATTGAAGCGATCGGAAAATTGAACTAAAAAACAGAATGAAGAAAGCAATTTATAGCTTTATCTATTACCGCCTATTGGGGTGGAAGACAAACGTTACGGTAACCAATTATGATAAATGCGTGATTTGTGCCGCTCCACACACTACGAACCTTGACTTATTTATTGGAAAACTATTTTACGGTGCTTTAGGTCGTAAGACAAGTTTCATGATGAAGAAAGAATGGTTTTTCTTTCCACTCGGACTTTTTTTCAAAGCAGTCGGCGGGATTCCCGTAGACCGTAGTCGGAAAACTTCGTTGGTGGATCAGATGGTCAAACATTTCAACGAATGCAAAAAGTTTCATTTGGCTATCACGCCCGAAGGAACCCGCAAGGCAAATCCAAATTGGAAAAAGGGTTTTTATTATATCGCCTTGAAAGCGCAAGTACCCATCGTATTGATCGGTATCGATTACAGCAAAAAGATGATTTCGGCAACGAAAGCCATCATGCCGTCGGGAGATATTGATAAAGACATGAGAGAAATCAAACTTTATTTCAAGGACTTTCAAGGAAAACATCCTGAGAATTTTGCCCTTGGCGAGATTTAATCACTAAACAGTGTGGATTCAATCCGTATTTCCATAGTACAAACCGATATCGTTTGGGAAAACAAACAAGAAAATCTCCGTCTGCTCCACAAGAAACTACAAAGTCTCTGTGGAACAACGGAGATTGTTGTTTTACCGGAAATGTTTTCTACCGGCTTCAGTATGCAGAGCAAAACGTTGGCAGAACCTAATTCCGGTGAAACCATTACGACTCTCAAACTATGGGCCAGGCAATTCCGGATAGCCATCTGCGGAAGTTATATCGCAACGGATAACGGGTTGTTCTACAATCGGGCATTTTTTCTGACACCGGAAGGAGAAGAATCCTATTACGACAAACGGCATTTGTTCCGCATGGGACGGGAAGCCGAACATTTCTCCGCCGGCACGAAACGGCTTATCCTTCCCTACCTCGAATGGAACATCTGCCTGCAAGTCTGCTACGACCTTCGTTTCCCGGTATGGAGCCGAAACGTAAACAATGAGTATGACTTATTGATATATGTAGCCAACTGGCCTATCCCCCGCCGCCCGGTATGGGATACGTTGCTTCGGGCTCGCGCGTTCGAGAATCAGTGCTATGTATGCGGTGTCAACCGGACAGGAACCGACGGTTACCATTTGGACTATAATGGAGGAAGCAAAATTTATTCAGCTTTCGGAGAAGAGATAGCCTCGCTGCCCGACGGCCGGGAAGGAATAGCTACGGCAACTCTCAACCTGTCCGCTCTCCGTCAATTCAGAGAAAAATTTCCGGTATGGAAAGATGCAGACGAATTTCATCTGTCATAGTTGCTATCAAACAAATGTTAAAAACCAATTAAAACGACAACAATACCGCGAAGTAGGTAGTTAATTATATAAACCTCTTTTGTATCTTTGTCGTGAAAATGCAGTCGTAAGAATTCTAATCTTACATAACTTAATTAACAACTTTATGAAAACAAATCTTAGTTCTCAAATCAGTCTCCACCGGGTCTCCCCCAGATATTACAGACCGGAGAATGCTTTTGAAAAATCAGTCTTGACAAGACTCGAAAAAATCCCTACGGACATTTACGAATCTGTAGAAGAAGGCGCTAACTACATTGCCCGCGAAATAGCACAAACCATCCGCGAAAAACAAAAAGCCGGACGTTTCTGCGTATTGGCTCTTCCGGGAGGAGATTCTCCCAGACACGTATATACGGAACTTATTCGTATGCACAAGGAAGAAGGACTCAGCTTCCGTAATGTGATCGTATTTAATATGTACGAATATTATCCATTGGCTCCTGATGCAGTCAACAGCAATTTCAACGCTTTGAAGAATATGCTGTTGGATCATATCGACATCGACAAGCAGAATATATTCACTCCCGACGGAAGCATTGCCAAAGATACAATCTTTGAATATTGCCGTCTCTACGAACAACGTATCGAAAGTTTCGGAGGCATTGATATTGCTTTACTGGGTATCGGCCGTGTGGGTAACATCGCATTCAACGAACCGGGTTCACGCTTGAACTCTACCACCCGTCTGATTTTATTGGATAACGCTTCACGCAATGAAGCATCCAGAATTTTCGGAACAATGGATAATACTCCGATCAGTTCTATCACGATGGGAGTAGCTACCATCCTCAGTGCAAAGAAAGTGTATCTGCTTGCATGGGGCGAGAACAAAGCAGCTATGATTAAAGAATGTGTGGAAGGTGCGATCACCGATACTATTCCTGCTTCTTATCTGCAAACTCACAACAATGCGCATGTAGCTCTTGACCTTTCGGCAGCCATGAATCTGACACGCATCCAACGTCCGTGGCTGGTAACTTCCTGCGAATGGAATGACAAGTTGATCCGTAGCGCTATTGTCTGGTTGTGCCAGTTGACAGGCAAACCGATTTTGAAACTGACCAACAAGGATTATAATGAAAACGGTCTGAGTGAACTGTTGGCTCTTTATGGTTCTGCATACAATGTAAATATCAAGATTTTCAATGATTTGCAGCACACCATCACCGGATGGCCGGGCGGCAAGCCGAATGCTGACGACACCTATCGTCCCGAACGTGCAAAACCCTACCCGAAACGTGTGATTATTTTCTCTCCCCATCCTGATGATGACGTTATCTCTATGGGTGGAACTCTCCGCCGTCTGGTAGAGCAGAAACATGAAGTACACGTGGCATACGAAACTTCCGGCAATATCGCTGTAGGTGATGAAGAAGTAATTCGTTTCATGCACTTCATCAACGGATTCAACCAGATCTTCAACAATAGTGAGGACCAGGTTATCAATGAAAAGTACGCAGAAATACGTAATTTCCTGAAAGCGAAGAAAGACGGTGATATGGACAGCCGTGACATACTGACTATCAAAGGTCTGATCCGTCGCGGTGAAGCCCGTACTGCTTGTACATATAATAACATTCCATTGGAACGTTGCCACTTCCTTGATCTGCCTTTCTACGAAACGGGTAAGATTCAAAAGAATCCGATCAGCGAAGCCGACGTAGAAATCGTACGCAACCTGCTCCGTGAAGTGAAACCTCATCAGATTTTCGTAGCCGGCGACTTGGCCGACCCGCACGGTACTCACCGTGTATGTACGGATGCAGTATTCGCTGCCATCGACCTTGAAAAAGAAGAAGGTGCCAAGTGGCTGAAAGACTGCCGTATCTGGATGTATCGCGGTGCGTGGGCCGAATGGGAAATTGAGAACATTGAAATGGCAGTGCCTATCAGCCCGGAAGAACTTCGTGCGAAACGTAATTCTATCTTGAAGCATCAGTCTCAGATGGAAAGCGCTCCTTTCTTGGGTAACGATGAACGTCTGTTCTGGCAACGCAGCGAGGACCGTAATCGCGGTACAGCTGCATTGTATGACAAATTGGGCTTGGCTTCATACGAGGCAATGGAAGCGTTTGTTGAATACATTCCGCTATAAGGAAAGAAGGTATTCTTGATTAAGAGAATATAAAACAATAAAAGAAGAGTGGGAAGTGGGATACTTCTCGCTCTTTTTTGTTTATTTTTGCGGAGTAATTCACCACAGAGGAAAGGAGGACACAGAGGACTTCATAAATAAAAGAATTATGTAGTTTCCGCATTTACCCCTCTGTGTCCTCCTTTCCTCTGTGGTGAGTATAAAAAAGCAGCAAGTATGAAGATAATAGTGTTTTTCCTATGCCTTACATTGGGAGTTAATTTCCTTTCTGCTCAGGACATTGAAAGGAATGTAAAAGAACGATTGACAGATTATTTCGGCAGATATACCGCAACGGCGAAAATCAGTACGCCTAAGCTGAAAAGTATTGATATAGATTATGAACGCAAAACGATTGCTATCCATGCTTCGGAGAGTTTTGCTTATCAGCCTTTTCGACCGGAGACTGTAGAAGCTGTTTACAATCAAGTGAAGGAGCTGCTTCCGGGGCCTGTCCACTACTATCGACTCACGATCTTTGCAGATGGAAAGCCCATTGAGGAACTTATCCCGAATATTTATCGGAACAAGAAAAAGGATAAGGAACGGATGTCCTTGAAAACCGATTATAAAGGCGCAGCGTGGGTAAAGAACATTTCACGGCCCAATGAAATATCACGAGGATTGCAAGACCGACATATCGCAATCTGGCAAAGTCACGGCAATTATTTCAAGAACGATAAGAATGAATGGGGATGGCAACGCCCCCGTCTGTTTTGCACAACGGAAGATCTGTTCACACAGTCGTTTGTCCTTCCGTACGTAATCCCGATGTTGGAAAACGCAGGCGCAATCGTCTACACTCCCCGCGAACGGGATACTCAGAAAAATGAGATCATTGTGGACAACGATACACCTAATGCTTCTCTTTATCTGGAAGTAGGAAGCAAAAAAGCACATTGGGCTGCTGCTCCGATAAAAGGATTCGCTCAAAAGAAGGCGATTTATAGAGATGGAGAAAATCCCTTCACAGACGGGACCTGCCGCTTTATTCCGACCGAAAGAAAGAAGAAGAATAAAGACCAGGCTTTCGCCGAATGGGTGCCTACCCTACCGGCAAAAGGAGAATACGCGGTTTATGTCTCTTACCGGACATTGCCTAATAGCGTGAGCGACGCCAAATATCTTGTTTTCCACAATGGAGGGGTGACCGAATTCAAAGTGAATCAAAAGATAGGCGGAGGCACTTGGGTTTATCTGGGCACATTCGAGTTTGACAAAGGCAATAACAATTACGGCATGGTAGTGCTAAGCAACGAGAGTAGCGAGCATGGCGTAGTATGCGCAGATGCGGTACGTTTCGGAGGAGGAATGGGAAATATTACGCGAGGAGGAAAAACAAGCGGTTTGCCCCGTTATCTGGAAGGGGCACGCTACTCTGCCCAATGGGCGGGAATGCCATACGAGGTATATGCGGGGCGGAAAGGTGAAAACGATTATGCGGATGACATCAATACACGCTCCAACACAATTAATTATTTATCCGGAGGTTCTGTCTATAATCCGCAACAACCCGGTTTAGGTATTCCTTTGGAAATGACAATGGCGCTGCATAGCGATGCGGGATGCAGCAAAACGGATGAGCTGATCGGCTCATTGGGAATATACACCACTGATTTTAATAATGGAAAACTGAACACAGGAATCGACCGGTATGCCTCACGGGATTTGGCCGATATTCTACTCACTCAGATTCAGAAAGATATATATTCAAGTCATAATCTGTCTTGGACACGACGCAGTATGTGGAACCGCAATTACAGCGAGACGCGTCTTCCGGCTACTCCTTCAACCATTATCGAATTACTTTCCCATCAGAACTTTGCCGATATGCAGTTGGGACATGATCCGAATTTCAAGTTTACGGTGGGACGTGCCATCTATAAAGGTATCTTGCAGTTTGTTGCCGGCCAGCATGACAAAGAATATGTAGTGCAACCTCTTCCTGTCAGCAATTTTGCTATCCGCTTCGGAAAGAAAAAGAATACGTTGGAGCTTTCGTGGAAAGGTGAAAACGATCCGCAAGAACCCACCGCACAGCCACGTGAATACATTGTATACACACGCATTGGCTATGGTGGTTTCGACAACGGTACATTAGTCAGCAAGACGTCCCATACCGTCAAAATAGAACCGGGACTCGTTTATTCCTTTAAAGTAACTGCCGTAAACCGGGGTGGTGAAAGCTTCCCGTCCGAGATACTCTCTGCTTATAAGGCCAAACGCGAACGGGAAAGAGTATTGATAATCAATGGATTCGACAGAGTCAGCGGACCGGCTGTCATTAATACGTTTGACAAAGCAGGATTCGACCTGGAACAAGATCCCGGAGTTCCTTATTTATCAAACATCTCATTCAGTGGGGCGCAAATAGGATTCGATCGGGCACAGGCCGGGAAAGAAGGAGAAGGCAGTCTGGGATATAGCGGGCGCGAGTTGGAAGGAATGAAAATAGCAGGTAACACATTCGACTATCCTTTCGTTCATGGAAAAGCGATTCAAGCCGCCGGCAAATATAGTTTCGTGTCATGCAGCGACGAGGCTGTGGAAAACGGTACAGTCACACTGGAAGATTATCCGGTTGTGGACTACATTTTGGGAATGGAGAAAGAAGATCCGGCCCATAAAGTATACTACAAAACATTTTCTTCGGTCATGCAACGGTTCATCACCAGTTATTGCCAGTCGGGAGGAAATCTATTTGTCAGTGGTGCATACGTGGGAAGCGATATGAGTGGAACACAGGGGAACCGGGAATTTACGGAGAAGATCTTAAAATACGGTTATCAAAACAGCATGACGGACAAGAGCTCAAACCGCATTAACGGGTTGGGACGTACGATTACCATACCGAGAACGCCTAATGAAACCAGCTATGCCGTCCCTGCTCCCGACTGTATCGTTCCGGTAGATACGGCATTTCCTGTCTTTACATACGTTCCCGGCAACCAAAGCGCAGGTATCGCTTATAAAGGAAACTACCGTACCTTCGTATTGGGATTTCCTTTTGAAAGCATACAATCGGAAGCCGACCGGGCAACTATCATGGCAGGTATACTGGGATTCTTTACGCAGAGATAAAAAATATCCTTTTTTTTAATCTGCTTTTCATTTTAAGTTCTATCTTTGCTACTATAATAACCCTTAAAACTAGAAAAGATGTATACTATACAAGCAAATCCCAGCGGTACACGCAGCATAGAGGTCTCTAATGAGAATCTGAGAACGATCGAGAAATATGCATTGTTCCGCCATCTCATTGATAGTACCGGCATTGTAGACGAAGCGGTTTTGGACAAGTTGAAACTAAACATCCGTTCCCTCATCGCCAGTCAGGAAGAAGACAGCAAGGACTTGCTGGACCTCTGTATTGATGTGATTTACCACAATAATATGAAGGCATTCGGCTTGCAACAGCTTATCAAGCTCTATCTGACGTGGCTTTCCAGTCCGGAAACGGAAGAAGAGGAGGCATAATGATTACAGTAAATACTTGCGGAATCACAGCCTATAGTCCGCTGATTCCTGCAATAAAAGCGATGTGTAATGCGTCTCCCGGTGAAACACTGGAGATTATCATGAACCATGCCGATGCGTTCCAGGACCTGAAGGAATATCTGTCCGAACAAGGCATCGGTTTCCGCGAAATTTATGACGGAGAACAAATGACAGTACAGTTCACCGTATAATGCGTATCTTTGCAGCATGAAAGAATATCGATTGACTGACTGGTTACCTACTACCAAAAAAGAAATAGAACTTCGCGGATGGAATGAACTGGACATCATCCTTTTCAGTGCGGATGCGTACGTAGATCACCCTTCTTTTGGTGCAGCCGTTATCGGCCGCATTCTCGAAGCGGAAGGTTTGAAAATAGCCATTGTACCCCAACCTAACTGGCGCGATGACTTGCGCGATTTCAAGAAGTTGGGGCGTCCGCGCCTGTTCTTTGGCATTTCCGGCGGGTGCATGGACTCGATGGTAAACAAATATACCGCCAACAAACGATTGCGTAGCGAAGATGCGTATACACCGGACGGGCGCCCGGATATGCGACCGGACTATCCTTCTACTGTTTACAGTCAGATTCTCAAGAGACTTTATCCGGATGTTCCTGTCATCTTGGGAGGAATTGAAGCCAGCATGAGGCGGTTAAGCCATTATGATTATTGGCAGGATAAGGTACAGAAAAGCATTTTATGCGATAGTGGAGCGGACTTGCTTATTTATGGAATGGGCGAAAAGCCGATTGTCGAATTAACCCGTAAAATAAAAGGTTTGCTGCCGACGGAAGACACTGTATGCACTGTCAACGATTTAAAAACAATCATCGGAACGATTCCCCAGACAGCCTATCTTTGCCGTGCCTCTGAGTGGACTTCCGATACGGAAGATATACAGCTCTATTCGCATGAGGAATGCCTGGCAGACAAAAAGAAACAGGCAAGCAATTTCCGGCATATTGAAGAAGAGTCCAATAAATATGCGGCTTCACGCATCACGCAAGCTGTCGGAAACAAAGTCGTAGTCGTCAATCCTCCTTATCCCCCGATGAGCCAGGAAGAAATTGACCGTTCTTTCGATTTACCCTATACCCGTATGCCTCATCCCAAATATAAAGGGAAGCGGATTCCGGCATACGATATGATAAAATTCTCCATCAATATCCATCGGGGATGTTTTGGCGGGTGTGCATTCTGCACCATTTCCGCACATCAAGGAAAATTCATCGTCAGCCGCAGCAAAGAATCCATTCTGAGGGAGGTAAAAGAAATAACTCAGTTGCCGGACTTTAAAGGATACTTAAGCGATTTGGGTGGTCCTTCCGCCAATATGTATCAGATGAAAGGGAAAGACGAGTCTATCTGTAAGAAATGCAAGCGTCCGTCCTGTATCCATCCGAAAGTCTGCCCGAACCTGAACTCAGACCATCGTCCGTTATTGGATATTTATCACGCGGTAGATGCCTTGCCCGGCATTAAGAAATCATTTATAGGCAGCGGGGTACGTTATGACTTATTATTGCATCGGAGTAAAGATGAGGCCATCAACCGCAGTACCGCCGAATATACCCGCGAATTGATTGTCAAGCACGTTAGCGGCCGACTGAAAGTTGCTCCGGAACATACAAGTGAACGGGTATTATCCGTAATGCGCAAACCTCCTTTCGAGCAGTTTGAAACATTCAAAAGGATATTCGACCGAATCAATAAAGAGGAGAACCTGCGTCAACAACTGATTCCGTATTTTATTTCCTCGCATCCCGGATGCAAAGAAGAAGATATGGCGGAACTTGCCGTTATTACCAAACGGCTGGATTTTCATTTGGAACAAGTGCAGGACTTCACCCCTACTCCTATGACAGTAGCCACGGAAGCATGGTACACCGGATACCATCCCTACACGCTGGAACCGATATTCAGCGCCAAGACTCAACGGGAAAAACTGGCACAACGTCAATTCTTCTTCTGGTACAAGCCGGAAGAACGGAAAAATATCATTAATGAATTGAGACGTATCGGACGGGGGGATTTAATAGATAAGTTATACGGAAAAAAGAGATAGCTCCTTAAAAAGGGGCTTTACCCGGATCCTGTCTAGTATCAAAAACAGCTTCCACAAGAATCTGTCCTTCAAGCACCCTATAATACACCTTAAAGTAATCACAATGAAAAACACGTACGTTAGGTATAGAGGTAGCTTTATACATATATGGGTATTTGGCAACTAACTTTAGCACATCGTTTATCATTGTATAGATGGAACGGCTATATTTTGAATTTCCATTTCTAACATAATAAAAAGTAAGAATCTGTCGCAAAACGATTGTAGCAGTTTCCGTCCACACAATCTTTAATCCAGCCATTGTCTCACTTGCTTGTCAACCTCTTCTTGAGTATACAACCGACCTTCTTCATAATCTTTTTCCGAACGCATTATAATTTCCCGTTCGTATTCTGTAGGAACACAAAGACATACATCAGAACCGGCCCTTTGATAAGCAGCTACCGGATCATTTACCTGTTCCGGCTTTTCATTTTCCTGTGATTTATATTTTGCAGCCATATCTCTCATATTGTTTATTATAAGCCCAAAGATAGACAGACTTTCCTCAAAAAACAAACTTATTCAGTTTAATCTCACTAAAGGAGGCAATTTACTAAAGCCCATTCGGTTGTAACGCAACAATCTCCTGCAATACGCTAACCGCTGTCTCCACATTCGACACATCTTTAATCAGCATACTCCGTTTCCCGTTCTGCTCGCGAAGATCGCAACGGCGGGTATACTTCATCATATAATCAATCACCTTTCCGAAAGCCTGGCTCTGATAGAACGGGCTATCCGGATTGGAGACAAAGAACAATGTCATGCGTCCACCCTTCAAGAATATCTTCTCCGCTCCCAAACGTGCCGCCAACCGACGCAGAGGAACGATACGGAGCAATTCTTCCGTTTCCGGCGGAACAGGGCCGAAGCGGTCTTCCAAACGAGAACGGAAAGCTGCTACGTCTTTGTCCAATGTCAGACTGTCCAATTCGCGATAAAGCAACATACGCTCACTGCTACCGGTCACATAATTCGCCGGTAATAACAATTCCAAATCACTTTCCACCTGACATTCATCCACAAATCCTTCACCGCTGATCTGCCCTTCCCCTTTGATTTCCTCCGCATACAAATCTGCAAATTCATCGTTCTTCAGTTCATGAACAGCTTCACTGAGAATCTTCTGATACGTCTCATATCCCAAGTCGGCAACAAATCCGCTTTGTTCCGCCCCCAACAGATTACCGGCTCCGCGAATATCCAAATCCTGCATGGCAATGTGGATACCGCTTCCCAAATCACTAAAGTTCTCAATCGCTTGAAGGCGCCGCTTTCCCTCTGCGGTAAGACTGCTTAACGGAGGAGCCAACAGATAACAGAACGCTTTTTTATTGCTACGTCCTACCCGCCCACGCATCTGATGAAGATCGCTCAAGCCGAAATTCTGCGCTTGATTGATTATAATCGTATTTGCATTCGGGATATCAATACCGCTCTCAATAATGGTAGTCGCCAAAAGGACATCATAATCATAATTGACAAAATCCAGAATAATCTTTTCCAATTGCGCCGGTTCCATCTGTCCGTGACCGATAGCCACACGGCAATCCGGAATGTGACGCTCAATCATCGCTTTCAGTTCCGGCAAATTAGCTATCCGGTTATTGACAAAAAACACCTGGCCGTTACGGCTCATTTCAAAATTAATCGCATCCGTAATCACCTCCTCATTAAAGGTATGCACCTCTGTCTGAATCGGATAACGGTTAGGCGGAGGCGTAGAGATAACACTCAGATCGCGCGCCCCCATCAGCGAGAACTGAAGCGTACGGGGAATCGGAGTAGCGGTCATTGTCAATGTATCCACGTTCACTTTCAGCTGCCGCAACTTTTCCTTTACAGAGACTCCGAATTTCTGTTCTTCATCAACAATCAGCAATCCCAAGTCTTTAAATTGGACATCTTTTCCCAAGATACGGTGAGTACCTATCAGTATATTGACATCCCCCTCCTTCAATCCTTTCAACACAGCTTTAGATTGTGCGGCCGTACGTGCACGACTCAAATATTCCACCCTGCAAGGCAATCCTTTCAAGCGGTCGCGGAATGTTTGGAAATGCTGGTAAGCAAGCACCGTAGTCGGCACAAGCACAGCCACCTGCTTATTATCGGCAACCGCCTTGAAAGCCGCACGGATGGCAACCTCCGTCTTTCCAAATCCCACATCCCCACAGACCAGACGATCCATCGGACGATCACTCTCCATATCCGCCTTGACATCAATTGTCGCTTTGCTCTGGTCCGGCGTATCTTCATAAATAAAGGAAGCTTCCAGCTCACGCTGCAAGAAACTATCCGGACTATAAGAGAAGCCCTTTTCCTGGCGGCGCTGCGAATACAGCTTAATCAGATCACGGGCAATATCTTTTATCTTACTCTTTGTACGCTCTTTCAGTTTCTCCCACGCACCCGTGCCCAATTTATTAAGTCGGGGAGCCTCTCCCTCTTTTCCTTTGTATTTGGAAACTTTGTGCAAAGAATGGATAGAAACAAATACCACATCATCATTCTGAAAAACCAGTTTCAGGACTTCTTGCGTAGTATCTCCATTCGGAATACGCACCAGACCGGAGAAACGTCCGATACCATGATCCGTATGCACCACATAATCGCCCGGAGTAAACTGGTTCAATTCTTTCAAGGAAAGGGCCACCTTTCCCGAACGGGCTTTATCACTCTTCAGATTATACTTATGGAAACGGTCGAATAACTGATGGTCTGTAAACACACACAGCCTCAACGTATTATCAACGAACCCTTCGTGAATGGTACGCTCAACAGGAGTAAATTGTATCTTATCACCACGATCCTCAAAAATAGCCTTGATACGATCCGTTTGCTTCGTGCTGTCGCTACATATATAAAGCAGATAACCTTTCTCCAGATACTCTTTGAAAGAGGAAGCCACCAAATCGAAATTCTTATGAAAGATAGGCTGGGCGGATGTACTGAAAGAGACACTGGCTTCCGGCGTTCCGGTTGGCTTGTTACCAAATTCCAACCGACGGAAATCAAGAGCGCGTACAGTAAACTCACTGCCATCGATCAATTTTCCCTCCAACGTAATTCCCCCATTCTCTTCGGCCTCCTGAACGGCTATTGCCTGCGGAGTCAACGCCTCATCATGCACCACTTGGATTCGCTCGCGCAACCAAAGAAAGTCACGCATGGCGAGCACGGTTTCTTTCGGAATAAAATCCAGAAAAGAAGTGGTTACCTCTCCCGTCACTGCCAAATCCGGAACGATAGACACTTCCTTTTTCTTCTCACGGGACAACTGAGACTCCACCTCAAAGGTACGGACACTCTCTACTTCATCACCGAAAAAGTCAATACGATAAGGATATTCCGAAGCAAAAGAGAAAACATCGATTATGCTGCCACGAACGGCATATTGTCCCGGCTCATATACATAATCCACATATTCAAAACCATAACTATGCAACACATCCGTTATAAAAGTAGTATCCACCTTTTCACCCACACTCAGTTTCAAGGTCTTATTGCTCAGTTCCTTACGGGATACCACTTTCTCAGCCAACGCATCGGGATAAGTGACGATACACAATCCTTTCTCTCCTTTCTGCAGACGGCTCAGCACCTCCGTACGCAAAATCTCATTGGCTGCGTCTTTCTGTCCGTACTTGATGGAACGCCGGAAAGAAGACGGGAAAAAAAGCACCGTTTCCGAGCCTAATATCTGTGTCAGGTCGTGATAAAAATACCCGGCTTCTTCAAGATCACCCAAGATAAACACAAACGGGCAACCACCCTCTTGCACCAATACAGAAGAAAAAAGGGAAGCAGCAGACGCATACAGTCCTCCACAAAAAACAGTTTGAACAGAAGTGTCCTTCAACAAGCGCTTCATTACTGCCGTATTGGGGTGGGCAGCATATTGTTGTTGCAACTCAGTTATTGTCATACCTATAAAATTTCACCGCAAAAGTACAAAAAAGATTGGGAGTACATACTTTAAAAATGGAAGTATTATCAAGAAATACACAGTAAGAATTACCGAACTACGGGCTCAGCGCCATTGAGACGTGGGCTGAGTCTCGGTGAAGCGTGGGCTCAGTATCGCTCAGACGTGGGCTTAGCATCAGTCAGACGTGGGCTTACCTCCCGTAAGGTGTGGGCTTAATTTCGGTGAGGTACGGAGTTATCCATAATGAGCCGCAGAACACGTTAAATATTCCTTAGTTCATCTATAACTAAAGGAAAAGAACTACTTTTGCTCTTAAATATTATAGTATCTATATGCAGACATCAGACAGCATTGTAATTATTCCTACTTATAACGAACGAGAGAATATCGAAAATATTATCCGTGCCGTTTTCGGACTTCCCAAAGTATTCCATATTCTGGTAATAGAAGACGGTTCGCCCGACGGAACGGCAACTATTGTAAAAACCCTGCAACAAGAGTTTCCCGAACGCTTGTTTATGATCGAGCGTAAAGGGAAGTTAGGATTAGGAACCGCCTACATCACCGGATTCAAATGGGCATTGGAACATACATACGAATATATTTTTGAGATGGACGCTGATTTCAGCCATAATCCGAACGATTTGCCCCGTCTGTACCAGGCCTGTGCGGAACAGGGAGGCGACGTATCCATCGGTTCCCGGTACGTCAGTGGGGTAAATGTAGTAAACTGGCCGATGGGGCGGGTACTCATGTCCTATTTCGCTTCCAAATACGTGCGGTTTATCACAGGAATTCCCGTGCACGATACCACCGCCGGATTCGTCTGCTACCGTCGCCAGGTATTGGAAACGATAGATTTAGACCACATCCGCTTCAAAGGATACGCCTTTCAGATTGAAATGAAATTCACGGCTTATAAGTGCGGCTTCAAAATCATTGAGGTCCCGGTGATATTCATCAATCGCGAATTGGGTACTTCCAAGATGAATAGCAGCATCTTTGGAGAAGCCATATTCGGTGTGATTAAATTAAAAGTAAATAGTTGGTTCCATAAATTCCCGCAAAAGAAATGAAACGTACACTGATTCAAAATGCCATTATTGTCAACGAAGGAAGAACAGTTCCGGGTTCGGTTGTGATTGAAGACGAGAAAATCGCCGAGATATTGGTTGGTGAAGAAAAAGCGTCTGCCCCATGTGATGAAATAATAGATGCAACCGGATGTTATCTTTTGCCGGGTGCCATTGACGAGCACGTACACTTCCGCGATCCCGGTCTTACCCATAAGGCGGATATTATCACCGAAAGCCGTGCTGCTGCTGCGGGTGGCGTCACCTCAATCATGGATATGCCGAATACCAATCCACAGACCACCACTTTGGAAGCTCTTGATGAGAAATTCGCTTTATTAAGCGAGAAATCCGCCGTCAACTATTCCTGTTATTTCGGAGCAACCAACAACAATTACACTCAGTTTGCAAAGTTGGACAAACACCGTGTCTGTGGCGTTAAACTGTTCATGGGTTCAAGTACCGGTAATATGCTGGTAGACCGGATGGCCAGTCTGCACAATATCTTTGGCGGTACCGATTTGCTTATCGCCGCCCATTGTGAAGATCAGGGAATCATCAAAGAAAATACGGATAAATTCAAGAAAGAGTACGGAGAAGATGTCCCGCTGTCCCTTCATCCGCTCCTACGTTCGGAGGAAGCCTGTTACCGTTCTTCGGAGCTGGCGGTACAACTGGCACGTGAAACAAATGCCCGCCTGCATATCATGCACATCTCCACTGCCAAAGAGCTCAGTCTGTTCTCAAACGCTCCTCTGTCACAAAAACGAATCACGGCAGAAGCCTGTGTTTCTCATCTGCTTTTCACAGAGGAAGATTACCGGACACTGGGCGCACGCATCAAATGCAACCCCGCCATCAAAACAGCAAAAGATCGGAAGGCCCTGCAGGAGGCTGTCAATAGCGGTTTGATAGACGCCATCGCAACAGACCACGCTCCGCACCTGCTAAGCGAGAAAGAAGGAGGGGCATTGAAAGCGATGTCGGGAATGCCAATGATTCAGTTTTCACTGGCCAGTATGCTGGAACTTGTGGACAAAGGAGTATTTACAATAGAGAAAGTGGTAGAGAAGATGGCTCATGCTCCTGCCCAAATGTACGAAATACAGAATCGGGGATTCATCCGGAAAGGTTATCAAGCAGACCTTGTGTTAGTACGTCCGGACAGCAATTGGACGGTAACGGCAGACTGCATTTTAAGTAAATGCAAATGGAGCCCGTTGGAGGGACATACATTCAATTGGAAAGTAGAAAAGACTTTTGCAAACGGGCATCTGCTATATAATAACGGAGAGATAGACGAGAACTATCGTGGACAAGAGTTAAGGTTCAGATAGTAAGTGAACTTCTCAAACAGAAAAACAAGCCCCATTATGCAACCTACAGTCTTATCTTATAAAATACATACGGTCGCCCCCTACATCAACTGGATTTACTTTTTCCACGCATGGGGGTTCCAACCGCGTTTCGCGGCTATCGCCAACATTCACGGATGCGATGCCTGCCGTGCCGTATGGCTGACCACTTTTCCGGAAGAAGAACGGAATAAAGCCTCCGAAGCCATGCAGCTTTTCAAAGAGGCCAACCGTATGCTGGATCTGCTCGACAAGGATTATGAAGTAAAGACAATCTTCAAGCTCTGTAAAGCAAACTCCGACGGAGACAATCTGGTGATTGAAAAGGAACAAGACCAATACATCACGTTTCCTTTACTCCGCCAGCAAACACCTAAAAGAGATGGCAGTCCATTCCTTTGTTTAAGTGACTTTGTGCGCCCGTCATCTTCCGGCATAGCCGATACGATCGGCGCTTTCGCCGCTTCCATCGATGCGGATATGGAAGGGCTTTACGAGCAAGATCCCTACAAACATTTGCTTGTCCAAACTCTTTCCGACCGTCTGGCTGAAGCTGCTACGGAAAAGATGCATGAGTATGTACGAAAAGAAGTATGGGGATATGCGAAAGATGAGAATTTAAGCATTGAGGATTTGCTAGTTGAAAAATATCAAGGTATTCGTCCGGCGGTCGGTTATCCGTCTTTGCCCGACCAATCCGTCAATTTCCTATTGGACGAACTATTGGATATGAAACGGATAGGTATCTCACTGACCGAAAACGGGGCAATGTATCCTCACGCGTCCGTCTGCGGACTTATGTTCTCACATCCGGCTTCCGAATATTTTTCAGTAGGGAAGATTGGAGAAGACCAACTCGAAGATTATGCCCGCCGCCGGAATAAGAGTGTGGCAGAGATACGCAAATTCCTGGCTGCCAATTTACAATAACGCTCATGAGGGAACAGTCGGCAGAAACAGATAGGCCTGTTGAACAAGAATTCTTGTCGGTCATCCGTGAATATGAACGGGTGATCTATAAGGTATGTTATCTGTACGCCAATCCCAACGCCCCTCTCAATGACCTTTACCAGGATGTTGTGCTGAACCTTTGGAAAGCCTATCCCAAATTCAGGAAAGAGTGTAAAATATCGACATGGATTTATCGTATTGCCCTCAACACCTGTATCAGTTTTTATCGCAAGGAAAAGAATATACCGGAGATTGTCAGCCTCACCAAAGAGATTGACTGGAGTATCGAAGCGCACGATCCGGTCAATGAAATGCTGAAACAGCTTTACCGGATGATCAATCAATTGGGACAACTCGACAAATCCATCATCCTGCTCTATCTCGAAGAGAAGAGTTACGAGGAGATTGCAGAGATTACCGGACTGACGGTAACGAATGTAGCTACCAAGTTAAGCCGCATCAAAGACAAACTAAAAAAAATGAAAAAGGAAGACTAAAGATATATGGAACTGGAAGAATTGAAGAAATCCTGGAATGTACTCGATGAGCACCTGAAGGACAAAGAGTTCATTAAAGAAGAGGAACTTTCGAAATTGCTGGGACATACCGGCAAGGGCATTCACGCCATTGCCAATCTGAACATAAAGCTGATTCTGATTTCCCTGCCGATACTGATCCTGTTCTTGGCGGAAGTCCTGTTGCACAACAGGCTGAACCCTATCTATATCATTATCCTTCTTGCCTGGATTCCCGCACTTTGCTGGGATATCGTCACTACCCGCTACCTCCAGCGGACCCGAGTAGACGAAATGCCTTTGATAGAAGTAATCAGCCGTGTCAACCGCATCCACCGATGGACCATCAGAGAGCGTCTGTTTGCCATCTTTTTCCTTCTGGTATTGGCTGTTCTTTCATTCATTTACTGGCAAGTATGGCAATACGGTATAGGCATGATTTCCTTTTTTGTCCTGTTATGGGGAGGCGGTCTAGGACTGATCTTATGGATTTACCGCAAGAAGTTCCTAAACCGTATCCACGAAATCAAAAAGAATCTGAACGAATTAAACGAATTCAGATAATAAAGAGGAAAGAGTGTGCTTATCCTACAACGCTAAGCACACTCTTTCCATTCACTTTCTTGTGTACCTGCACCTGAACGGAAATCCGTTCGCTCATTTCCTGCACATGAGAGATCACGCCTATTTTTCTTCCCTGCATTTGCAGTTGCTCCAACGCTTCCATAGCCGTACGCAGGCTTTCCGCATCCAAAGATCCGAACCCTTCGTCTATAAAAAGCGACTCCACCTTCAAATTATTGCTGGATAAAGATGACAATCCCAATGCCAATGCCAGCGAGATTAAGAATGATTCGCCTCCGGAAAGGGAATAAACCGTTCGTATCTCATCACACATATCACAGTCGACAACCTGCAAGGCCAATGTACCGGGAACCTGTTGCAATTTATAGCGTTTGGAAAGATAAGACAAATGTTTATTGGCATGAAGCAATAACAGATTCAAGGTATAACTTTGCGCTATGACTTTGAATTTTGCTCCATCCGCACTGCCAATCAGCTTATTCAACTTTGCCCAACGGTCGGCAACCGATTGTTTCTCTGAAAGTTCTTTTGCTATCTGCTCCACCACCGCTTTATTCTTAGCCTGCTGCAACAAACGGGCTTCAATAATGGAAAGGCTGCGTTCCGTATTCAGATTCTCCTCCTGTTGTTTCTTTATTGCTTCCGGAAGCTGTTCGGGGAATTCGATTTGCTTCTGCCGCACTTGCAACTCTTCAATAGACGAAGTAATCTGTTTCAGCTCTCCTTGCAAGCCGGAAAGTCCGTTTTGAGCCGTCTCTACCTCCTTACGGGCTTTCTCCAACGCCAGATTCAATTCTCCTTCCCGCCTTGCTACGGCGGCTTCCGCCTCATCGGCACTCTTTCCTTTCAATAAGTCCGAACGTTCCCGACGAAGTGTATCCAATGCTTTCTCTATCACCTCAAAACGCTTTTGTTCGGCAATCGCGGCATTCTGTAATAGCACCGACTGTTCATTGGCAGCCGATACCTTTTGCATGGCTAAACGGCACTGGGAAACATTCTCACGCAAGGCTTCATAATGCGAACGCAGCTTCTTTATCTCTTCATCACCCCGCTGCCATTCCGCATACAGATTACGGTATTCTAAAATAAGCTTCGCCAGTTCTCCCAAGCGTTGTTGTATCTGTTCCTCATTTCCGGTGTCGGCGCTTTCTTTTTGGAAAGCCGACAATTGTTCACGTACCTGCCCCGCAATCATCTTCTGATGTGCCAAATCACGTTGCAAGGCAATGCTCCGGTTGTTCACCTGCTGATAAACCGCTGTTGCCGCATTATACTCCTGCTCCATATTCCGGAAAAGAGTATCCACCACTTCCTGTTCCCGATGATACGGATGCGAAGTACTACCACAAACCGGACAGGCTTCTCCTTCCTCCAATTGCCGCCTCAAAGCTTTCACATCCTTCCCTACCGCCATGCGGGCGTTTTCATAAAGACGTTGTACTGTTTTCAAGGCAACTTCCCGTTCCGAAAGCTCCTTCGAACAATCTGCCGTCTCTTTTTCCAAATGCTCTATTTCCGACACCGCCTTCTTCAACGCTTCCGTCAATTGCCGGATATTCTGCTGACGTGCCAATTCTTTCTGCAACTTGACCTGTTCTTCAGCTAACGACGGATATCCGAAAGCATTCAACCGCTCCAGACGTTTCTCGTTCGTTTCTATTCCGGCAGACAAATTTCCCTCTTCCTGCCGTAAAGTTTCTTCCACCTGTTCAAGCAGCAGACTGTCTTCCGTCCCTGCAACATTCAATAGACGACGTAAGGTCTGATAAGACAAATGCAACTGTTCCTCAACCATCCGTTTTCTCTTGTCCTGCTCCTGCACCTGCTTACGGGCTGCCTGCAATAGTTGTTGAGACTGTATATAACCCTCTTGTTGGGACTGTATCTGCACATCCAGTTGACGGGCTCGCTTCAAGTCCGGCTGTATAGCTTCCCATTGGGCTTTGAAACGAACCAAGCCTTCCTCCTGCGAGGCCAATGTGTCCAAAGCGGTCTTTAGTCTGGCCTGTTCTCCTTGTTCCTCTTTCTGCTTCTTTGTCCGGAGCTCCTCTTGCGTATTCAATGAACGGACAACATTCAACTGCGCATTCTGTTCCGCCAGCAATTTGATTCCTTCCGAACGCTTTTCAGCCAACAACTCTTTTTCTTTCTGCAAGGCAAGCTGTTCCTCTTCCGGAATCAATTCAATCACACTCATCTTATTATGAATCAAAGCTACCTCTTCCTGCGCTGCCTTATTCCGGGCAAACACTTCCTGCGAAATGAAAGAATACACTCCGGTCCCCGTCAGTTTTTCAAGCAACTCCGCCTTAGCCGCTCCTTTAGATTTCAAGAAAGTGGCAAAGTCATTCTGAGCTAACAATACGGTACGGGTAAACTGCTCATACGTCAGCCCGATCAACTCAACCAATTGTGCCAGCAACTCCTTCTTCGTCCCTTGAAATTCTTTCCCCGTATCCAGCTCCTTCACCTCCATCATTTGCGGCTGCAAAGAGCCGCTCACTTTATTCCGCGTACGTCTCACCGACCAACAAGAGCGGTAACGGTGTCCGTCTACTCCCAGAAAATCAACTTCTGCATAACCGTCACTTGTGCCACGACGCAACAGGTTACGCACATCGGACTGATTAATCCGGTTATCCCCTACATCCGCCAGATTCACACTTTCCACCGAAGCGGCGAAACGGGGCGCTTTATCATACAACGCCAGACATAACGCATCCAACAAGGTTGACTTTCCCGCTCCCGTAGGACCAGAAATAGCGAATATGTCGGCCGATCGCAATGGCTCAGCAGTGAAATCCACTTCCACCGTCCCTTCAATGGAAGTAAGATTCTTCAATCGTATAGCTAATATTTTCATCTTTCTTCCTCTTCTTCTCTACGGGTGGCAGCCAGATAGGCTTCCTGAAACAAATCAACCAAATCCTCCGGCATTTCTGACTGATAAATCTTCTCAAATGCAGACTGTGCAATCTGCAACGGTGACATCTCCTGTAATCCTTTTTTCCAGTCCGTCTCCTCTTTCTCCACATTTTCCGCACCAGTACGGTAAGAAGAGACAATGCGTGCCAAGCGATAATTTTTATCCGCCAAAACATCCTCTATCTCCTGCCGGAGCATGGGTTCGGGCTCTTCCAGCAAAACCTTCACTTCCAGATAGGGAGCGGTTCCTTCCGTCTCCGGCAATTCGCCCAACATCTCCAATATCTTTTCAGGCAATTCCGGCTCACCGCTCGGAACGCTTATCAAAGGTATTGATTTCGGACATTCTATCCGTCGGATATCTACCGCACACCCTTCGTCAAAAGTCACCATTACCACTCCGTGATGATAATGCTTTTCGGCAAAAGACATCGGAATCGGACTTCCCGCATAGCGTACATTCTCCCGGCCGGATACCCGTTGCGCTTTATGAATATGTCCTAGAGCCGTATAAGCGATCTGTTCGGGAAAAGCCTCCGGTGACACGCATTCCAGTCCGCCTATCACTGTGCGTTCACTATAATCCTTTTCTGCAATCTCCGAACCGGTAGCTTGCAGATGACCTATGGCAAGAATGGCCTGATTCGGCTTACGGCGTTTCCACAACCTTCGCAGAAGCTGCGTATAAAGTTCACGAACCCCTTCCGCATAAGGATTCCCCTCTGTCTGCACTACCGGATAATCTCCTTGACGCAAAAAAGGAACCGCCATACAAAGTAATTCAACTTCTCCCTGCCGGTTCTTCAGTTCCACGCATAGATGGTCGTAATCAACCGCTCCGCCTTCCAGCTTACGTACCACTCCCCTGACCTCTGTTCTCATAGCCTGCAACAAAGGTAAAGGAGCCTCCAGACGTGCCGCTGAATCATGATTTCCGGCAACAATCACAATTTGCAGATTGGGATTCTCCGCCGTAACCCGGTATATAAACCGATAATATATACTTTGGGAAGCAGCCGAAGGATTGGAAACATCAAACACGTCTCCGGCTATAATCAATGCATCAATCTCCTGCCGGAGGATTTCTCCCGCCAGCCAATCTAAAAACGCCTCATGCTCCTCCGTACGGTCATAACCGAAGAACGTTTGCCCCAAGTGCCAATCGGCAGTATGTAATATACGTATCATATTTTTAACAGCTATCTCTAATAACGAGAGACAAAAATAACACAATCGAAAAGATTATATGGTATCCGCATCTCTTTTTTACAATAATCATGTATATTTGCAGGACAAAAATCCAACCCTATGAAGATACTTTATTATATTTATCAGATTTGCATCGCTTTACCTATATTATTAGTGTTGACTATCCTTACGGCACTCGTCACCATCGTAGGTTCTCTTTTGGGAGGAGCCCACATCTGGGGATATTATCCGGGAAAGATATGGTCACAATTAATCTGTCTGTTCCTGCTGATTCCCGTAAAGATTCAAGGGCGTGAAAAGTTGCATGATAAGACTTCCTATATTTTTGTACCCAACCATCAAGGTTCATTCGACATATTCCTGATCTACGGTTTTATCGGAAGAAACTTTAAATGGATGATGAAAAAAAGTCTGCGTAAACTACCATTCGTTGGAAAAGCCTGCGAAAGCGCAGGGCACATTTTTGTAGACCGGTCCGGTCCGAAGAAAGTGTTGGAAACGATCCGGCAGGCAAAGGACTCTTTGAAAGACGGAGTATCTTTGGTCGTTTTCCCGGAAGGGGCTCGTACTTTCACCGGACACATGGGGTATTTCAAAAAAGGAGCTTTTCAATTGGCGGATGACTTACAACTGGCAGTAGTGCCCGTCACCATCGACGGCTCATTTGAGATCCTCCCGCGTACAGGCAAATGGATACACCGTCACCGCATGATTCTCACGATTCATGAGCCTATTCCGCCTAAAGGAAAAGGTATGGAAAATATCAAAGCGACTATGGCGGAAGCATACGCTGCCGTTGAAAGTGCCTTACCGGAGAAATATAAGGGAATGATAAAGAACGAAGATCAAGACCGGTAATAGAGAAGTTATATTCACTTCTTTACCGAAGCATTTTCTTCCAGACGCTTGTGCTCTTCTATCAGTTTCATATTCTCTTTCGCCTTCGAAAGGAACTCTCTTACCAGCTTATTGCTTTTAAAAGAATAAGGAGCGTCTTTTATGATGTCATCTATCTGCGGAGTCATAATAGGATAAGGCAACGAACTGCAAAGCATGATAAACACATTGGGTCCCAACACATTTTCGTAGTTGGTGGAAATGAAAGTTTTCACATATTGATTCATCTCTTTCATCAGCGAATCTCCTTCCACTGCCAATTGTGAATGAATCTCATCCAAATCACCTCCGTCCATCACCATACGGGTTTCTTTCTGTTCCAACTCTCCGATACTTTCCTCCAGTCGGTTTCTTTTCTCAATAAACTCGTATAGTGCCGTATTCAAAGGAGTACCCACCGCTTTGATATCCGAATTACTGATGTTTACCTTGATTTTTCCATTTTCCAGCACAATCGGCATGATGCTTTCATCATCCATATAAAGTGTCACCATCTGTACGGAATCGACTTTGCCTTTCATGGAGAACAGACCGTGCGCCACCTCAGCAGAATCCAGTTTCACCCATTCACCATCACGCAAGGACTTAAGATACAGCATTTTTCCATCCAGACTATTCACTGAAGATGTTCCTTCGATCTTGTACTTATTAGTGCAGGAAGCCAGAAACGGGAGCAAAAACAATAAAGGTAAAAGTTTATTCACGTTCGTCTATTCATTTGATTCTGCGTGCAAAGGTACAACCGATTCATTTTTCAGAGAAACATTTTATCAATATTTAAATCTTGTAAGTCTCTTTTCTTTAATAATCCTTATAAACATACGGAGAAGGCTTTTTTTTTCATTTAGTTTACCTAATTTTGCGGTTATGAAAACATCAACTTATGCCCCTTTTGCCAAACCGCTTTATGTGATGGTAAAGCCGGTGGGTGCCGTATGCAACCTAGCCTGCGACTATTGCTACTATTTGGAAAAGGCGAATCTATACAAAGAAAACCCGAAACACGTAATGAGCGATGAACTATTGGAAAAATTCATCGACGAGTATATTAACTCACAAACCATGCCGCAGGTGCTCTTCACCTGGCACGGGGGTGAAACGCTGATGCGTCCGCTTTCTTTCTATAAGAAGGCTATGGAGTTGCAAAAGAAATATGCTCGCGGACGTACCATCGACAACTGTATTCAGACGAACGGAACAATGCTCACCGACGAATGGTGCCAGTTCTTTCACGACAACAATTGGCTGGTAGGAGTTTCCATCGACGGCCCACAGGAGTTTCATGACGAATACCGTAAAAACAAAATGGGCAAACCTTCCTTCGTGAAAGTGATGCAGGGTATCAATCTGCTGAAAAAACACAATGTAGAATGGAATGCAATGGCCGTTGTCAATGACTTTAACGCTGACTATCCGCTGGACTTCTATCACTTTTTCAAAGAGATAGATTGTCATTATATACAGTTTGCCCCTATCGTCGAACGTATTCTTCCGCATCAAGACGGACGGCATCTCGCCTCTCTTGCCGAAGACAAGGAAGGAAAATTGGCCGATTTCTCCGTCACTCCGGAGCAATGGGGCAATTTCCTGTGTACTCTTTTTGACGAATGGGTGAAAGAAGACGTAGGCAACTACTACATACAAATATTCGACTCTACGCTGGCAAACTGGATGGGTGAACAGCCGGGAATATGTACGATGGCAAAAACTTGTGGACACGCCGGTGTTATGGAATTCAACGGTGATGTATATTCATGCGACCACTTCGTTTTCCCCGAATATAAACTGGGAAACATCTATAATCAGACATTGGTGGAAATGATGCACAGTGAACGCCAACATCACTTCGGCAACATGAAATACCAATCTCTCCCCACACAGTGCAAGGAATGCGAATTCCTGTTTGCCTGCAACGGAGAATGTCCGAAGAATCGCTTCAGCCGTACATCGGAAGGCGAACCCGGCTTGAATTATCTGTGCAAAGGATATTACCAATTCTTTAAGCACGTAGCGCCTTATATGGATTTCATGAAGAATGAATTAATGAACCAACGTCCACCTGCCAATATCATGGAAGCTTTGAGAAGTGGAGAGTGGAAAGTGGAGAGTTGAGAGTGGAAAAGACAAAATAGAATCATAAATATTTTAATTATCAGCATTAAAGAATGAATAGACTAAAACTTTATTTATTGGCGCTGACTGCGCTAATCGTATGTTCCGCTAAAGCGGATGAAGGTATGTGGCTATTGCAGCTAATGCAACAGCAGCATTCCATAGACATGATGAAAAAACAAGGCTTGAAACTGGAAGCGCAAGATTTATATAACCCACATGGAGTTTCCCTAAAAGACGCTGTCGGTATCTTCGGAGGAGGCTGTACCGGAGAGATTATCTCACCGGAAGGATTGATCCTGACCAATCACCATTGCGGATATGCTTCCATCCAACAACATAGCAGCGTTGAACACGATTATCTGACGGATGGTTTCTGGGCTACTTCCAGAGAGATGGAACTTCCTACTCCGGGATTGAAATTTACATTTATCGAACGTATCGAAGATATCACTGATATTGTCAATGCTAAGATTGCAGCTAAAGAAATCACAGAGACTGAATCATTCAGCGGTGCATTTCTCCAGAAACTGGCAGAAGAGCTGTATGCAAAAAGTGATCTGAAAGATAAGAAAGGAATCGTACCGCAAGCACTCCCATTCTATGCCGGAAATAAATTCTATATGTTCTATAAGAAAGTATACCCGGATGTGCGTATGGTGGCAGCTCCTCCTTCTTCTATCGGTAAGTTTGGCGGAGAAACAGATAACTGGATGTGGCCCCGTCATACCGGTGACTTCTCTATGTTCCGTATTTATGCGGATGCCAACGGAGAACCGGCAGAATACAGTGCAAGCAATACTCCTTTGAAAACAAAAAAACATTTGCCTATTTCTATCAAGGGCTTGAAAGAAGGAGACTATGCCATGATTATGGGATTTCCCGGAAGTACAAGCCGTTATCTGACTGTATCGGAAGTAAAAGAACGCATGGAATCGGAAAACGAGCCGCGCATCCGCATTCGTGGAGCCCGTCTGGCTGTTTTGAAAGAAGTAATGAACGCCAGTGACAAGATCCGTATCCAATATGCCAACAAATATGCAGGTTCCAGCAACTATTGGAAAAATTCCATCGGAATGAACAAGGCAATTATCGATAATGATGTACTGGGCACAAAAGCGGCACAGGAAGCCAAATTCGCTGAATTTGCCAGAAAGCAGAACAATACCGATTATGCGGAGGTAGTGAAGAAGATAGATGACTTGGTAGCCAAGACAGCCCCTCTCAACTATCAGTTCACTTGTTTAAGAGAAACGTTCTTCGGAGGTATCGAGTTCGGAAATACCCTGCTGTCCAAAACTCGGGAAGCATTGGTAGAAAAGAACGATTCTTTGATTAAAGTACGTATCGAAGCTCTGAAAGAGACATATGATGAGATTCATAACAAAGACTATGACCACGAAGTAGACCGTAAGGTGGCCAAAGCATTGTTCCCTCTTTATGCGGAAATGATTCCGGCAGAGCAACGTCCGTCTATCTACAAACTTATCGAACAGAAATATAAAGGCGACTATAATAAATTTATCGATGATATGTATGACAATTCCATTTTTGCCAATCGTGCAAACTTCGAGAAGTTTATCAAGAAACCGACCGTAAAAGCTATTGATAACGACCTGGCTTTGCAATATTGCCAGTCCAAATATGATTTACTCGAACAACTCATAGGACAGTTGAAGGATATGGACAAGGAATTGGCCTTATTACACAAAACCTACATCCGCGGTTTGGGTGAAATGAAATTACCTGTTCCTTCTTATCCGGATGCGAACTTTACAATCCGCCTGACTTACGGTAACGTGAAACCTTACGACCCGAAAGACGGTGTACACTATAACTACTACACTACTACCAAGGGTATTCTGGAAAAGGAAAATCCGGAAGATCGTGAGTTTGTCGTACCTGCCAAGTTGAAAGAGCTGATAGAGAAAAAGGACTACGGCCGTTATGCTTTGCCGAACGGTGATATGCCGGTTTGCTTCCTTTCAACCAATGACATCACCGGAGGTAATTCAGGCAGTCCGGTTCTGAATGAGAACGGAGAACTGATCGGTTGTGCATTCGATGGAAACTGGGAATCGCTGAGTGGTGATATCAACTTTGACAACAACCTGCAACGTTGCATCAATCTGGATATCCGCTATGTCCTGTTCATCTTGGAGAAATTAGGAAACTGCGGACATCTGATAAACGAAATGACAATTGTAGAATAAATGAAAAAACAAATCCTATTTGCAGTCTTTTCATTGGCAACGCTCAGTATCTACGCCGACGAAGGTATGTGGATGCTGACCGACTTGAAAACACAGAATGAAGTTGCCATGCGCGAGCTTGGACTTGAGATTCCTATTGAAGAGGTTTACAATTCCAACGGTCTTTCTTTGAAAGATGCAGTCGTACACTTCGGAGGAGGATGCACGGGAGAGGTTATCTCTTCCGAAGGATTGGTACTGACTAACCACCACTGTGGTTACGGAGCCATCCAGCAACACAGCAACGTGGAGCACGACTATCTGACAGAAGGCTTTTGGGCGATGAACCGCGATGCGGAGCTCCCTACTCCGGGACTGACCGTTACTTATATCGATCGGATTCTTGATGTGACGGATTACGTCAACGAGCAGTTGAAAAAAGATCCGGATCCTGACGGAATCAATTACCTGTCCCCCGGCTATCTTAGTAAAGTAGCGGAACGGTTTGCCAAAGCCGAGAACATAGAAGTTACTCCCGCTACCAAACTGGAGCTCAAAGCCTTTTACGGCGGGAACAAATATTATATGTTCATAAAAACCGTGTATAGTGATATCCGTATGGTCGGTGCCCCTCCTTCTTCCATTGGAAAGTTCGGAGCAGATACCGACAACTGGATGTGGCCGCGCCATACGGGTGACTTTTCGCTGTTCCGCATTTATGCGGACAGGAACGGAAAACCGGCAGCCTATTCGAAAGACAATGTACCGTTAAAAGTGAAGAAGCATCTCAGCATCAGTCTGGCCGGTGTACAAGAAGGTGATTTTACCTTTGTCATGGGATTTCCGGGACGTAACTGGCGATACATGATTTCCGATGAAGTGGAGGAACGGATGCAAACAACCAATTTCATGCGCCAACATGTACGTGGAGCACGTCAAAAGGTACTTATGGAGCAAATGCTTAAAGATCCTGCCGTACGTATTCATTATGCCAGCAAATATGCGTCATCTGCCAACTATTGGAAAAATGCAATTGGTATGAACGAAGGTTTGGTACGGCTCAAGGTTTTAGATACCAAGCGTGCACAACAAGAAGAACTCCTGGCACGCGGTCGTGAAAAAGGAGATGACTCTTACCAAAAAGCATTCGATGAAATCCGTTCCATTGTAGCTCATCGTCGTGATGCGCTCTACCATCAACAAGCCTTGAATGAAGCATTAGTGACAGCTCTTGACTTCATGCGTATTCCTTCCACTATGGAATTGGTAGCTGCCTTGAAATCGAAAGACAAGGGGCATATAAAAGAAGCGACTCAAAAACTGAAAAAGGAAGGTGAAAAATACTTCGCATCTGTTCCTTTCCCCGAAGTAGAACGGATGGTGGGAAAAGAAATGTTGAAAACCTATGCTAATTATATTCCGGCAGAACAACGGATCAATATCTTTGAAATCATCAATTCACGCTTCAAAGGAAGTATAGATGCATTTATCGACGAATGTTTCGAACATTCCATCTTCGGTAATCCCAAAAACTTTGAGAAGTTCATCAAAAAGCCAAGCCTATATAAGATAGGATATGACTGGATGATATTATTCAAATACTCCATTACCGACGGTATACTGAAAACCGCTATCGCCATGAAGGAAGCGAATCAGAATTACGATGCAGCCCACAAAGTATGGGTAAAAGGTATGATGGATATGAGAAAAGATAAGGGAATTCCTATTTATCCGGACGCAAATTCAACTTTACGGCTAACCTATGGTCAGGTACTTTCTTACGAACCGTTCGACGGAGCTGTTTATGACGCTCACACAACCCTCAAAGGAGTGATGGAAAAAGAAGATCAAGGCAATTGGGAATTTGTAGTTCCTCAGAAATTGAAGGAGTTATACACAGCCAAGGATTATGGGCGTTACGGTAAGAATGGTGAAATGCCCGTTTGCTTTATTGTAAACACCGACAATACGGGAGGAAACTCCGGCAGCCCAGTCTTCAACGGCAAAGGTCAGCTGGTAGGAACAGCTTTCGACCGTAACTTTGAAGGATTGACGGGCGACATTGCTTTCCGCCCGTCATCACAGCGCGCAGCCTGTGTCGACATTCGTTATACACTCTTTATTATAGATAAATATGCGGGAGCTTCCCACATCATTGATGAATTGACTATTGAGGAATAAAAACGGTTCGAAGTATATCTTCCGGCAAAATTGAACAAAAACAGAAATTTTCCGTTATATATAAAACAGAATTTATATTTGCAGTCTTCAATGACTGACAGTTAATTTTAAGAAAGGAAAGATTTATGGAAAAGTTTGAAGATTTAATAAAGTTGCCGATGCCGGTTTTAGTAGATTTTTTTGCGGAATGGTGTGGACCCTGTAAAGCGATGAAACCTGTTTTGGAAGAAGTGAAACAGAACGTAGGTGATAAAGCGCGTATTGTAAAGATAGACGTTGACCAACATGAAGAGCTGGCTACAAAATACCGTATACAAGCAGTACCGACCTTTATACTGTTCAAAGATGGAGAAGCTGTCTGGAGACATTCAGGTGTAATCCACAGTAGCGAACTGCAAGGGGTAATTGAGAAACATTATACATAAAAGATAAAATAACGAATGAAGAAAGTATTAGCAATGGTAGCTTTCGTCATGGTAAGCGTGATTATATACGCTTTCAATGCCAAAGCTGAAACCAATCAAGGTAAAAAGGAAGTAACAGGTAACGGTGAAGTCGTCGTAATGAACAAGGAAATGTTTCTGAAAGACGTCTTCGATTATGAGAAATCAAAGGAGTGGAAATACAAAGGCGACAAGCCCGCCATTATTGACCTCTATGCCGACTGGTGCGGACCATGTCGGCAGACAGCTCCTATCATGAAAGAGTTGGCAAAGGAATATGCAGGGAAGATAATTATCTATAAAGTGAATGTAGACAAGCAGAAAGAACTGGCAGCCCTGTTCAATGCAACAAGTATCCCTTTGTTCGTATTCATCCCCATGAAAGGAGATCCACAGCTTTTCCGTGGAGCTGCCGATAAAGCAACCTACAAAAAAGCAATTGATGAATTTCTATTAAAGTAAAATCAAAAGTGACGGTATCCCATAAAGATATCGTCACTTTTTTATATCCCCGCATTTCTTATTTAAAATATCCTACCGGATGATTCATCATGGGAATCTGACTGTCTTTTAGCTTTAGCACTTTCTTCAACTGATTGCCATCCATCGATGCACGCGGCACTGTAGCCAATTTAGCGGAAGAACAAAAGACAGAAATGTTCTGTGAAACGATTCCTGCATCCATAGCTCCCATCAACTGGTTACGGGTATTCTTTGCATCTCCGAAACGAGAAACATCACTGACCAGAACCAAAGAGACAGGCGCCGATTTCACAAAAGCCTGCCCACCTGCAACTGCGCTGCGATAATCTCCTTCAGCAACCAAAGTCAACTGATGATTTTGGGCATCATACAAATAACTTCCTTCCGGTAAAACAACATACACATCCACATCCTGTTTATTCAAAGCAGAAGGAGCTGTGCGTTTACCCGAGTCTTTGCGGTTAACTCCATTAGCAGCCCATAATAAATCCGAAAGATCCGACAAGCTCAAAGCCTTTGCAGCAAATTCCCGAGTAGAATGCCGTTCGGACAAGGCTTTCATTACCGAACCTGTACGGTTCAAGTTGGGTTTCGGCAACTTAATTACTTTTTCAGCAGCCAAAGCGACTACAGAAAACATCAAACAAACTAACAACAGTTGTACTTTTCTCATAATTGCGGCATTTAAAAGTTGACGAGCAAATATAAACAAAAAAGGTCTGCATTCGTATGAGAACACAGACCTTTTAAGAGTTATTATGAGGCTTGATTATTTATCACCGAAATAACGGTTGTACAAACCTTCAAAACCTTTACCGTGACGAGCTTCGTCTTTACACATTTCGTGTACAGTGTCGTGAATAGCATCCAAGTTCAAAGCTTTAGCACGGGTTGCGATACGTTTTTTATCTTCGCATGCACCTTGTTCAGCGTCTTTACGTTTCTGCAGGTTCGTTTTAGTATCCCATACGCAGTCGCCCAACAATTCTGCAAATTTAGCAGCGTGTTCGGCTTCTTCCCAAGCGTAACGCTTGAAAGCCTCAGCTACTTCAGGATAACCTTCACGGTCAGCCTGACGACTCATAGCAAGATACATACCAACTTCAGTACATTCACCCATGAAGTGGTTGTTCAGGTCCTTGATCATTTCTTCGTCACAACCTTTTGCCACACCGATAACGTGCTCGTCAGCAAAAGACAATGCACCACCTTCTACCTCAACAACTTCTACGAATTTGCTGGCAGGAGCTTTACATAAAGGACATTTCTCAGGAGCTGCGTCACCTTCATAAACGTAACCGCAAACAGTACATCTAAATTTTTTCATTTTCTTCTCAATTTTAAATTAATTAGTCAATACGTGTTTCTATATCTTTACTTAAGCAATTCTTGCAAATACCTTTATAATAATAATGAACCTCAGTAACTTGATGGCCTTCCATTTCCTGCTGCTCCACTTTCTTTATTGTCTCCGGACATTTCAAATCATAAATATGTCCGCAACGCCTGCACAGAAAATGAGAATGCATTGAGGTGTCCGCATCAAAATTCGTATTCTTTTCATCAATAGTAAGCATCAAAGCCGCTCCCTGCTCCGAGAATAATTTCAATGTATTATAAACCGTTGTCTTTGAAAGCGTAGGCATTGAAGGAGATAATGCCGTATATATATCATCAGCCGAAGGATGAATCGGATGCTCCATCAAAAACTCCATGATAGCGATGCGCTGCATTGAAGGCTTTATATTATGTTCTATTAATCGGTCATACGGTTTCATAATTCTTCTCCTCTTTTTCCAAACTTGTATTCATTACAATTATAAATCCAATGCAAAGATAGAAAGGAATTTGGAAATATCAAATAAATTCTCATATTTTTGACAGGGCTTTTAAGAATATTATTATTGGAAACCTATTTTCCTCTTACTTGCTATCCATTTGCATGACAATAAGTGATCTGTAACCTTTTTATCATATAAATAACCCTCACAAAAGTAGTTTTGTGAGGGTTATTTATATGTCGAAAAGTTTTATATACTCCTTTTTTCAAAGAAGCTAAAAATCAATTTTATTCGTCCACTTTTACTTCCGCTATAATTTCATCCGGCACTTTGTCGCAACGAACATATTTGCTCACGTCGCTATCGTCGTCTTTTGCAGTCCAGACCATAGAGCCGGATTCCACCAAATCTGTTACGATGTAATCGTGGTTCCATTCTCCGTTGCCGAAATCATAGTCTCCGCTAAGCACATATCCCAAATAAGGATCGTTTTTAATCTTAAAAGAACCGGTAATGTAGCGTGCATACATACTGTCGAACTTCTGGTACATCTCAAATGTGAGTTCCTTGCGGTTAAACTTTATGTAGCAATAGGTATCTTCCGCCAAAGGCTGCCCGTTCCATTCGGCAAGTTGCCATACTCCGTTCAGATTGGCAGCAGTGACCGGCAATGTAGGAAGAGCTGTATCTTCATCATCATCACAAGATGAGAAACAAAGCACGAAGGCGAATAAAGCCATTAGTTTGAAAATATTCTTCATGTCTTCTTTTTATTTTATCGTTATTTAATACGGTTTACTTTAATATTCAATGTCCGTTCCGACGGTTGCCCGTCCACACCTTCCAGCACAAGCGGAAAGGTAAATGAACTGTCTTTATCCGCAGGAATCAGCAAGGCATCTATCGTTACCACTATATCGGCTTCACTGCCCGGAGTGATAACTTCCGGTTCCGTACGGAAAGCAGCGAATGCCGGAAGCCGGGAAGCCGACAAGCGCAGCGGTTTGTCGCTGCTGTTACCACACAGAATCCGTTCCGAAGGACACTTTCCGGCAACCACTTCGCGAAATTCCATCCGGTTTTGTTTCAGCCTCAACTTTCCCATTGCATACGGATAGCGCGCCCATTCATCCGCTCCGGGAAGCACATTTCCTCTCAAGGTGAGGCGTGCCGCCGGCAGACTGTCCGAAGAAGCCAGATAGATGAAAGCATTCGTGTCGATTGTTCCCGGATGATTCTTCGGAGTGTAAGTCAATGCTATCACTCTTGTTTCGCCCGGAAGAATCTCTCCCATACGGACTTCAGCCGCCGTGCAGCCGCAAGTTGTCCGTACACGAGTGAACTTCACGGTTTTGCCGCTTACGTTCGTGCAAATGAAACGGTACGTCTGCGGAGCATCGTCTTCGGTTAATGTACCGACATCCAGCACCGTCCGGTCGAAACACAGAATTTCTTCCTCCTGCAGAACGGAACGGACATTCCGGGCTTCTGCCACCCGGAACAGTCCGACAACCGCACAACATATAAATAACCGTATCCAAATAATGGGTTTCATTGAATATCAAAATTACATCCAACCGTTGTCATTGGCTTTCTTACGAACTGTGACGGTGATTGTTTGCTCTGTCCCGTTGCTTACTTTCACCGTGATACGGGTCGCTCCGGTTTTTACGCCGGATACCTCCATCAGCGTACCTGTTACCTTTACCGTAGCGATAGCTGTATCAGCAGATGTGCAGGCATAAGTCAGCTTCTCACCATTCACGAAGTAATAAGCAAGATTCACCGTCGATGTTGCCGCTTCTGACACATACACGTTAGGCACTACCATATCCGAACCGCTGCCGTCGATCTTGTTCAGCAACATTGCGGCGTCTGCCAGTCCCGACCCCATCTTGCCGACGTATCTCGACAATTCTACTTTCGTAGCGGAAGCACCGTGAGTAAGGTGGTTACGATAGAACCGTTTCACCTGTCCCGCATTATAATAGTTATCCAGCGGCTTCACTGATTCTTTCAGCAGTTCCACAAACTCGCTTGCCTTAAAGTGACGACGCAACTTAACTGCATGCGATAATCCTAATGCGGCTACTCCCGATACATGCGGGCAAGCCATAGACGTACCGTCCATATATCCATAGGCAGGTTGGCCGTCCTTTATCAATGTGGAGAGAATAGAACCGGAATGAGCACCGTCTATTTCTTCCCATATTTCAGGGTCATTCTCTCCCACCGGATTATAATATTCCGTATCACCGCCCGGAGCCGAGATCGTCACTTCCTTACCATAGTCGGTATAAGAAGCCGGAGTAAAGTCGGCAGCTACCGCGCTTACTGATATACATTTAGAATAAGCAGCAGGGAATGCAGGCATAGCCGCATATTCGTTGCCGGAAGCGAAAATGGCCAGACCACCGTCGATTACTCCATTAGGAGAACCGGCGTTATTGATAAAGTAGTCCAACGCTTCTTTTTCCAGCGGATAAAGTCCCGACCATTCTTCTTCAGAACCCGGCCCCGGAGTATATCCGTCTACCAGATTTGCCAAAGCAGAGTTGTAACCCCAGCTACATTGCAGGATAACGGCGCCATTGTCTGCCGCATACTTGATAGCCCGCGCCTCACCGTCCAGACTCACACCATACTCACCTGAAAACACCTGACATGACATAATCTTAACGCCCGAATTAGGTGTACCATCGCCACCGGCAATACCGCAGACCCCTTTACCATTGCCGTTCATAGCAGCAATCGTACCGGCAACGTGTGTGCCGTGTCCCGAATCGTTAATATCCTGCCATGTAATAACAGGCGAATTACTTACGAAATTGTAACCGTACTTATCATCCTCATAACCGTTCTTGTCGTTATCTTTACCGGCATACAATTCTTCACCTTCGTTTATCCAGATATTGTCTTTTAAATCAGGATGAGTATTCATGACGCCTTCGTCCAGCACAGCAACAATAATAGACGGATCGCCTGTACATTTTTTCCATGCTTCCTCGCAACCGACATCACATCCCGCTATCGAACCATTATGCAGTTCATTCTTATTATCAAACTCATTGTCTCCGCTGTTGATGTAATGCCATTGATACGACAGACCGGGATCATCGAATCTGCTTTCTGTTCCCCCTGTACGCGTAGTAGCCTTTTGTTTTAAAGCGTTTTCGCTGATATAAGTGCGATAGGATTGTTTTTTGTAAGCACGTTGAATGCGGCTGTTTGCCTGTACTTTGGAAACTTCGCCCAACTGACTGAGCCGACGGGCTGCTTCTTTCACATCCGTATTTTCATCAAACTTCACCCGATACCACAGATGCAATCCTGCGGTGCGGGTCCGTTCTTCATTTCTGGGATCTACCGGAAATATACGTTCAAAATGATAAGCCCCCAGAATAGCCAATACCTCGTCGGTAGAAGGGATCCCGGAACGGGTCATAGCTCCCCCACTCCTGGTAGCAACGGCAAGAGTCCGGTCAAGAATCTCCGTCATTGCCGGGTCGAACTTTATCAGCAATTCACCGGAAGTGACATCCGCCGGAAGTTGGACTTCCGTCCCCCCTGTCGGGGTGGACGGTTGTTCAATCAGTTCTTGTTCCGAGCAGGCAGTCAGCGTCAGGGCAAACAATGCTGTATATAAGATTTTTTTCTTCATTGTTCCTTATTTAATTATTCTTGTTAATGATATTTATTCTACTGTATCCGATAATACAAATACTTTATAATACAACGGATAAGCTACGCCGTTAACCTTTTGGCTTGATCCATTGTCTCCACTGCCGTAATAGTAAGAATAATCGTAGTTCACGAGTTCTACATTGCTGAATCCAACTGCATCTCCAGAAGAATTCTTACCCCCTTCCTGCTGGTTGAACACCATTACTTCCGGATGCCAGTATGCAAAGTACGGATGGAACAACAGCCAATTCGGTATTTTACCCGTCATGAAGTTCAGGTTGAAATGCAATGTACGGGCAAATGGTAATACACGTGGAATATCCTGTCCAGTCACAGCCTCCTGCTCCTGATAAATAACCTTGTTGTCATCCGACAGTAACCATTGACAAGTATCTTTAGATATTTTATACTCATAGATGGATGAAGTGGCATCCAGGTCTTCTTTGCTAAAGAAGTCACTTTCCTGATAAGTAAGTGGTTGACCTGCTGCTTCCAATGCCATCCTTACCTCTTCGTCGGTAGGAAGTTCCCCCTCAAAGAAGTTATACGACAGTTCCACTGAAATAAGCTTATCCCATGTCAACAGTTTCAAGAAAGCATCTTTTTGCGTCTTGTCTTTAGAGATATTTACATGTAAACCGACATCTCTACCGTTATATTTGCCTCCGCTAATAAGACTTAAATCACGTAATACATCCGTAGCGCGACATCCGATCAACGACAGAGCCTTCAACTTAGTGAACTTATCTTTATTCACCACATCTGTAATCACAGACAATGACGGGAAGTTGTTACTTCTCAAATCCAATGTTTCCAGCGTATTGCCTAACTTAACAAAATTGTCGGGAAGAGCATTGATGCCAATAGCGGCCACCGTCAGATTCTTCAGATATTGCAATTCACCTATTTCTTCTCCCATAGAGATTGTACGTATCTGATTATTTTCATTATTCTGAACAGTGAATGATTCCAGATATTTCAGATGACGGATTTCCTTCGGAAATGATTCACCATCTTGCAGGTTAATCATCGTGAAACTTACAGAACGTACACGGCCTACCGCTTCTTCCGGCATATTCTCCATTTCCTTATCCGTAGCTTCCCAAAGCGTCACATTCGCCCAGTTCATCATATTTTCGCTGGCATCAATCTGCATCATAGACTGAAGTTTGTTATTGATAGTAATTACCGCCAACGAGTCACCCGAACGGTTATCTTCAATCTTCATGGCAGCCTCCTGTCTCACGGTCAGCACGACTGCATCTATCTTATTACCGTTTTCATCGACCAAGCCATCCACGTCCTCGTCCTTTTTCGGAACCAGACGAACCTTAGCCACACGGGTATAAGGAACTACATTCATTCCCCAACGGAAATTTAACTTTATAGTACGCGGACGCGCTCCACGGTCTAAATCCACATCCAGATCTTTCTCTTTCGGCAATGTCAACCAATCTGTACGGTCGCTCTCCGCATCCGCTTTTTGCTCTTCCGTCATAGTTTCTTTTTCAGCAAAAGAATAATCTACTCCGGCGATTTTAAATTCGACATTCGTAGAGATAGTGCTTTTGAAAACACGGTCGTTATAACGATCCGAACTGGCAATTTTTACTTCCGGCTCTTTTATCAGGATTTGCTTGCTGAAACCGAACTGTGTAACCGTTACCTTTTGAGGCGTTCTGCCGTTCATGGCAAAAAGTATCTCTGTCGTACGCGCAAGATTTTGCAGTGTGGAGTCGATAGTTACCTCACATACTGCCGAACCGATACCGTTGGCAGGAGAGATGGCTAACCAAGGTTCTTTGGTGCTCGTCACCCATTGATCGCTGGACGAAACGGCAATCTTTTCGGTTCCACCTGCGGCGCTCATCGTAATTTCGGTCTTATCCACCGAAAGGCCCTCGATTCCCGGTTCGTCATCATCCTTACACGAGGTTACGAATGCCGTGCAAAGAATCAGTCCTAATGTTATTTTACTAATATATTTCATTAATAGAATCTTTTATATTATCGTTCAATATCCAAAGCATCACAACCACGAATATCCTGTGTCTTATCATAAAGCAATACATACATGCCTGCCTCGATATAAGGACATACACTGGTTACATCCAGAGAAATATTCGGATTGTCTGCAATCTCTAATATATAGAGCCGTGAAGTAAGTGTTTCGTTCACTTTACGAATATCGTTCGAACCAATCTGCAATTGCAGCAAACTCGGACAAGTAGTGATACCCGTAGGCCATTCACGCAAAGTACGGTTGCCGTCCTTATCGCGCTGGTGGCGGATACCGAACGCTTTCAACTGACTACTGTTCAGCGGCTGTGTCGGGAACTTGGAGAAACAGTTGTAGCTGATGTCCATATTTGACAAATAAGGCAAAGTCGTTGCACGGAAGTCATCCGACAGGCTTGTCAACTTATTGAAGCGCAAATCTATCACCGTAAGCAAATGCGTATTCTTATAGTTTCCGTTCTTCGGCTTCAGTGAGTTTTCCGGAATAGAGGTCATCTCATTGCCGCTCAAGTTAATGGTTCCAATTGGAGAACCTGTTGCAAACAGTTCTGTGGGGAACTTACTGATTTGATTATTCGACAGGCTGACCGTGCTGGCATTAATGCCCTTATAGTCCTCCATAGAACAATTAATGTTCTTTCCATCCACCGAGCCAATCTCATTGTAAGAGAAATCCACTGATGCCATTACATATACCGATTTGGCATTAAAAATATTCGGAATATATTTCAGCTTGTTATTAGAGAAATTCAGTCCTTCCACCTGCTCGGTAAAGGAGCAGAAATCATCCGGAATTTCTGTAATTTGATTATTGCCCAGCATCAGGGTGGCCAGTTTAACCTTCGTACCGAAAGCATGTACCGTATGTATATTATTATGCACGCAATCGAGCAAGCCAAGCTTAACCATTTTCTTTAAAGACTCAGAAGGTGGGAATTCTTCCAGATTGTTATACCCCAAATAAAGTATCTGGATTTTAGGACCGGTCTTCTCACTATCAGCAAGTTTTTTCCAGTCATCTTGCAATTGTCTAGCACTGATGCCTCTATTGCAGGCAAGGTTCAGCGACTGCAGTTCGGGCAATTCGTAAATAAAGTCCGGAACCCTATCCATATTGGGGCAGTTATAAAGCTCTATATCTGTCAAATCTTTCAGATTGCTCCAGCTCAAATCTTCATCAGCATACTGTTTTGCATATTCCGAGTCTTCATCCTCCCATCCGGTAGCGATAGCATCGGCGAGAACAGGTGAATTGGCGATATTAAAGTTCTGCAATTTCGTCAACCGCATGAGAGCTTTCGAGATAAATGTGATACGGTTGGTAAGTGTGCCGATTTGTGTATCCTTCAGCGTGATGCGGTTATCTTTCTTTATCGGCTTCATATCCGTATCACGGTTGATACTCTCTTGCAACATTTCCGACATATGAGAACGTGGGTCGTAATCAAGGAACGTCCGTTTATAGTGCATGCGTATCCTCTCCTTCTTTGCGTCGTCCATGTCTGGTGTCAATTCTTCGTCACCGAAGAGTCTGCCACTCAGCATTTCGCTGTGCGTACCAAAAGCAAGTGTTTTCAGCTCAGTCAATTGTCCGATAGCATCAGGCACTCTTCCTTTAGCACCGAAGCCTGTGAGCGAAAGTCCGGTTACACGCCCCTTTTCGTCCAGATCGACGCCCGGCTGGTTGCCCCACATGTCCAGTTCCTTATTGAAGTTCCAGTTTTTACTGTGAACCGTGTTATCCACCGTACCGCCATTGTAGTTCCAGTGTTCTCCGTCCAAAGCTTCCCATATTTCTTTCAAGGCTTTATAGTCTTTGATATACTCTGCGGTTTCCTTTAACTGAATAGGTACGATCGCTTCGCTTGTCAGCTCGTTGTCTTTCACAACAATAGGCTCGCTTCTTATAGCTTGCGTTTCCAATTGAGGTTTAGTAATACCTTTTTTTGTATAAGTGGTATAAGCTACTACCTGATAAGTACCGGCAGGAACCCATACGGCAGAATCGCAGGTTGCTTCTTCTATATCCATGTACTTATCTTCCGGATTAGCAGGATTCACATTTTCCTTTGAGCCTTCTTTATAAGTAACCTTCATGTCTTTCAACTCCGTAGTTTCACGGGTGAAGGTATTCATCAGAGTAACATCGATAAAGCGAATGCTACTGAACAGATATTCGTCTGTAGCACGTGTCTTAGCCCATTGTTTCGTCAGTTTGAAAGTCAGCATACCGCGAGATACGGCATCTACTGTCAATGCTTTCTCTTGAAGTCCTCCGGCTATAACGGTAAAATCTTCGTTATCTCCACCGGGCCCTGCCATGATTTCCTTATCGAGTTTGTCATACAGCACGTAACCGATCACTTTATACGTACCAACTACTAACTTCAATTTATCACTGCGCACACCATATTCCGCATTGCCTGCATTGTATGAGTTCAAAGGCAATGTTTGTGAAACGGTGGTACCGTTGTGCACCATCACCACCTTTATCTTCTGTGCGGTAGACAACGTTTCCAGTTTGTCCGCTACACGAGTGGTTCCTTCCTTTCCAAAAGAGGCGTCCTTGTAGAGTTTGAACTGCACATAACCGTATTGGCTTTGTAACATTTCCTCATCATCGTCGGAGCAACCGCTTACTACCACTATTGTCAGCAAGCTGACGATGAGGGGCAGGAAGAATATTGAGTATAATTTATGTAAATTCATTGATAATCTCTTATTCGTTATAATTATTCACGCACAAATTATGCAATATTGATAACTAACATGTGTTTGCTACCGTCTTCTCCTGTAATTATCAGAAACACAGTTTTAGTTAAAACGCTACCAGCCCCCATCCATACATTTAGATAAAGTTTGCCAGTAACCCAGTCTGAAGTTGTTTCAATATCAGCAGATGCATTAATTAACGCTTCATCACTATCATAACATTGAAAATCAGCAATGCCTGAAGAGGCTAAACTTATATTCATTGACTTTCCTACAGGAGGATTCTTTACATCAAAAATATCACTTACTCCATAATGCTCTGTAAAATAATCAGCCTGTCCCATACTACCGTCATAAGGGGTACAAGCAATAGGATTTAACATGCTATCCGTTACTGTAAATACAGATGCTGTTTCTCCGCCACCACTTCCGGCATTACTGATTCTCACAATCAGCATTACTTTGTAATCCCCAGGCTCATCGTTAACAACCAATAGTATATCTCTTCCTTTTGCTGCGTCAGTTGATATAGTAATTGTTTGTCCAGACGGTTCTACAATACCTACTGCCGCTCCTTTAGTATCCCAATAATAACATTCAGCGTTATAAACTTCAAAGGGAAGGCTTACCAATGTTGACTTTGCAGAAGGTTGCTTGATTTCTGAAATACTTGTAACCTTATATTCATCCTTAAGAGCAGCAGCATCATTTCCTCCATATATTGTACATTCTATAGGAGCCATACTTCCGGTTCCTTCTTGCGCAGTAAAGATTTGCTCACCGTCCTCATTGTTTTTTATTTCCTTTTGAGTAAACTGAAGAACAAGATTAGCTTCGTCATATTTATGAACAATTTCTTCCCCGTTAATGATTTCCTCTTCCAAATTATCTTTGATTTTTTCATATTCTTCACGTGGGAATACAAGTACATATCCAACCCTTTCAGCAGGTTCCCAAGACTCCGGAACATATTCGTTTACAATGAGCGTAACCTTACCACCTTCGCGTTCACAACGCATCCATTCGTTATAAGTGGCATCCATAACATACAAATCATTATTCATCGCTCCCTTTTCTACGAATACCACCTCATAATCATCATTCAAAGCTTTAACAGTAAATGGCACACGATTTTTTAAAGTAGTAGTACTACCTCCCGTGCCTGCCACTCCACCTGCACTCTGCTTGAAAGTCTTTCCATCCAAAGATACAACCCAATCATATCTATTGGTTGATGGACGTTTTATATCAATGTCCGCAGGATCCATTCCCTCATAATAAACAGGGAACTCATAGAATGCTTTACCTTCTTCATCAGCAAACGTAATCACATTTTCCTTAATATTTGCCTCAACCGGGTACTTCTCACGATTTTCGTCTTGTATGATCTTCAAACCACCTTTCACCTTCTTACCGACAGTGCCGACAAGAGAACCGCCTTCCAATTGTACCCACCCCGGAAGATTGGTAACAGCAAAACGGAAGTTAGCTTCTACCGCAAATTGAGCATAGCCGTCGTATCCTACCTTAAGTCCAGTGGTTTTATCGATTTCATTCCCCTCAAGGTCGAATATCTTCAATTCCGTACCCACAGCCGAACGAGTAACTTCACCAATCACAATAGCCTGTCCGCCCATTGTCAATTCCAATTTAGCTACGCTCGCCTTTTCCACCTTTTGGTCGTCGCCTGTAGCCATAACGGTTAATGTATGTGTACCGGCAGTTCCGGATACCACATATTCTTCCGTAGCATCGCTTTTGAACTTGCACCAAATGGCAGAAGAAGCCAAACTCCAGTTTGTATTCGCCGTAAAAGTAAAATCGGTTGTTTCACCAGCATTGCAGACGATATTCTGTTTTGCCGGAAATACAGGAGTCTCCGCCTTATCATCATCGTCCGAGCATGCCGCCAAACAGAAAGTTACAAGCAAGCCAATAAAGAGCCAACTCTTGCAGAACATCTTCGTGCAGGAACCTCCCTGTGGTTTTAAATTAAACTTTTTCATATCTATTTTCTATTACTTATTTTTTAATATCCTTGTTCTTTTAATTTTTCCGCTTCCGCATCGCTTATCCATTCGAAGATATTGATAAACGTACCCACTATACCATAAAACGAACCATCTTTGTTGTTCACACTCAATGTGACATACTGCATGATGAAAGTCTCGTTGGTACTGTAGAAAGAAGTGTAAGCTGCCGGCTGGCTCATAAGTAACTTCCCGTCACCGTGGATGGTATTGAAAGCTTCTGCCGTAGTGGCACACATATGTTCTTCCATTTCAACCAACGGTTCCAACACATCTTTCCGGTTAAAAGTGATTTCCGTATCATGCCCGTCAAAGTAAACACCATGGATGACAATCGTATTCTCTTTGCCTTCTACTACATCCGACTTAACCAGACGAATGTCCGTCTTCTTCGGATAATAATCGGACGACAGATAGGTAGAAGTGACCTTACACCATCCCGTAAACTTCTGGATGTCAAACGGAAGAATCTTCTGCATCACCACCTTCGCGCCTGTTCCGTATATATCCCAACGGTCTTCTTCGGGCACAACTAGCCGCAAGGAGAAGCCCAGCGAGTCGGTAATCTCCAGATTGTCATACATACCCTGCACCTGCAAATTGGCAACTCTTTCGCCCGCTTTGATGGTGACGGTGTTAGACAATAATTTATAATGCTTGCCTTCTACGGCATTGCTCTCCCGATCTATCACTTCCACAGCAAACGTGCGGTCGTAGCTGGCTGCCCCAGTAGCAGCCACGGGAACGTTGAGTATCTCATTCGTTTCTTGCACGGCATAAGTATAAAGCGTGTCAGAAAACATAAGATAATTAGCTCCGCTGTATGTCACCTTGTCCTGATCGCATCCGGAAAGAGCCGTCAGCACAGCGAGAGCTGCCATACATCCTATTAATAATTTCTTCATTATCGTATGCTTTTAATCTTATTTGTTACTTTCATTCGGTTGTACTTGCGAACCGGGAGCATCCAGTTCATGTTGCGGTATCGGCCATACAAACAAAGGATCGTCGGCTTCTACTTTCAGTTTACTGCCGTTCTCCAATGACTGTGCCTGGGGCTTGCGTTCAAATCCGTCGTGCCAACGCTTTAAGTCGTGAAGACGGAAACCTTCCATATAAAGTTCCTTCACACGCTCTTCTTTGATCACTTTCATCGCATTGGATGCGCTCAGGGCGGTAGAACCTCCGTAAGTAGTGTAGCGAGCCGTACGAAGCGTAGTAATATCTTTTCCGGCACGTCCATAGTCGGGGTTCGCCTGATTGACATAGGCTTCGGCACGAATCAGATACTGTTCCGACAAGCGGAGCACTTTCGGCATGCAGACGTGAAGGATATTCTCTTTTACAAACGACTCATTACCGAAATACTTTATCAGTAAAGGCCATGAAAGCCCGTGACTGTAACCGGTCTGATAGGACTGGAAGAAAGTAGACACGCGCAAGTCGTTGTTATCATACAAATTAATAACCCACTCTGCCGGCACGTAATCAGGACGAATGGAACTAAAGTCGTAATTGAAGAAAATCTGTCCCAGCCTGCCGCCATAAGAGTCGACGGTAAAACCGACTTTGAAGATAATCTCCGTAGCATTGTCGTTGGTCCACATATACTTATAATAAGTGGCGGTAGAAGTATAGTTCTGGGTACAACTGGACAGAAGGTAGTAACCGCTATCTATCACCTTGCTGGAATATTTGACAGCGTCTTCCCAATTCTTCATATAAAGAGCGACACGCGCACGCAAAGCATAGACGGTGTATTCATTGAAATAAACAGCATTGTTGAACAAAGCGCCGTCGGTAGCGGGATCATAATCTTTATCCAACGCCAGGAGTTCGGCTGCACGGTCAAGATCGTCGAGGATAAACTGATAAGAGTCTTTCAGCGAAGCACGCTTCATCTCCTCATTTCCCTGATAGTGCCGGGTCAGGATAACCCCCAGTTCATTAGCTGCTTCAGCATCGCTTTCGTAAGCCTTGCAAAAACATTTCACCAGTTCCGAATAGGCAAGCGCACGGGCTAAATAAGCTTCGCCACAGCACTCCTCGAGCCGGTCGAGGTCATCGTCGTCGATAGTGTTCTTTCTCACCGCATCCACACGGTCGAGCAGGAAATTGCACCGGTTGATCACAGTGTACAATCCGGCATACACAGCCTCAATGCTTGTATTGGTAGCCAGAATGTCTTTCCAGCGCCAGATGTCTCCGTAAGTATTTGTATTTCCGTTTATTCCATACACAAAGTCCGCCTGCAAGTCGGGCAGCAAGGTAAGGTTGCCGGAATAAAGGGCGCTGTTCTTGAAAGCGTCGTAAATGCCTACCACTGCCAGATTTACATCATCCACCGTCTTGATAGCATCATCGAAAGGAATCGCATCCTCCGGCATCTTATCCAGACAAGAAGTGGCGGAACATGCCACGGCAGCCAACAAGATATATAATTTAAATTTCTTAATCATCTTTCTTTAGTATACTAGTTAGAATGAAACTTCAACACCCAAAGTAAACTGGCGCGAAGCCGGATATTGTGCTCTGTAAATATTGCTCGATACTTCCGGGTCGAGTCCGGTGAAACCTGTCCATGTCAGCAAGTTCTGCCCTTGCAGATACACACGGGCGGCAGAGAAGAAATTGGTCTTCTTCAGCCACAACTGTGGAAGCGAATAAGCCAGCGTCAGATTCTTCAGACGAAGGAAAGAAGCATTCTCGAGGAAACGGTCGTCCAACTGGGCTACCACGTTATAACGGGGGATATCGGTGATGTCACCCGGCTTTTTCCAACGGTCATACAGCAGTCGTTTCGACTGATTGTAGGAGCTGTACAGTCCGTTGCTTTCTTCAAAGAAACGGTCGTTGTTCATCACATAGCGGTCTGCCATCCAACTGAATTGCGCCGACAGCGAGAGACCTTTCCATGTGATGGTGGTTCCGAAACCGCCTGCCCACGGAGAGTCGAACGTCTTGCCGGTCATTACCTTATCTTCTTCACGAAATTCAGTAGTCAGTTCGCCGTCAGCCGTATACCACAGGGCATCTCCGTTGGCGGGGTTCACACCTGCATAGCGGTTCATGAAAAATTCGTGTACGGGATGTCCCACTACATACTTCAATCCGGTGGTGGAGTTTACATATTCCTGCACGCCGTTGTAGAGTTCGAGCAACTTGTTCTTGTTGTAAGACACGTTAGCACTCAAGTTCCAAGTGAAGTCCTTCGTACGGATCACATCTCCGTCTACCGCTACTTCCACACCGCGGTTCATCATGGCGCCGATGTTCTCCCAACGCCAGCCTTCACCCGTGATGGCATACGAAGTAGGCACATTCATCAGGATATCGGTGGTTTTCTTATGATAGAAGTCGATGTTCACATTCGCACGGTTGAAAATGCCGAAGCTTACGCCGACGTTGTTTGCCCACGTCTGTTCCCAGCCCAAATCTTCGTTTCCGCTCTGTGCAGGGTAAAGACCTGCCTGGTTGAAGTAATTGGCGTTGCCGGAAACCAGTGCGAGATGCTCGTAAAAATTGATCTCCGAGTTACCCGATGTACCGGTGCTCAATTTAATTTGTGCGCTTGTCAGCCATTCCACGTCTTTCAGGAAAGCCTCGTTCTTGATGTTCCACATAAAGCCGAGCGACCAGAAAGCACCCCAACGGTGGTCTTTACCGAAACGCGAAGAAGCATCGGTACGTACAGCACCTTCGGCATAATACAAATCTTTATAATTGTATTCACCACGGAAGAAGAACGACAAGTAAGCGTAAGAACTGGTGGTATCCACCCATGAAGAGGCACGCGTACCGGCAGTGACGTTCGTCAGGCGGTCGTTGTTCTGCCCTCTCGTCACTACTTGGAATCCGTTAGAACGATAATCCACCCCTTCCTGCCCCAGCAGGAAATTGAAAGAATGGTCGTCGTTCAACGCCCAGCGGTAATTTGCCGTAACGGTTTCCGTCAGGTTAAGGATATCCGATGAACTGCGTCCGGCGCTACCTGAACTATTATTAATAATGTAGCTCGGGAAAGACTGCATGAAAGCCGTAGAGTGTGCATAGTCTGCACCGAACTGTGCGCGCACCGTCATATTCTTGATCGGAGTAAGTTCAGCAAACACAGTAGAGAGCAATTTATATTTCTTGTGGTTCACCGGATTGTTGTTCATCCATTCAATCGGATTCTGTCCGGTTCCCGTCCAAGTTCCATCGTTCTGTGAAGCCAGAGATCCGTCCTTATTATAAGGGTTCCAGTAAGGCAACATGAAACGTGAACCGGAGATCGGCGTATAAAGCGCCATTTCTCCTTCTTCCGCCTGCGCTACTTCTTCATAAGCCATCATCGTGTTGGTTCCTATTTTCAACCAGTTGCTGGCTTTCACTTCTGCATTGGCACGCAGGTTATAACGACGGAAAGTAGAGTTCTGCGCAATACCGTCCTGGTCGTAGAAACCTCCGGAAACGTAGTAGTTGAGGCGGTCGGTAGCACGGTTAACCGACAATTCATAGCTCTGCAACGGAGCGCGATCGTTGAATACCTCATCCAACCAATTGATATCGGTACGTGAAAGCAGCGTGTAATCCTGACCGGAGTCCAGACCAATTTCTTTTTCAAACTGAATACGTTCGGGCGTATTCATCATCATCCAGTTGTCATCCGACGCCAATTGTGAGAATCCCCACTGCGCACGCAACGACACTTTCGCCTTATCCAACGACAATCCGCGTTTGGAAGTGATTACCACCACACCGTTTGCCGCGCGGGCTCCATAAATAGAGGTAGAAGAAGCGTCCTTCAACACAGATATGGATTCGATATCTCCCGGGCTGATTGTATTAAAATCAGCACTCGAAATAGGCACACCGTCCAGAATAAACAACGGAGACGTGCCCGAATTGATAGAGTTGGTGCCTCGAATTTGGAAGACCGCTGATTTGCTGGGTTCTCCGGAATTGGAGATAACTGTCAGACCGGGCGTCTGTCCCTGCAGCGACTGGTCGAAACCGGCTGCCGGTACATTTTCCATCTTTTCCGCCTTTACGGTGGACACGGCTCCGGCAATGGTTCCCTTTTTACGGGTTCCGTACGCCACCACCACTACTTCGTCTATTAATTCGGAATCCGAAACCAGCCGTACATTCAGCGTCCCCGTGCGCGGGTTGACTTCATGCTGCTGGGATTGCATACCGACATAAGAGAACAGCAAAGTAGCCTTCGCCGTGCCCTTAATTTCAAGAGTGTACTTACCGTCTATATCGGTAATCACACCATTTGTTGTACCTTTCTCCAGAATGGACACGCCAATCATCGGTTCATTGTCATCCGCCGAAACTACCTGTCCTGTGACTTTATATCCTCCCTGTGCCAGAAGCATGAGAGGGATATTCGTCAGAGCAAAGAGTACAAGCAAGAGAATTGATTTTCTCATCTTTGATACTTGAATTAAAAATTAATGAATTTGATTTATTATTATAGATTTATACATACCAAGACCACCTGCACCATTTCTCATACATGAAAAGTGACACATACTATCCGAACTCAATAGTTCTTGATAATTAATAGAAAAGGATAAGTTTAGCTCGGCTGGTTCTTGATATTACGCCAAATATTGATGTACTTTCTTCGTGTTATAATTGTAGAAATAAAATATATGTCCATCTTCTCTTAAATTATATTCTCTAACAAGTAATATTGCTCGTTCTTTAGTGTTATCAGCATATAAATTGCTTTAATTTGGCTACAAATATAAATATTATAGTTAAATAAAAGAAACAAAATGTCGCATATTTTGCACCAAATTTCCACCAATATCTTTTTGACAGTTTATATTATTAGAAATCGACCACAGAGTTAAATTCGCTGGACGCAGTCTATAAAAACGCACAAATAAACTATCTTTTTGATATATCATTTAATTGTTCAAGCAACAGTATCCTAAACCACTTAAAATATCTCTTTTTGAGGATTCACAATAGAAACGATAAATATTCAAAACTATTTCCTATTTTTGCACCCACTATATATAAATAAGGTATAAGATGAACTACGGATTCGTGAAAGTAGCAGCAGCCGTGCCACACGTCAAAGTGGCTGACTGCAAATTCAATGTAGAGAAGATAGAAAGTCTGATTGCTGTAGCCGAAGGAAAAGGAGTACAGATCATTGTATTCCCTGAAATGAGCGTCACAGGATATACTTGCGGTGACCTGTTCGGACAACAGCTATTACTTGAAGAAGCTGAAATGGGGTTAATGCAAATATTAAATAATACCCGCCAGTTAGATATCATATCCATTGTCGGTATGCCCGTTATCGTCAATTCAATGATAGTCAATGCAGCCGTGACTATTCAAAAGGGAAAGATAATAGGTGTTACCGCTAAAACCTACCTGCCCAATTATAAAGAGTTCTACGAACAACGCTGGTTTACTTCCTCACTTCAATTAAAAACAGATGTTGTACGTCTATGCGGACAGATTGTTCCAATCGGAGCAAATCTTCTTTTCGAGACTTCGGATACAACGTTTGGTATCGAAATTTGCGAAGATCTCTGGGCTACTATTCCGCCTAGTTCTTCCCTCGCATTGCAAGGGGCGGAGATCATTTTCAATATGTCCGCTGACAATGAAGGAATCGGGAAACATAATTATCTCTGTTCACTTATCAGCCAACAGTCCGCACGTTGTATTGCCGGATATGTATTCTCGTCGTGTGGTTTCGGAGAGTCGACCACAGATGTAGTATTTGCAGGCAACGGGTTGATCTATGAAAACGGAACACTTCTTGCACGCAGTGAGCGTTTTAGCATGGAAGAGCAATTAATTATCAGTGAAATAGATGTAGAGCGTATCCGCGCCGAACGTAGGGTAAATACGACTTTTGCCGCCAACCAGGCAAATCTGGCAGATAAAAAAGCAGTTACTATCTCAACAGAATTTGTTAACAGTAAAGAGCTTGTGCTAACCCGGAAGTTCAATCCTCATCCTTTTGTGCCTCAGGGAGCTGAATTAAACGAACACTGTGAAGAGGTCTTCTCTATCCAAATAGCCGGGCTGGCTCAAAGGCTGGCTCATACCGGAGCCAAGACTGCCATAGTCGGCATTTCCGGCGGATTGGATTCAACGCTGGCATTACTTGTTTGCGTGAAGACTTTTGATAAGTTGGGACTACCTCGAAAAAATATTCTCGGTATCACCATGCCAGGCTTCGGAACAACCGACCGTACTTACAACAACGCCCTTGACCTGATGAAATCATTGGGAATATCGATACGTGAGATCAGTATCAAGGAAGCTTGCATCCAGCATTTTAAGGATATAGATCATGATATAAATATACATGATGTCACCTACGAGAACTCTCAGGCACGTGAACGTACCCAAATATTGATGGATGTTGCCAATCAGACTTGGGGGATGGTCATCGGAACTGGAGATTTATCGGAACTTGCATTGGGATGGGCGACTTACAATGGCGACCATATGTCTATGTACGGTGTAAATGCCAGTGTTCCTAAAACTCTTGTAAAATATCTGGTACAATGGGTAGCTGAAAATGGTGTGGATGAAAATTCAAAAGCAACTTTACTCGATATCGTAGATACTCCTATCAGTCCGGAACTGATTCCGGCAGATGAAAACGGGGAAATAAAACAAAAGACAGAAGATCTGGTAGGTCCATACGAGTTGCACGATTTCTTCCTTTATTATTTCTTGCGTTTCGGCTTCCGACCTTCCAAAATATTCTATCTGGCAAATAGTGCATTCAAAGGTGTTTATGATGAAGAAACCATCAAGAAATGGCTTTCGACTTTCTTCCGCCGTTTCTTTAATCAGCAATTCAAACGCTCCTGTTTGCCCGACGGTCCTAAAGTAGGAAGTATTTCTATCAGTCCGCGAGGAGACTGGAGAATGCCTAGTGACGCAAGTTCAGCCATGTGGCTTAAGGAAATTGAAAGTTTATAAATACTATATTATGAGGGTGTCATAATGAATAATAAAACGCAGATTATTTGCATTAATCTGCGTTTTGACACATTCTCATTCTGTTCTCATCAGAGCATTCCTTTACTGGATGGAAGTTCAAAATGATAGATATCACGCTTCAAAGCCATCTTTAAAGCACGGGCAAGCGCTTTAAAGATACCTTCTATCTTATGGTGTTCATTCTGTCCCTCTGCTTTTATATTCAAATTCATCTTTGCAGCGTCACTCAATGACTTAAAGAAATGCAGGAACATTTCTGTCGGCATCTCCCCTATCTTCTCACGTTTGAACTCCGCATCCCATACTAGCCAAGGACGTCCGCCGAAATCGAGGCAAACCTGACAGAGGCAGTCATCCATCGGCAGAGCATACCCATAACGCTCAATACCCCTCTTATTACCCAAAGCTTGATAGATACATTCACCCAATGCAATGGCGGCATCTTCGATTGTATGATGTTCATCCACTTCCAGATCTCCTTTCACACGAATTGTCAAATCCATGCCGGAATGTTTTCCAATCTGTTCTAGCATATGATCGAAAAAGCCAAGACCGGTAGAGATATCACACATTCCATTTCCATCAAGATTCAAAGCTACATAGATATCTGTCTCTTTGGTGGTACGCTGTACTTCCGCTTTCCGCTCACCGGCAAACAAGTACTCGGCTATCCGATCCCAATCCGTAGTTGCAAGGGTACAGACTTCTTCCAACCCTTTTTCTTTGAGGCTTTCTATAGAATCCTGCAAGTAGATGGCACGACACCCTAAATTTCGGGCAAGTTCCACATCCGTAGGACGATCACCGATAACAAAGCTCCCGGCAAGATCATATTCCGGGCTATCCAGATATTTGGTCAACATACCGGTACGCGGTTTACGGGTAGGAGCATTATCTTCTGGAAAACTTCGGTCAATCAGAATCTCGTCAAAAGTAATTCCCTCGCCCTCCAACGTTTTTAACATCAGATTGTGAGCAGGCCAAAAGGTTTCCTCCGGAAAAGAAGAAGTACCCAGTCCATCCTGATTGGTGACCATTACAAATTCAAAATCGAGTTTACTACGAATAAAGCCTAAGTTGCGGAATACTTTCGGATAGAACTCCAACTTCTCCAATGAGTCGAGCTGATAGTCGATGGGCGGTTCGATAACCAACGTTCCGTCTCTGTCTATAAATAATACTTTCTTCTTCATAATTTATTCCTGGTATTTTTTAAGAGCAGCTAACAGAGTGTCGTTTTCCACACGGGTACCAACGGTAACACGCAAACAGTTGCAGCACAGTGAAACGGTGTGACGGTTGCGCACAATGATACCTTCACCTACCAGATAATTATAGATTTTCACAGCATCCGTCACCTTAACCAAAAAGAAATTGGCATCGGACGGAAAGAGTTGAATGGTACAAGGAAGTTTCTCAAATTCCGCTTCCAAATAATCACGCTCTTCCTTCAACGTCTTCACCCAACGTTCTATCTCATAGTATTTGTGTAACATGGAGATGGCTTGTTGTTGGGTAAGTTGATTGACGTTATAAGGGTATTTTATTTTACTGAGGATATCGATAATCTCTTTAGAAGCAAAGGCCATTCCCAAACGGATAGCAGCGCATCCCCACGCTTTGGAGAATGTTTGGAATACCACAAGATTAGGATATTTATCCAGCTCTTCGAGAAAAGAAGGAGCTTCAGAGAAATCATTGTAGGCCTCATCCAACATTACCAATCCTTCAAATCGGTTCAGTACTTTTTCTATCTCAGAACGGAGTAAGTCATTTCCTGTCGGGTTGTTGGGTGAGCAAAGAAAAATAAGTTTGGTATGTTCATCGGTAGCCGCCAATAACTTATCAGCAGAGAACTGAAAGTTATTATCCAACAATACTTTCCGGTATTCGACATCATTCACATCGGCACACACCTGATACATTCCATAGGTAGGATCGATAGCCACTACATTATCTTTACCCGGTTCGCAGAATGCACGAAAAACCAAGTCGATGGCCTCATCGCTACCGTTTCCAAGAAAAATATGCTCGGGTGATACTTTCTTTATCTTCGACAACATTGCTTTCAATTCACACTGCATCGGATCCGGATAGCGATTGTGGGGCGTATTGTACGGATTCTCGTTAGCATCCAGAAAGACAGAAGCTGTAACTCCTTTATATTCATCACGAGCCGAAGAGTAGGGTTTCAGTTTCCAGATATTCGGCCGGGTTAGCTCTTGTAAGCGTTTCATATTCATTATTAAATTAGGGTTTTCAGACGGACAGTAACCGCATTTTTATGTGCATCCAAGTGCTCGTTAGCTGCCATTTCTTCAATAGCCGGACCAATTGTTCTTATTCCTTCAGGAAGAATCTCCTGAAATGTAATCTTTCGAATAAAACTGTCCAAACTTACACCGCTATATGCTTTGGCATATCCGTTGGTAGGCAACGTATGATTCGTTCCCGAAGCATAATCACCGGCACTTTCAGGAGTTAAGGAACCCAAGAATACAGAACCGGCATTCGTCACCCGCTCAGCCACTTCCATATAGTTTTCCGTTTCAATGATCAAATGTTCCGGTGCATAAGCATTGGTCAACTCTAATGCTTCATCAAGGTCCTTCATCAAAATAAGCTTACTGTTTTCCAATGATTTGGCTGCTATCTCACGACGGGGAAGTTTTGCCAACTGGCGTTCTACTTCCGCCATTACTTCCGTCTGAAGTTGCTCGGATGTTGTGATCAGCATAGACTGACTATCCACTCCATGTTCCGCCTGCGACAATAAGTCCGCTGCAACAAAAGTCGGATTGGCCGATGCATCAGCCAATACCTCCACTTCGGAAGGACCTGCAGGCATATCAATCGCTACATCACGCAGACTCACCAATTGTTTGGCAGCTGTCACATATTGATTGCCGGGACCGAAAATTTTATAAACCTTAGGCACGCTTTCCGTTCCGTACGCCATAGCGGCGATAGCCTGTACGCCTCCCGCCTTGAATATTTTGCTGACTCCTGCCAGTTGGGCTGCAAAAAGGATGGCGGGATGAATATTTCCATTCTTATCCGGAGGCGTACAAAGTACAATCTCCTTGCATCCTGCTATTTTAGCGGGAACGGCAAGCATTAGGACTGTTGAGAAAAGAGGCGCCGTTCCTCCCGGAATATAGAGACCTACCTTCTCGATACCTACTGACTTTTGCCAACAAGTTACTCCCTTCATTGTTTCTACCTTCTTGCCGACAAAACGTTGGGAAGAATGGAACGTTTCAATATTTTGTTTAGCTAAAGAGATGGCTGCTTTCAAGTCATCACTTACCAATGCTCCGGCTGCCTGTATCTCTTTCGGACTTACAGCAAGGGCAGACAAAGTAACTTTATCAAAAGCGGCTTCATACTCCAACACAGCTTTATCACCTTCCACCTTTACCTTATCTATAATAGAACGGACGGTATCAAAAAGGCTCTCGGTATTGAGCGCCGGACGTTTCAGAAGTTCCGCCCACTGCTCTTTTGAGGGATATTTAATCAATTTCATGGTTCACCACAGATTACACTGATTTACACAGATTATTTATTTCAATCACGTTATACGGTTTATCTTGATATATTACAGAATCATCTTTTCAATCGGTAACACCAAGATACCTTCAGCTCCCAGTCCTTTCAACTTTCCGATGATTTCCCAGAAACGTTTTTCATCAAGTACCGTATGCACAGAACACCAACCTTCTTGTGCCAACGGCATTACGGTAGGACTTTTCATACCGGGTAATACGGCAATAATTTCTTCCAATTTATCTTTGGGGGCATTCATCAACACGTATTTCTTGTCTTCAGCCGTTTTCACTGCGTTCATACGGAACAGAAGTTCTTTGAGTACTGCTTTTTTCTCGTCGCTCATGTTCTTATTGCCAATCAACAAGGCTTCCGATTTCATCACTACTTCCACTTCTTTCAGCCGGTTGCTAACCAAAGTAGAACCTGAACTTACAATATCAAAAATTGCATCGGCCAATCCAATACCCGGAGATACTTCAACCGAACCGGTAATCACGTGAATCTCAGCATTCACCCCACTCTTTTTCAAAAAGTTGCGAAGGATTACCGGATAAGAGGTGGCAATTTTCTTTCCTTCGAACCATGATAATCCCGGATATTCAATATCTTTCGGCATGGCCAATGACAAACGGCACTTGCTGAATCCCAGACGTTTAATGATTTCAGCATCTTCTTCTTTTTCCATAAACTCGTTCTCACCGACAATTCCCAAATCAGCTACACCCGTAGCCACTGTTTGCGGGATATCGTCATCACGGAGGAAAAGTACCTCGATAGGGAAATTGGAAGACTGCACCAATAAGGTACGTTTCGTTGTGCTCAACTTGATATCCGATTCTTCTAAAAGTGCCATTGTCTCTTCAAAAAGACGTCCTTTGGCTTGTACTGCAATTCTTAACATGACTTTATCAATTATTATTTTATTAATTACAATTCGTTTTAAGTAAAATAAAAAAGGCTTACCGTATTCGGCAAGCCTTCGTTATCGTTATATAGAGACATATACAATATCATCCACGCCCACCGAGTTATTCGTTAGGAAAATGATGATGATGATGTATAGCTGTATATTTCATATTTCTTTTATTAACTGCGACAAAAGTAAAGTATTTGTTTGATACCGCCAAACATTTATCACAAAAAAATGAATTTTCATTTCAAATTAAAGGTAATATTTCTTCCGGCTCTACATCACATTGAAGAAAATGCATCTCTTTTCTCGCTTTTTCCTGCGGGAATGTGAAATAGGTACAAACAGCTTCCGTACATACTTCGCCATCCTTATTATATAGCTTCGCTTCAATGATAACAATGTTCCGCTTTATTTCTTTGATGGATGCACGCAACACGACATGGGAGTCTTTCGTATCAATTGACTTCCGGTAACGCGTCTCCATTTTTGAAGTTACTCCTGTTGTCTGCAATTTACGGAGTACGACCCAAGCACAAATTTCATCCAGCAAAACGGCCTGAATACCACCATGCAATGTATCAATCCAACCTTGATACTCCGGACGAGGTTTCCAAATACTTACGATTTCCTCGCCGTCCTCGTAAAATTCCATTCTTACTCCGGCTTCATTATTGGGAGCACAACCGAAACAATTGTATCCCTCCAACCCTTTCCAGGGATTTATTATCTTCTTCATGGTTCTCTTTTATTAGTTTCACTTCCCAAATATAATCAAAATATGAAAAAGAAGGATGAATCTCATCTATTTACTTGCGAATACAACGGATAGCCAGCGCTTTTTTATCAGTACCTGCTTTAGAAGATTCTATTAGGTTCGTATCACTTTTCAGATAAAATACAGTTTCGGCTATCTCTGAATTTGTTTCATCCAAAGTCCAGTATGCTAAATACTTACCTTCATAGTTTGACTGAAAGGTTCCTACATACATTCCCACAGGAATTCCATCAAAACCAGACCAATTAGTCGCAGGCTCTGCTGTATCTCCGGTATTCAAGGGTAACCATGTACCGGACTTTAATAAGGAAGCATCTTCTTTCAAGTAAGTTTTTAGTATATTCCAATCCTCCCAATTCGGGACACTCCAATGATTCGGCAGAATATTACCGGATAATGCGACACTAGCAGTATAGAAATAATATGTTGCATTCGCTTCGGATTGTAGGTATCCGACTGCACCATCTGTCACTGCATCCAATTTAGGGATTTCATTACCATCTATATAGAAAGAGGCTTTCAAATTGTCACGCATCCAATATTGGGTTCCGATTTTCACCAACGGATAATTATGGATCATCCCTCCACGTACATCACGAGCGACATCCTCCAATGCCAAGACTTGTAATACATCATCCCCCATAGCTACCGATAAAGAGACTTCGCCATTCGCCATCACATAAATATTATTTCGAGCCGGTAAGGTGCCCGGTGTATAATTCAAGGAGTGGTTTTCCGTATCCCATACAACATTTCCGCCATGCACTTTACCGGTTTTTCCTAACAATTGTGCAACAAGCCCTCGAGATAAATCAGCCGTTCCATCTTCTTTCATCGGATAAACTACGATTGCTTGCGAAGAAAAATCCGGAGTTACCAGATACTCCTTACAAATCTCAGCCACTTGTTTTCCTTTATTCAGCACTTTACAAATGTTTGAGTTCTCGAAAGTTAACTTTGACACATCTATATATTTATGAAGAGTCTCTGATCCTGTATGATCTACTTCAGTTCCCTCCCAATCATTGATTTCTCCATTGAGCTTGCTCATGAGGATATCTTCTGCTGCTACAAAAGTTATTTCCAGTTCTCTTTGTTTGCCTTCCTGAAGTTTCAAAGTAGAGGGCAACAAGCAAGTGTATGGTTTTCCGTTAGCCTCCAATGTTATATATTGGTATCCTACTGTCGCTTCCTGAGGTATCAAAATCAGGTCTTTACCTACTAGCCTTTCATCGACTATCTCCCACTCACCGGTAGGAATGATATCTTTCTCATCTGTAAAGGAGGAATAAGATTTCTTCTGAAAGTCATAAATGCTTTTTGTGTAAAAGCCGGAAACAGAAAGTTTAGGATTGGCCGTCAACATACTTTCCACGTCTTCTCCCTCTCCAGGTACTAAAGCTATCTTTAAGCGGAAAAATTTATGATTGTAAGTCAAGGCTACAGCCTCTTGAGTCGCCAGTACATCTTCTTTAGTAGCAACCAAAAAATCAGAATGAGAATAGTTCACCGGAATATTTTGCTCTGTTTCAATAGATACCGGCATCTTGTTTTCTCCCATAGCTACTCCTTCTTCCCGATATGGATAATAACTGATTAAATTCAGCGTCACACCATCATCCGGATAATACACCGATTCATCAGCTATAAACTCTCCATCGGCCGAACGAACAAAATGAAGATTGTCCGCATAACGTTCTTCCTGTATGGTAGTAGAACCGGCTAATGCGAACAGTCCCACTTCATCTCCTTTCTCAAAGGTGTTATTTGCCACACGCGTATTGGCAATTTCATGAATATCAGCTATAATTTTCAATGGAATATTTCCATCATTAACTACCACACCAGCTTCTTCCTCCTCCGAAATGTGATTTACACAAGCTGCAAGCAAAATAGAGAAAAGAACGAGAAAACCTACACATCTCTGCAGGTTATAAAATACTTTCATCTTAATATCTTTATTTATTTCCCAATAGAAATCTTTGATTGGACAGAAGAATAGCATAAAAGGAAGTGTTCGCTTTCAGTTATGGGATACCAAACAACACGTCTGTTGCACTGAGGAATCATCAATTTCAACACACCATTTTGATGTATTGGCGGCAAATGTATATAATAAAAAGGACGTGAAGTATTGTTTTACTAGTATTTTTTCACATTTATATGTAATACACCAATAATCAAGCTGTTATAAATCAGTTGTTAAAATCATAGAAATCCATCCCCACATTATTATATTAGAGACTCACTAGTTTATGATAGTAGAGCTAGCAATTTCAGAAAGAATAGCCTACTTCTATTCCGGCAATAACCTATCATTTTATAAATTTCAATAGAAAAATAAGTAACTTACGCTATATTTCAGTGATTTTGATTATTTTTGTTTTCAAGACCAATTAAAATGACAGGTATGAATAAAGATAAAGTAGATTTCATCTCCTACAGTATAGGAAATTTGGCGAGACGGCTGCACCTTAGTCAGAAAGAAGTATACAACAAACTAAAATCATCGGGAATCTTGTATGATTATATCATACCTTCATACGATGTACTCCACACATTCAGTAAAGAGTATCTAATAGAAGACCTTACCTCGTACATGAAAGAGAAAGGAGTGCTTGACACATGAAAGTATATCATTCATCAACAGTAAAAGTAGAATACCCAGATACCGCTCACTCGCGTTCATACCTTGATTTTGGTCGTGGTTTCTATCTGACGACTATCAGGGAACAGGCTGTGAAATATGCGGAGCGTTTTCTGCGTAGAGGTAGCGAGGCATGGCTTAATACGTATGAAATGACCGATGATTTACAATCATGGAAAGTATTGCGTTTTGACCATTATGATGGGGCATGGCTTGATTTTGTGGTAAGTTGCAGAAGAGGAGAAAATATCGGCAACTACGACTTGATCATAGGAGGTATTGCTAATGATAAGGTATTTCGTACCATCGACTTATATTTTGCAGGTGATATTACAAAGCAACAGGCACTGAACAAATTGGTTTATGAAAAGCCTAACATTCAATTGTGCATTCGTTCTGAGCAGATGTTGCGCCAATGTTTAACCCTTATAAATAGTGAAAAGCTATGACGGATGAAGCAAGACAGAATATACTTGATGAAAAATTCTCACACATCATTGTAGCACTAAGCGAACAACATAATATTTCCATTGAACAAGCTATGGATATATTCTATAATTCTACTACTTCCCAACTTATTGAAGAGGGAGTTGCCGACCTGCATTGCCGTAGCAGCAAATATCTTGCTGATGTGATTTGGGATGAGTATATGGCAAATGAAACCAATCAAAACAAAAATAATAAAGAATTTTGATTGGATAGATTTTAAAAAGAATAGCCTACTTCTATTCCGGCAATATGTTTTCCTTTTGAAGATTCATACTGATAACAATAAAAAGCATCCAACGACCAGCGTTTAGCCAAATTTAGTTCTATTCCCGGACGATAACGCATACGAGCCGCTCTCCAAAAAGGTGCATCATCCAGACTTTGGTAAAGTTCAACAGAAAAGTAAGGGGAAACAATTCCTTTTGTAGGTGCATAAGATAACTTCAAACGAGAGCGTAAACGAGTTTCTGCATCACCACTATCAAAAGTCTGTTGAAATCTTTCCCGTAAAGAAACTTTCAACCACTGATAGCGAAAACTTGCCGTAGCACTTAAATGATAGCGATGTCTGAATTTCCAGCCCGAATCCCCTAAATCACAAAGATGAGTTTCATAAGCAACTCCCAATTTCAAAAAGGAATATGCCCGATAGTCGCCTCCAACAGTAAGCCCCCAACGATCCCACTTATTCATATCATCCTTTGTACGCAGTTCCACATCACCGGAAACAGAAAACCGGGAATCAATCTTATGATTTACTTTAAATTTCGTCCAAGTTGTGAAATCATCATCTTGTGCATAAACAGAAGAAACGATACCAAACAATAGCATTAATAGCCAAATCCTTGTATTTAATAATATTCTACTCATTGATTATCGGGTTAAAGTAGCAAAGATAGTAATTTATTCTACGCAAAGAAAAAACATGATACTGAAAACATTCTGAAAAGACACGGCTTTTTCATTTAAGAAATATTGTTCATCGCTTGTTATTGCAGTAAAATTCCTTATATTCGTGCGCAGCGATGCGGAAGCACCGCCTTAGGTGTTTCTTCTTATCGTTCATTTTTATTTTTTTTAGGCGGAATTCAATAAGATATGGTGTTAATATTGTCTTCCGCCTTTGTTTTTGCGATAGCAAAAATACGATTTATTTTATTGATATACAAGTTTTTATGTACAATACTACTAAAGAAGAAACACCTTGACTGTCTTCGTGGCAGCATCATGACTCATTTGAGAAAATTTGTAT
>ERZ772818.55-NODE-55-length-111111-cov-11.771151_pt1 | contig 111111 bp, 176 predicted proteins | sample MGYA00580837_ERZ772818 | MGnify/ENA primary metagenome ERZ772818 (study PRJEB29015, sample SAMEA2737671) | human gut metagenome | biome: human gut; feature: human-associated habitat; material: faeces | place: China | collected 2012 ...
GGGTTTTAACATCTACTATAACATCTGCGTCTGTGATTGTGACTTTGCCGGGCACCGGTACCGTGCTACTGACATTATTTTGATCGCTATTTTTCGGAACATCTGGTATGTTAGAGGTGTTTAATGATGTACCCAACTCGTCCTTAACATGTTTTGCCGCATCTTTTTTTAAATGAAGATCAATGGGAGCGGAGATATCCTTAAATGCCTCATCAACTTTAAGTTGAAGAACAGTTGGATCGATATTAAATTTGACGTCTTTTACATTATAGACGCCATCTTCAATTTGATTCTTTTCGCCATTTCCTTGAGCTGCCTGCATTTTAACTTCTTGATTCTTGATAAACTCTGCAAGATTTGTCGTTTCTGCAAATTTAGCAATCTTATCAGTATCAAATTTCTTAAAAAGAGCTTCATATTGTGCAAGCTCACTTGAAAGTCCTTCGCGTGTTAATACAGTCGCAGCAAGGATGCCTTTCTCCAAATCTACAGCGGTTCTACGTGCGGTGTTGATTGCATTCTGCTTGTCTGCAATATTTTTCAATACCTCGTCGAGTTTTTGTCCATACGTTTCAATTGTCGAAGCGTCTAAATGCCCAGAAGTGTCTGTTTTTTGTGCAACATTCGCTTCTTTTTGAACGTCTTTTATTTCTGTCTTAACAGCCTTTGCACTAGAATTGATTTGCTTTATTTTAATTTGAACATTTCCGAGTTCATCTGACACAAAACTTAAAATGGAGTCAAATTTTAATTTATTATCTCCCGTCAAGCTATCCAATAAATTGGAGAAACCTATTGCTTGATCTGTTGTTTTAAATTTGGTTTTTGATTTGTTAATAATTTCGTCCAAAAAATCATCTATAGACAAAAATTCTTGTAGTTTTTTATCTAAAGGGAATCCTTGAGCTTTGAAAACGTTCAATTTATCGTTGAATTTATCAGAATCGAATGCTGAATATACTGAATCAAGTATACTTTTTAACTCTTTTGCTTTAATACCCAACTGTCCGAATTGATCATTGAAAGCATTTAAGTTTATTTCATCATCATCTGTCCAATTGTCTGCATATAATCCGTTCCAAATATTTCGGATTTCCTTTACTAAACCTTCAACTTGAGATAAATCCTTTCTTTTGGTACTATCCGACACTTTGAAATTTAGCAGATCATTGATATTGAATGTTTTAGACAATCCACCAGTAAATTCATCGCTTACCTCATTCGCAACTTGTTTAGCGGATGTTTTAAGTTCTTTCATAGGGAATATATCATTTGCAAAAGAACCCAATCGATCTGTATTACTTGTTAGATTTTTTAGATAATAACTTAATTGTTGGTTTACCTCTTTCAGTTGATCCTTCAATTGTTTGGTTAACTCACTCGAAAAATCATCAACGTTAACACCAATAGTAACTTTCGGAATATTGCCAATGCCGTTAATCTGCTGTTGAATGTCTGTTTTGAGTTTTTCGGTATCGATAATCGGCGTTATATTTGCGGTTGCTTTGATATTCTTTAATTTATCTTCGACCTTGTTTTTTATGCCATCAACATTAGGGTCAATATCAATCTGTGGCTTTTCACCGCTTTGTTTTACTTTTCGCTCAATGCTTGTCTTTAACTCTGTTGGTTTGATTTGTGGATCTATCTTGACTTTAATACTCAGTTCTGGTTCACGCGCCATATTATATTCCTCCTTTGGAGCCGAATCTAAAAAAAGCAGGCTTTAATAAGTCTGCTCATCTTTTTAATTATTTGTCGTGCTCGATTCGATTTTTTAGTAGCTTTACAATATCAGCGTATCGGTAATCGATGTCGTCTTGTGTATTCTCCATGAATGGACGTGGTTTTGTCCACTTATATTTTCTATAATTCCACGGATTGTAAGCGCCCTCTTCGATTATGCGTGCTAAACTGTCTGGTTTGTTTTTGAAATTTGGAGCGTCTAAGCGCGGTCCATCAATAGGTGCCTCTTCATACACATACAGCGTGCGACCTCGAACTTTGTGTTTTAGATTTTTATCGTCTACTAAGCCACCAGATCCCTCGCGCCGTTCATATTCGACGGGGGAATAGGTTGAATACACATCTTTCTGTACATGAGTTTTAAGCCGCTCTTTTACAGTGCTTGCAATTTCGTTTTTTAATGCCAGATTTGCACGTCTCATGATTTCAGTCTGAAGAGCATTCACCGTGGTAGCTGTAAACTTTGCCATAATCTTACTCCTTGTCTTCGGTAAGCACTGTGGCGTGAGTTCCATCAAGTAGCCCTTCTGGAGTTTTAATAATATAACTGTTATCGACCACAGGTTTCTTCATGTTCTCTTCAGAAATAGTTTTGATCATTTCCTTCATATTAAACTGCTCGCCAATACCATTTAGCACATCGGCTGCCAACTTCATCAACTCCTCAAACGGCTGATTTTTTGCAGTTGCCTCGAACAGTGCCATATACTGCTGACGTTCAATCTCGATCTTCTCACGGCAAGCCTTGTTCAGCGTGCCAAGAATATACTTGCGAGGCGCTTCATTCATCATCTTTGTAGTCTCATCAGAAAACGCCAGTTCGCTCAGTGCGTTCTGATCCATGCCGGTTGTGTCAACATCGGTGAAATAAACAACGGCAGCGATACGGAAAGCATAATCATATAGTGCGGGATCATACTTGCCATTACGCTTTGACAGGTCTACTACACCATCAACAAACTGGATGCGCTCTTCTAAGTTCAGATTATTTTTCATAATTATTAGTCCTCCTGTGTAATTTTATCTTGCTCAAGCCTCATCAGTGCTGCAGTTGCAATACACATCGCATCCGCCTCATCAGAAGAGACATTCTCACCATAGTGTTCGGCCACATAATCAATAGCCTGCTGTTTTAGTTCTGGGCGTTTTACTTGCCGCCCCTGTTTGAAATCAAGAGTCTTGCGCCATTCAGATGGTTTTATGATCTCATAAGGGATATTGAACAACTCACACGCTCCAATAATAGCGCCCTGCAACTGTGCAAGCTGAATCACTGTCTTGGCTGATGCCTGAAGCGCTACATCTTCAATTACGACGAGATCGGGATTGTTAGTTTTGATTCGGCTCTGTATCATCTGTCGCATGATGGCGCGACGCTCTGCCGGATCTTTGGTTTTGCTCAGATCAATCAGAGAATGATATATGGTGCCGCCATCTAATGTACAAACGCCGGTCTTTATCAGCGCTTGGTCAAAAGCTAAGATTTTTATAATAAACACTTCCCTTTTTGTTTTAGGTTTCGTGAGTTTCCTCATATCAACGCGCGAATTCTGTGTATAGTTGTATTACTCGTGCGCTCATAAAAGGGGTAGAGCCCCGAAGGACTCTACCTCTGATGTATTTGCTTAGGAATTACTCCTGGCCATTTTCATAGATCATGTCATAAATGTTGCCATCAGCATCGGCCATAACGTCGAAGGTCATGGTCAGAGAGACGGGGTCACCAGTGTTCTGCCAAGACAGCTCGAAAGCAGCCTGAGGAGCAGCCTTGTACCAGATCGGATGTGCCTCGACAATCTCATCGTTCTCGGTCTTGTAGGGAACAGAGCCTTCGACGCGATATGCCTTGGGGAAATGCTTGGAATCAAGGTGGATAACTTGAGGCTTAGCGGCCTTCTTGTAGTAGTACACAACGTACTCAACACCACTCTCGACAGTAACAGTGACTTCCTTATCAGCAACGGTAGCAGTCAGCTCGGTACCCAGATCGTCGTCAGCCTTAAAGACCTGAACGTAAGTACCTGCTGCAGAATCAGTCAGAGTCAGCTTGGCAGTATCAGTAGCAGTGATCTTCTCGCGCTTCAGGAAATTAGCCTCAGTGCCCAGATCATTACCAGACAGCATCTGGAAGACCTTGACGGGATAAACCTGAGCCTCAATGGTCAGAGTGCCAGTACGGGAGCCGTCGAACTGCACGCGGTTAGGTGCGCCCTGGCCGCCAGTAGCGAACACACGATCACCCTCAAAAGAGGTAGAAGTGACGTTAGCCCAATCCACATTCAGGAACATCTTTTTAGTGGAATAGTCCATCAGCATCAGATCGGCAACTTCACGGTTGGCGAAATTTGCATTCTTATTAGCCATAGTTATTTTCCTCCTGTGTTTTATCAATTCGTTCTATCCATTGTGACGGATCGTATTTACCGCCCCAAACAGAATAGTTCATTTCTGCGATATTTAATTGTTTTGCCTTCATCAGTTGGGAAAACGTATCACGTATTTGCCCAATGGTGAGTTCACAAATATTCGAGTAGTTTAAACTTTGATGAAATGTACACAACAACGAGATCATATTAGGCAGCTCCAAATTTGGATCGCCTTTTTTTGTTTTTGTGAACTCTTTCTTCTTTTTCTGGAACCTCTCCCAAAACAGCCGATCTTTTTCGGTTCTAAACTTAGGATTTTCTTCGGGCATGTCATCATCCGCAATATCAAGTATCTGCAAAATTACTTGAACAACTGTCTTGTAATTTGATTTATCAACAAAACCGCCAATCGACATATTGCCCTTCGACTCAACTTGTTTATCAATCAAAATTGCGTGATATTTTTCGTCCCACTCCAAATTACCGAAAATAAAAAGAGCCAAACCCGAAATCAATTCGGATCTGGCTTCTTCGTTGGCTGTTAGGATATCAAACATTGTCATTTCATTTTTTTGTTCATTTGTGAACTGATTCCACGGATTTTCTATCTTGGCATCTGTCGAGACGTCCGTGAAATATTTTTCTGGTGTATACAAAAATAAAGTCAATACTCGCTGATACTGGTTGTAGCCGAGTTTCAAAATATCTCCAAGAATAGGGGAGTGAATTCGACCTACCTCGCGCAGCATGACCCCATAAGGGCTGATATGGTCTATATAATTTAATCGAATCATCGCCTTGCCCTCCGAAAAGTTCCAACGCGATAAACGAGCATACGACCATAATAGGGCTGTGCTGGTTTATAAATACTGCTGCCCACCCATTCAAGTGGACCAATTCCAAATTCAGCGTTGCCGTTTAAAATCTTATCAACGTCACTTACGAGAACATCAATCCGAGTACCAGCTTGCCCTTTGCGGCGATAGGTCTGCATGAGATTTTTGCTGCAATATGCGAACACATAAATCGTCATATTTGTAATCGTGTCGCCATTAGTTTCTTCCGGCACTACCTCAACACATAAAAACGTCTTGGAATTCTCTTGGGTGTCTGGAACAAACTCATATTTAAACACACAGCCGCCCTTTCCTGATCCGTCCTTACCAAGCAGGGCAGTTTCAGGATCTTCAATATTGTCAACGTCGCCCAGAAGAACATCGAGAATATTATCATCGTTTATCAGCTTTGATACGACTTTATTTTTGAAAGAACCAATCTCTTCCAAATTCATATCAGATCACCTCCAAATCAATATCGGCGGTTAATTTGCCTGACTGAACTGTCAAAGATACAATGGTTCCAATCAGCTTGGGATTATCAGCGCAAACTACTTTACATTTTGCGCTAGATACGGAATCCTCCGCGTTCTTAAAATGGATCTCGTCAGGGACATGATCGCCCTGTAAAGTCCAATTTGCCGTTTCACACGTTTCACTATCGATTTTTGCTGTAAACAACTTACCGAAACCGCCGGCTTGAATTGTCGGAGCTCCAGTAAAATCAATACTGAGAACATATTCTGGTTCAGCCTCCTGCGGTGGATAGACGACCTCTGGCGGAATTTCTTCTGTATCTTCAATAGGAACATAGTCACATATCATCTTCTCAGCATTGTCAGTCTCTGGATTATATAGATCCTGTTCGACATTAAAAGAGAGAAATCCGACCTGTTCGTTATTGTAGTCAATGCGGCTTGTCATTTGATCGACCGAAGTAATACGATATGTTTTAGGCACATCGTTAATAATTTCTAGCATTAGCCGCTTACCAATATTAAGATTGGCAGAGTATTCATCGAAAGGCATCTGGATACGGAATTCGCGAGTAGAATAACTCATCTGCTTATTCTCTTCCAGATTGGAATAATACGGCTTTTCAACTGTAGCCCACAAAGAATGAATCTTGTGAGAATTATCGTCTTGCCATTTGATTTCCTTTCGACAAATCTGAATACGTCCACGTACTGTAATTTCGTCTTCTGGATCTCTTTCTGTAATCAACCAGTGGCTCTTGCTCCAATAGACGATGCTTCCAATAGAAAAGTCTTCGCCCGGCAGAGTATGAATGATTTTTTGATCCATAACAGTTGAAGAAATGATATTTAATTTGCGTGGCACGTCATCAATCGTAACATCTTTAAAAGATGGTTGTACAGGAGCCAACTTATTTTGGTCGTGAATTGACTTGTTAATTATTCTGTCACGCTGAGTCGGTCCATTAAGTTTAAGCATTTTTCTATATTCTGATCGAGTCATAAGCCACCGCCTTACTCAGTCAGCTCAGAAACCTTGTTTACTCTGAACGAGTAGCCATTCATTTCGGCTTTCAATTTTCGTTCTGAATACTGTAACAAGTCTTTCATCTGCTCCAATAGCTTAGCGGGGGAGAACATAGAGAAATCTTTTGTACTCATGGCATTTTTTAGTGCGTCAGAATTAAAGACGTAAGGCTCTAACCAGTGAACGATCATGCTCAGTGCGAGTATACTTTGCTCTTTACGAGACAAAGTGATGTTAAATTCCTCAAGCTCTTCGTCATAATCAGTCAGATCTTTAGCGCAGATATCTACAAAGTCGTCAATTGCTGCCTGAAGCAGGTCCTTTTCGACAGCTGCAAACATTTCGTCTGTGTAGCCTTCTTTGTCATAATCTTTGATTCGCCCACGACAGCGGGCATAGATACTTTCAAAAGTGGTTGCCATAGCCCGCCTCCTTTATTTAGATGGTATCTTCCAACTCAACATCCAGGGAGTCCTCCAGCGCTTTGATAGCACTGCGACTGTCCAGCTCACCAGAATCAATCTTCTTCTTAGCCTCAGATGCGATAGCGTCCTTAGTGCCGCCCGGCAAAGTGGGCACGATTTCCTTGATTTCGTCTGCGGACATATTAAATACATCCTCGAAGTCATCAGTAGACAGACTGTTCTGATAGTAACGACCAACACCCAGCTTCTTGATAACTGCGGGGTCATCAATCAGAATCCAATTTTCCTCAAAGAAACGGCGCTGATTGCCACGCATAGAAACGAGCTCGCGATACTCCATCTCCTGAATCTCGCCCAGACCGCTCCACTCGACTACATAGCCGGGATTCAGTGAGGACTTATAGATCAGGTTGCCAGAGACACCGCTTCGGCACTCGACCATAGTTTCATTCGTAATCTCTGCGGTAGAAACAACGGGCTGCTCAACAGTGGTCTTTGCAGTAGTTGCCTTGGTAGCCGCAGCTTTTGTAGTTGCACGTCTTGCCATTATTTCCTCCTATATAATAAGAAACGGCAGGGAAACCCCTACCGCCTATGTAACATTTTAATTTGATGATCAGGACATCTTGTACATGCCAAAGTCACGATCAAAGATAACGGCAATGCCGGTGCGCTTCATCATCAGGAATTCCTGAGTCATATCAGCGTTGTCCATGGGGTTGCCCATTAGCATGGTGACATCGCCCTCGGTAACGCGCTTAATGGGCTTGGTATCGCCAGCAAACACGTAGATGACATCGTCGCTCAGCAAGAAGTCGTCGGTGCCGTCCTTGTGACGCTGCTTTACAGCCACCAAAGGAGTGCCGGCCAGATGACCAATATAGCCCATTGCGTAAACATCTTCCTTGGCGGAATCAGACATAGTAGCGGTCTTGATCTTGCGCAGAGCCTTCTTAGTACCGATGATAACAGCAGACTCGCCAGTAGAAGTCTCAACGTGCTCGATCAGATCCAGCAGCTTCTCTTCATCATAAGTACCAGTCACAGTATAGGGAGCCTGCAGCTTGGAGAACATGCCGGTGAAAGCAGCATATGTAGCATCCAGCTCCTGCTTGGTGAAGGACTTGCCGACCAGATCAACAAACTTGTTGAAATCGATACGGCCAGCCAGCACGCGGTTCAGCTCCTCATAGATCTTCACGGCACGCAGCTGGGTGTTGACAGTGATGTCCTGACCACCCTCGATGCGCTGACGACGAATGCCCTGAGTACCTTCAGCGATATCAGCAACAGCAAACAGGCACTCCTTCTCGATATGGAACTTATTGGTGTCGCCCAGAGACATATTGCGATCCTCGACCATGTTCATGAAGAACTCGTCACCCTTCAGACCTTCCTCGTGGATAACATTCACCAGTTCCTCAACAATTGCGAAGACCTGAGCACACTTGCCGTCACGAACAGCCTTAATATCCAGCTTAGTAGAGCCGCCGTTTGCCTCAATCAGAGCCTTGCGCAGAGCCTCCTGAGTATCATTAACAGAGTAATCACCGGCGACGTGACCCTTGTAGCCATCAACAGCCAGCTTGATCAGATTAGAATCAATAGCCATGGTATAAACCTCCTATAATAAAAATGGCCGCCCGCTATTACACGGACGGCGCTATGTTAATTTCTTGAACTTTGGGATCACTTCAGGGTGATCATGTAGTAGGTATAGCGGCCATCGCCAAAACCAACAGTCTCAACGAAGTCAATGCAGCCAAAGGTCTTGTCATCAGCAGCCTCCTGAATCTGGATCTTGGTGTCATCAGCAGCAAAACCGACATACTTACCCTTTGCGGGAGTGCCGTTAAACGCCTCGGCAGTAGCAGAGAAGCCACCCTTGGAAACATTCAGAGCGTAAACGCGCACAGGCTTGCCGGCCTCGTTGACCCACTCGGGCAGATAGTGTGCCACGGTCTGATCATAGAACAGCTCAACGCCAGCGGTCAGATACAGGTCAGCAACGGTTGAAGTTGCAGTAGGAGCGGTGGCCTTGTAGACCTCACGACCCAGCTTCTCGCCCAGAACAACCAGCTGACCATTATCGATCTCAGCAGCATCGGACTCCTTGTAGAAAATAGCACTCTCCAGCTGAGCACCATCCAGGGTGCCACCCAGCTTGTCAATGCGCACAACAGCATGCTTAGTATTTGCCATAATTATGTACCTCCTAAAATTTTGAATTATTTACTTGCCGAGATAGTGTTCCATCAGGCCACCATACGCGGCGTCTGAACCGTTCTGGGTGCCACCCACGCCAAAGCGGACAGTTCCTTTGTTGTTAGTAGTGGGAACATAAGAGAACTCAGCGGACTGACGGCCAACCAGTGCATAGCACTTAGTCTCCAGCTCGGCATAAGTAATCTCCGTGTTCTCCTTCAGTGCGGTATATTCCGCATTTGCGCCCAGCTTTTCATCCATAATAGAGAACAGCTCGTCACGCTTAGCCTTTTCTGCTGCGGCGACTGCCTCAGCTTCAGCCTGCTGATACGCTTCCAGCTTGGGTTTGATTTCACTAACTTCATTGGTTGCTTTAGTAAAGCTGTCAGACAGTTCAACAAGTTTGTCAGTCAAAGCAGAGAACATAGTGATTAGGCCAGGCATTACATCGCCATTATCCCAGTCCTCATAAACGACCTTCTTACGTTTAATGTTCTCATACTCCAGAACAACATTATCGCCGTTCATAGAGTAGGGAATGCCCATCAGTTGATATGTGCCAGAATCAGTTACAATAACTTCGTTGTCCTGAATATCAGTGAGCCAATACTTAGGGATCATGCATTCAGGGTCCCAACGAGAAGGAACCTGAATCTCAAGTAGTGCATTATAAACTTCATCACGAAGCTGATTAGCGGTCAAAGTAAATTTGCTGGACGCAGCAGGTTCACCCTCTTCTACTGGAGCAGCATTCTCGGCGGGAGTCTCAGTTGTTGCATTTTCTGCACCCTCTTTAGATGCGGCATTTTCTGTAGCAGCAGCCTCAAATTCGGGTTCAGTCGCAGCATTCTCTGCTGTGGTGGTCTCGACTTCAGAATTTTCCACAGCGCCTTCTGCCACAGCATTTTCAGTCACAGCAGGGTTCTTTTCATTTTCATTCATTGGCGGTATATCTCCTTTCTCCTCATCGGATGGATTTTCATTTTTTGCAGAATAATTCTGCTGGAGAGACTGATACTCATAGAGACGCTCTCGAATTTGAGATGTGATATCGTCAACAGAAAAATTGGCGGTTACACAGCTCCCAGTCATTGCGGGTTGAATTTTCGGATCGGTGGTCGACAGAATGCAGCAACCATCAAACTTAAAAGACGAAACGGGAGTAATTCCATCATCGCGTTTCGTCTCGCAAATCATATCGGTCAGCTCGACGCTGTGGTTTTTTGTTACATCGCGAGTGAAAATATCTACTGGGTCGCTAAACTTTGTCCAAATCAAACCATCAACACGCAAATATTCACGTTCTGTGCCAGTTCCGTCATCTTTAATAATCCAACGCGGATTACAAGATTCAGGAATCACACCATAAGCCTGTCCCGCATACAGATATTTGACATCAGTATCTGTGATTCGCAGCTCGTGCTCATGACCTTTGAAGTCTTTATCTTCATCGTCCAATTCGTTCACTACATAACCAAGAATCGGCATATTGGCGATAGTCGGGACAGCTTTGTTGATAACATCTTTCGTGAAGCTGGTTTTATTAAGATTTGCTCCTGTGTGCATCACATCAATACAGACATCAATGAAGCGAAAATCAGAAGTTTCATATTCATTCTTCTTTAAAAAAGAGATTGGGTATCGTTGATTCATTCTGTTTTCACCTCCTCGTCCGCAAAATAAAAGCCCTGACGAATTGCAATCTGCAACTCAGCCAGAGCATTTTCAAATACATTATCATTGATAAATACATAGTTATTCGGTGGATCTTTTCGTAGCAGGAGAGCGCCGTGTTCTATCAAAAACTTCGACATCCCGGCGGCGTGAGAACCATGCACGACTATTTCACATAGATATTGTGCCATGTTACTCCTCCTGTCTATCTGCTGTTACTTCGCCAGCATCACTTAATTGTTTGCCCTCACTTGCATTAGATGGACGTCCGCCCTCGTTTACAGTGCTAGACTGTGTATTAGAACTTGTAAGCGGAACTTCAACAGTATTCAAGCTGAGTACATCATTCTCAAGATAAGCCATATTTTCATAATCCGTGCCAGCAAACCCGGCGGTTGCAAGAATAGCGCTACGTGTTGGAATACCATATTGGGCGTCCTTTAGATATCGCTCATGCATTTCGGCACGATTGTAATGTGTAACCGGCAGGAAATTGATACGGAATTTATAAGAACTTGATACGCTCTTAAGTTTACGATTGATCCAGCGTTCCAACTGACGAATCACCGCAAATACAATCATTTGGTCATTTACAGTACACAGATTCAGCGTTGAAGCAGCCGGGTCATCACCGCCGCCAAACAAGATTTTGTTTACACCAGCCTGTGCAAATAGTGTTGCTTCGGCCTTTGCAACCTCATTCGTATCACTATTTACACCGCTTTTGTCAAAATTCCAGTCAGTTAATTTCATTGGAGTTAAAATCGCACCAATATTCGGCGGTAACACATTGCTCATCATGTCGTAGAATTCTTTAGCAGTTTCATAATCAATCAGGAACGAACCATCTTCGTCGCTGATAGGAATTTCCATCGCAATAGCCTTGTAGTTATTGGCTTCGCTGGCGTTTTTACTGATGGCACGGTAATCTTCAATATCCGCCAGAGCACTAAATAGACTCACAAACGGCGGAATGGGGATATAGTCATGTTCATTTACCTTAATACAGATTGACTTAGAACTGTCCAATTCTTGCCATTTATATAACTGAGTATTGGTTTTATAGGTGTTATACATGGTCTGGAACTCGGGCGGATAATTCAGTAGCTTGTCTGGGTTTGCATCAAAATATGAAAAGTTAAATGCAAAATTGTATACGCCATCTTCAATGCTGCTGATTTTACAATAGTCTGCATCTAAATTTTGGAAAGCAAAACTATCATTCGTCTCCCATGCGTATCCATAATAAACGTCGTCACGAAATGCAATCGTTAGAATTTTAGTTGCTTCGTGTGGAATGTTCATCAGTTCAACAGCTGTGGAGCTTGCGTAGTATGCTTTCTTAAACTTATTCAGATTGATGCTTTTAGATCGATCAAGACCGTAGGGAACAAGCTCATAAGAGAATGTAGACATATTCGCAAAATATTGAATCAGCCGACGATAGTAGTTTGAAATATTGAACAGATATTTGCTCATATTCCGCAATTGCTTTTCGTAATTAGCTGGATTAGCAAGATACTTTACAATTTGATCCTTCGAATATTTTGTATACGTCGGATTGGTATCTGATGTTGATTCAAGGTTGCGAATGCCAATCTTTGATAGGTTGGCATAAACACCACTTACTAAATCAGAATATGTAACATAGGAGGTCTTTCCACTTTTTGAATTCGTGACCATGACCTTTTTATTCATTATATTTTCAGCCATTACAGCCCTCCCTTCTTCAATACTGGTGCACGGAAGTTAAAATCGAGCAGCTTCGGTTTATTGTGCCGTTTCTCCATGCTGCGTTCAACTTGTTGTGCGATATAATAATTGTAGGACAGGGAAGAGTAACGGTCTTTGCGACATCCGGATTTCTCCTTGACCCTGATTACGTTGTTTACTGTTTCGTAGCCCAAATTGACAAGCTCATTGACTGCAAGCCCGGTGTTGATATACGGCATTTGTAGAGCAGCTCGTTCGCTGGGCGACATTTTATCGTATCCTTTATACAACTTGCGTAGCTGATCTTCGCAGCTATACTCGCTTTGTAAAAGGTGGATTCGCCCCTGTTGGAAACCACTACGCAAGCCAATGGCTACATCGCTGTTAAATTGAGAACTGCCCATAATGGCCCAAATAACCTTCCTTGCGGCCTTATCAGAACAACGATCGGCAATTTCTGTATTGTTACAACAACTAATGGCGGGATAGGTTTCACCAGTTTCAGGATCATAGATATCACGCATGAGCAGGTCAATCAGCGGAATACCAACTGAGCGGGCGTCGATGCCGAGATAGTCACAATTAAAATATTCAAAGTAGCGGCGCAGCTTTAGCGCTTGGTCCTGAACACTCATACCTTCAACGTTCTCTGAGTAAACGAAATTACTCGTATAACGTCCAGATTTGTTTGGTATCATACAATTTAGAAAGATGCTTGTTGCGTCATTGTCGTTTTTCTTGGAACTCATCAGTGCAATATCAGCGGTCAAAATGCGGATTTCTCCGTTTTTCTTCTTTGGAACATCTGTTGCAATGGGGGAGAGCACGATATTTGGCGCATAGTATGCTTTTTCGATAACGCGAGTTTTATTGATATCATCGAATTGGAATAACCCGCCTTCAATTGATCCAATCCATTCGGTCAACATTTCCATGGAGAACTTCAGATCAGAAAAACTTGATTCGGACATTTCATCTTCGACAGCCTCTTTCAACAACAAACCTTCTTTAATACTCATTCTGTAATCAAAAGCACAACAATAATATTTTTTACTACGATCAATCATATTTACAAAATAGTCCTTACATTTTTCGTAGCTCCAGTGATTCTGGAACCATGCAGAACTAAGATAAAACTCTTGATTTCGTTCAGCCATGTGTTTATATTCTGGTTTGTCTAAATATCCGGGATGGCGAACAATATTTAGGAATTTTTTCAAAACCATATTGATGATATCTTCATCCATCATGCGGTATTCGTCGACCAAAATTAAATTTGCTCTCGCACCACGCGCAGAGTCGGTAGCCGTCACAACTTTAACGTAACTGCCATTTCTGAATATAATTTCTGCTTTCTGATTATTGATATCGACTTTTTTGATTTCGGATTGTAATAAAGGACTGTTTGGTACAAGTTCCTTCATTATTTTTTCGTCCAAGATATTGATAGATTGTGTTCGCACTTTACATGCAATAATACACTTCGTGCCCGGCCACAATAGGCATTTAATCACAATGAAGACAGCGGTCAGAAAAGATTTGCCCAGACCGCGAGCGGCAATAAAGCAGAATCCTGTGCTTCGAACCATTAAATACAACAAAATCTGCTGAAATAATTTCAAATTCAGATTCAAATATTCCTTGGCGAAACGTTGCGGATTTTTTCTATAATATCCACAATACCAAGCAACTGCATTCATTATCTTTTCTGATTTACTATTTGCTACTTCTTTGTCTGTTAATTTTTCTTTTGTCAAGGAGAACCACCGCCCTCACTGATACCAAAGATGGTTTCACGTAAGCTGGTGTCTGCGGTGTCGTCTTCTATAGCTTCTGGTTTATGTGCGGTATACTTTTCCATTTCCTCATCAAATTCGGCTTGATATGGATTGTTTAAATGAAACATTTTTAAAAGTGAACCAAGTACCCACACTCTAAAATACTTTCCAATCCCATCGACATCCTGCCATTCAGGCGCGGGTTCTGGAATTGGTCTCTCTTCCTCCCATTTTTGAATCAATGTTCCGAAAGTGTTAGTCTCAGCCAGTGCGTTATCGTTCGTCTGATTCGGCTTAATCTGAGCTGAACCCATTAGATTCTGAAGGTTGTCGTTTGCCTCTTTTATTTTCTTTGTGTCGCCGGTAGCGTCTGCCTTTTCACAGTTAAGTTCGCCTTTTGCAATGCGCTTGAAAAGAATTTCCTGTGCGGCTGTTTTACACTCGTGGCGCGTAATAAGATTCTGATAGTGATCCTCAAGGAATAAATAGTCCTGCTCCTCCAAACCTGCACCCCAGAACCTAATCATTTTTTGGGTGACTTTTGTGTTGCCAGTACGACCAGCAGCCAGCGCATCTTTCTTCTCCTGATCTAATGTATCGTCATAAGACTTCCCAGCATGCTGTCGCATATTAAGGCGTCCCATATATGTGTTAATTTTTGGAGAACCTGGAGTAGAGTGATCTGCGGCCTCAAGAAGCCCATCACAGTAAAACATATCAAACAGCATAGCTAGTCGCTTAATTGCTTCGTTCTCGTCTCCGTATTTCTTTACATAGAAGTTGAACATTTCTTCTTTGCATTCATTACACCACGGCAGATATCCATCGTTGCCCATAAACCACTGACTTTGCGTCTTCGAGAAATTTCCCTTGCGCACATCATAGATCTTTCCGCAGCACATACATTTGCCACCACTCCATGAGGCAGGGACCTTAATGCGTGGCGATTTCTTTTCAACGGCAGTTCTGGCCATAGTCCTTCACCACCGTTCCGTCATCTGACATATTGTCGAAGCGATACTTGATATCGTCCCACAGCTTTAAGATTTCATTGAGCTTTTTTGTTTTGTGGAACTTTGTATATACAGATCCCGTAGTTGGATGCTCACCAATCTCTTCATAGAAAATTCCCATTGCACGAATAAAGAATGCACAACGGCGAGAATAGCAGTAGAAGTAATCGCCTCCTAAATCTTTATGAAATTTTTCTTCCATTTTTGAATTCTGGAACCTCCTTTACAATTTAATTTCATGGGTACAGGTATGCGAGTCAAACGCATCTAAGATTTCTCTTTTGTCTCAGCTTATGAGGCTGGCCAGCACACCGGCGCTGTCACCTGCGACATATAGGGCTCGCCTTTTCGGACGAGCCGTTTATTTAACTATTGTTGAATTTATCTGACAATTCTTTTAGGATCTGATAAATCGTTTTCAATTCGCCATCATCGTTTCTAATATCGATCCCTAGTTCTTTAAGACTGGTTTCAATGTCCTTATCGGGACCAGCATAAACAGACTCGTGTTTGGAACCTGCCAAAACAGAACAAATATCGTCCATAATAATTCTCCTCTACAATATAAAAACGCCCTGAGCAGTTAAGCCCAGAGCGTCTAAATCTGTTAAATTACTATCTTTGCTGGTTTTTCAAGCTTCACATCATACAGACAGGTCAAACCATCATCAGCAATAACAGCTACGGCTTGCTGTGGGATATCATTCTTACGAATACCAACAGCATAACTATCAGTGCCGCATACGCAGCCGCTTTCAATAACCTTTGTCCCGTGCACAGTTGTCATTCCGTTTGTGTGGCGACGTCCGAGGAAGACTAAATCAATCGGCTGTTTCACCATCATGGTCAAGTGTTCGACAACGTTGGCAGGGGAGTCTTTATCTCCATGTGCATACATCACCAGACTATTACGAGCTTTAAATCCGCCAAACGTAGGATCGAGTTTCTCTGTTTTTACTTCAATGCCAGCCAGATTCTGTAGCCGTGCCTTCATATAGAATGGGATCAGCGCTTCGAGTTCGTCTCCGGCAACTTGTTCGTCCTTGTTGGGAAAAACCCGTGAATGATTACCACTGACTGAATACACATCAATATGTTGGCATACTTCGTACAGTTCTGCTACAAAGTTGCTCACCAACTCTGCGGCCGTCATAACCTGTTCGATACTATTTTCATTGTTCTGAACACGAGTGTTAATATGAATATGACCATTGATTAGATCACCAAGCAACAGCACGTGAATCTTTTCAGCGGCGTGCCGTTCGACGATATTAAACACCTGAGCGACATAACTTTCTAGCCGCGCCTTTAAGATCTCTTTGTCAAACTTGTTCCATGCAGAATCAATACCGGCACCAGTATGTAAATCCGACAAGCACACAATCACATCATGTCCGCTGCCTTCATACTGAACAACATTCAAGAAGTCGTTCTTATCGTAGGGTGCAACAGCACTTGTAATCAGTTCCTTGATAGATTCAGCACGCGCAATGTTACGATAAACCTTATTCGTTGCCGCTCGTTCGTCACGCATCTTGATTTGTTCGATCTTCAAGCGCTGCAGCTTGTCTGCCACAGTGTCTCTACACATATGTTCAAGTGCATAATCGTAGCCGGCCTTCCATGACTTATATTTCTTTCGATAGGCGCACTCCCCAAAATTGGAGTTTGTAGCTTCATTCAAAACAACGGCAGCTTGATCCCACGTCAACTTCCGCTCGGAGCACGCATTGCCAATGCGAATCATATACTCGTCAAAAGATTCATCGTCCGCCTTTTTAAATTCATTCTTTTTAATTTCGTCCATTCGGCACCTCAAATATCAAAATTCGAATTAGTCCGACTTGTGCGGTTTAGTTCCCGTAATGCTTCTTCGGCTTCAACATTGCCTGGTAGCTGAGTAAGAACAGACTTGATCTCTTCAACATACCAATGATGAACAGTACGTGTAATATGAACATTTGGGATTACTTTGCGAAGATATTCTGCCTCGCGCTTATTGATTTCTACCATAAATAATAATCTCCTTTGCAATTTAAATTAAAGAGAGCAATTCTCTTTCATATATTAAGAAAATAAAGTCAATTTCGGTCAATGACTCTATTGGCGTTCTTTTTTGCAATACGTAGCTTTTCTTTTTTTGCCCCGCACTCTTTGCAATATAGACTTGCGTTCGGTCTTTTTGCGATATATTTTTCACCACACACTGTACAGTAGCATTCTTTTGGATCGAACAGTTCTTGTGCCACTTTACTGAGATTCAGTCGATTGTTTTCAAGCGTCACATTGAAGGTGAACGCGATTATGTCATCTTTATCAAGTGCAAAATTCGGATATGTATATAAGCAGCCAATATCATCCGTTCCAGTGCGATTGAGAAGATGATACACGTCAGATAATTCGTACATTCCGCGAACTGTGTTGTATCCGTCGTCCCAGTTGGGTCCACCGTGATACATGATTTCCGTCTGTTCGTCAAAACATTTTCCAAACCGCTTCATCTTAAAATCAGTGTCTAATGCCACCGTGTCGCTGCCATATAATCGGCAGAAGAAGATAATTCCAAGCAAGACTCTAAGCTGTGCCCAGTTGATATGATAGCGGCGGCGAGCGTCGGTGATATAATCTAAATCTTTCTGATATAAAACAACTTGATGTACGTCAAGTAGTGGCGCATTATTTTTGTGCCCTCTGCTGAATGCTTGAATCAGATGGCTACGATCATAACTGACAGATTCGGGGTTTCGCATACGTTCATAATAGATAGTCGCACACTCAATAGGGGAGAGGCTTGTCCTCTTCAATAGATTTCGCAACATCAGGTTTGACTCGTGATAGTATTTCCAATTGTCAAGAAGCATATTTTCGTTGCAATAAAATGTCGTATAAGCCATTTAACCTCCTATTACAAAACATCCATAGATAAATTTTCTGGTACCAATATAGTAGAGAACCGAAATATGCATCAATAAAAGAATAAGGGTTTGATTTCCAATAAAGGATCTGCTCAGCTATATTCATTGTAATACCTACTTATTCAATTGGCGTAATTTCGCCATCAACATAACGACAAAGTTGTCCATGTTCGTTATAGTATGGAGCCATATATCCACTATATAGCCAATAGTATACAACTCTTGTGTTCTCATCATAAGCAAGTTCCGTATTGGAAATACTGTACAAAGAGCTTCCATTATAAACAGATTTATCGCCTACATTGTTTTTGCGAGGAATAGATGCCCAAATCCCAATACCTAAGCATAAACATAGTGTAGCTATCAAAGCGATAATCGTTGCCTTAAAACACCGATAACTCATTCTGTTTTATCCTCCCAGCCCACAGATTCATGAGCGAATTTTTGAATACGTTGAGCTTCGTCCCAGCTAAACATCATCTCGCCGCAATTCGCACATTTCATGGCGGTTACATTTATCGCTTCGAGTTCCTGCCCACGGCAGTGGAATTTATATGTCAGTCCATTTGTCAGGGTCATTGTTCCTCCACACTTGGGGCATTCCATCTGCTGCGGAACCTCATCCTGCTTAGATTTCTTTTTCTTGAATAGATTAAACATGAAGAACCTCCATTCTGTGCAACGTCTCTTTTTCACATTCCTTGCAAAATACAAACCTCATATCATTTTGGATGTTTTTCAATTCATCCCATTTATATTGTGCAATGCTATGATACCATCCGCATTTTTGACAACGAATCCCAACTTCTGTAATATCGTTTCCTTTCATATCGAAAAGTCTTAGTTCTAATAGCTTGAATTTCATCATTTCACTCTTGCCTCGTAAATTCTCGGTTCAGCCAAACTATATCGTTGACCAAGGTATTCATACTTGCCATTCGGATCGTGAACTGGCAACTGTACGGGAACTGGTTTGATATTTTCAACTACGCCAGCGCCAGCCATGTGCCACAAGAATTTTTTGAACTTGTTGGGGTATTTTTCATAGCACAGCACGACTAGAATATTAGCCAACTCACGAACGTCGGGGCAGATCAGCTTGCACTTGTTACGATACACGTTATAGATTGCTTGCCAGTTGGTTTCATAGGTCTTTGCTTCTTCTTTCGTCATGATGCCTTCAAGCTCTTTACGATAAAGTTTCCAGTTTTTGGCTTTCTTTTCTAGTTCTAACTGATTCTTGCGATATTTATTAAAGTCCAGAAAGACGGCTTCGATCTCATCAAATACATCTTGATCATAACCGATTTCCGAATCGTACATTATGTGCCAATCAAAACTGCCAGCGGGCTCTTTATGCCAACGGACTCCACGCTCCCAACGCTCAAGATCCATACAAAGAAGATTCATATTACTATGTGCATTACTAAGATTATGTTGCCGTGCATAATAGGGTCCAGCATATTTCATAAATCTAGGCAATGGACGGCCATATGATGCTATATTTCTAGGAACTGAAAATTTCACTCCTGTTTTAGAAAAATCAATTTCTTTACCCATACAGATACTCAAAATATCTATATAGTTTTCGTACTCTTTTTTTGTTTTTTCTGTTGTTGCAACCTTATTGTGAAACGCACATCCGTAATTAGCATACTCGCCAATTTGGCTTTTTAATCCACGTAAAACACAATCAAGCCGATTTTGTAAATTATCTAATTGAGCAAGCGCAGTGATTTTATCTTGAGTATCGCAGACAATTCTTGCGTTTCTGTCAATACCTTTTAGCATAATATCAGAATCAATTACCAGCACGAGATCCCCATCGAAATCCGCGCCATTTAATCTCTGTGGGGTAATTGACTTTACGTTTATCATTGCTACATTTTCAAGATGACTACAATACTTTTGAGTGAGTTCGTTATTAACACCTTTTAGGACTGCATGTTCTGCAGACGCCAAATGAGGGTTTCGATCCACTACACGCCATCCAGATGCCGCACCTCTTCTGTCAAAAGTATAAAATTCATCAGATTCAAGACATCCAACAATCGGAAGACCAGCAGCTCCTTCCATGAATGCAATTAAATCAGGTGCTAAAAACTTATATGTAGCATCAAGAAATAATTTTCCACATTTAAAATCATTTCTATATTTATCAAGAAGCGAATGAATATATGCTTTTACACTTGATTCATGTATCATTTCAGGATTTCGTGCAAGAGCCGCAGCATAGTGAGTTAATGGATTTACGTCGTCCGCCGTTAATCCTAAAAAACAATTTGTATGAAAAATTCCATCTTCAGTGTTAGAAGTGATTTTCTGATACCAATCAACGCTTTTATCTGCTAGGTGCTTAAACCCGTCATAAGGCAAATCCAACGTCACCAGTATCTGGTAATTGCTCCTTGTTTCAAGCGGTTCATTTTCAAATTGGTAGTTCCATTTTGCAACACCCATTGCATGGTTATATTTTAAAAGTAGTTGCTTATATCTTTCCCAATCGGCAATAGTACCATCCCGTTTAAAATACTTGACGCCTTTAAACATGCTTTCTCCAGCAATAAACATTGGTTCGGCATCACGAGCTACAGAATGCTTTACGCCCCAAATATCAGTGATTTCAGTAACGCCACGCTCTTCATAGAACGAAACGTAGTCCATTTCATTGAAAACACCCTTGAAATAAGGCATACGGAAAATCATGCTGCTGATATGTTCAGAAGTATTTAGCTTTTTTTCAATCTGCCGCATTAAAGAGGGATGAGCTATACCACAACCATCGAAGGCATTGATTTCATAATTTATGGTATCTTCTTTAATATCTTTCTGTACCCATTCACGTTTTTTACCAGTCTTTTTGTCAACAAACTCCATTTTTTTATCACAGAGGCATTTGATTTTTTGATCTGGAATAGTGAGCATGTGATCTGGCACTACAATGATTTTTGGAAACCATTCATTAAGGGGAATACAATGACAACTTGACATCATCAGCCCACGATAAGCCATCCATTTAGAAAGTACGACAGGTTTTTCAGAAAATGATACTTCCATACTGATTCGTCTATCAAGTTCAGGCCAAATATGAGATTCAACCATCGAGAAGATACATTGGCGAACCATGCTTGCGCTTCGTTCTCCAAAGTTAAATTTCCGCTTTCCAATTTTAGCTCCGTGTTGCATAAGATGTTTAACCACATCGGGTTTATTTTGAGCACCTGTAGCGTCTATATAGATCAAAAACGGATTATAGTCAGAATCATCATGCGACACCAACCTAATCTGGCGAAGTAACATTGTATCAGATTGAAGTACTTGATATTGAATATCGTTTGCAACCTCTTCAGGAATATTAAAATTATATTTTATAAATAAACTCAAAGGGTATTTACGTACTGTGTAATGCTTAGGAGAAAACATCTGTATCAATTCTCCTTTACTTTAATTTATTGTGAAAGTGGTCATCACTATCGGAATCACCATCATCATCATCCCACTCGCTATCGCACACAACGTAGTAACAATCAATTGCACTGCTGATATAAAACACAAGAAGAGGAGTAATGACCAGCGCCACGAATAACACTTTACCTACAATTTGATAGGTCAAGTAGAAGATCACCAGCGTCTCAGCAGCGTGCAGTATCCAATCAAACCAGTCTTTGCTATTGATAAAAGCCGATACCGCAATAGTCAAAGGAATATTTGTACTCATCATGCCATGCTGGCCGTCTTCGTCTTGTTGGCTGCCTGGCTTCTTAGGATCTTTATCCACTGTTGCATTCCTCCTCACTCTTCATCATCCCACTCGCGGCGCTGCTTGTGGGATTTTTTATTATATTTAGACGCCGGAGCCTCCTGCGCTTTTTCGATCTCCTGCATAAACTGGTTTTCAATCATGCGCTGTTTGCGGGCTGCTCTCATATATGTACTCTTAGAATTCTTATCTCGTTTGCGGTCACTCATTGCCGTAATCCTCCTCACTGTCATTATCGTATTCTTCCAACCCATATAACTTATGATATAAATATCGGGTCAAAGAAGGGGACATAGGTGTACAGTCTTCCATCCAGAGCGTGTCATACAGTGAAGCGTCACCAATAACTTCCTGCCAGTCCGCGTATACTTGAATTGCGTCAATGATATCTTCTACCGTGACGCTATAATCGCGCACCGCATCAACTACGGCGAATCCAATATTAAAAATATCCTGTTTTGAAAATTCTTCTTTCATAATAGTCCTCCTTATAGAAGCGATTTGCACCGAAGTGGCTTCTTCATTTTCTCAATCTGTTCTATTGCTTCTGCAACCTGTTCCTGCAGTATGTTTATTTGATTTTGAATATCTGAGATATTGTCTTTTGTAGCAACATAATCGTTTAATCGCATTATTGGATCTGGTACACTAATTCTTGAAATATCTTCTTCTAATGCGGTTGCGTAATATCCATCATTTATATTGATGTCCATTTGGTATCTCCTTTACAGTAAACTGTGACATACGAATGATTTCTTTTTCTTTATTTTAATACTTGCTTCAGGACATCGCTCACGAAAAAAATCATATATTGCTTTATCTGAAATGTAATCAAGCCCAACGAACTGTCCATCCGAAATTAACAATTCGTCATCATAAGACCTGGTACTGTTTCCGCGAGCGACCGCATCTATCAGAACTCTTGCTTCTTCTTCTGTCCATTCAATAATCATAAAAGGCTCCTGCAAATAAACGGTTTCGGATTTCTAGTCAAATGCACAATTTGATCGTATATTTCTTTATCGGTTCTCCCCTCAAAATCCATAGTATTCAAGGTTTGGTTTAATTTTGTTTTCATCTATATCAAGTGCAAATGGATAAAGATTTTTATATTCTCTGACGAAACCTTTAATCATACTGAGTTCATCAATCTCGTCTCTCATAATAGACTCCTACATCTGAGTGGATGTCTACTGGCTCGAATAATATCTTCCAAGCATTCTGGTACGACAGAAAACTTTTTAAACAAATCAAACGTATTGCGGTACATTAAATCATCTATATTTATCTGCCGCATTTTATTTTCACAGATATATCGAACATCAGCTTCTCCATACAACTTAGTGAATAATTTGCAATATTCAAACGACTTGGCCAATCCAAGATATTTATCAAAGTAGAACATAGTACACTGTGCGTTCATTTTACTATAGTCAAACTTTTCACGGAATTCATCTGGCGATTTGCATATTACGATTACTTTGCGGTGCTTTTGTACAGTGTCTAAATTATCATACCAAGAACATACGGCATCGTATTTTTCTGGACTTACAAATAAAATTCTCATTACTAACTCCTTCTGCGACGCTGCGGCACTCTTATAATAAGCTGTGACATACTAGATTCTTTTTATTTCGTTCATACCAAGGTGCTGTGATTTTTACGATACGATCGAAAGTCCATGTATAGTCAAGCTTAATAGGATGCGCTAAATCCAAAAGGTCGTCCTTATTAACAAGTCGGTAATAATCCACATCATTGAGCCAATCAAATTCCTTCGCCAGCCGTGTTGCCATATCGCTCATGGAATTATAGGTATATCCGGGTCCAAACCATATCTGATCGAATATTTTTGAACCATTATCGGCTTTTAAATACCATGCTCTAAAATCAAGATACGATTTGAATGGCTTGACCCATACTGTCTCATAATTGTTTAATGAGATGAAGATTCCATTTTTGGCATTATAATTTGCAGAAGTCAACAGGGCAGCAGCTCTAGCAATTACATTCATAGTAAACTCCTACAAACAAACGATTTTTTAGATTGCATTGTATACTTGCTAACCAAATCAAGATATCGCTTATAAATTAGTTCTGCAGCGTCACCTTCAATAGTTTCCATCCGTAACCCAGATATGATTTCGACTTTGATAAAATCTTTTGGATTAAGAGTAAAAGTTAAATCCCAGTCATAATGTATATATCTGCGATCCATATCAACATGAATCATTACTGAATCTACTTTATGTCCACGCTCTTCACTAAGTTCTGCATATAATTTATGCCGAGCCAGGTCTAGTATTTCCTTTTCGTTCTTTTTAAAATTACTTGTTCCAAAAATATCTGTTGTCATAGTAAACTCCTACAGGTCAGTTGCACCGTTGGTCTTCCTATGGTTGGATCATCAGCGTCCTCGATTTCTGGATTTAGTGCAACTTCAGATGGGCCATATGTAGCCATAGAACAAGCGGCAATTAGATTGGAATTTATAACACGCTTCATACATTCATCAATATCGTCGATCACCATGGGTTTTCTTCTGGCGGGACCAAACATCGCATGTTGAAAATTAGTAGCATCAATAATATGGATCACAATGGTGTCGTTCCATGTTTTGACCTTGATATCATGCAGCCTGTCATTATATCCAATATATTCATATTCACCATTAGAATCATGGCAGATTTGCATTATGATCGTTACAATGTGTTGAATAGAACTCAGAGCGGGTACAATAATATCGCAGTCATTTTCAATCGCGTATTTACATATTCGATAGGTACGACCGCTGCCGCGCGGAGCTATAATTTTTTCCATAATGCTGAGCCTCCCATTTAATCAAATAATTGCACGCATAGTTTTAAAGCTAAATCAATGATCCACTTGGCATCGTCATTGCGCAGGACTTTGTAAATGTTCCCGATAAATGCAAATACCGCTGGGCCTTTTTCTTTGTATAAATTGTATTCGACTCCGCGTCTGCCTCCTAAAAAATCCATTAGAAATCCAGAATCGTCTTTCAGTCCAAGTAATAAAATGTAGTCATCGAAGTGTCTCGACATCTTATAAGTCAAATACTCATCAATCGCCCAAAATGTATTCTCTTTAGTTTCATTCATTTTTTTATGTCAGCATCCTTTTACCAAACGGTGTAATCAAATATCGATGTAGGGCTGCGTCTTCCAGCTCTTTTTGTAACTGATGGAGCTTAGTCATATTATCGAGATAAGAGGGAAGCGATTTTTCTACAATTTCATAGATCAAAGCGTTTATCTGTAACCATTCTTTCATCGTCATTCCACGGTGCACCATAGGACGAATCATCCAATCAATCTGGTCGCGGATATAATCAATAGAGAAAGGATCAATTTCGTGTAGCATACTCATTCTTTCTATATAGTTCTTAAATAACTCCACTGTCTGTTCGGCTTCGGCTTCTCGGTAGCGGTCACACAATTCTTTCGCGAGACTATCAATGGCGTCATAGTTCCATCCGTCGGTAGGAGACCAATAGTCCGCTACTTTCAGGCCGCTTATTTTTACTTCTATCATCTTGCGTGACTCCTCAATCGAGTAGATCGGCCAGACGGGCAGTCTCAGAGCGTTCCGTAATAGGTAAGTAAACCGTTCCAAAGCGTTCATTTCCTGTCAGCTTATCAATCAACTTTTGAATGCCGTTATTTCGTTCGAAAGCTACATCATCAATCTGTCTCAAATCACCGTTAATCCACAGTGTGCTGCCATCACCAACTCGACCAATCAATAACTGAATATGCTGCTTAGTGAGGTTTTCCGCTTCACTGCAATAAATTATAGATCGATTGAAGCTGCGTCCACGAATAAAGCCGAGCGGCTGAATCTCTACCCATCCATCAGTGATAGCTCGCTCCAATGCAACCTCGCCGCCAAGACAGTCGGCTAGAATTGCTGCGAATGGATATACCTTTTCAAGCATAGAGCCGGGAAGGAAGCCAATTTCTTTTGTGTCTTTGACCTCGATATTGTTGCGAACCCAAACGATCTTGTCGTATTTGCCCTTTTCGATCAGATCAACAGCGTGATTAACCATCAGGAAGTCTTTGCCGCTACCATACACACCAAGAAGCAGTTTGATTGTGATGTCGTCGTTCTGAAGTAGGTCAAAGGCGAGCTTTTGCTGATTGTTGAGCGGCTTGATCTTACCTGAGTAGGCGGTGTTCAGGTTCTTGTATTTAATAGGTACATAGCGTGAACCATCCCATCGAAGCCCCGCTGTGTTACCGTCTGCGTCTGCATTTGGAATCAATACATAACCGTTTGTGGGTGTATCAAACAAGTTCTTTTGCTCGATATCTTTGGAGTAGGCCATTGCCAGTGCTTCCTCACCACCCTGATCCATGGGCACCTCTGTCCAGCCAGTGTAGTCATTGTGGGCTCCGCCGCGATCAAGAGATAGTTCACAGGGCAGTTTCATAATCCGTTGTGCAAGATTGAAGCAGCTTAGGTCACTGGTAACAAAACAGAAGGAATCAACATCAGCGGTCGTTTTGGCTACGAGTTCATCTGCGGCCGACTTTTCAAACACTCCCGCCCTGGTCTGAATCTTCTCTGCGTCTTCTTTCTTTTCAATCAGCTCATTCAGATACCATCGGGCAGCAGCCATAATCGTTCCGTCGTTGTTGTCTTTAGCTGGGATATCATTCAGGATCGAGAGCAGCTGTGGGTAGTCAATAGATACTACTGTATACGCTGTGGGATGTTCGGCGAGTAGGCGAGTGACTGTGCGGGCCTTAGCTTTGGTAGCTTCATCCTTCTTTCCACTGGTCTTGATATCTTCCAGCTCATAGAGAGTGATGTCAGCAATTAGGAACTGCTGTGCAAGTAATGTGTCGGGCGGGAGATCTAGCAGGGCAGAAGTATCGTAAAATTTCATACCGATAAATCAACATCCTTTCAGAGAATTAAGATTGTTTGATTATTTACTACTGCTGTTTACAAGGCGATAAAAATGATCGTAGCAAGATGGGCGATTCTTGATACGCAAACAGAAGAAGTAAACTATCATACACCTATTATACAACAAAATCACATGATTATCAAGTGAAATTGCATATATTTTCCGGAGCGATACGTTGTTTTTTGGCGCTACTGTGCAGTAGTGTGGCATATAGTGTCGTTTTTGTATGAAATGAGCGGCTTCTGATGCATTTTTAACGATTTTAGGACGAAATTTGACGTTTTTGATCAAAAATTGTGCGGTATTTAAACAATCAGGAAGGAGAAATTAAGCTTCAGCGGTGCGTCTACAGAGCGAAATTACGATAATAGGCGGATTTTAGTGCGTTGTGATAGGAGGATATTTTTAACGATAGTGCGTTGTTTACCGGATTGGGCTTCGGGACGTTTTTGAGCTGCGCAGCAGTGCACGGTGGTATTTGGAAATACTATGGCGCAAGGTGTGCTATGTGATCTTGATGGGCAGAAATAGGGGCTGCAGAGCAGTGGTTGACATGGCTGTGGGGATCAAAATAGGGGAGTGAGGTACTGCATAGATGGATGTAGAAATGTTGTAAATGCGGTAGTGAACTCGGGAGGTTTGGGACGGGATGGGGAGATAGAACAACTAAGCCCTTCGGGCTTCGCGCGGGCTGACCCCGGATTTTCAACCTGCCCCCCCTCTTGCCCTGTCTACCATCCATTTTTTCTAGGATTCATGCGGATTTTCGGCTAATATGACCTTTTGTTAAAAGGTGGGATTAGGTAGTCCCTGAATACGAAATTTATACCTATTTATATATAGGCGACTTCCCATTCTGTTTTTGCGGACAGTGGTTTTTGCTGTTTGTGCACTTGTTGCAAAAATAAATGAGTAGGCTATACTGTAGACACTCCAAGGGGAGCGGGAAACACCGGAACGGCACCCGCCACCCGGGGAGTAGTCGCACCTTGAAAATTGCAAAGTTTGGATTTCTCCATGTGGGCGGTTTATACCGTGCCGGGTTTCCGGTCAAGTGGTTATCCCTTGCCATTCCAAAACATGGGTTTCCCATCTGAGCAATTAGTGCGCCCAAACCCCGATGGCCAAACATTACCGGCATAATTCCCAAGAACGTGGGAGAAGTGCGGGGGGCGGAGTACCTTGATAACTGAACAAAAGGCAGAACCTAAGATAACACCACGGGGACTGTTATGCGCAAGCATAGATTTGTAGAAAACGCCAAGGCCAGAGCTGGCGATAATAGATACATTTCCAAAGATAGCAACGGTTGTTTGATGGCGTGGAACCGCCTAGAGGAGAAAAAAGCTCTTGTATCACCCCTACTATAAGCTAGAATAGCGGGCAAGGGTGCAAGAAAAAGAACACCATTAGTTCCAGATGGGTAAAGTGCGCCAAGACTAACTAACGCACGATGGACAGCACACGGGCTGTATAAGTCCGTGCCATAATGGAACACGGGCAACAGTGCAATGGCCTAGAGAAAAGCACATACCCAAAAGCATATAAGCTACAAGTGTAGCTTCACATAAAAGAGACGGTCATCGGTATGCACTCTCCAAAAGCGTACCGTACCAGAGCGCTAAACAATCCGGTTTGGTGCAAGTTTTTACAAGATGAGAGGTAACTATTATGCTGAAAGTTTATGCTGACTATGATGCCATTGCTAAGGCGGGCAAGCTGAACGAACTGACCATTCCCGAACTGGTAAAGTTCTTGAATGACCAGAAAACCGTTCTGACCGCTGAGCAGTCTCAGAATGTCACCGCCACGCTCAACAAGGCAGTCGAAAATTCCAACAAGGCCGCCTGTGATGCAAAGTGTGGTGAGTTCTGCGCTATGGAGCGCGCTGAAATGTGGCGTTCTTACGCTCCTAACCCCTACTACAGTGGCGTCAAGATCACCACTGACCCCAAGAGCGGTGCTCTGTCCACCCAAGATGCCAAGATGCTCATCAAGTTCAAGGCACTGGAGAAGTATTACCAGACCCTGAACGCTGTCGAAACCAACGGCAATGGCGAACCTATGCCCAACAAGGCCGTAACTCTCTGCCATGATGGCCACTATGAGAAACTGGTCATGCTGTTCAATGGTATGCTTTCTGAAGAGACCGCAAGCGAGCTTTGCGCTGACAAGCTGACTCGTAGCTCCAAGGTAGAAGAAACCCTCAAAGATATGGGACTGGATTGTTTTGTCGGTCCTGTCAACAAAGGCAAGCGTCTTGCTCAGCTTCAGGCCATTTGGAACGCCATGCTCCCCGAAGAACTGGCGGCCAACTGCACTGCGCTGTCTTGCGATATTAAGTATCTCAAGATTGCAGCAAACCGCGCAAAACAGGGCTCTGTCAAGGGTATCGGCGACAAGGCCATGATTGACGAGATTGTTGTCACCATCTCTAAGGGTCTGTCTTTTGATGGCAAGGCACGTTCCTCTAAGTACGACTTTGCAAGCAAGAGCAAGTTCTTTGCCAAGGCTGAACAGTAACACACACAGTAGTCGGACACCCTTTCGGGGTCGCACCGTTCAAAGCGGCCCCTTTCCAACGCGGTATGCGTAGCGTCTTAGAGTGTGGCGCATTTTGTACGCTCAGAAAAGAGGTTATTACTGCATTCTAAATGAAATCTAAGAAAGGAACCCGCCGTGTATGAAATCAAAAATAATAGCTAGTGTCCTGAGCATGACGTTAAACTGCTTATGTCCGCACAATGCTATGAAATAATGGACAATACCATTATATGCGGGTATACGCAGGGACAAACCATAGCATTCCACCTAAGTCCTGCACTACCAAAGGGCTGAAAAGGCAAGTGCAAAATATATAAATGGCCCTGCTTACATGCAAGTTTATGAGCGTAGCCTTGTATGTATGAAAGAGGTATGGCAACCAAAAATGCCCGCTCACCCCTGTAATCAGGATGCCTTGACGTGGCGCAGGGGCTTTAAACTAAGAGCCTGAAAGAAAAGAGAAAGGAGTTATCTCTGTGTATCGAAACGAAAATGGGATTGTTATCCAGTGCGTCAAACATAAAGGAATGACGTACAACGGTTGCAAAGTTCCGTATAAGGGGCTTTACGGCACGTTTAACGGCAGAGAGTTTGTCGCTGAACCGCGTTTGAATCTTGAAACAAAAGAAATGCGGCTCAAACACCGTGATTTGAAAACAAAAACTCGTTGGGACGACATTCCCGATAGAGGGATCGTGAACCACATCGTCATGGCCGCAAAAGCCGGTTGCATTCAGCTTTACAAGTGGGATACAAAAATGGCTACTTCTGATCAAAACAAAGCGAGAAAAGAATCTGAGTTTTGGCACAAAGAAGCGGCAAATCCTGATACGATTCGACGGTTCAAGTATAAATTAAAATACCAAAATGCCCCGACGACTACACATGAATACTCCGTAAGAAGCCGCATACTTTACGGAGAAACTATTGAAATGAACGGCAAAATTAAAGACATTGGTCAAGTTCAATGTTATATGGATGGAAATGGAATTGGTTCGAGATTTGATAATAGTGACCATCGCCCATTGAATCCTGGTGCTCATGTAAATAGTGGCAAATAATAACCAACCACAACGCCAACTCAAACGCCGCTAGGCTAAGTGCTGGCGTTTTCTTTTACCTCTTTTCTTATACCGTGCGATTGGCGGTCACGGGGAAGATAGTATACCGCTACCAGTACGCTCATCAACGGACATTTACACACACACACACGAAAGGACAAGAAAATGAAAATTATCAATTGCACACCTCATGAGATTTCTTTTGTTGCCGATAACGGTGACATCATTCGCACCATTTCTGCAAGCGGTATTCTGCCTCGTGTGGCTACCTCTTACACGGTAGCGGCCACTGTTGACGGCGTCCCTGATGAAATCACTGTGTATGGTGATGTCGAAGGACTTCCAGCAGAAGAGCCCGAAACAATTCTGGTCGTGTCTGCTCTCGTGGCAAATGCGTGCAAGAACCGCAAGGATCTTCGCATTCCCGGGCGACAAGTTCGTGATGAAGCTGGCCATGTTATCGGATGCAAGAGCCTGAGCCGCCCTTGCTAAAGAGGTGTAACTCATGGCAATTATTGCAATCGAGTCTGCTCTCGATGTCGCAATTATGTTTGGAGACAAAGAGTTGGCGGAAATTTATAGTGAAGCCCTTAAAGAAGCAGGTGTCCACTATGAAAGCTCTGCCAAGTGCTGGGCGGGATGAAAGGAGAATGCGAAAATGAACGAAAGCATTATTTTTAAAACCGTTGCAAATGGTCACGAGATTGTCGTGTACCGTTATCCCACCGGCCATCCCGCGTATTCTAAGACCGTATACGTCTCTAATAACGTTAGGGACGAAAGGGGCGGCCTGTTCGACCTGGCCGCGTTTCGCGATTACGACGGCTACCCCGTTGAACGGGGTTTTAACAGCGCGGCAGATGCGCTTCATTACGCACGAAAGTGTTTAATGAACGCAAAAATGCCGTTTTAAGGGGGTGCGACGTTATGGGAACCACGAGAATCGTTTGTTTGATTGACTTGAATGCTTTGAGTATCGTCGAAGCATCTCTGTGTGAAAATTCGCACGGAGCAAGCAACGAATACCAACGGCTCAAAAAAGAAGCGGCACGACTTCAGAAAGTGAACAAGACTCACACGTATTCTGTTCTTCGGTATGAGATGCCACGCGTTATGCGAGGCAAGAACGTGTCCAACACTATCATTGAGCAGGGTGGGCAATACACTCTGCTGAAACGAAAGAATACGTTGTGCCCATATATCGTAGCGTTTTGCTACGATGAAGAAGATGGGACATGGACACAAGGTCACTACTTCAATGACCTGAAATCCGCTGTCAATTTTCTGTATGAAAATGATCCTTGGTTTAAAAATAAGGAGGATTAAATTATGTGGTGGTATTTTGTACTTATCAAATGGTTTCCCCCGATTGTTATCGCGCTGTCTTTTATCGGTGGCGCGTATGCAGCATGGGACCTTATTCATAATAACGACTGACTTGAAAGGAGCAGCGCATATGAAAGCCAAAAATAAAACTCTTCGCGGTATGACCGTAATTCTGATGGCTGTGATTTTGTTTACAACTATCTTCGCAATCCCTGTCCCTAACGCAAACGCTGCCGACGCCATGCCTCAGCAGCTGCAGACGTACACCAAGCTCGGAACAATCTGGAGCAAAATCAACGGTGGATTTACTGCACTGGATGAACGCGGCCAGCTTTGGGCTTTTGATGCCGACCCTGATTCGTTTATCGTTGGGCAAGAAACGGAGCTCGTAATGAGTGATGCTGGTACACCCGAGTATATCTACGACGACGAAGTCGTAGCAGCAAATCCGATTCAAAGTCCCTATGTCGATGTGGTTGTTGGACCGCTCGGCCGTTATATTTTGCAGGGGACTGTCTCCGGCGTCTATAATCAAAATGAATGCGTCTGGATTTCCGACCAGTACGGTGAAGATTGGTTCTTTTACGGGTTCTGCCCACTGCAGCGTGGTGAAAGCGCGACACTCGTCATCAATTCAAATGGAACCCCGAATGATTTTAGTGATGACTATATCGAGGACGTACTGTTCTCTGATTGTGATGTCGATTAAAGAGAGGTAAATATTATGACTCAGTTGAAGATTCTCAATTATGCTCAGAAAGCCGCTATGAATAACTGGTGGCTTTACGACGAGTTGGCTGATAAGTTCGTTGGCGAAAAGGCTGGCGAGATGGCGAGAAATATTGCAAATGAAATCATGAATGACGTCAAAGAAATCGGCGTCATGATTGATGCAGAAGAAAAGCGTCTCCGTGCAGAAGCTGAAAAGCAGCGCAGGCAGGAGCAGGCCGTAAAAGCACAGCAGGCACAGCAGCCGGAGCGCCCCACTGCTGGACGTATCGTGGATGACGGTACTAAATGGACTGTTACAATCCAGTACAAGGATGGTCTCGAAACGGCGTCCCAATTTTCTCGTGAGGATGGGGCGCGCAAGGCATACGAGACGATTCGTATGCTGGATAAGGGGATTGCCAAATCGAATCTTTCCAGAATGACCCTGACCAACAAGGATGCCGTCGTGAAATCATACGAGAGAGACTGAGAGGCGCAGCGATGTATTCCAACTTCTTTTGCGAAGACAATGCAGGGGATATCTTTGTGTTTGTCTATTATCGCGATGATCTTATCAACGTGATCCATTTGCACGGTGACGAAAGTATCGAAGCCGTAATGGATTCCTGTGAAACTGGTTGGCCGTTTGCTGACGAGTACAACCCGGAAGATTACGGCGGGCTGAGTATGACCGCATTCCTTGCTGAGCTCGACATTATGGGTGCAGAAATCATCGCTGAAATCAATGGTCGTGAGCCGATTCTGTATCCCGAAGATATGGGCGAAGCAGGTCGCAAGCTGTTTCAGAGTTTGATTGCGGAAAGGGGCGCAGCTGTATGATTGTCAGCGAAATCTATGAAACCATGGCTGGCGACCTCTATGGTGTAGTTCTGAATGAAGACATCAAAATCATTCGGATTGTCAAAATCAACGATCGCGAACTTACCCCTGACTTTTTCCGGCGAGCAAGAATGGGGTTCCTTACCGAGCATTCGTATGACCAGCTGCCCAAGGAAAAGATGTGGCGGTATATTGAATCGAACTGCCGTCTGGTGGCAACCATCACAAACTGTCACGGCTTCATTGTACATGGCGATCACGATATGACACGCAGCAGTCGTAAGATGTTCGGCAAGAGAGCTCGAATGAATTACGATCGCAGATACAATGGAGGTGCTAATTATGGCGGAACAATTCACAGTCGAGCCAACTACTGCCACAAAGCAAACCAGTTCGCCTAAAGCAATCGCAGTGTGTCCCATGTCGAATTTCGGAGGTTATGAAATCTACGAATGTGACGATGAGCGCGTTCATGTAGGTATCAACAACGGCGATACGATCGAGGACTGTGGGACACGCCAAGTCAAATATACGTTAAGCGGGCGTCCGTACTTCAATCTGGGCGGACAGCGCCACTATATCGACGATTTCATCAGAATCTAAGGAGAGCAGAAAATGCTTGAATGGCAAGAGCTTTGTAGCCGCGCCATCTGGGTCACGGTTGGAATCTTTGTTGTTCCATATGCTGGGCTTCAGATTTGTCGTGGGTTTTACTACCTAGATGAGTTCCCGCGATTCAATCGAATTTGTCGGGGCTTGTATCATGCGTGGAAAAATCTGGTAAACGGCATCGTAGGTGTCTATCTGGATTGTCCGTGCGAATTCGTTTTGTATAGCACAGCGGTGATTGTGATTATCGCTGTTGCGATAAATAACATGGTGGCACCCATTTAAGGGCGCCGCTATAAAAACAATTCAATCAAAAGAGAGAGGTAACAAAAATGCTATTCTTCCGTACCAAAATTTCCGCCAACAATGAGATGATGTACCGCAAGGGTAGGAAAAAGAATGAGGAGGGTTGGAGCTACTATGTTGCAGACGAGCTCTTCACCGAAAGAGAAGTTCAAGACATGAACCTGAATATGGATTATCTCGAGCCCGTTGAGATTTCCCGGCGACAGACCCATTATCAGGGCTGCTATCGTGTGGCGAATTTTGATGCCAATATTTCTCCCGTAAAATACCCGCAGAAGCATGCCGAGCCGACGCTGAGCCCGCAGGCAAAGGCCGAAATCAAAAAGCGTTTGAGCAACCGTTCTCTATATAAGCCCCATAAGAAGTTGCGTCCTACTAGCCGTCCGACTATTTGGGTTGCTCGTTACAGGACGGATGAGAAAAAATCCGCTAAGGCCATCAGTGCGGCGAATAAGTAAAGTGATTTCCAGAAATCTCCTATATACATAACAAAGTCGCGGATGATATCATAACAAAAAGTATTCGCAGAGGGAACTCCGGTAGTACAACAGCTGTGCTGCCGGGGTTTAATGCGGCTGCGGGTTCTGCAGAGCCTGTACTGGTCCCAAGCCCAGAACGCGAGCAGCGTAAACAGAAGGGCGCTCCACCGCTCTAGTGAAATTTGATTTGATTTTGAAGCAAAGGCCACGCGGATAAATCAATGATAAAAGTAAACTAGAGGGTGTTACTTGAAGTGAGCGAAACTAAACGAAAGGAGGGTTTATAGCTTGAATTGTAAAATCAGTTACCGCTCGCTAGGAGTGGTCTTTGGTGCAGGAGTCGCGTCTTGCTCCACTGAGCGAAATTTCATGGGATGGCGATACAAGCTGTTCTGACACGCAGCGGCTGAAATTTTTCAAATTAAATAGAATTAACGCTGTAAGTGATCGTTGCATCCGAATAAGCGCACACATACATACGAGATCGACGGGAGTCGCAACTAGGCATAATCGACCCGTAAGTCTCTTATAGAGCTGGGTGGTTCCCGAACGGACAAGTTGACCGTATGTTAAGGAGTTTTCAGAAACCGGGCGACTGGTGGTACCGGGGCAGACGTAACCACATCCAATATATGAGTAGTAAATGTAATAAAACGAATAGGGGAAAGTTGTAACAATGATGGTACATATTTTGGATAATTCCTATTCCAAGCGAACCAAAGGTCAACCGTGGGTGATGTTCAATCGTTACAATGGGGATGTTTATAGCAGTCGCAAGCGTGCAATGAAGATGCTGAGTGAGATGGCAAAATCGGTGAGTGCAGACCCGGAGTGCTATGACGTTGAATTTGATGCTGATGGCCGCAATCTTCATTATCGTTGGAAGAATTTGGACGGCGATGAGTTCGAACGCTATATTCAGATCGAATCAAGAGAAGTGAAGTGAGGGCCCGCAGTATGAGTGATTATGCAGACGCTGGCTATCGACTCCAGCATTACAAGATTACATTTCATGGAGAACTTGAAGGTAATTGGCTGAATTTTAAAACATATCACCGTGCATTCGCCAGCTACGATTGTGCACGAAAGTGGGCGGCTAATGTGTTATATCGAAATCGCAAATATCGCGGCGTTAAGATCGAGATGGAATGAAAGGAGCACACTACTATGAATGTACCCGTATATATCGTTGAAGATTCTTATCGTAAGCAGAACGATAACTTATCTTGGGACGAATACGCTCATGCTATTAAGTCTGTACATAAGAACCGCGAAGATGCACTAAAGGTTCTCCGCGATATTTATAACATTGTAATTCATGATCACGGCATTTATGATGCAAAGCTCGATGAAAATGCATATAGTCCGTATGTGTCTTATTGCTGGAAAAACGCAGAAGGTATTCAGTATGAATCTTTTGTAGAGATTATCACTCGCGACCTGATTTGAAAGGAGCTACGCAGTATGGTTCTCAATATGACTGAACTTTCTATTGCCCCAGTGGTCCAACGCTCAGCTCGATGCAGCTCGCAAGTTGTGTACGGATGGCGTTCTTCATGATGGGCCATTGCCTACAATTTTCCCTACGGACGCATCTGTCAAAGTAAGACATATGGCATGGCAGATGGCCGAACAAATTGAGAAGTTGAAGCCGGAAGCAATCATCATCCAGGGTGAACCTGTTTTCGTGGCCACCTTCGTAAACAACTATCGTGACTTGCAGTGTTGCTCTCCTGATTACGCTGAGTGTTACTCTCCTTGCTATGATGACGGTAAGTTCGTGCAGTTCAGGAGGTTTTAACCCGGCGGGCTTGCGCAGAAAGGAGGACATGAATATGATGATTTATTTGGTCGTTGAAACATTTCGAACAGAATGTAAAGGTTTTATTTGGCATACTGAATACACTCATACCGTGAAATCGTTTGCCAATAGAGAAGATGCTTGCAATTTTATTTATAATAATTATCGAAAAATTCGTGAGAAAAAGAATGTTCGATCCGCTGAATTTTCTGATTGTAAATACGGCGCACATTCCGAATATCTCTTTGAAGATGAAGTTCATAAAACGAGGCATCGTGTATTTCATACGCTTCAGCCGATTGAATTAGAACAAAAGGAGGTTTCGCTGAATGTATTGGAAGCTTGGTAAAGACTTACTCACCAGCGATACGATTCTTGATCCTGTCACGTTCGATGATCTGATTCTGGCTCTGAAATGCAATTGTAAGTGCATTACGAAGGGCGCAGTTATTGCTCAAGCGACGGCAATTATCAGTCAGCGGCTGGAAGATTGGAAGTATCTAATTGAAAACAACATCGACGAAATCATTGCACTGGCAGCGGATGAACCCAATGAGGACGCTGGCCACGATGATATCACTCTCGAAGAGTAGGAGTAAGATATGTTTGTCTTGACTGAAATTGTGGCCAATAATGTTTCTGCATACGTTGGCAATATCCATGTATCAAACAATGTGGAAGAGCTTCAGAAAATTATGAATGCCGATTTTGACCACGATTTGAAAGAAGCAAATGATCTTTGGATGGATTGCGGATCTAATCTCAATGATAAGCCGCTGTCTATTTGTCACACATATTCTGCAAGAATCAAAACGTTTAAAGAATTCAAAAGCTGGTCGATTATGAAAGTGCAAGGTGAGGTGAAGCAGTCGTGAGAAACTTATCTAAACAGAATCGCAAAAAGATCTTTGATCTGATCAAACGTGATTGCACATTTGTTGGTTCTTACGATTTGGAACATTCTGAAGAAACTGTTTTGACCTATCTCCCGAAGCCCGGCACACAGATTCACAAAGATGTTGAGGAAGTTCGTGTCGTAAAGAATCGTAAGACCGGGAACTGGGTCGAATCCGTTGTTGACATTCGGTGGAAGCACGGTATGACTTGTGCTGAAGCTGAACTAGTTGAGCGAAAATATCAGTGCAAATCTAACAAGTAAGGAGAGCGCAGCAATGACACTTGAACAGGCATGCGGCATTGTTTGCAATACCGTTGACAAGCGAACAGGCAGAGAACTCGATCATCGTGAAATTTATGCTCGTTATATCGACTATCTGGGCGGTCTGGATAAGGTCAAACAGTACATTCCTATTTCACTGAAAGAGCTGCGGCGAGCCTACAAAAAGGACAAGCTGTTCAATAACACAGGACTTGGCTTGTGGCAGAATGCAGCTGGTTATACTGCTGGCGACCCGGTATGTTTCTTTGGCGGGATTTGGATGCTGTATAGACAAAACGATATTGATGTGGCGAGTTGTGCACAGGGTGTCTGCCTCCTGAAAGAGGCGGCAAGACTCCTAATTGAAAGGGGAGATAAAGCATAATGAAATCGATTCTGGTTACATATGACGTTGCTAAGTGGAACGGCGAAACAGGTCATTGGGAAGACGGCAAGGCTGGTGCTAGACTGAACTTCCTTGATGATTATATTGTTGGAGAACTTCTGGCGGCTCTGAGCGCAGGGGCAAAACAGAAGTATAAGCCGACTAGTTGGCATACGCTGCTCGATTTTCTGTCGAACTTGGAAGAACTTCGCGGACGGAGCTTTACGCCGGATTCAATCAAGACAATCGAAGTAATTTCTGAGGGAGGTCCCCGCTGATGAAAGTATCAATCGAAGAGAAGCGTGCCGAAGCCATCAAGCGAATGAAAGCGTTTGGATTCTTTTCTGATACGGTCAAACTGTTTGAGAAGAATGGTACACCGTTGTCCAGTGAACCGCCTTGGGGTGCATTTTACGCTCTGAACGATCAACAGAAAACAGCTGTCCACAAACTCGAAGAACAGTATGACTGCCTTGTGTACAGTGTGATCCGGTCATTCCATCAGGAGCTCGGCGTCATTGACAATCTGCTTTATGTCAGCGACGAGAAAGATGAATGGCCGTGGGATTGGGGCGACATTGAAAATATGTGTCCTTGTGTCTATGCTGTCAATTACAATACGCCAGAATTCAGCGAGTTTGGTTCAATCGGCGTGAAAATGGGTGTTGGAGCAGGGCTGATTCGCATTAGTTAAACATATTTAAGTGTTGCTTAATTCACCCCATACAGTTGTAAAATCTTCAAAAACTACGCCGATTCACTTGACCGAAACATCAAGTAGTTGTATAATAGAGGCTGGAAAGCTATATATTTTGATCAGTTTGGGCGAATTGATCAATATGCAACGAAATGTATAATTATTCAATTATTCAATTCACAATTCAAAAAAAATCAGAAACGAAATCACGAACGGGTTTGGGCGAAGTCCAATCGCGAAGCGCCTCTGATTTGAAGCCGTGGCGAGCGATGAGCGAGTGGCGGCGAAAAGAATTTTGGAAAAAGAAAAGGATGTTTGATGTAGTGATGATGATGTGATAGTGATGGATGTGTAAGAGGATTATAGGAGTTAAAAGGATTGTTAAGGGAAAAAGAACCATCAGGGAGAACGAGAAGGAAGCGAAAGCGAAGAAGCAGCGGAGAAGAAAGCAGGGAAGGAGAAAACCTTTATGACCGATATGACCAAGTTTGAGTGCGGCCGATATGAATTCACCCTCGATAAGTTCGTCGGGCTTGTCCAACAGTACGATCAGTTTTCGATTCGGAGCGGTGACGATTCGTCGTTCGCTCTGATTCGGGTTCCGACCAAGTGGGTTAAGATCGAGAAGGGCGCGGCGAATGAGGACTTTATCACTTGCCGAAACAAACGTAAGCGCGACGGCCATCTGTTCGAGATCAACGGCGACAAGGTGACTTTCGAGATCAAAAGCACTACTGGCGGCTTGGAGGGGTATCTTAAGTCGGATCTCGGTGGAGCTGTGTTTTATGTTTCGATGTGGTCGGATAAAGATGTCGCGGAACGCAGTTGATACCGGTACACGTCGCCAGAACGGCATAGACGGCGATATACGCTGTTTTGATGTGCTGTAATGGAATTTCATTACGAAGAACGGAAAAGCTGCTGTAGGGCTTCTTAGCCGCCTTAGAGGGCGTGCACACTGTAAGATTGACATCGTGTATGTATCATATGTACGAAATGAGGTGATATTATGACCGCGTTCGATAACACATCTTAGGCGAATACACTCGTGACAAGTACCGCAAGACAGTTATCGTAAGACATCGAGATGAATACGTATTTCAGTTACGGCTGCCGGATAACCGACAGTTTCGAAAAGGTAGGATGAAAGGAGGGTAGAGGCGGACAGGCGTCAGGCGAGTGAGTCGAGGACCAAACGGCGTGGCCAGTGCCACGAAGCAGCGGAGATTAAGCGAACTCCGTATTCCCAGGGTCCAACTCACAAACTCGGGACAGAAAGAGAAGTGTTTACCTGGCAAGGCAACCAAATAGGCAGGCACTAGTCCCCGCCGATGCCCAGCCTCGACATCTTAAACGCCCCGTACGTAGATTATAAAAACTTGGTAGTATATCTTTAGATCTCGATGATAGCAAAAAAGAAACAAAAAATATTTACTTCTTCTGTTAATAATCACGATTGACATCTGCTCGTGGATGTGCTAATCTAGTCGTGCAAACAGAAGAAGTAAATGAGAAAGAGGAAAAAATGAATGCTAAAGTAGAAAACACGTTGGTGCTGGCGGATACAAAAAAATTCGGCACACTCGACATTCGGGTCTATGAGAATCCGGCGGTCGATCACACCAGAGTTCAGGATGATTTCTGGATGACACGTGAGCAGATCGGCTTGGCGTTGGAATATAAGAATCCTTCAATTTCGATTGGAACGATTCATAAGCGCAATGCCAAGCGTCTTGACCCGCTTTCAGGGTTAATCAATTTGATTACCCCTGGCGGAAAACAGCAAACCTACGTATATAATATGCGTGGCGTCATGGAAATCTGCCGTTACAGCACTCAGCCCAAAGCAGATGCCTTCATGGATTTCTGCTGGGATGTGATCGCCGCTCTGATGCGTGGTGAAACTGTATCACTGAAAGCCAATCAAGCTGAGCTCAAGCGGCAGGAGCGATTCGACCAGATGATTCAGACGCTGACGGAGATTCATTCCAAGATGGACGCTCTCGAAGCCGCCCGCCAGCAGGACCGCAACGCTCTCGACAATGTGCTGTTTGTCTGCAAGCAGCTGGAAAGAAAACTAAACGCAAATCAGCCGACGAAGCAGCCTGAGCAGACCACCACATCCACCACAAACGAAACCAACAAGGTTACATACAAAGGGCGTAGCGAATGGCGGACTGAGATTTATAAGCTCGGAAACTCTATCGCTCGCATGTCTGGCTCGACACTAAATGCGGTTCTGAAACAGGCTTATGATTATATCGGCCGCAACTATGGCTGGTATTTCAAAGATGAGCGCCGGATGTATGTTGAGCGGGTTGGCTACAAAGGTGACATTAAGAACCTAAGCGGCCTGGATATCATCGAGGACAGCGAAACATGGAAGTCGATCTTTATGTCGATCATGAAGGATCGGTATGAGAACGAAAAGCATGACGCTGAGGCCCGAAAGGGGATTAAGTCGGCACTCACCAAGAAGCCGCCTATGATCCCTGCAGATATGATTCCTACTCGCCATAAATTTGAAGATTTCCCGCCTGTATTGTCTCCTGAAACTCCGGGCGGCGATGATATCAAGGTTGTGGCAGAGGTTCAGGCGGTTGAAGTTGAAACACCGGCGGTCGAAGCTCCTGCGGTTAATGAGCCGAAAAAGGAGTCTCGTCGCTGCAATACGAAAGTAAAAAGCATCACATTTCCAATTGTTGAGCCAATTGCCAAGAAACTAGGCGATAAGACGGTTGGATGTTGGATCACCTATGCAAAGATTTACGACACGATTGGCGTTGTCAAGATGGACCGAATGCGTAAAGCATATGTACGTTCTCACAATAAGCCGCCTAAGTGTACTCCTGATATCTTCCAATATTCTGACAAGAATATGAAAGTGTTTAAGGAGGCCGCAAAGATCGTGGCGGCATCAATCTAAGCTATCTACTTCCTCCATGGCCCTTGGGGCTGACAGCCGGGAAAGACCGGCATATAACCAGGTGTGGCGAAGTTGGTATCGCGCTAGTTTTGGGAACTAGAGACCGTGGGATCGTGCCCCACCACTTGGACCATAGCACAAGGCTTTCCTTTCTCCTTGTGCAAAATTAAACGACTTGTCCTTCTCTTTTTTGCTGTGTGTTGGTTGACAATCTTTTGGACTAAGTTGCGTGGCTGAAAATGCCTGGCAGGTACGATAACCCTGCTTTTATATGGAGCCGATGGTCGTACAACAGTTCGATTCTGTTGGGTTCCAGCTAGGTTCGATGCGACAGCGTAGTGTAGTGCGAGGTCGCTGGGTGGCGCAATTCCACCGTGGATGCAATGCATTCATAACGCTCTGACCGAAAATAATAACCATGATGCAACGGGAGTAGCTACCTGCCATAGTGAATGTGCATGGCTCTGTTATGAGTAGGCGAATATGGCACTGCCTGCGTAAGTGGCATAGATGCTCGGTGCCCAGAGTATCGGAGAGAGTATTTAAAAGGGCAGTCTTTGAGGATGGACACCAAAGGTCGTGAGGCATTAGCCGCTTTGGTTGTATCCACTGATGCTGTAAGTTGCATTTCGCAAAGTTCGTAAGTCGAATGCAATGCACTCAGCTGGTGTCGTTACATGGTTAAATCCTCCTCTCTGGGACGTTAGCTTAGTTGGTTAAAGCTCCTGGCTCATAACCGGGTAATGAGGATAACACCTCACGGGGGTTCGAATCCCTCACGTCCCACCATTGTATAAAAATACACAAAAAATGAATAAAGAGGTGAAAACAATGAAACGATATCTTGTAGGCGTATTTACAAGTCAGTCGTATTTTAAATGGATTGATGCCCGAAGATGAGGCTAAAAACTCGCTGAGGATGCCTGGGAAAACAACAATATGAATCATGGATGCGACGAAGAAATTTCCGAAATCTACGTTGTGGAAGACGAAGATGAGTAAAGGAGTAACCTATGAAGGAACATATTTGCGCGGTATGAGTTCGTCAGCCGTTTGCTCCTTGCCAATGTCGTTACATGGTTAAATTCTCCTCTCTTATGCCGGTATCGCTCAGCGGCTAGAGCACTGGGTTTATACCCCTTGGTCCAGATAAGACAGAGGCGCGGGTTCGAGTCCTGCTACCGGCACCATTTTAGTAACATTTTGAAAGAAGGTATGAATCATGGCAAATCTGAATATCAAAGAAATCGTTGAATGGATGATTGAAAAAGCGAAAGATAAGGCTTCCGATAGCATCGCAGTCATTGATGAAGGAGAAATCGTTAAAGAGTTCGGAGTGGAGTCTGGATGGCTTCAGAGCCATGGTCCAGAGATTTATCACGAGTGTGATCAGCACTCAGAAGTTTTGGACTCTTTGATTTACACTGGAAACGATAGAGATTATTGGTCTATTCAGTTTACTATTAACAAGGAGTAAATTAAAATGGATGACAAATATCTCAGCATCATCACGAACTTCGGTTGCCATTACAGCTGCCCTGAGTGTATCGTCCGCAATAACAATCTTAAGATGACGCAGACAGAAGAGTATTCTTCCTATATGCAGTTGGAGCATGTTCTGAAAAACGAATGTAATGACTGCAATTGGGTGTCTGTGTCTGGTGGCGGTGACCCACTGTATCACTGGTGGGAACATCAGGCGTGGTGGACAGGATTCTTTTCGGTGTGTAAAGAACTTGGTCGCAAGATTGAGTTACATACGAGCTATTATGATTTTGGTCATGATGATGGAATTTTAATGTTCCCATTCGAACGGTTTGATAGAGTTGTGTATCATTTGCATTGTGCAGAGGAGCTTTACCAGATTTGTCGCCGGGGGAAAGAAATCGTTCGAGTAGTATTCGTTGTGGACGATTCTATGGACGAATACGAAGTTAGCAAGATTTCAGCTATTGTTCAAGAAAGCGACGATATCGACGAGCTTACATTCCGGCAGTATGTAGATGAAAACTACAAAGAAACCTATCATCTGCACGGCCTCATGCTGGCGGGGCATAAAAAGGCTTGGTGGTATGTAACTCAGCGCGATTACAACACCTACTATCATAACGGTAAACTGTTCACGAAGTATACCGATATCTTTGATTCTGAGGTGGTAAGTCATGAAAAAACATAAAGATTTATTGCTGGCAGTCTGCGCATCAGTTGTTTCGTTTTTGAGTCTCGATGTCATTTCTGAGAAACTTTTACGGCACATCTCACTTGTTCAAATGGCGACAGGAAGTATAAGTTCTCTTTACGGACGTGTCAGCGAGCTGGCCCTTTCGGCATCTGTAGCTCTGTCGCTTGCGATTGGAGTTGTAGTATATATTCTATTCAAAAATTAAAAGGAGGAACAAATGAAGAAGTTCAAAAAGATTTTCGTGGTTTCGTGTGCAATTGTGATGGCGATGACCTTTACGGGGTGTACCAAGAAAGAGGTGTATACAATTGAACCTCATGAAACTGCATTTCTGATTTCACTCTCTGAGGGCGGGGGAAAACAGGCGTCCTTTGAGAGTGAGGCAATGCTCGCCGAGGCAAAGGTAGCAGCCAAGCAGGTGTATATTACTTACTCGAAGCGACATCTGTCGCCGACTGACATCATTGGTACTTGGGTTCCGGATAATATGTTGGTCGTCGTCAATAGAACTCCTGTTACTCGTGAATGGTCCGAGGGCAAGGATAGTGGCACCAGCACTGTCAACCAGTCCATCTCTGCCGAAAGCAAGGAGTCCATTGGCTTCTCCGTCGGTATGAACTGCTCTGCTCAGATCTACACTGAAAATGATGCAGTCAAGTTCCTGTATTCCTACAACAACAAGCAGCTCTCCGAGATTATGGATACTGAAATCCGTGCTCGTGTTGAAGCTGACTTTGTTGAGATGTGCGCCAAGTACACCATGAATGAGATCCTTGAGAAGAAGGCCGAGATCATGGAGTATGTTCGCAAGGATGTGACTGAGTATTTTGCAGAGCGCGGTATCACGATTACTGTCCTTGGCATGAAGGATGGCATTGAGTACGACGATGCGTCTGTTCAGGCTGCTATTAACAAGTCCTTTGTGGCCGAGCGCAATGACGAAGCGCAGGAGATTGAGAATCAGACCAAGATTTCCAAGGCGAACGCAGAAGCCGAGGCGAATAAAATCATCTCTGAGTCTCTGACTGACCGGCTGATTCAGCAGCAGATGTATGAAAAGTGGGATGGTAAGCTTCCTACTTATGTCGGCGGTGATGCCAGTATCCCTGTACTGAACGATATGAAGTGACCCCGTCGGGACGGAGACGTTAAACCCGTGTCCTGAGATCAACACAAGATCTAAAAACTGTGTGGCAGCTCGGAAAGACGAGCAAGTATGTTTCGGTGCTGGAATCGGCAGACAGGGGAGTCTCAAAAACTTCTGCGAAAGCATGTGGGTTCAAGTCCCATCCGAAACACCATGGGTGAGTTGCGTCGCCCAAAAATCTCCTTTTCCTCACAAATGCTTAGTGGCTCATGGGTTCCAGACATGAATCACCGTGACTGAACAAGTCGTAGCAGGTACGCAATCCTGCTTTTGAGCGGAAGTGGTGGAACGGCAGACACGCTGGTTTTAGGCACCAGTTCTTTACGAGTGAGGGTTCAAATCCCTTCTTCCGCACCATCGAGAATGAGCATCACACATCATTCCCGTCCCTATAGCCGCTTTACCTGGTCGCAACAGGTAAGGCATTATGCAACCATCGTATAGTTGGTTAGTACGTTTTGTTCTTGACAAAGAGGACGAGTTCGATTCTCGTTGGTTGCTCCGATGCCCGCTTATAGGGTCTCATTCCTCCTATTCGGGCTTTACCTCTTTTCTTCCTTGTTATTCCCGGCTCCATGGCACATGCTGTGGCAATAAGGCGTAGTAAGCCGGGCTCTTGTGCAGCGGTCGTATAACGGTTAGTACATCGTCCTTCCAAGTCGATGGCGTGGGTTCGACTCCCATTCGCTGCTCCATGGTGTGCGACGGTTTGAGACTCCTACATACAAATCCAGCCGGGTAAGTCCGTCCACAACCGGTGTAGGTAGACAGCTTTGCCCATTAGGTCTCTAACAAAATGGGGAACAGAAAATCAGTTGTTTCAGCTCGATCGGGGATTGGCCGTTCATTGGCAAACGACAGGCATCACACCGGTAAATGATGCTGAGCCAAATAAGAAGGGAAATAAGGTGCAAGCCGAGTAGCTGTCGGACGAATACTCTTCAGGTAGCCAGTAAACTGGAACGTAAAACGAATGTTGGCTGTTTCTGATTTTCTTTTATATGCGACTGTAGTTCAATTGGTAGAGCGTCGGATTTCCATTCCGAATGTTGCGGGATCGTACCCCGTCAGTCGCTCCATATGCTACCGTGGTGGAATGGCAGACACCGGAGACTTAAAATCTCCTGTTGGCAACAACGTGCCCGTTCAAGTCGGGTCGGTAGCACCATTGTTCGAATGTCAACACACAAAAATGAAAGGAACAAAGTATTATGAATTCTATTATCAGTCCGTGGGTGTTTTATCTGATTGGTATGGCTGACACCATTCAGATTTTGGCGCTTTTCGCTTTTATTAGTTTTATTGCCATCTCTGGTTATTTGTGGTTTGATTGGCTGGAAACTCGCAATCGCTATGGAGAAAAGGACGAAGACGTCTTAAAGGGACGCAAGACTGCCGTCAAGGTGTCAATTGCGACAATTGTAAGTCTATTAGTCCTTGTCTTTACTCCTTCTTCCAAGACCTGTTATAAGATGCTCGCTGCTGATATGTTTACACAAGATAATATCAACAACGCAACTGAATATGTCACTGATGTAATCGACTATGCAGTTGACAAAGCAAAAGAACTTAACCCTGCAACTGAAAATGAAAGGAGCTAAACATTATGATCATCATGTCACATGATGAGGTTCTCGAGACGATTCCGTTTATGTTTGTTTGTGAAACTCGGGAAGGCACTCGTTGGAACAGTGGCACTCGCCGTAGGCTCTGGAACGAACAGTTTACCAAACAGGAACAAGCGGCGTGTGCAAGTTTGTTTAAGAGAGCGCATGAGTGGGCGCTTATTCGCGGTGTTCCTGATGTTGTTCGAATGGATCAGTCTACATATTGGCTGTGGATCAAGCTTGGCGAGTTTTGTGAAATGCTTTGATTAGGAGGTGCCAGTATGGAGGTTTATGTCCTTTATGACTGTGTCGAAAATCCCGACGAATGGGCGTTTTCGGGTGTGGAACATGTTTATGCGAATCATGCAGACGCGGTAGATCGGATGCAAGATTTGTTCTTAGAGTGTTTGAACGAACACGACATAAATGATGCAGAAAGTATGCAAGATACCTACATTGACGATTGGGGAGCGCGTGTTGCAGACGTTCCTGCTGGCTATCGTCACACATGGACAATTACGGAGGAGACAGTTGTATGAAATACGATTTACATGTTGGACAATTAGTAAGAATCGGCAATGAAGTGTCTAAAACCGATGCGAATCGCCACAAAAGAGGGCGTATCGTAAGATTTAATGGAGATTGCCCAATCGTAGAGATGTTAGATCCATTTGAGAGTGGACAAACAACGATTACTTGGTGTCCGCAGAGATTTTGGGAGCCGTGTCCAACAAAACTTACTTGCAAATCACTTTTGTGATTTTATTTTTTGCCACTAAACAGAAGAAGTAAAATGGAGTGATGCTTATGAATATCAAGTATGTCGACGGCCACTATGAAATTGTATCGGCGGATAGTGGTCAGTTTATTCAGTCGGCCGATACATGGGACGAAGCTCTGGATGATATGAAGGAGCTACTGCAAACCGCATAAGGTACAACGGGTGGTTGCCCGTTTACATATCAATCTTTAATTACAAAGGAGAAAAAATCATGAAGGCTAATGTTAAGATCAATACCCTGTTCGTCACTTCCGCTTACAATGTCGCCACCCTGAAGAAGGTCGAGAAGTTCCGTCCCGAGGCTCTGAAGCTGTATGAAGGCGAGGGCAAGGAGAAGAAGATTGTGAGCGCCATTGCTGTTGCTTCTAAGGATGATATCAGCAAGTTCGGCGTGGCTTTTGCTCAGGATGCAGTCACTGGCGATAAGGTTGCCGCTCTGAGCCGCCCTGTTCCTGCTGGCATGAAGTCCGAGGCAGAGATCAAGGAGTGGGTTCGCGACATGATCGGTCTGACTATCGTTCACGGCACCAAGATCGAGGAGCAGATCGCAGCCGCTATGGAGTCCATCAACGCTGATGAGGCCGCCATGAATGCTGCAATCACTATCGATGGTGAGGACGCAGACGCCGAGTAAGAGCGTCGCTGAGGTTCCACGCCGGATGTTCCTGCGCAATACGTCCGGCATTTTAACGAGTAAACGATATTTTTTAAATTAAAAAGGAGTACATACTATGATTAAGATTTGGGTTACCACTAATGACGACAAGATCGAGGACGTTGTTGCTACCAGCATGACCCCGAAGGACGTGTTCGCAAAGCATGGCGTGAATTACGCAAATGGCCAGAGCACCCTGGATGGCTGCATTCTGACGGTGGCACAGCTGAACACTCCGCTGTCTGAGCTGGGCGTCGGCGATGAGGTGTATCTGGCCTCCATCTCCAAGCACGACAATGCGACTGGTATGAACTAATCGCACTGATTCGAAAATAAACAACTGAATTCGTTATTGGTTACAACGATATTCTAAACACTGCAGCCGCTGGCAGGCCGGTTAAAGTCTGCCTTATATGTGTCCAGTATCTGGGCTTTGAAATTAAATAGGAGGAAATACGTATGGCTTTCACAGCTTATTTCAGCAAGATCGGTTCGAGAGATTGCGACGAAGCATATCCGTTGATTCTGAATTGTGACAACAGCAATCTCAACGATAATGTGGTGTTGTCTGTACTGCGCGTTCTGATCAATGATGACCGCATTAAACATTCTATTTCGAGAGGACATTGCATTCAGTCGATTATTGATTGTCAGCAGTTCTATATGGGCGATGACGAAAAGTTCACTAAGGACATGTTCGTTCATGAAGATAATGCTTTCAATCAGATGAAGTATGGCATCATGTTTCAGGCAATCGACGATAAGAAAGCAGACGCCATTATCTCTGAGTTCAAGAAGTATAATGCGGATTACGAAGCTGTCGGTTGGAAGATCATGGATGTTGCAGCTAAGTACATCGATAAGAATGGCAACGTCTATGTATATCAGAACGAAAAGAAGCAGGGTGTTGTCGTTGTTTGTGCCAAGAAGAATCTGATTCAGGCCATGCACATGGCGGCGAGTTGTTTGCCCAATCTGATGCCGTGGCTTTTCGCGGATCAGCCGTTGACTGATGATGAGAAGGCAATGCTGCGCACTCTTTATGATCAGGACAACGAAGCTTTCGGCAAATACATGGAGAAGGCATATGAGACCGGCGACTTCTATGGTAAGAAGTTGCGTGGCGCTCTGAAGGGATTTTGCAAGAAGGACTACGCCAACGAAATTTCTCGGCAGGAGCGATACATTCGTGAAATCCAAAATGATATCGAAGATAAATATAACGCTATCCGTGATAGAAATAAAAGTCTTGAAGAAGCTCAATTTAAACTTACTATGATCATGGACCGTTCTTGCTGCACTGAGGATGACGAAGCTGCAATTGTTAATTTCCTGAAGCGCTGCAAGACGCTGGTTTATCTTGGCTCCGATAGTGATCGAATCTATATTGGTTATGTTGGCACGCTGAACGATTGTGATGAGGGCGAGTTCCGCACTTGTGTTGAGAAAAAGGCAAATAGTCGAAGCTACATTTTTCAGCGTTCGCCGTATGACACGGAACTTACGAAAGATTTCTTTGTTTCAATTTGGAAGACCCATCGGTTCGCCATTCGCACCTACTGTGAATGGCGACTGTATTCCAGCTGCAAGGTTGAAGCAATTCGTGGTTCTGATATGCAAGGCCGCTCTGATTTAATGAAGGATCGTATTCGTCAGCCTCATATCGATCGGCATGCGTGCTATAGCGGTTATCGAGAGATGCTCAATGCGCTTAGTGTAAAACACGATTACATTGGCGTCCTGACTACGATTATTGGTTCAAGTGCATCTCTCAACTGGAAGGATAGCACCGTTGTAAGCGATCTCATGTACGATTTGTTTGACGAATCCTATATCAAAACTCGGAAGTGTATCGAGGATAACGCGGGCAACCTGTACACGGTGGCAGAGGTGTTCGACATTCTTAAGAACGAGAAGAGCGCAGCAGCACCAGCAGAAGCAGTAAAGAAGGAGGTCGTTGAAGATGAAGCCCATTAACATCACGGAGCAGGTTGCAGCAGATATGGCACGAGAGTTCATTCAGGAACTGTATAAGACCGGTAGGGTTAAGACGGATTCCTTCTCATACAAGAAAAATTTTGCGTCTGTTAAGAAGGACGCCGTCGAGGTGAATTTCACCTACGAAGCGTATTCTCAGATGTTTGCGTTGATTGATCACTTCGATTGTGAGGTTGCATGGCGCGGCATCGTGAATCGCATCGATAAGACGCATTTTCAGATTACCAAGATTCTGCTGTATCCTCAGACTGTAACCGGCACTACCGTAGACACCGATCAGGAAGAATTCTCAAAGTGGTTTCAGGCGCTGCCTGTTGAAACGATTCGCAACCTGAGATTTCAGGGACACAGCCATGTCGATTTCGGTGTAACGCCGAGCAGCCGCGATATGGAGGATCAGTGGCGATTCATTGACGGACTCAAGCCGACGAGTTATCAGATTTTTATGATCTGGAACAAGAAGCGGCAGTATAACGTTCGCGTCATTGATCTGGCCGACAATGTTATCTATGAGGGAGCCGATGTCAAGGTTACTGTTGGAGATTTTGACTCGACTCGATTTCTCGAGGATGCAGACAAAACGGTTCGAAAGCGCCCTGTATATGTCGCAAGCACAGCCGCAAATTACGGAGCTTATGGAGCAGGCACCTATTATGGTAAAGCAGTTACGCCGCAAAAAACATACCCGCAAACAGTTGCCACGCAAACGCCAGTGCCGCAAATCAAGACGGTAACTGGTGCAGCGGCTCCGAAAGTCAAAGAAACGTCTGAGAGTCGGTATCCGCTGGTCAATTATTATAAGGAGAATCCAGAAGATCTTGATGCATGCTGGAATTCCAGCTGTTTCCCGTATGACAATTAAAGAAAGGACTACAAAATGAATCTGAGTAAGCTTGAAATGGTATTCAATCCCGATGATATCAGCGGCCAGATCCACATTATTGGTTGTGGCTCGGTTGGCTCTACTGTGGCAGAACTTCTCGCACGGTATGGCCTGAAGAATTTCACGCTGTGGGATATGGACGAGGTTGAAAGCAAGAATATTGTCAACCAGATGTTCTTCGCCAACAATATTGAGGCTCCAAAAGTCGAGGCGGTTCGCGATATTATCTGCGCCATCAATCCTGATGCCAAAGATGAAATCGTTCTGAAGCCGAATGGTTGGCAGGGCGAGATGATTCGCGGTTATGTATTCCTCGCAGTCGACAATATCGAAATTCGCAAGCAGTTCATGGAAGTGAACAAGTACAATCCGAATATCAAGGGTGTGTTTGATATCCGCACTGGGTTCCATGATGCACAGTGCTGGGCAGCAGATTGGAGCAAGGAAAAAGATCGAGAGAATTTATGGAACTCTATGAATTTCTCTCATGAAGATGCGCAGGCTGGAACTCCGGTTTCCGCATGTGGTATCGTTCAGGGTCTTGCCCCGACTGTTCGTTTTGTGTGTTGTTTGGCGGTTACAAACTTTATCAATTTCGCAACTAATATCGCACCTTTGAAGAAAATGATCGTTGCAAATCCGTATACTTTTAACGTTACGGCTGCATAAAGAATAAATAAAAAATCGTGATGAATTACTGTTGAAATATACAGTCCTGCCGGATGACCGACAGGTTCGTAAAGGTAAGAGCATGTACGCCCCACCGGTCAGCCGTGATCATGATCGACCGGCCGCGCCCGGCGACTCTGCAGGTATATAGATTTGTTGACCGAAATAATTAACGAAGACACGTACCCGCAAGCGGGTTCAAATGCAAAACTCGCAGGAAGGTATCCACTGAAGGCGGATACCTTGAGGAGGCAACCACTAACAACCACTGTTTAGATCACGATTTAGAAGAAGAGGTAAACATATGTACGTTACTTATTGGAATCCACCGAGAACAAGGCAGATTACGTTTGACGAAATCCTTAGCGGAGTCGTTGATGTGAATCAGTTGAAATATGCTGGCGATGAAACTTCTACTCGAACCGTACAGCGCGAGGGTTTGAATGATCGTTTAGTGGCTATCACAAATGTCACTAGTATGATCACACAGCTGACGGAATTTAATCAGAAATATGCTCGTCTTGAAGCAGTACATGACCTGTCGACGTATTACTACCACTTTGAAATCCCTAAGAAAACTGGTGGATTTCGACCGATTGATGCCCCGACAAACGAACTGAGTGATGCGTTGGTTGAGTTGCGGACGCTATTAAAAAGTTTCATGATTGCTGATTATCACACGGCAGCACACGCATATATCAACGGGCGCGGCACTCTGAGTGCGATTAAAAAGCATCAGGCGGGGCACAGATATACAGTAAAAGATCGCGAAACTGGAAAAGAAAAGATCGTCACTTATGAAAATAACTGGGCTGTCAAGTTTGACTTTCATGGATTCTTTCCGAGTTCCACTCCTGAGTTTATCTACGGTATGTTCAGCAAGATTTATCCGTTTTCTCTTATTATGAAAGATCGAAATGGATACAACCAGCTGACTAAAGCGATGCGCTTGTGCTTCTTGAACGGCGGTCTTCCGCAGGGAACGCCAATCAGTCCGTGGATCACGAACGTTATGATGATCCCGTTTGATTATATGTTAAACAAGAAGCTTTCTTACAAATATACCATGAAAGACGGCATTTCTCGCACTTTTACATATACCAGATATGCAGACGATATCACTATCAGTTGTTATCTGAGTTTTGACCCGATGGAAATGCAGGATATTATCAAAGAGACGTTGGATGCAATCAATGCTCCGTTTACTTTGAATGAAGAAAAAACGCATTATGGCAATCGGCATTCGAGCGAAAACTGGATGCTCGGTCTGATGTGGAACGCCAATAACGATATCACAGTTGGATGGCGTAATTTTAAGGACTTCAAGAAGATGGCATCTAATTACATCGTCTGCAAGAAAGAAGGAAAAACGTGGGATCTTGAAGACCTGCAGCAGTTTAATGGCAAGTTGAATTACTACCGTATGGTTGAAAAAGAATCAGTTGATGCGGTAATCTCTCGATACAATGAAAAATATCGTGTTGACATGATGGCAATGCTCAAAGCTGACTTAAAACCAAAAGAAGGAGTTGTTTTCTAATGATTGAAATGATGTGTAGAGATGGCGGCACTCCAGTTGAATTGCTCGATCAGGCGGCAAATGTCGTAGAGGAATCCATTGGGTGTCCAGTTGACCTGTTGGATATCGACGACCACAGAGCAATGGTCTATTGGGGGCCGTCTGATGTTGCAAGCGCAATCAAGGAACTTGGCATCAAAGAAATCGATGCAGAGGATATGAGCTTATGTGCAGATCTTTTGTGTGATTTTGAAGTGAAAATTCATCAGGCAATGCTTGAGGCCGGACACGACGCTTTACAGACTTGTTTGGAGTGTCTTGTTGATGAACTGCGAGAGCAGGACAAAGAATCAAAGTAATTATATATTGTAATCTCTTTTGAATATCGGGCGTTCTACGTCGCGAGCTGCCGGTTGACCGACAGTTATGAAGAATACCACAGCACGCTCATACGGGCTCTAGGGCTGCCAACCACAGGCAGCCTCGCCCTCCTGAGCTATGGATTAAATTAGTTCGCAAGAGGAGTCTCCGTTCTGCAGCCTAGATCCCAGCAGAGCTGGAGATCGCGGCTGCCATCACTGCGACTCATTGGCCATCAGAACATTTACTCGATAATGCTTCCGGGATCGAAGATCCCTCCAAATTATCTCGCAAATGTTCTTCCAGCCAAACTATTACTCACAATTTAGAAAAGAGATTGATTATGGATTACAAATATAAAGTTGGCGATAAAGTAAGAATTCGGAAAGACTTGACAGCCGGCGCAGAATATCCAATGCAAAGCGGAGAAAAGTATGGTTACGATCCGGGAGTCAATGAGGCTATGGAAACGTATCGTGGACAGATTATGACAATCGACCATCAAATCTGCGGTGTTTATATGCTCTGCGAGGACAGCCACTATTGGAGTTGGACTGACACGATGTTTGAATCACCAAAATCGCTTACATGTAAAAGTCTTTTGTAAAGGAGTGAATTTAAATGGCAGAAACCGCCAAAAAGACGGTGCAAAAAACCATTCTTTTCCCCGTTGAAGATCAGCTCGCAAAACTCATTGTTACAGAGGACGATATTGAACGAATTATTCAGCAGGCCGTTAAAAGTGCTAATGAAACGAAAAAAGCACGGAAACCTCGTCGGACGGACAGTCTTTATCTCAAGGATGGGCGCAGAAAGCCAACTCCGGCAGACCCTATCAAGTCAAAGGAAGATTTTAAGAAGATTGTTGATTACCTTGGGTCTAACGGACGTGAAGAAATCGCGTTAAGAAACAAAACGATGTTTATTCTCGGTTGTTCAATTGGCGTTCGATGTGGCGATTTGTTGAAACTTAAAACGGCTGATGTTTATTATGAGAACGCTCATGTAAAAGATCATGTTGAGCTGATCGAGCAGAAGACCGGCAAGCGAAACGTGTGTAAAATTTCTCACATGGCAAAAGAATCTTTAAGAGAATATTATCAGGCAATTGGTTTTCGAATTGACCGCGACACACTTCTTTTTCAGAGTAAGAAAGGTGGACAGCTTAACGTTAGATCGGTGAGCAACCTTTTGAAGAAAGCTGGTAAGGCGTGTGGTTTGGACATTGAGTTGTCGACTCATAGTATGCGTAAAACTTATGCTATGGCCGCGTTACAGAGTGCCGAGGGTACAGTTGATGGCGCGAATATCTTGAATATTCTCCAAACAAAATTTAATCACAGCGACCAGCGTATTACGATGAGATATATCAAAATGGATCAGGAAAAACTTGATGAAATCGCTGAGAATGTTTCCAACTGGTTTGAAGGAGAATGAACTATGAACTATAAGTTTAAACCCGGAGATAAAGTAACGGTTAGAAAAGATTTATCAAATCGTGAAGCATACAAGATGTTGTCAGGAGAAACTCCAAATGATGCTATTCTTGCTACTTCTTCTATGGAAAATTTTCGAGGAAAACAAGTCACAATCGAGGGCTATGATTGTTGTTGTAGTTCAATGTGTTACAGGGTAAAAGAAAGCTCCAGATATTGGGCAGATGAAATGTTTGAAGAATCTAAAAAACCGTTTACATGTAAAAGTCTATTATGAAAAGAGGTAAGAGAACGTGTCGAAAAGCAAGTACAAATATAAGAATGGAGAAGTGGTTCGCGTCAGGGAAGATCTTCAATCTGGAGTAGTTTATTACATGAAATCTGGTCCAGAACCGAATGCCAATGGCATTGAGACGTCATGGAGCGGACGCGGACAAGTAGGTTATCGTGGACAAATTGTACATATTTCTCATAAAGCAAACGGTCGATACAAAATTCTTGAGGATGGAAAAACATATTATTATACGGATGAAATGTTTGATCGTCCTAAGAATCTGATTTGCAAAAGTTTGCTGTGAGGATTTGAAATGGATTACAAATATAAAGTTGGACAAAAAGTAAGAATTCGTCGTGACCTTGGTTGTCAAGAAAGTTACAAAATGGTAAGTGGACCAAAACCAGGCTATGATCCTGGGTTTTCATTTAGTATGTGTAAATACGCTGGCAAAATTACAACTATCTTAAATTGTAACATTACGTACGAAGTAGAAGGATGTAACTGGACGTGGTCCGACGAGATGCTTGAACCGGTAAACCAGTTTTGTTGTAAATCATTATTATAAAGGAGAATGAAAATGTCTGATTTTAAGAAATTTCGTGCACTGCTGCAGGACCACTTTAATGAGATGGTGAAGAGTGGGAATCCACTGTTTATCACCGATGCAGACGAGGATGAACTGTACAATCTGTATCTCGACAGTTTCCCGGCCGGCACGAATGAGTTGTTCCGTAAGCGGCGCGAGTATGATTGCTCCTGCTGCCGCCGTTTTGTAAAGAATATCGGCAAGCTGGTGGCGTTTAACAAGAATTATAATTTGATTTCCATCTGGGATTTCGATGCAAAGTCTGCCAAGTATCAGCCTGTTGTTGATGCGCTGGCTGCCTATGTAAAGAGCCGCGCCATTGTGAATCCATACTTTGTCAGCCGTAATATGATCGGTTCTGGCGATATGTTCGGCACCGAGATGAACTACGAGTATGACGAAAACCACAAGGATGTGCATACTTGGGATCATTTCGCAGTCAAGATTCCGCAGCGTTTTATTATGCGGCCTGATGACGTGTCTACTAAGATGGCACAGTGGCGTGACTCCGCAAACGTGTTCAAGCGTTCTCTGGAAGGGCTAACCATGGAGGCTGTTGATACTGTGCTGGAGCTGATTGCTCAGAATAGTCTGTATCGCGGCAAGGAGTTTGAGCGGTCTGTAAAGGAGTTTAAGCATGATAAGCTTGATTATGACAAGCTGTCTGTTAATGAAAAGCTTGCCTTTGTATGGCTTGCCCCTACGTATGCTACGGCGGCACAGCTTCGCATTCGTAACACCGCTATCGGCACCCTTCTTATCAATTTGAGTGAGGGCATGGATGTGGATTCCGCCGTTACCGCCTTTGAGAAGGTTGTTGCTCCTGCAAACTATAAGCGTCCCAAGGCGATTTTCACCAAGAAGATGCTGGAAGACGCACAGAAGACCGTTACCGAGCTGGGCTATATGAGCAGTCTGGGTCGTCGGTTTGCTACTCTGGACGATATCACCGCCAATAATATCCTGTTCTGCAACCGGGATGCTGCCCCTCGTATTGCTGGTGCTACAAATCCGTTTGAAGCAATGGCTAAGACTGTTGCGATCGATCCCAAGAAGTTTGGCCGCGCAGAGGAAATTGGCATCGACAAGTTCATCAAGGACGTGCTGCCGACTGCGACTGGGCTGGAGCTGTTCATGGAAAATCGTTTCGAGAAGAATATGATGTCTCTGATTGCGCCTCAGGATAAGAGTGCGCCGAGTATGTTCAAGTGGCCTAATGGTTTCAGTTGGGCATATACCGGCAATATGGCAGACAGCGATATTCGCGAAAACGTTAAGGCTGCTGGCGGCAAGGTCGATGGCGTGCTGCGTTTTTCTATTCAGTGGAACGATAAGCCGGGCGAGTGGGATGAAAACGATGAGGATGCTCATTGCATTGAACCCGATAACAATCACATCTATTTCGGAAACTGTTGGAATCATTATACTGATGGCCGCCTGGATGTGGATATCACTCATCCTAATCAGGGTAAGGCTGCGGTCGAAAATATTACATGGCCTGATATCAAAAAGATGAAGGAAGGCGAGTACAGCTTCTATGTGAGATGCTTTGCTAGTCGTGGCGGTAAAACTGGTTTCCGTGCTGAGATCGAATTCGATGGCAACATTTACTCGTTTAATTACGATAAGCCGCTACATCAGGCTCAGAGTGTCGCTGTGGCAAAAGTCATGCTGAAGGATGGTAAGTTCTCTATCAAGGAGCTGCTGCCCAGTTCTACCAGCACCCGCGAAATCTGGGGTGTGAATTCCAATCAGTTCGTACCTGTGTCTGTGGCGATGTATTCTCCGAACTACTGGGATGAACAGACTGGTAATGGTAATCGTCACTACTTCTTCATGCTCAAGGATTGTGTCAACCCTGAAAAGCCCAATGGTTTCTACAATGAATTTCTGAAGGCGGAACTGTTACAGCATAAGCGAGTATTTGAGGCTCTTGGTTCTCAGATGGCGGTTCAGTCGGTAGATGACCAGCTGTCTGGCGTTGGCTTCTCTGAGACGAAGCATGATTCCTTTATTGTCAAGGTTCAGGGCGCTACTGAGAGAGTTCTGAAAGTGGTGATTTAATGGCTCGTTACAAAGTTGGGGATAAGGTGCGGGTGATTGATAACTTTATGCAATATGGGAACTATTTTATGCGAGACCGGAGTAATAAACCCGGATATGCTATAACAGTCAAGTGGTCATTAGAAGAAAGAATGAAACTTGCTGGAAAAATTGTGACGATTGCTGAAGTTGGAGAATACTACCGAATCGAAGAAGACAACCATAGTAAACATTGGACTGATGATATGTTTGTTGGCACAGCAAAATGTCTTGTTTGTCGGTCGTTACTGTAATTTTGAAAGGGGAAATTATTATGGAGAAGAATTTATTTGAAATCGCAACTCGTAATCGTTACCGTTTTACCTACAAGGGCGTCATGACTGTTGAGGATCTGTGGGATCTGAATGTTGAGGCTCTGGATGCAATCTTTAAGACTCTGAACCGCCAGAAGAAGACTGCTGACGAGGATTCTTTGCTGGCTGTTAAGAGCGCCGAAGATACCGAACTGGCAAACAAGATTGAGCTGGTAAAGTACATCGTATCTGTTAAGCTGGCTGAGTCCGAGGCACGTGTGAATGCTGCCGAGAAGAAGGCGCAGCGCGATAAGATTATGAAGATCGTGGCTAAGAAGAGAGACAAGGAGCTGGAAGACATGGATGTCGAGCAGCTGATGAAGAAGCTGGAAGAGCTGAACTGAGAGGTGGTTAGTCGTGAAAGATAATGAAGCGGCTGGCATTGTACGATTCAGAGATTTGAAAGAACCCACTGACGAACATATGGGCATTCTTTTTGGAGACGGAAAGATTTTGTGCTTGTGCTGCGGCGGGTGGGTTCCTCTTGGAGAATATGAGATCATTGAGGATTACAATGGCTTTGAATATGTTGAAGAAAGTTTAATGGAGGCGTTACGATGAAAATTGTCGAAAGTTCTGGCCGTTTACATCTGTATGGCGACGATATGCAGGCTTACGATCAGATCCCAGCTGGCACATATGACATTTGTTTCGCTAAGATGACCGGTTTTTATTTGACTCGTCGTCCAGATATGGTTGTCGATGAAAAGGTGTACGGTGTTGCCAATGAGAAGGCAGCCAAGGTAATGAGTACGTTTAAGGTGTTTACTCGGAATCTTGGTGTGATCCTCAGCGGTGATAAAGGCATTGGTAAGTCTCTGACTGCTAAAATGATTGCTAAGACTGCGGTTGATGCAGGCTATCCTGTTATTTTGGCAAACGAGTACATTCCTGGTATTGCTAGTTTTATTGAATCCATTACGCAGGAAGTTATGGTTCTGTTTGATGAGTTTGATAAAACTTTCCGTTCTACAGACAACGAAAATCCGCAGGATACTATGCTGAGTCTGTTTGACGGAACTACGACTGGAAAGAAGTTGTTTGTTGTTACTTGCAATCAGTTGCGTAGTCTGAACGATTATCTTGTAAACCGTCCGGGTCGCTTTCATTATCATTTTCGTTTCGATTATCCGCAGGCTGAAGAGATTCGTACTTATCTACAGGATAAGCTTGATCCAAAGTATTATGGCGAAATTGAATCTGTTATCCAGTTCTCTTCTCGCGTCACTTTGAATTACGATTGTCTGCGATCCATCGCTTTTGAGTTGAATCTCGGTACCTCATTTAAGGATGCCATCATGGATCTGAATATCATCAATCTGGACGACATGGCCTATACCGTCACGGCAGTAACTGAAAGTGGCAAAAAGTCTGTTAGCCATGGTAGTTATGATTTGTTTAATGGCGGTCATGATTATTCTGATTACTTCACCCCAATTGTGGGCAAGGACAGTTATTTGATTCGGTTCAATACGGATAATATTGAATTCGATCAGAAGACTGGAAAATGTATGATTTCTGGTGAGAATCTCAGAGTCGAAAACCCGTATGACCGAGATTATGAGTGGGAAAAGGCAGATTACGCTGAATTTGAAAAGGAAACGGTTAAGTACATTATGTTTGAACGTCGTGGTGGGCGTAGCCTACATTACGCGGTTTAAGGAGGCTCAATATGGTCAAAGCAAATCATTATGAAATCAGTTCTTTTCCTGATGGCACCCCGCTGATCAAGAAGGATCTGACCATCAATTATCTCAATGTAATCAGCATTGTCTGGACGTTTGAATCCATGGCCGAGCTTCCCACGGTCATTATGATCGCGAAGGACGCAAAGGATAACGGGGCAGAAGTCGAGCTGTTTATGCCGTATATTCCGAACGCTCGTATGGATCGCGCCTATCACGACGAAGACGTGTTCACTCTCAAGTGGTTTGCTGACGAGATCAACCGGTGTGAATTCAGCCGCGTTGTCGTTTTTGATCCTCATAGTGATGTGGCTCCCGCTCTGATCGATCGGTGTGAAGTACGCACTCCGATTCGTGAGATCTGTCAGGTAATCGAAGAAAGCAAGCCTGATGTAATCTACTTCCCAGATGCAGGAGCAATGAAACGATACGAGGAAACTGTTCACTGGGCACTCGATCGTGTGGGTTGTAAGGCTTACATCATTCACGGTGACAAAAAGCGTGAGTGGAAGACCGGCAAGATTCTTGGTTTGGACGTCACGGGATATCCTCCAAAGAAAGGCAAGGTCCTTATGATCGATGATATCTGCTCTTACGGTGGCACTATGTTTTATTCGGCTGAAAAGCTGAAAGAACTGGACGTAGGTGATATCGACATGTATGTCAGTCATTGTGAGAACAGTATTCTGGATAAAGAACGCGGCCATCTGTTTGATGATCCGGAGCTGATTCATATGGTCTATACCACGGACAGTATCTTCACCGGCCATCACGACAAGATCACTGTTTTGGAACACAGGTGGGATGAGGATTGATATGAAATTTAATAAAGAAGAAATCTATAACGCACTTGATATTCTGACTTGTCAAATCCAAGAGTCTGACGAGCTCGGATGGTGTTGTAAGCAGGAACTGAAAAATGTCCTTGACGATTACTTCCGACTAATTGAAAAGGAGAATATGAAATGATCAATATTAACCCGATGCTGCTGTGTGACTTTTACAAGACAACGCACAGTAAGCAGTTTCCGGCCGGCACTACCAAGCTGGTCAGTTACTTCACGCCTCGTATGAGTCGGTTGGATGGCGTGGATGAAGTTGTTGTGTTTGGCGTTCAGGCATTTTGCAAGGATTATCTGGTGCAGTATTTCAACGACAACTTTTTCGACGAACCAAAAGAAATGGTCGTTCCTCAGTATAAGCGATATCTGGATGCGACCATTGGTAAGGATGCTTACGATCTGAGCAAGATTGCAGCGCTACATGATCTGGGATATCTTCCTGTTGAAATCAAGGCACTGCCAGAAGGCACTCGTTGCCCCATCCATGTGCCGTTCCTTGAGATGAGCAATACGCACCCTGATTTCGCATGGGTTCCGCAGTTCCTTGAATCCTTTATGAGCTCTGAGCTGTGGCATCCGATGATTTCTGCAACGGTCGGAACTCTGTATCGCGATATCGTGGACAAGTATTACGATGAAACAGTGGAGGATGGCGTGCCACATGCTCGTGCTCTGGGTGATTTCAGTTTCCGTGGTCAGGAGTGTATGCAGTCGGCAGTTAAGTCAAGCGCCGGTTGGTGCTTGAGCTTTCTGAATACGGCTACTGTCCCTGCGATTCCGTATCTGGAAGAAATGTATCGTTGCAATTGTGAAGAAGAGCCCGTTGCATTCGGCGCTGTTAGTACCGAGCATAGTGTGATGTGTTCCAACTTCGCAGTCGATGGCGATGAGATCACTTTCATCCGCCGGGCGCTGACTGAGCTGTATCCCAATATGAATTTCAGCATGGTGTCTGACTCCTACGACTATTGGAATCTGGTTGATAACATTCTACCGCAGCTCAAGGATGAGATCATGGCACACAATGGCACACTGCTGATTCGTGGCGATTCTGGCGACCCGGTCGAAATTGTTACGCAGACGGTTTATCATCTGTGGGATATCTTCGGCGGCACGGTCAACAGCAAGGGTTATAAGGTGCTCGACCCTCATGTAAAGGCTCTGTATGGCGACTCTATCACTGTGCAACGCTGTGAAAAGATTTATGCCGAGCTCAAAGCACACGGTTTTGCCTGCAACAATGTCAGTCTTGGCGTTGGTTCTTTCTCCATGCAGTGCATCGAGCAGAATGGTCAGTTGAAGCCGTTCACTCGCGATACTTTTGGCATGGCAGTCAAGGCAACTTATGGCGTGGTCAATGGCAAGGAGATTCAGATCTTCAAGGACCCCAAGACCGACACCGATCACTTTAAGAAGAGTCTGAAGGGTATGTGTTATGTCACTAAGGATGATTCTGGAAAGCTGGTTTGTACTGATGGCCTGATGGATCACGCTGCTCATTCTGACGGAAACATGCTGCAGCCTGTATTCCGCAATGGCGCGATGATTAAAGAATACAGTTTGAAGGAAGTCCGCGACCGACTGTGGGGAGGGAAGTTCTGATGGCTGGTGTAATCAAAGAAGGCAACGTATTTGATTCTGACGCAGATATTATTTGCCATCAGGTGAATTGTCAGGGTGTAATGGGATCAGGCGTTGCTAAAGAAGTTCGCGAACGGTTTCCGAATGTGTATGAGGAATATCACACTTACTGCGAAACCAACAAGGACTATCCGGGACGAATGCTTGGTATCGCTCAGATGGTGCCAGTCGATGAAAAAGGTTCACGATGGATCATCAATTGTTTTGGTCAGAACAGTTATGGATATGACGGAAAGCAGTACACGTCTGTTGGCGCACTGATGGAGGCATTTCAAGAAGTTGCAAAATTCGCTAAGATGACTGGAACTAAAGTGGCTATGCCATATGGAATCGGCTGTGTTCGTGGTGGTGCTGATTGGGAGACCGTCAAGAAGATCATTGATGTTACATTTCAAGACGTAGATGTTGAGCTATGGAGATTGAAGGAGAAGTAATATGCGCAATTATGAATTTGATGCATCAAAGACAAAAGATGAAATCATTACGTGGATTCGGAATTATTTCCGCAAGAATGGTCCTGACTGCAATGCTGTGGTTGGTATTTCTGGCGGCAAGGATTCCAGTATTGTGGCAGCTTTGTGCTGTGAAGCGCTTGGTAATGGTCGAGTGATCGGCGTTCTGATGCCGCAGGGGGTGCAGGACGACATTGATGTAGCGCGGGATCTGGTCAAGCATCTGGGTATCAAGTCGTTCGAGGTCAATATTGCGGAAACTGTGAATGCGTTACTGGCTAGGGGTCGAATTGCTGGTCTGTGTGATTCCAAGCAGGCTCGTGTAAATCTGCCGGCACGAATCCGTATGGCAACCCTGTTCATGGTATCTCAGAGTATGAATGGGCGGGTAGCGAACACCTCTAATTTTTCGGAGGACTATGTTGGATTTGCCACTCTTTTTGGAGACGGAGCTGGTCAGTTTAGCCCTCTTGGCAAGCTAACTGTTACCGAAGTAAAGGCTATCGGTCGTGAACTGGGTCTCCCTGAAAAGTTTATTGAGAAAGCACCTGCTGATGGTCTGACCGGTAAGACTGATGAAGACAACTTCGGCTTTACCTATGATTTCCTTGACAAGTATATCCGTACTGGAGATTTCGGGGGCGATACTGCAACCGCAGCCAAGATTGATCGGATGCATGATGCAAACACGTTCAAGCTATTGCCGATGTCGGTATATAATTCAAACCCGTTTGACTGGTGAGTCTAATTAAGGAGGATTTAGCAATGGAAAAGACAAAAGTCGATATCTTGGTTGTTGTTGATATGCAGAACGATTTCGTAACCGGCGCTCTTGGTACTCCTGAAGCTCAAGCTATTGTGCCAAAGGTTGTGAAGAAGATCAAAGGCTGGAGCGGTAAGGTTCTGTATACCAGAGACACTCACCATGAAAACTATCTCGAAACTCAGGAAGGTAAACATCTCCCTGTGAAGCACTGTTTAGAGGAGACGTGGGGGTGGCAGTTGATCGATGAGGTTGACGCGACAATCACTGACGAGATGTGGGAATCTGACAATCCCATCTACGACAAAGAAGTGTTCGGCTCTTATTATATGATGCAGGACTTACGAGAAACTCTTCTTTGGTATTCTGACGTGGAAATTAACTCAATCACACTGGTCGGACTTTGCACGGACATCTGTGTTATCTCCAATGCAATTATGCTGAAGAATGTGCTCCATGAGGTTCCTATCATTGTGGATGCAAGCTGCTGTGCTGGTGTAACTCCTGAGTCTCATAAGAACGCACTGGCTGCCATGAAGATGTGTCAGATTGAAATTGTAAACGAGGAATAAAATGCACTACGTTAATGAAGATATTGTTTTGAGTGATGATGGAGCAAAACGACTCCGGTATCTTCTAAGTCATCCGGATGTAGAGAACACGCAAAAGAAGTTAAAGGAGTGTATGGACTCTCTCGCTGAAATGAACTATCAAGAGAATGAAGACGGAACTTCTTCTTTTGATATTGACATTGACATTGAGGTGTAATCAATGGAAGAAATTATGATTTTCGGTTAATTCGTAGCGGATGCCAGGTGAGTAGCGGTACTGGGGCAGACATAACCGCCGCCAGAATAGTTTAAATGGAGGTGCACAATATGTTTTTACTTATCAATATTTATGAAAGTCAGGAAACATCAGCTTATGTTGCCAGCGCAAGCAAGTTTGAAAGTAATGAGGCGGCTCAAGAAGAAATGCAGAAATGTATTCGACGCACCTACCGGGATTACTATAGAACGTGGAAAGACGACAAAGAAGACGAGGGTTGCAAACCATATATAGATGGTGATGACACGACAATGATGATCGTTGGACGTGATTATAAGGACATTTGGCAGATTTATCATTTGTAAGGAGATCTGATTATGTGGACTCTTATTCAAACCGAAACTTCTGGCGGGAATAACAAAATCGGATACATTGACGCTAATAATCCAGAGTGCGGGATTGTCACGGCAATGTATCGAATTGACAAATATGGCGAACTCGATTTCTATTACCAGTACGAGATGGACGATGATGTTGTGGCGAGTTTTGAACGCTGGGCAAAGAGAGTTATTGGTGAAGCTAAAAATAAAAAGGATAATGTCACAAAATGTGCGGATTGCTGCTATTTGGGAGATAAATATAGTTTTCCACTTCACGATAACAAGATTGATGTCGATGATAAAAATCCGTTTCTAAAGCATTATTATTGCTGTTGCGGAGATTCTGAGAGATACGAGAAAGATGTTACGAACGAAATCGTATCTGACTGTGACTGTTTTGAGGAGATTTGATTATGTTTGTAATTGATGAAACGACTCCCAAGATTGCAATTCCTGACGGATATTTTGTGTGTCTACCAACTGGAGCCACGGACGATTATCCGGGTCTTGGCATTTTTTTCTCTAAAGACGGAAAAACAGTTGATTGGAATGACCTAATTTCAATCACTGAATACAATTCTGTATTTAAAAATATCCAAACGGTTGGCTTTCGGCAGGGGCAAGAAAACTATGTCGCCGCAATTCGTTTTGAAGATGGAAACATTATTGGAGAATGAGGGGTATGTGCAAATGGGAGTTTCAAAAAATGTTTATAAAATTGCAAAAGCAAAGAAAATTTCTTTGAAAAAATTAAGCCGTATGGTTGATATGCCATACACGACTTTGTATAACGAAATAAAACGTGATACAAATGTTAAAAATATAGTTCGAATCGCAGAAGCTCTAGAGTGTAGTGTATACACTTTATATGACGATAAAGCAACGGATGAACTGATGGACAAGTTACTTGGTAAAAAGGGCTGTGTTGAAATTTTGCCTATTAAAATGAATGATGGGAATATCAAAGACGAAGCACATCAACTGATTGATAAATATTTCATGCCAGCTAAAGCAATTATTGTAAAGGATTTTCTTAATACATACGGATTCTGGGACGCTCCGGCTTCTACCAAATATCATGGCAACCACCCCGGCGGCTTAGCTGAACACAGTCTGGCAGTTGCAAAAAATCTTTTGATGTTAACAGAGAAGCTTGGTTTGAAGTGGGATAATCCCGGGTCTCCAGTTGTTGTTGGTCTGCTACATGATGTTTGTAAAATGGATCAATACAAGTTGATTAGCGCAGAAAATGGTTATCAGTACGCTTATACAAATGATTCAATCTACAGTCATCACGGTGAAAAATCTATTTGTATGCTGGCGAGTTGTGTCACCTTGACCCAAGAGGAAATTGCTTGTATCCGCTGGCACATGGGCGCATATGAGACCGATACAAACGAGTGGAAATATTATGGCAACGCCATTGCAAAATATCCAAATGTGCTCTGGACGCACACGGCGGACATGATGGCAAGTCATATCGAAGGAGTGTAAACATGCTTGCATATGGGGAGATTTATTGTCAACGATGTGGGACTACATGGTATGGCCCTAAGTGTGGAGTGAAATATTGCAAAGAGTGCAAACGCATTGTCGACATAGAAAAAGTTAACAGTTGTAATCAGAAAAAGCAGGCAGAAAAAGAATCTAAAGACAAAACTCGTGAAGCCCTCCTAGACATTGTAAGAAAGGCCGACGCAGAAGGATTATCTTATGGGCACTATTGTTTAAAGCATGGAATTTGAGGTGTCATATGGAATATACAGTATGCGCTAAAGTAATTCGAACATACGAAGAAATAATTGAAGCTGATTCCATTGAAGAAGCCGAACGCATTATGAAGATCATGTACGATGAGGGAAGTTTGGATAATTACGATGACGAACTCACTCAAATTGAATCTTATGATTTGGAGGAGAACCGATAATGAATAACGATATTCTTGTTGTAAGCAACGTAACGGGCGCAAGTTATGTAATGAATGAAGATCAGATCGAAGCAGCATATCAGTATCAGGAACTCAAACATCGAGTTGAGGACGCAAAGGGTCATATTTACGACATGTTTAACGAGTGTGATTGTGACGAAGAAGCGTTTAAGGAGGCTCATGGTGTTACCTATAAGGAAATTCTTGATTGCGCAGAAGATATTGCCGAGCAGTTTTTAAATGATTATGATTGCAACATTCCGGAAAAGGATGAGTTCACTTTTATCATTTGGAATCAGATGAAACAGCTTTGCAAGGCAAAAGAGGCTGTTGATGCCTAACAAATGGAGAACTCTAAGGCTTTCCGAAGCACAAGATCGCCGTGTGAAACTTACTGTTGAAAAGAAAAACGAAATTCTTCGCAAATATCAAACCGGAGCGTATTCGCTTAGAGGTCTGGCTAGAGAATATAATGTAAGCCACAAAACAATTGCTTTAATTGTAAATCCAGAATCAAAAGCAAAAAACGATCAATACATAAAGGACCACTGGATGTTTTACGCTCTCGACTCAGAATCTCAAAGATTGGCACATCGGCGAACAGAAGAATATAAAAAACGATTATATCAAAAAGGAGAATTAAAGTAATGGGACAGAGATTGGTTATTACGGTTCATGCTTTTGACGAAGACATCGCAACGATTTACTATCACTGGTCTGCATATACCACGAACGCTCTTCAGGAAGCAAAAGATATCATTGATAATGTGGATTGGTCTAATTCTACTAATAAAGATGAATTGATTCTTCGCATTACAAAGTACCTTGAAAGTTGTGGCGGTGGCGTAGATTTCAATGATCGAAAAACGTTTGAAGAAAAATATCCAGGCAAGAAGCTTAGCGATGATGTTAGTAGAAACTATGGGCTGATTGCTATTTCAGAAGATTCTATGGCAAAACAGCAAAACTGGTCTGCAGGAGACTTGACGATTGACTTCGATGCGGAAAAAGTCTACAACGATGTAATGTTTACATATGAATCTGATGAAGAATTTAAACAGGAAAGAGCAGACGCTGGATTTGAAGATGACGATATCGACGTAAAAGATATCGAGCAGCTTTTGTTTGACCCGACAGAGGTGAATTTCTTTGCACTCGATTCGGCAATCGAAACTCTGGATGATTTACAGTTCTGTCGCTACTTTGGTCAGATTTATGAACTGATTATTTGAGGTGGATTATGACACACGAATGGGTTGAACAAGAAAAGAAACGGCTGGCTGAAAAGTTTGAAAATTATCCACAGCAACTTCTCGATGAATGGTATGCAATCCCTGAAGAGTATCGGGATGTTCGCTTGAAGAAATATAATCTCTGGCCAGAAATCACTAACATTGAAGCATCTATCAGAGAGGGAAGTCCTGTAAAACCAGTTGTTATCCACCTGCTTTTTACATATACAGATGAAGATTTCCTTGATTTTTATTTCAAAGATAGAGAGGCGTTTATTCCTGCTGCGGCAAAGTATTACGCTCATTTTCATAAAAATTTAGGGCAATATTATGAGTATCTGGAGTACGGCACAGTGTCGGTTGAAGAGGCCGAAGATAAGGTTATGGATTTCAATGGTGATATTGTCATTACAGATCCGTGTTATCTGTCTGTAAATATGACGAACGAAGAGCGCCGCAGTTTTGATTGTACTTGTATGATCAATTATGGAATTATCGGCATTGAATCTGATACTTATTATGGCGATTGGAGCTGTACGACTTACGACAAGCTCTCTTTTAACAAAAACAGCCGTCCAAAAGTAATCGGCAGATTCTGTGCAGACAGTGGTATGGTCTGTGTAGCGGATTTGCGGTCTGTCCTCAAGTTTAACCCGAAGTACGATTATCACATCAAGAATGATCGGACTACTACATTAATAAGAAATTTCAAAGGTACGGTTCGTATTAAGATTGACCTGGTTGATGGCGGTAATGAAATCTATCCTGCTTATAGCGCTAGTGTAATTGGTCAGGGCGTCAACATCAAAACTGGTGAACCGATCGAATTTTATACGAGGCAAACGGGACTATGATGAATTATATTTTGAGATTATTATCTCGATTTATTGATTTCTGCCTTGATTGGGCATGGTTAATTGTTCCGATTTGGGCATTTTGTTTTATTGCTGTGATGTTAATAATCTAAAGCGTAAAAAGGTGGTAAAAATGACACGAGAAGAATTACAACGTATCATTGCGAGTGAACCGTATGATTTTCTACGTACTGATCCTCACCTTGGTAAGCATTTGATGTTTCTGACTATTGGCGGCAGCCATGCTTATGGAACGAATGTAGCAGGATCAGATGTTGATATTCGCGGTGTCGCTTTGAACTCCAAAGAGGATCTACTCGGGTTGGGTGAGTTTGAACATCATGTAGATACGGTGACGGATACAACGGTATTTAGTTTCAATAAAGCTGCGAAGTTATTGTGTAGCGGGAATCCAAACATGTTAGAACAACTCGGTAACGCAGATGAACTAGTTATCGATTATCATCCTACTACTAGACTGTTGACGGAAAATAAAAATTTATTCCTGTCGAAAAGGGTAATCTATTCATTTGGTGGATTTGCAGGAAAGCTGATCAAAGAAGCAGATGCTAAATGGCGTGCGTACCTGTATGAAGTTGAAGAATCTGGCGTGAATCCAAATGTTAAACCGTATATTCCATATGGAGAAAAACGTTTCAATAAGACTGTAATGAATGCGATTCGTTTATATCATATGTTGTTTGACATTTTAGAAAAATGTGAAATCAACACTTATCGTGGGGCCGAGCACGATGTTTTGATGCAGATTCGAAACAGTGACTACGACTATGAAGAGTTGCGTAACCATGTGATTCCTGTGTATGAGGCTAGACTGCAAGTTGACAAAAAGGAAAGTGAATTGCCAAATCACGTCAATATGAAGTTGGTCAATGAGTTAGTTGCGGCTATCAATGAGCAGGCGCTAAAGGTGGTGTAAAATGAAAATCGAAGACTATTCGCCAGATGAATTGGCTGAAATTTTTAAGGAAGAATTAGATCGTCTTGGCATCCCATATCATTATGATTTGGATGTGGAATCGAAATTTGAGCCCTTAATGCCTGATGAGCCGATTTTGAAAGTGTAATTTATTGTACTATTAGGATGGTATAATTATAAGAAAGGAGTGCGCCCTCCTAAAGTGAGGGTGTAAAAATTGAATATGTTGAAGCTGTCAGTGTCGAGTTCGAACAGCAAGATGGGTAATATCAAATCCATCTCTATGCCTCGTGTGGTGACTTGTGCACCTGATGTGCCGTGTGCTAAGACGTGCTATGTTCGCCATTTTGATTGGCGCGGTGTGGTTCGAGACGCATACGAAAACAATCTGAATCTGTGGTTGACCGACCCTGATGGCTTTGAATTGCAGGCAACTGCTGCAGCTTATGGGTCTTTTTATTTTAGATGGCACGTTAGCGGAGATATCATCAGTCAGGACTATCTTGCTATGATGTGTCGAGTCGCTCGTAAGTTGCCGCGCACTCATTTCTTGGCATTTACAAAACAGTATAAAATCGTTAACCAGTATTTAGCAGCAAAAAAGAAAATTCCCAGCAATTTACATATTTTGTTTTCAGAATGGCCAGGGTATAATATGGATAACATCTACAATTTACCAGTTGCTTATGTATCGTTCAAAAATGGAGTTTGCGATGCACCGGCAGACGCAAACGAATGTGGCGGTCACTGTGAAGATTGTGCATATGCCGGCAAGAACTGCTGGGTGTTGAAAAAGGGGCAATCTGTAGTGCTGCGCGAGCATTGATCTGCAGGCCCCTATTATAATAAGGTAGGAGGATGCACATGAACTGTGTTATTACAAACGGTGCGTGCTACATTAAAAGAAACAGCGAGAACTTATTGGTTGCAACGGACAGCCTTGGAGACGCACTGTTGCAACCAGCTGAAAAGGCACAAGCGACAATCACGTGTCTACCAAAGGCATTACAGGACAAAGGATTCAAAGTAAAAAGTGTCTCGGAGATTCTTGGGCGAATAGAAACGACCATGATGGCCGAGGTTGGAAGGGCTGAACAGGAACAGTATGATGCCGGCATTCCCATCAAAGAAGGGGAGACATTACATAATCTGAAACAGGCGCTGTTGATTGTAGACGAGACTCTTGGATCGATTCAGTCATTATATGTTGATGCTTGTAAAGAGCTAAACGATGTAAGCCTCGAAATTATTGATCTTCAGCATGCCATTGAATTCGCAAAGGCAAATGCGGTTAGAAAGTGCTATCTTGAAACAGAATTGCAAAAAGCGTTGCTTAAACGACGAGAATGCAAAGATGTAAAAGTGCTTGTCGAGTGTGTTATGGAGTTTGACAAAGGAGATTGGGGCACAGGAAAACTGCAGAAGGTTTTTGATCGATCTGAAAAGCGGTCTTATATGCCACGTATTCGCAACGACTTGTTTGAATAAAAACATAAAGGAGTACTATCATGAGTGGAGTAGGTTCGTTCTTTTTAGGGTTGTTCGGTTTGGGTGCTTCTGCAGGTATTAGTGCAGGACAGTCCATCAGTCAGAAGAAAGCAGTTCGTGAAGCTGTTGCTGAGATGGGTTATGTTGGCACCCCTGATGTTCTGCGGATGAGGGAGCGCGTCCGTAAGGAATGGTGGGATATGTGCGGCGATTATTATAATGCATGTCACAAGTCCAAATTAGATTACGGTAATCCTTGGAAGACGCCTATGTGCTATCTGACCAAGCGCTGGTTCGTTGCCCATCTAAAAGAGAAGGAGATTCCTTATGACGATGTGGTTGTGAACGATGTGACTGGCGTTTGCTATTATGAGCACCAGAAAAAAGTTTCGCAGGAGTGGATACGAAAGTTGGGTTAAGAAGGAGTGTTAACATGAAAGTTTATGACGCATTAACGGCTGTACTTAGGGCTGTTGAAACGAATCATGCCAAGTTACGAGCTGAGCCAGATTCCGATGGAAATACTCATGATAAATGGGAAGCGGAAGAAGATATTCTTTGTGATTTGGAGGAGACACTTGAGGAAGCCGTTGATAAATATGAAGAAGCAATGGAGATTCGGAAAAGTTTAAGAACAGCGATTTTAAAATAACAACCAATCGTGCTAATAAGGCTTGATTATTAGTGAACTGTGTGGTAAAATAACAACCAGAGAAGAACGGCCGCAGCCATCAAAACTACAATTAGTTGTACCGGAGGATGAAATGGTAAAAACTTTCACTGCGGATGAGTTTTTTGAATTCATCAAAAAATTTCGCTACATAGTCATAGGAGGATCATCCGATAGAGAATCCGGCGTATATGTGGAAACAAGAACCGATAATTTAACGCTAGTTGAACGTTTAAGGAGCAAAAGCATTCAAGCTGATTTGTTTTCAGGAGGAACAAATCAAATCCAGGCTCGATTTGCGATAACAGGGAATACTTTCCATTGTGATTTCGAAAATGAGCTTCTGGATCAAAATCAAAATTCTTTATTGGTCCATACAGATTTGAGCGGTGTTAAGATGCCAATCATATTATATAATTGAATCTAAACAGAAGAAATACAAAATACTATTGACTTCTACTGTTTAAGGTGGTATAATGGGACCATAGAAAACAAGCCATAAACAAGGAGGTCATAAATATGTTCGTGGCTGGAAAAAGTGTCCCGAAGATTGGCGAAATTCGATTTGGATACGTCGTAGCGAATGACGATCGAGCCGCAACACACAAGTACGTCGGAGTGCATCCGTATCTTGTGGTATCAAACAACATCTATAACAAATGTGCTGGACAGTGCGAAGTGATTCCATTCACGACAAAAAGAATTGGAAAGCATAATCCGGTTCATGTTGATTATAAGGTTGGAGAGGTTAGCGGTTTGGTAAAAGACTCGACTCTTGTGATTGAGGGGAGAGACACCTTATTAAATTCACAACTCAGCGAACCAATTGGAGAATTTACCGAGGACAATTGGAATAGAGCTGTTGAAGCGATGATGGTCCAGTGTCCGCTTCTAAAAAAGAAAAATGCCAGTTGAGCTGCTCGAATTAACATAATTTGCACAATTCCATTGCAAAATTCTTCTACATAGTGTAAAATACAATTGAGTGATTGCGACACCGTGTAGGAGCGTAAATTATGGATATTAGTCAGCAGCTTTACAACGCAGAACAGAAAAACCTTTTTATAGAAGATTACATTGTCACAACAGGAAAATCAAAGCAATGTAATGAAATCGAGAAGAGAAAGAGGGCTGTTAAGTTTCTGCGTGGGGTATCAAGTTTCGAATACCAGCACAACAAAGACTTTTGTACGTTTAAGATTGGCAGCGAAGAAATGAGATCCGTTTATGTTGGATGGCTTAACAATTGTTCGGAATCTACGGTTCGAATTGCCATATCAATTCTTCGTCAATATGTAAAATGGTGCTATAAAAAAGAGATCATTGATTATGCAACATATGCTAGTCATGCCTTGATTTCAAAGAATTCGGAACTATATATAAAGAGCGATACGGAAATGTCAATTCCAACAAAAATCACTTCTCCAGTGTTTTTAGCACAAAATATATCAGCGATGGAGAACGAATCAAGTGTTGGAGATGATTTTGTTTTTAAAACCGAAAATGGTTACTTTAACTATTTAAACGTCTTATTTGAAGACGATAAATATACAATGCCGGCTGCCGTTATGACTTTGTTCTACTACGGATTTTCAATTGAAGAAATACGTAGTCTGTACAGAAGAGATGTCGATTCTTCTGAAAGACGCATTCGAAACGTTATAATCGAAAACGAAACGGCAATGAAGCTGATTGAACGTGCAAAAAATTTGGATTCTTATGTCATTATTAAAGAAGATGGATATAAGAGAACAGAATATTTCATGGACTCAACACGTCTGATTCGCAATACTAGCAGAGGATGTGGAATGGTTTCCGAAGACCAAAAGATACCGAAAGAGTATTGCCACAAAATGAGGCAGTATCAGCTGATGGCATCAAAAAAACTTCCTCGAAATTCGAAATATAAAAACGTCTTCATAAAGATGCCAACCGTGCAAAAACTTAGAGATTTTTATAAAATCTATAGAGACGAGCAGGAATTAGGCATCGAAGAGGTTAGACGTCGTTTCAACAATGGAACGTATAATGTGCAATTTGACTTTTATGCATATAAGATAATGGCATCTAAAGCGCGTGATATATAATACATCCGGGGCGAAAGCCCCGATGTTTATCGAATTGTAAACAGTAGAAGTAAACGAGAAAGGAGGAAAAATGAAAAAGTTAATTTGTTCGATATTTTTAATATGTATCGGAATGAGTTTCTCGGTAGTAGCCAAAGCAGAAGATCCAATCGCCACTTATCAAGAGTGGCCATTATATTTAAAAACGTATACAGAAGAAGTAAGCAATGAATATGGAGTCGATTACAGTTTGGTACTCGCAGTCATATACAACGAAAGCCGATTTAAAAGCGGACTGACTCATATGAACTCAAACGGAACAACCGATTATGGGCTGATGCAAGTCAATGAGGTTAATTTCAAATATTTGAACAAAACGCTCGGGATTGCATCAATGAATCAACTTTTGGATGATCGAGTGGGGATTAAATGCGGGGTACATCTTCTTGCTTATCATAAAAACGCTACAGGAAACGATTCCGCAGCCCTTTTACGGTATCAAGTAGGAGAGGGTACTTATAAAAAGTATATAAAACGTGGTAAATATACAAATGATACGCATACGAGGGTGTGGCAATACAGAGATATTTATCATGAATATCTGAATCAAACGATTGCTGAATCAAAACTAGATGGATTCGTGAAGAGAGATCCGATTGAATCTATTTTAAATATGTGGGCAGAGATGCTCACTTGATAAGCTGGTGTAGCTCAGAGGCAGAGCACGGTACTTGTAATGCCGGGGTCGAGATTCCGAAATTCTCCACCAGCTCCATTGAACGGCGGTAGCCGCATTAAAGATTACATATTTTAAAGGAGTAAGATTATGACTACTGAAACTATGACAATTCATCGCGGTCTGGCAGAGTTGAAGGTTATTGAAGATCGCATCAACAAGCTTCTTCGTGAAGCTAAGTTTTGTGCACCAGCTAAAAAGAGTATGAAGAAGTTGGATGGTGTGGATATCGATGAGTTTAAAACAAATGCTCAGTCCGTTTTCGATAAGATCACTGCACTGATTTCAAAGCAGGCAGCACTTAAGCGAGCGATTTCCGAATCCAACGCAAAGACTTATGTTACTGTGGCCGGGGTCAATTTCACCGTTGCAATGGCAATTTGGATGAATCAGCATGGCATTGATTTCCAGAGTGCACTGCTTAATGTAATCGATCGCCAGTACTCTAATGCCACTGCCGTAATTGAAAATGCAAACGCTCGTCTGAGTGATCGTGCTGACGCTTTTGTGAGCGCTACGAATTCCGCTTCAGATAAGAACAACATGGATGCTGAGACTCTGAAGGAAATCCGCCAGGATTACATGGATCGCGAGACTATGGCCCTGGTTGATGGTATCGATGTTAAGAAGGTAAAGAGCGAACTGGCTGATAAGATCGATAAGTTCAAGGCCGAAGTCGATGCGGCACTGTCTGCTTCTAATGCTGTGACTGAGATCACGATTGAATACTAAGTTGTAACACCGCAAGGTGTCTACATAATCACTGTTTATCGAAAATGACAAACCGTAATAGTTCGCTTTTGTTTGTAGGGACTTGCTTAAGCGAAATCAAAATATAAAAAGCTAACACCTATATAAAAGTGGCCTCATAAGCCTCCAAGATGAAAAAGCAAGTTTATATAAATAATACTTGACTTTCTGATTTGCTAAATGGCTAAAGCGACAGACAGAAAATCTGTAACTGTAGGTTCGAATCCTGCATCAGAAAACAAAATCGATCAGTAAGCGGAATCAACCCAAGGGAAGATACGAGCTGATCAAATTCATCCGGAAAGGTTAAAGTTTACGATTAAAGGTTAAAGGTTGAAAGTTCAAAGCTTAAACTTCTAGCTAAAGATTAACGTATAACGAATACAGGTCAAAGAATATTAAAATCCATGAGTTTGTGTTTGTGGATCAATTACGTAAGTCCCGTCGTTTACCACATGGCTGATAAATGGTGAACGCCTTGGCAGGGGCGTAACAATACCTGCCGTTTATATGGTTCGGTAGCTCAGAAGGATAGAGCACTAGCCTGTCACGCTAGGGGTCGTGGGTTCAATCCCCATCCGAATCGCTTATGGTCCTATAGTTCAGTTGGTTAGAACGAGAGACTGTTAATCTCTATGTCACCTGTTCGAGTCAGGTTAGGACCTCTTCGTGGTTCTGTAGCTCAGTCGGTAGAGCAGGGGACTGAAAATCCCCGTGTCGCCTGTTCAATTCAGGCCGGAACCACCAATGTGCAAGTTGATTTGATGATTGAATTTGGTCGAAATCCTCCATAAAAGGTAGTCCGCCAAGGGCGAAAAATCAATATGAATTTTACCAATATGATGTTATCAATGGCGTTTGCAATAGGATTAGCGAGGTAGTCACACTCCTGATCAGGGGTTTATGTAGCAAGTTTGGTCAAACTGCGTGCCCTGACGATGTAAGATCCGCATTCCGAGCGCAACTGTGCGTGAGTCTCACCAGCTCGAAAACAGTTTATATGGTCGTGTAGCTCAGACAATGGTAGAGCAAGGTGAGACCCACCCATTGCCGCTGGTTCGAGTCCAGCCACGACAAGACCGAAAGTTTCTTGTAGTTAATTATGTCGTTGAAAGTGCGCATTATCGTTGGCATCCTGAAACGAAGTAGGCATGGTGAAGGAATAACACTGAAAAACCTTATGTAGCGCGGCTATAACCCAGAGGGGCTTGACCCAAAAGGATGATTGAGTTTGAGAACCGCAGTGGATAAGCATATCGCCAATAGTTCCACATTAAAGGAAACGGTAAATGCCGGACGCCTGACCCGTTAAAGCCAGGACGAGGACCACAGGTTACATCCCTCTGTGGTCGTTATATGGGTCAGTGTGCTGAATGGTTGAAGGCAGCAGACTGTAAATCTGTGACACAAGAAACATTGTAGGTTCGAATCCTATCTGGCCCACCAAGTAAGTGATTCTTAAATTGCGCAGAACAAAGGGATAAGCCTTTTAGGGGATAGGTACATGTGCCAAACCTGATTATCGGTGATGATGCCAACTCGCGAGGGTGCGCAAGCCGACTTTTATATGCGATCGTAGCTCAGGTGGTAGAGCAGCAGTCTTTTAAACTGCGGGTCAGGGTTTCGAATACCCTCGGTCGCACCAAACAAAACAAGGAGATGATTCTATGAACGTTGTGAAATTCAAACCAGAAGACTACGCAAAAAGTTCTTGTTCAACAGAATTCTATAAGTCAGTCGGGTTGTTTGACGTCATCAAGGCTGGCGTTATCACAAATGTTCATCAGATGAAAATCAATCCGAAGACTTACAAGGAAGTAGATGAGAAGCTGTGCTCAAACTGGAAACGGAATAAGGTCACAAAATGGCTCCGGCAAGACAAAGCACAATCAATGATCTCATTTGACTGGATGAATTATTCACCTGTTCAGGATAAAACCGTTTCTGAAAATGAAATTTGGTGGGAGGCTACAAATGAAAAAGCAGCAGACGTACAAAGGTCTTATTGGAAAAGGTTGGTATGACCAGAGCGAATATAGTCATATGTTTGCAGCTTGGGCACAGCATCGTAATAATTGGGCGATCCGTAAGGCTGACAATCGCAAACTGGCTAAGGCTCGTTTGAAACGAATTGAGCGAGAGCAAATCAAAAAGGAGCTTGAGGATTATGACAGCGGGAGAAAAAATTCGAAAACGTCGAATTGAAGCTGGTGTTAAGCAGAAAGACTTTGCGAAGTTAATGGGCAAAACGGCCGCATATGTAAGCGCAGTTGAGCTCGGAAAACGCGGAGTGAAAGAAAAGCAGCTTGAAAAATTCGCGGCGGTTTTAGAATGTAATACGGCTGATTTAAGAGACGATGTTTCTCGATATACGATCGATCCGCATGATGATGATTTTGGTGCGATTTGTAATTGTGCGGTCCGATATGCACTTGGTCGCAAAACTTATATGCCGAACTTAGTGATGGGTTTTATTAGGCCGCATCTAAGCGAATTGACAGATAAGACACTATGGTGTTTTCAGAATGATCTTCAAGAGCGGGCTCGTATTACGAGAGATTTTTCTGATGAATGGGCCGGCGATGAGTGGAAACAGTTTCAGCAGCTGGTTCATGAAGAGCTTGTAAGGAGACATAACTCCAATGATTGAACTTATTCTTGCAACGATTTGTATTTGTTTGATCTTTTTAATGTGTTGGAAAATCTGCGATGACATGTTTAGCGATGCAGGGGTTAAATATCTTGCCTGGATGGCGTCGGGAGCAATGTGTGTCTTCCTGATTTTTGCGACCACAAGTTTTATTAGAGGATGAATAATCCTCTTTTATATGGCAGTGTGTCCGAGTGGTTTAAGGAAATAGTCTTGAAAACTATCGATGGTAAAACATCCGTGGGTTCGAATCCCACCGCTGCCGCCATATGGCCTGTTAGTCAAGAGGTGAAGATGCTGCCCTTTCACGGCGGAGACATCGGTTCAATTCCGGTACAGGTCATTTCTTGAAAATTAAATATTGAGAGGTATCAAAATGAAAACAAGTGATTGGATCTCTGTAAAGACTGATTTGCCGAAAATTCCCGACGGCGATATCTGCAGTTCGACTGTTTGGGTTTACGACGCTCAATATGAGCAAATGGAAGCTATCTATCATATAAACGGAGTGTGGTATGCTGCACATGAATATTGGCGCTTGAAGAGAGTTACACATTGGATGCCTCTGCCGGATGACCCGCCAAAGGAGAAAGACAAATTATGAAAACAACGAAGAAAGATTGGATCTATCGTGTGATTCTTCTGATTCTGTTGGCGATTATCTGGGACATTGGCGCGGCTCTGACTTCGCCAATTTTTGTTCCCCAGAAAGGAGCTGTGTTTCGTGAATTCTTTCTATTGATTCGGAACGGCACAATGTTGAAGGCGTTTCGATATTCATTGATTCGTATTACAGCAGCAGCTATTCTGAGTGCCGGTATCGCAGTTCCACTTGGTTGCCTGATGAAAATCTGTCATCCGATTCAAAACCTGTTGTATCCGGCGATTCGAGCGATGAGATTCCTACCGGTGACGGCTTTCTATCCACTGCTTACGATGTGGTTCGGAATAGGGGAGAAGATGAAAATCGCCTTCTTGTTTGTAGCCAGCTTCGTATTTATGTTGCCAAGCGTTCTGATTGCTTTGGATGATGTCTGTGACGACGTGATTGAAGCAGCAAGCATCGATGGGGCAGGGAAATTCAACACGGTCACACGAATTCTTCTTCCAATCGCTGCTCCGTCCATCTGTCAATCGTTCGCTACAATGTACGCAATCGGTTGGACCTACATCGCAGTGGCGGAAACGGTGAATGCAAAGTATGGTATCGGGTATTTGATCTATACTTCGTCTGCTCGTGGTCGCACAACGTTGGTGTTTGTTGGAATTTTGGCGATTGTGATTTTCAGTATTCTGTTTGACTGGATCACAAATATCTGTATCAAGAAGATTTTTAAGTGGAAATTTTCATAAGGAGGACACATGACACACGAAATCGAAATAGATGGTTGTCTGAACGTTCCAACCACTGTCAGTTTGAATGACGTTGTAGATGAATTCTTAGCATTTATAGAAAATCGCGGCTGGTATTTTGGTGGTGGCTTTAATGAATTTAAAGACGACCACTATGAATCAATAGATGTTAGAGAAGAAGATTAAAGAGGAGAAAATTATGGCAAAGAAAAGTTTTTTCGAAAAGCTCGGTCTTGTTGAGTCGGATGAACCGGTTGGGACTCCTGAGTTCGAAAGTGAGCTGCGCGTATGTAGTGGCGTCGGAGATCATTACATCAATGGAGATTTCCCAGAGGACGAACAGGTTCAGGCCGAGGTTCCAGAGGGCGACACGATTGATATCGAAGCCGTCTACGAAGCCAATAGTATGAATCCTGCCGACTCTGTTACTGTCTACAAGATCAAGGATGTGATTGATACATTCCCGTCTGAGATGCCAACCAAGACTAAGCGTGCTACGGTCAAAAACCTGATGACAACATTGGGTTATGATGCGACCGCGATTATTTCTGATGCAGAGCAGCGTAAAGAACTTCTTCGGACGGTTGGTAATGACAAGATGAATGCGTTGTTCGAAGAAATGAAGAATAACGACAGACAGATTGAATCCATGAAGGAACAAATCGAGGCGCTTACCAATCGTAATGCCGAAGCGAGTGCAGCCATTGATAAGATCATAAGCACTGTTAATGGTGAAGTCGAGATGATTTCTTCTATTGAGGAATTTATCGAAGAGGATAAGACGGAGCCCGCTGGGAAGGAGGGTGTCTGATGTTTTCTTTAACCATTCCTGAGTTTGTGGTCATTTGTGTCAGTGGTGCATTTGTAATCAGTCTGATTCTATTCCCATCTTGGAGAGAGCAAATTAAAACTCTCGCTGGTGGATTTCTTCAAAAGTTTGTGCAGGACACAGCTAAAACTCCTGAAGGAGCCAAGGCAATCTATGCACAGAAGATTGATGAGGCAACTGATCAATATAACGATGCGTGCTGCACTCTAAGAGATTTAACTGGCAAGCTCAAGACGATTCAAGATCAGTTCGCTTCCGCGCAGAAACGAGCTGAAGATTACGATAAACGCGCTAAGGCCGCTATGAGTCGTGGCGACGAAGAGTCTGCTACTATTTTTGCTCGTAATCTTCAGGAAGAAATGGACGCTATGGAGAATCTGTCTCAGCAGTATGCTAAAATGCGCCCGGCAGTTGATGAAATGAAAAACATCAAAGAAAAGTTGGAAAATCAGCTGGCAGCTCTAAAGCGTGAGAGTAAAGATGTCGTCTCCGAGATGCAGGCTAATGAGCAGATCTCGGCTGCATATGATTCCGTTGGTAAGTTTCGTTCTGCTACTGGTACAGATAAGATGCTCAATGCTACTCGTGATGGTCTGCAGGAGAGTCGCGAGAAGGCAGCTGGCGCAAAGGTCCTGTATCAATCAAGCCGTGATGGTAAATTGGATAAGGCCAATGCGAAAACTGCTGATTATAAGGTAAATGATTATCTGGAGAGTCTAAAGAAGGGGACTGCTAAACCCATCACATACGACATTAAGGATATCAATGCCTTCACTAAGTCGTCTGGATTGAATACTCAGTCCAAGAAATAAAAATCAAAAAATTAAATAGGAGAGAATAACATGTCTAAGTTCAAATTGACCAAGGCTGGCCGCGCTGTTGTTGGCGTGGTACTTACTGTGGCTGTTGCTATTGGTATTGTTGGCGGCATTAAGGGCGGCGTGATCAAGTTCGACAAAAAGAAGCCGACCACATTAAAGCCGAGTACTTCTATCAGTACGGATAAGCCGTCTAATTCCGCCGGGGATGATACGATCAATCTGTCTCTGGACGAGTGGGCGGGCTGGCTGAGTTGCGTTACGGCAAATGGCGGTCTTACTACTCAGCCCGGTTCTGTGTTTGATCAGCTTGGCATCAAGGTGAATATCAATGTCATCAACGATGCGACCGAGTCTAGCAACGCACTAATCTCTGGTGATCTGCAGGCCGCTGGTTATACTACGAATCGCGTAGCATTCCTGTCTCAGAAGTTTACTGACGCTGGTAAGAATGTCATTATGCCGATTTTCACCAACTACAGCTATGGCGGTGACGGTATCATCGCTTCTACTAAGTTCGCTGATGTGAATTCGTGGGTCAATGCCAAGATCGGTGTTCCTGAGTTCTCTGAGGCTGAGACTCTGGTTGCTTGGTTCGTTAATAATTCCAGTCTGTCTGATGCTGACAAGGCAACTATCATGAACAATCTGATTATGTTCGGTACCGCAGACGATACCGCTAAGGCATATTTCGCTGGTCAGATTGATGTGGCTGCTACTTGGGAGCCCTATTTGACTCAGGCCAAGACCTACACCAATAGCACTGTCGTGTTTGACACGAAGTCTTCCTCCTCTCTGGTTATGGACGGCATTGTGTTTGACGCAGATTGGGCAGCAGCTCATGAAGATACCGTTAAGAAGTTCGTTCAGGGCATTTTGATGTCTTATGACCAGCCTATCAATTACAATGCAGCTCGCGAAGTGTTCCCGATGTACTCTACTTCTTCTGATGCCGATATTGATGCGACTTATGCAAACGCTAAGATGGCAAGCTGGAAAGACAACTACAATATTTTGAATGATACCGCTCCGATGATTTATAACCAGATGTGCGACATTTGGGAGGGTCTGGGTGAAACTGTTAATCGTGATCTCGTAAATACGCTGTTTGATACTACATATATCGATGCGCTTAAGAGTGATTTCAAGTCTACTTCTGCTGCAAATGCTACTACGAAAGTGACTGTGAGCGACGAGACTCGTGCAAACATCACTCAGCAGGTCACTGGCAATCTGGACTATGACTCTATGCTGAGCAAGACCGCGAATGTGACTTTTGTGCCGGATTCTTCCGTGTTTACCGATCAGGCCAGCGCTGCTTCTGTTCTAAATGATTTCGTGAACATCGCTAAGACTCTGGATGGCACTATGATTGTTATCAACGGTAATATCAATGCGAATAACCAGACCGAGTTTGGCGTGCAGCTTTCTGCTAACCGTGCTCAGACCGTTGCAAATTATCTGGCGTCTCAGGGTATTGATCAGAATCGGCTGATTGTCACTGGTTCCGGCAATGCAAAGTATCAGGCTGATAAGGCGGCTGGCGCTCTGAGTAGTGATGCAAGCGTGTATCAGTCTACCGATATCAGCTTTATGCGAATCGAAAACTGAGGTGATTCAGATTGATCTGGATTGAAATCAGTAAAGCAATTTGGATTGTTGGCGGATTGATGTTAGCTTCTTTTGTGGCTGGTTATCTCTTCCATGGTCCAACTCCTAAAATGTAAAACTCACGGCGGTGCTCAGGTAGCACTGGGTGCCGCCTTATATAATGGGGATTAACTTAATGGTAGAGTATTCGACTTTGACTCGAATAGCGACGGATCGTAACCGTCATCCCCAGCCAGAAAAAACAAAATCAAAGGAGATTGCAAATGGTTACAGAAGAGCAACTTGAGACTGCACTTCGCGATTTTATTAACAATTGTAAAGGGTATGGAGTTGCATATGACACTCATTGTTTGAAATGCAGATATCATTCTGTGTGCGACAGATTAATAGTGTATGAATCTAATGAACCATGTGATTGGACATTTTACTCAAAAGAGGAGGCCAAATGACAACTCCAAAAGATTTAGAAACCGCACTGTTAGATTTCATTACAGAATGCGAACAATGCGAACATTGCGATGGGTGCATGTATCGTGAATTTTGCACTCGGTTTGTCACTCCACACAAAGATTGTCCAAATGAATGGATGGTTTTAGAGAAGTCAGGAGGTATTCCATGCTAACAGTAGAACAAAGCAAATCCATCTATAAAGAACTCGCAGCTGTTTGCGTTGAAAGAAGTGGAAACGGACTAGACTGTTCTGGATGCAAATACGAAAACAACTGTGATGATATATTGAAAGAGGTGTTTAAACTTGAGTGTTTACATAACAGGTGATATCCACGGAGGTCTTGGTCGAATAAGTGATTTAAAATACTTCTGTATCGATCATCCGGATATTGAGTGGATCATTTGTCTCGGTGATGTCGGTCTGAATTACTACGGTAAAGGCAATTATCAAGAAGAATATGTCAAAAAACGCGCCGGTGAGATTCCTGCGAAAATGTTCTGTATCCACGGTAATCACGAGCGGCGACCTACTGAAGAGGATGGATATATTGAAACCGAGTTATGCGGAGAACATTCGATTCGTGGTCGGGTGTTATGGAATCCAAATTATCCAAATCAGTTTTTTGCTATCGATGGTGAAATCTATGCGATTCAAACTTCGGAACGAACATTAAATGCGCTTGTTTGCGGCGGTGCTTATTCCGTTGATAAGTATTACCGGCTGCAGCATGGTTGGAATTGGTGGCCGGATGAACAACCAAATGAATTAATCAAGGGCCTTGTCAGATTGATGGTGCATGACTTTCCTATTGACGTTATGTTGACCCATACTTGTCCGTTGCGATTTGAACCCAAGGAATTATTCTTGGATTGCATTGATCAGAATACGATTGATCAGTCTACAGAAGAGTTTTTCGACGAACTTTATGAGCAATTCCCGGCGGACCATAAACCGATGTGGTATTTTGGCCACTTTCATGGAGATAAATACACTGACGATTATGTGATGTTGTATCGAGACATCATAGAACTGAAGTGATTTATAAATAGAAAGCGAAAGGGGACTACCGATGCTGTATGGACGAGCATCTCCGAATCTAATGCGATAGTAACAAATCAAATCAGATAGGAGACATAATATGATTTGCAATTTTTGTGGTAAAACCTTAAGCGATATCGATGAAGACGTTTTGGGCGAACAGCAGATCGTTTTTCCGTATGGAAGTAAACGTGATGGAGATCGGATGCGATTTGTTCTTTGTTCCGATTGCATCGACAAATTGGCCGATGAATTTATTGCTCGCTGTAAGTATGAGCCAAAAATTATTCAGTTCGGTACGATTTTGCCTTCTTGGGAAAATAAAACCACAGAAGAAACTGATTACTAATTTTTACATAACAGGAGGTACATATGGCAGATAAGAAGAACGACGTTTATGCACGTTTTAATTTTTGCGGTAAAGTTTCCGCTTCTCGAAAGGTTCCAATGGTGAAACGTGAAACTTTTGGTTCCAATGAAAAGGCTACTATCAATTTTGGAGTTAAGGCCGGCACTAATATGGGTTATGTCACGCTGAGTGGCTTTAAGAATAATACGATTAAGACTCGCAATGTCGATGGCAACAACATTGATGTAGCATGGGATAACCGTCTGGATGAGGACGTTATCAAGATGGTTTCTAGTACCAAGAAGTTTACAGTGAATCTTGGTGAACGCAAGGAATTCATTACCGAGTGGGACATGATTGAGTATCTGGAGTCAGCTCTGGCTGGTTATGAAGACGATATCATCGTCACTGGCAACTTTAATCTGCGTCCCGGTACTGGTAAGTACAGCAATCAAGTCTATCGTGAATTCCAGATTCAGAATGTGTTCATGCCAGGCGAGAAGGACGTCCCGCATCTGACCATGAATCTGGATCTGTATTACGACAAGGACAGCATGGACAAGAGCGACCTGAAGACTGACGGTAAGATCACTATGCACTGCTACACCCCAATGTGGTCTAAGGCAGATGCTGCTCGTAAGATGTTCAAAGTCGATACTGTTTTCAACACTGCGGTTTTTGATATGGATAAGCCGAAACACAAGGCTATCCATGATTACAAGATGCGCTATCTGGAAACCAAGTCTCGTAATCCTGTGCATATGAACTGGCAGCTTGCTGTCGTTAATGGTGCTGAAGAGGTTGAATTTAGCGAGGACACTCTAAGCGAACAGCAGAAGGAGCAGATTGAACTGGGTATTTCTAAGCTGGAAGATTTCCGCAGGGGCCCGATTTTTGGTCAGCGTGTCAATGAGCTGCGTCTGGTAAAGCCTATTTTGACGGGAGAGTTTGAAACTTGTAAGACTGCTGCTGAGTCTGACTTTACCGCTCGCGAGTTCGAGGATGAGATCTGGGTCCCGGTGTCCGATGAGAGCGTAGATGATATGATGAAGGGCGGCTCCAAGGCTAAGACCAAAACGAAGGCTGATCCTGTGGTCGAGACATCGGAAGACAGCGATGATGATATCGACACCATGTTTTGAGTTGGTTGATCTTCCATGGAATGAATAAAAAGGAGAGTACATAATGGCGCGTAAATATGGTAAGAAAACCGAAATTAGCCTGAATCCGCTCGATTACAGCATCTATTTGATGGGCGAAGGCGGCATTGGTAAAACTACTGTGATCAAACAGGTCTGTGAAAAGATGGTTGGCGACGAAGGCTACATCTTCCTGACATGTGGTAAGGAAGCAGACCAGGCTACTATCGAGGGTATTGTTCAGGAGCCCGTATGGGATTGGGAACATTTCGATGATGTTACGATGGATATTATTGAAAATCGATTTTCTGATTATCAGGATTTGAAGGTCGTTGTCATCGATACTATTGACGAGCTGATGCAGATGGCGGAAGAGGAAACTGTTAGACTTTGGAACCGCGATTGTCCTGCTGATAAGAGAACCAAGTCTTTTAAGGCATGCTATGGCGGTTTTAATGGGCCAACTGATAAGGCAACTGAAATTGTTGTTAACCGTCTGTGGGAACTAAAGCGCGTTGGAATCAGCCCGATTATTATTGGTCATACCAAGAAGACTGACATTACTGATCCTGTGACGCTGGCAAGCTATTCTATGCTGTCCACCAATATGGACAAGCGGTATTTTAACTCACTGAAGAACAAGGTCGATATCGTTGGTGTCGCTTATGTTGATCGTGACATTGATAAGGTAAAAACTGGTCGTAAGAATGTTGTCAACGGAAAAGAAGAAATTGTCGGCAAGGTTAAGTCTGAACGTCGTGTGATTTGCTTCCGTGATGACAACTTCTCCGTCGATTCTAAGAGTCGTTTTGCTGATATTGTAGACCGTATTCCTTTGGATGCGGATGAATTCATTAAAGCTCTGACTGACGCAATTAAGGCGGAGCACGATAAGGGTGGTCGTTCTTATGAAACAGACCTGAAAAAGCAGGCGGCAGATAAGAAGAAAGTCGAATCCGTACAGGCCGAGCGTGCAAAGCAGTATGTTGATGCGGCTCAGGACGAGCCTCATCGTGCAGAGTGGGTCAGTGCTATTCAGGATCGTTACAGCAATGCCTCTGATGATGTCAAAGCCCAGATCAAAGCGATTCGAGACAGGATCAATCTGAAGTTTAGTGATCCGGAGTTTCCTATCAACGAACTGAAGAGCGCTTATTTTTTGGTCAGTTGATACAACCTATAGTATTTTGACAACCAACTAATTTGCGTAGTGGTGGGATGGTGGGCAGTTTGAGGTAGGAAATATGGCGAAATCAAAGATGGTCAAATGTATGGCCACGGGAGTTGAAGGCCCAAAAGAGCAATTCTACAAGGCTCCCAACAATAGATATTTTCAGTCTGAAGCCGTTTATCAGGCTTGGCTTGAAGGCCGTCGGAAGGAAAAGGCTCGGAAGGAGAAACCCAAACCTCAAAAGAAGCCAGGGCGAACGACCGAGTCATATAAGAAGCTGTGCGATACGATTGCTGGTTTAATTGGTTATGACCTTGATGGGGGACAGCCGATGCCGACAGTTGTGTTCAGACGCCTGAAAGAACTGGAGTTTTATTCTGATGAAATTATTCAGATGACTTTAGATGAGAAGCGTACTGCAATTCAATGGGCAATCACGAACAAGAAATTTTCTGATGATACAGCAAAAGCAAATTATCTAATGGCCATTGTTCGAAATAATATCGCCGCTGTTTATCGCCGCGAGAAAAACAAGACTGAAAAAGCAGTCAAAGAGGAATCTCGTCCTGATTTCGATACGATGGTTGATTTGTCGAATGTCGGTGCGGTACACAAGGGAAAAGATGTTAGCAGCTTGCTAGGAGGTGACGATTTGTGGATTTAACCAAGGCGATTGAAAAAATCGAAGCAAATCGTGTACAGGCCGAAGCAAGCTTTGTTTTTTGTCTTTGGAAAGATCCCCAGCGATACGACGATTACAAAAACATCAACGAAGGAACAGATAAAACCCTGATCTGTGAAGAACAGGTTTTCTATTTCATGGTCGGTCGCGGCATTCGTCGGCAGGGCTTTTCTAATATCGATAACATCACTCTCGATACATATCTGGCAGACAAACCCACACTACGTCGGCACTACGAAGAGTTGAACGGATGGCGTGCTTGTAAGGCGATGATGGATCTGGTCGATCCGGAAAATACGGATAGCTATTACAACCAGATAGCCAAAATGAATACGCTTAAAATCTTGGCCACCAAGTATGACGATCTACTCAGTCACCCGGAGCGCTTTGATGATGCCACGAATGAAGATGTGTATAACACTTTCGAGCTGCTCAATAACAGTGTGGCGCTGACAACCGGCAACGATTCAAAAATCGAAAATCTTGTTGTTGATGAAAGATACATCCAGCAGTGCAATGCCGGCATGGATCAGGGAATCAGTTATGCAGCCGGAGCACCTCTATTGAATTATCTGACGCTTGGCGCTCCTGTTGGGGATATGTATTTGTTTGCTGGTCACAGCGGCACAGGAAAATCAAGTTTTATCTTTGAAAATATGGTCCTCCCATTTGCAGAAGGTGGAACAGGCGTTGCGATTATTTCAAACGAAATGCAGAGCAAAGCATATAAAAATATGTTACTGGTTCACATCCTCACGAAAGAATTGGACTACTGGAAAATTACACGTAAGAAGCTCAGTCTTGGCCATTTTAATGAAGAGGAATTGGAGATGCTTCGTAAGGCAGCAGCCATTACAAAAGAAAAGTATTCCAATATTCGCTTTGTAAAAATGTTCGAAAACGACACTTCTAAGGTACTTCAGTACATCAAGCGTCTTGCAAGATCCGGCACAAAGGCAATCATCTATGACACTATGAAGTCGGATGACGGAATTGACGATAAGATGTGGCAGGCATTGTTGATGAACAGCCGTCGCATTTTTAATACTGTTTCAAAAGAACAGGTCGCTATGATCTGCACTTTCCAGTTGGCATTACATACTACGAATCAGCGTTGGCTTGACGCAACTTGTCTGTCAAACTCAAAACAGATAAAAGAAGTGGTAGCTCAAGCTGTATTTGCCAGGGCGTGTTGGCAGGACGAATATACCGGTGAGAAATTTGATTGTAATCCCTATCGGCGGAATAAGGATAATCCAAAAATCAAAGAGCCATTCATCATGGATAAAGATAAAAAATATATGGTTCTTTTTTTGAATAAAACTCGTTCTGATGAAGATGGTCAAACTCTTCTTTATCAGTGGGATTCAGCTTGGAACCGTTGGATCGAAATTGGTTTCTGTACCATTGTAAATGACCATGGCCAGTACGACCGCAGATAAATAAGGAGGGAGGCTTCGATATGAATGGATGTCAATGTATTAACGTCTAAGCTTGAAAATCAGCCAGACAAAATCATTCAGATCCTTGAAGCGCTTGGCTTTGAAAATATCAAGTTCAATCCTCTCAAAAATAATCTGCGGTTTGCTCGGGAAGAACAACGAAATCCAACCAGTTGTATGCTCGATTGCGGTACGCTTCGGTTCTTTGTTTTCTCTACAAACCAAAAGGGGAATCTTTTCAGTCTGATTATGGATGTCAAAAGATGTTCATTTCCAGATTCTTTGAAATTCGCTGCACAAAAGGCTGGCATCTCAGAAGAAGAGGTCAACATCAAAACGCACTGGCCGTTCGGTGGATTCTTTTTAAAACTGATGCCTGACTATGAAGAAGAGATGGAAGATTTGAAAACGTACCCGGAGGAGACTCTGGAACCGTATGCTAATAAATACAATCTCCGCTTCATTAAAGATGGTATCAGCCTTGATACTCAGCAAAAATTCGGTGTCGGTTATGATGTGGAATCAAATCGAATCACGATCCCAGAGCGTGCAACTGATGGTTCTTTGGTCGGCATTATGGGCCGCGCCAATTACGAGTGTGAACACGATAAACGCTGGTATCCATTGATCGCTTGTCCGCGCAGTAAAACACTATTTGGATACGCTGAGAATTATTATCGGATTCAGGAAACAGGGAATATCGTTCTGTTTGAATCTGAAAAGGCAGTCCAGCAATGCGATTCGTTCGGCTGTAATATTGCCCTCGCAACGTGCGGCTGTCATGTATCAGATACGCAAGCTAAATACATCAAACGAATGCTGCCAAAGAAAATCATTTTGGCTTACGATGAAGGACTTGAAGAAGAGCACCTGGTCAATGAGTGCAAAAAACTTATCGTGAACAATCCGATCTTAAAAACAAAGGTTGGATACATTTGGCCTGACGGGTTAATTCAGGATGGCTCCAAAATGAATATCGCTGATCTTGGTAAGAATGTTTACAAAGAGGGCGTAACAAAATATGTGAAATGGGTGGAGGAGTGATGTAAATGGGTCAAAGAGTCGTTGCCCCGGAACTACAGGTTTTATACGACAAAGGGGCGCAAGTGTACAGCTATTCAAAGCTCGGCACGATTCATGATTGCCCGTATAATGCATATCTTACATATGTCGAAAAGCGCGAACAGTGCGCCAATGTGTACTCATCTCTTGGTACTGTGGTCCACGATACGCTGGAAGGAATTATTGAAGGGAAGAACACAGAAGCGGATATCGGTCCTGCCATTGAAAACGGTCTAGATGAACTCGATATGCTTGGGATTGATTTTCCAAAAACGAGAGATGGCGGCAATGGCATCCGCGATAAATGGATCTCGAACATGCGCTGTATGGCTCGTGATTGGGTCAGTCCAAAAGGAGAGTATGAAGTCGAAAAGCTGCTTATTCTGAAGCTTCGTGATGATCGCTATCTTCAAGGTTATGCGGATTTGATTCGTGTCCTTCCAGACGGGCGGCTGCAGGTGTTGGATATCAAGACTTCCAGTCAGTTTAAGGACGAAGATCTGCTTCACTATGGTCGTCAGCTGGTCGCGTACACTCTGGCGCTTGAACAGGCTGGGTTCAAAACGGCCGTTCCTTGTTGGATCATGGTGAAATACTGCAAGATTACATACGAAACCGGATTCGGAAAACGTGCAAAACCAGCAGAAAAGGTGCTTGATCGATGCAAAGTGGGCTACACACTGCGGTCAACGGTTCGTTCCAAAATGAAAGCCGCCGGGTATGACAGTGAGCAGATCGAGATTGTTACCCAGGCATTTATCGAATCGAACGATATCAATGATCTGCCGGAAGATATTCGCTGTCAATTCAAATTGACTACATATGTCAGACCGTATCCTGTCACCGATGAACTGCGCAAAGAATGCATCGATTACATAAACGAAACAGCGGACGAGTTCGAGGAGCGGAAACGCAGTGGCGAGTGGCCTGCACGAGAGCTTGAAGAAAAAAATGGCAGTCCAAATTTCTTCTGTACCAATCTTTGCGGTCATCGCAAAACCTGTGAACCGCTTCGGGATTGCATCAACAAACGGTCGTTTTACGCGACAAAAGACCCAAGCGTGGTCGGTATAGACGATTTGTTTTAAGGAGGATTCATGGAGCAAAACTATGTTGTATACCATTTGCACGACGATAAAGGTTCGCTCCTTGATTCTTGTACAAAATGGGAAGACTATGTTGATCTCGCTGCTTCTTACGGGATGAAAGCGATTGCTTCTACCAACCATGGTTACAACCTTAACTGGACTGAAAAGAAACAGTACGCAGAAAAGAAAGGGTTGAAGTTTATCGTTGGTTGCGAGGTGTATCTTACTTCTGAGATATATCACTATCCAGAGATTCCAGACGAGGTTTATGAATCTTATCAGGGATGGGACCCGCAGGAAGCACAAGAGGAAATTGGTAAAATGATGGATGCCGGACGCTATAAAGTTCGCGACAACTTCCATACGATTCTTCTTTGCAAAAATGCTCGTGGTGTTCTGGAGCTAAACAAAGTAATGGGCACATCTTATGATGCTGACCACAAGTATTATAAGCCGCGCATTACTTTTGAAGAGTTCTTTGGCTTGTCTGATAACATCATCAAAATCTCTGCCTGTCTGGCAAGTCCACTTCGTAAATACACGTCAGAATGTGATGGATTTCGTCAGGAAGTCTATGACAAACTATGCGAGACTTATGACTATTATGAGATTCAGTATCACGATTGTGACGATCAAAAGGAATATAACCAGTATCTCTGGGAGCTTTCTAAGAAATATCACAAACCACTGATTGCTGCAACTGATACCCATAGTCTGAATGCGTATAAAGCAGAGTGTCGTAAGATCCTTATGATGGGCAAGGGAATCGAGTTCACTGGCGAGGACGAATTTGATTTAACCTTCAAATCTTACAATGAACTAGTCGATGCGTTCACTGTGCAAGATGCGCTCCCTCGTGAAGTCTGGATGGAAGCAATCGAGAATACGAATCGGATGGCCGATAGTGTTAACGATTTCACTCTAAGCACAAAGGCGCGATATCCCATTTTGACGGGAACATCTGAATCAGATGCTAAGGTTTACATCAAACGAACCCATGATATGCTGAACGACAAAATTCGTCGCGGTGTCATTCCTGAATTTGAAGTCGCACAGTTTAAGGCAGATGTTGAAGAGGAGCTTACAGTTTTTAAGAAAACCAACATGCTGGGCTTTATGCTTTCTATGAGCGACCTGATGATTTGGGGCAAAAGTGAAGGCATTCCGTTCGGACCAAGTCGTGGTTCTGTTGCAGGTTCTCGGTGTGCATTCGTCACAGACATCATCGATGTTGATCCGGCTCGCTGGAATCTGGTGTTCTCACGATTCTGTAATGAAAACCGTGTCGAGATTGGTGATATCGATATCGACGTGCCAGATGCTTATCGTCCCATGATTTACAACCACATCTTTGAATCGTTCGGCCATGAGAAATGTGCATACGTTCTGGCTATGGGTACTCTGGCAGGGAAAGCGACAATCGACGAGATTGGACGAGCCCTTGCTAAAGTCTGGAAGCGAGAAAACCCAGATGTAGATGAATCCAAGAATCCTTATTCCCTTGATCGAATCGCAAAAGTGAAAAAGGAATACGATGCCAGTGCTGAAAAGTGCCGTGCAGACCATCCTGATATCTTCTACTACTTCGATGGATTGCAGGGAACAATTGTATCGCTGTCTCACCATCCTGCCGGCGTTATCATCGCTCCAATCGACCTCTATAAAAGGTATGGTGTCTTCCAAGATAAAGACGGCCTACCTATTCTGTGTCTTGACATGGAAGCGTCTCATGCAGTCGGTCTGGCAAAGTACGATATCCTCGGTCTTGATACAGTGTCTGTTATTGATAAAACCTGTAAGCTGGCTGATATTCCGTATCCGCACACTTGGGAAATGGATTTCGATGACCAGGCAGTCTGGGCAGATATGAAAACGTCTCCGGTTGGCATTTTCCAGTTCGTTGAGGACTTCGCTTTTGATTCGCTCAAAAAATACGATGTTCACAGTATCGCAGATCTGAGCTTGGTCACGGCAGCCATTCGACCCGGTGGCGCTTCTTACAGAGACAAGCTCTTCCGGCATGAAGCAAATCATAATCCGTCGCCTGAAATCGACGAGCTGTTAAAAGATAGCCTGGGCTGGCTTGTCTTTCAGGAACAGACCATCGCGTTCCTCCAACAGTTCTGTGATATGAGCGGCGGTGATGCAGATAGTGTTCGCCGTGCAATCGGTCACAAGAACAAGGCGGAGTTGGATGCGGCAATGCCTCGTATCCTGAATGGCTATTGTAATCACTCAACAAAATCAAGAGAAACCGCCGAAACAGAAGCAAAAGAATTCTTGCAGGTTATCGAGAACTCTGCCTCTTATCAGTTTGGTTTGAACCATGCTACAGGGTACTCGATCCTTACATATTATTGTGCGTATTATCGCTATTACTACACACATGAGTTTATTACAGCGTTGCTTAATACAGCAGATACGCAGGACAAAATCATCAAGGCAACTCAATTAGCTGGCGAGCGTGGAATTCAAATTATGCCAATCAAGTTCAGGCATTCAAGAGATGAATATGTCTACGATAGAAACGACAAAAAGATATATCAAGGCATGGAATCTATCAAGTATTTGAACAAGAGGCTTAGTCGTGAATTCTACAAGCTCCGCAATGATAAGTTCAGTTCCTTCATTGATCTGCTTATGGTGAACAAAATGAAGAAAATCGCGGACAGTAGCCAGCTTAAAATTCTTATTAAGCTTGACTTCTTTTCGGAGTTCGGGAACCCCAATCAGCTTCTTGCCCAGGTGGATATCTTTAATAAATACTTCGGAGCAAAGCAGCTTAACAAGATTGACATGGATCGACTCTTCTCTCATGACACGATGCTTCATTTGTGCGAAAAAGAGACTGAGAAAAAATATGTCAATGTGGATTGGCTTGGTATTGTTCGGAATTTGGCGAGAGAAACAGAAGATATCAAAACTTCAATTACAGACCGCATCCAATATGAAGCTGATTGCCTTGGCTACATCCAGCTTACTATGCCGAAGCTCAAAGATTCCTATATCTATGTCTTGGATATTGATGGCAAGTTCTCCAATAAAACGGTTACAGCCTATGTCCTCAAAACCGGGCAACAGCGGCGTCTTAAGGTGAAAGCCCGTACTCTGGAAGCTGCTCCAATCGAGAAAGGTGACATCCTCCGCATCGATGAAGAGCGGGAAGAAGGCCGTTGGTCGAAAGACGAGCAGGGTCAGTGGATTCAGTCTAAGACCGACAAAGAAACGATTCTTCGCAAATACGTACACGTCAGATGAGAGGAGGTGACAAAGTGACATATAACGAAATCACTCAGATCCTCAAGTCTATGGTGATTATTGTGGATGACCGCGAAAAAGATACTCCACTTCTACATCAGCGACTCTCATCGTTCCCATGTGCTTATATGCGTAAGCGGCTGGATTTCGGTGATTATAGTGCTGAGGTGACACTGCCCAATGGCGAAAAATTCTCGCTGGCAGATAAGGTGACCATTGAAAGAAAAAATTCCATAGATGAAATCTGCGGCAACTTCACAACGAATCGAATTCGGTTCGCCAAAGAGTTCGACAGGGCGGCTGCTGCCGGAGCAAAAACTTACATACTCATTGAAAACGGTTCATGGGAAAAGATCAATCGCGGTGCATATCGCAGTAAAATGACACCCGCTTCACTGCTGGGCAGTCTCACCACATGGCTTGCTCGATATAACTGTCAGATTATTTTCTGCGATCCAGATACTACATCATGGCTGATTCATGCATTTCTTCTCCACGAAATGCGTGAAGCGCTGACTCATTATGAAATGCCACAGAAGCCAAAAAGAATAAGAAAGAGTGCAGAAGAAGACATTATTAAATAAGGAGTATATATGCCGAATTTGTCAAAAAAGACACGGAAAAGAATTTTACGCACAATCAATGCTAATTGTCATTTCTCCGATGGAGTTTGGGTGCCATTTGAAAGCAGTAAACTATCTACGATTTGGAAATTTATCGGAATTACACAGAAATTGCGTAATACACGCTATGGTCCAATTTATGGCGTTCTTTTTGACGATAGACTATTTAAAGAACCTTGCATCCGTCCGATCGAGCAAAATATTTTGTCTCCGAATCAATTGATAAACCCTCACTGTCCAATTCCTGTTGGTCTGCAAATCGTTCAACGTTGGAAAGAACGGGGATATTCCATATGAGTGATTTCCATAAGCTGGTCATTCCAAAGAAGGAACGCCTAGAAGTTCAACTTATTGATGGAACCGAAGAACATAATGTCAAATACGTAATCACGTCGCTGGCAACTATCAAAGGTGACGATATCTTTAAAAATTTCCGATTGTACTCAGTTGGCGACGATGGACGACTGACTCAGATAGAAAAACGGGACGGTGATCCATATTTTAGCGCATTGAAAGGAACAGAGTTCGAATGAAACCATATGTACCAGCAGGCGAAACATTCCACAGCTACTATAAACCTGACGATTCTAAGTATGAATGGATGATAACTTATGAAGAAATCCCCATCAGCGGCGGTTTCTACACCAGATATTATCTATATAGAATCAAACACAACGGCAAAATGAAATGCGTGGAAGAAAAAGATGGTTCACCATATTTCGAAACAACATGGTGAGGAGTGTATGAATAATGATGAACGAATCAAAAGTGGACTTAAAGGAGATCTCAAAGAACTTGAAATTGCTTGGAATCACTTTGAGTTTTGTGAGCCTGAGTTTATCGATTGTGCAATTGATGATCTCCGAAACGCTGAAGAAGCTCTCTCGGGGACGCTAAGGAGAGCACGTCATGAAAAGTTGGACGCGTCGATATCTAAAACTTAATTATCAAGACGAAAATTTATGTTGGCAACTCCGCTACGGTAATCGATACGAAATTGTAGCAGAGTTGGATGAAATCTATTTCTTATGGGCACACGGCACAATGGTTGCGTTTCCAAAGTATTGGAAATACGATTACGACATTGAAGTTGAAGTAGTGAATACAGAATAAGAGGGGAGGTGAAGCCTTGTGGTTTCAGGAATTGATCAAAGAGAGTTGGGTCGCAAAGAACGCGCCACAGCAGAATACTATCGTCAGTTGCGGCGATACGGTTACGAATGTGGCGATGTTATTACATATAAATTATCGCCAGAACAGTTATTACAAGTGCTGACTGGCGAAAAAACAGTAGAAGATTTTATTAGGGAGGGAGCAGTAAGTGGAAGTTAAGTTGATCTCATATTCACAACCAGTCAATTCAGATGGAGATAAAAATCCGTTGTCGATTGCAGAGCTGGCAGCGAGTGTCTGTTATGATTCCGAACCGACAGATACATATCGAATCGTAAAGGGATGCAAAGCGACGGGTCATCGGAGTGTGCTTGAACACATTTCATTTACGTTTGAAGTAAGCGGCGTTAGTCGAGCACTGTTGGCACAATTAAGTCGTCATCGTCATATCAGCCTGAGTGTACAATCACAGAGATACGTCTCCATGGACAATTTTGATTATGTCAATCCGTTCAATGGAGAAGACGCGGACGTGTTTGATGGAATGATGACGGACGCTGCAAACAACTATCGTATTCTCAAAGAGTATCATGACGCTGCCAATGAAGATGCCCGTGCCGTCCTGCCGAATGCATGCTGCACCAAGTTATACGTCACAATCAATGCGCGGTCACTAATTGAAATGAGCCATCTGCGTCTTTGCACTCGCGCCCAAGGTGAAATCCGGTCGATGTTTCAGCTAATCAAGAGTCAAGTCGCCACAGTTTGCCCTGAACTTGCCGCATGGATGGTTCCGTCCTGTGAAGCAAATCCCAAGTATCCGTTCTGTCCTGAAGGAAACCGCTGTTGTGGGCGGCACCCGAAGCTGGCAGATGTATATAAAACCGTAGAGAAGTAAGGAGATTACATATGATGTTTAATATTGAAAATTGTGATGTCACTATGGAAAATGGTTATCTGCGTTTGATTTATCATACCGATAAGTTGCCCGTCCCGATGGTACTGGCCGTTACAAAGTCCTATCATGATTTGAACGAAAAGGCTATGCAGCTCTTTGACGGTGACGATTGGGCCGAGAGTGTCGTTGAATGGAATCTTCGTAAGGAGGACCCGATTTGGCATAATCTGCTGGCAGATATCTATGTGAGTCATAACGATATGTACAAGAAGACAATGGCAGTCAACAAGAAAGAGCCAACCAAATATATCGCATTAGAGTTTACGGGCGAAAAGAATGAGCAAGGCCATCGTATGGGGCGTCTCGACTTTGAAGATTTGAAGAAGATGGATTATGACTGTCTGAAACTTTTGGCAAAGGATCTTGATGTTTCTGAGTACGACACCCTTGGCCCGAATGATCTCGCCTATAGTGTGAGTCTGGTTGACATCGACGTAGACGATGCTGATTGCGACTGTGATAACTGCGAGTTCGCAGAGTTGGATGACCGAGACGAAAAGGATGATGACAGCTGTGAAGCAGAAGAGCATCCAGAGTGGCCGCACCCGATTGAAGAAGATATCAAGCCTGATTCGTCGCAGTACGAGTATGTGAATGGTCCCGCTCATTATAATGGCACAGAGTGCATCGAAAATATGCGCAAACTGTATGGCGACGATGCTGTCCGTTGGTTCTGCATCTGCAATGCCTATAAGTATCGTTTCCGTGATGGTTCTAAGCCCGGCGTCACTGCAGAACAGGACAAGGAAAAAGCTCATTGGTATGAGGACTATGCCGCAAATATGATGGGCGAGCAGCGTTACTATTGATAGGGGAGGCGTGTGTTATGGATTATGTTATTAAACGTAATGGCGTTAAGGCCCCGTTCGATAAAAGCAAGATTGTAAATGCGATTGAGAAAGCGATGACCACCACTCCTGGCGGTATTGACTCTCGTGTATCGAATGCGATAGCGGATCATATCGCTGAGATGCCAGACACTCTTTCTGTCGAGCAGATTCAGGATATCGTCATTGATCAGTTGAAAGCAAGTCCTTTTGCTGATGTAGCTGAATCTTATAGCCACTGGCGAAAGCTCCGTCAGGAAATTCGTGACAAGGAAAAGACGAATGCTAGTATCCTTGAAATCATCGACGCTAAGAATGATGCGATCAATCAGGAGAACAGTAATAAGAATCCCACGGTCAACAGCGTTCAGCGTGACTATATGGCCGGCGAAGTATCAAAGGATCTGACCGCTCGTTTGTTGCTCGACCCAGAAATTGTTAAGGCACATGAAGATGGTTTGATTCACTTCCACGATTCCGATTACTTTGCCCAGCACATGCACAACTGCGACCTGGTGAACCTGGAGGATATGCTGCAGAACGGCACCGTTATTTCTGGTACTGGCATTGATAAACCCCACAGCTTTTCCACTGCCTGCAACATTGCCACCCAGATCATTGCACAGGTGGCCTCCAATCAGTACGGCGGCCAGAGCATTACGCTGTCTCATCTGGCTCCTTTTGTTGATGTCTCCCGTAAGAAGATTACAGCAGAAGTTCATAACGAATTCTATGAGATGCTTCAGAATGATGATATCGAAAAAATGCCCTCACAAGAAGCTATCAACCGTATTGTAAATCGTCGTCTAAGGGCTGAGATTTCTCGTGGTGTTCAGACGATCCAGTATCAGGTTATCACTCTTATGACTACTAACGGTCAGGCTCCTTTTATCACTGTATTTATGTATCTGGACGAGGTTCCTGCAGGTCAGACTCGCGATGACTTGGCTGTCATTGTCGAAGAGATGTTAAAACAGCGTATCAAAGGTGTCAAAAACGAGGTTGGTGTGTATGTTACTCCCGCCTTCCCCAAGCTGATTTATGTTCTTGATGAGGATAATATCCATCCAGATTCTAAATATTATCACCTGACTGAGTTGGCAGCACAGTGTACCGCAAAACGTATGGTTCCTGATTATATTTCTGCAAAGGTTATGAAGGAGCTCAAAGGCGGCGTGTGGACAAGTATGGGGTGCCGTTCGTTCCTTACTCCTGATCGAACTACTGAAAATGTAGCAAATGCAGGGAACTGGGTCAAGGGTCAGAAATACTACGGCCGGTTTAATCAGGGTGTTGTCACCATCAATTTGGTGGACGTGGCATGTAGCTCTGGTAGGGATATGAACACATTCTGGAAGATCTTTGACGAGCGTCTGGATCTGTGCCATCGCGCCTTGCAGGCCCGTCACAAGCGGCTGCTCGGTACCATTTCTGATATGAGCCCTATTCATTGGCAGCACGGCGCACTGGCTCGTTTGAAGAAGGGTGAAAAGATCGACAAGCTGCTGTTTGGCGGTTACTCAACCATCAGCCTTGGCTATGCAGGTTTGTACGAGTGCGTGAAGTATATGACCGGCAAGAGCCACACCGATCCTGAAGCAAAACCGTTCGCACTGTCTATCATGCAGTATATGAATGATAAGTGTACAGAATGGAAAGAAGCAGAAAACATTGATTATTCTCTATACGGCACTCCGTTGGAATCCACTACATATAAGTTCGCCAAGTGTCTGCAAAAGCGATTCGGCATTATTCCTGATGTCACAGACCACGACTATATCACCAACAGTTATCACGTAAATGTTCGTGAGCATATTGATGCTTTTACTAAGCTCAAGTTTGAGAGCGAGTTCCAGAAACTGTCACCGGGCGGTGCCATCAGCTATGTGGAAGTGCCCAATATGCAGCACAACATTCCGGCAGTTCTCAGTGTAATGCAGTTCATCTACGACAACATCATGTACGCCGAGCTGAACACCAAGTCTGATTATTGTCAGGTGTGCGGTTACGACGGCGAGATCAGGATCGTGGAGGACAACGGCAAACTGGTTTGGGAGTGTCCAAATTGTGGTAACCGTGACCAAAGTAAGATGAATGTCGCACGGCGTACTTGCGGTTACATTGGAAGCAATTTCTGGAATCAGGGCCGTACTCAAGAAATCCGTGATCGTGTTGTTCATCTAAGCGATAATTAAATAATTTCGTGTAAAACGAAGGGTGGGTGGGTAGGATTTATAGTACTATGAAACACTTATATTTAGATATCGAAATCAAAACAGATGGGAAATTCAGATGGGATGTTGCTCCAATTGGTACAAAGTGGAGCTGGGAGAAGTACGAATATCATACAGACGAGCTTGTCTATGATCAACGAGATAAACCCGGAGACGTCACTCTCATTATTAGTAGATATAAAGCAGTCGTTCAGGGATTCTTTGACAATATAGCTGGCTGCTATGTAGAAGAAGTTAAAGCTGCATTTCAGAAAGCACTTGATTCTGATTGGAGCGAATCCTTCCGTATTGATCAATGGATTCATTCGGCAAATATCAGCATTCGCTTCCACATTGACGACCGTAGTGATCGGCTGACCCGGTATAATCTTTGGGTTAACGCAGAGCAAGAACAATTCCTCGACAACATTGTTTGCGACGTTGAAGACCATAAGAGATTAAAGCCGGATGAAATCAATAAAATTATCGTCGAACGGCTGATTGACGCATACCGTGAGCATATTGAACGAGAATACGATAAACAGCTTAACGAAATATTTGGAGAGTGAGGTGGTTATATGAAGTCATGGATGAAATTCCTTGTATCGTTTGGAACTGTGCTCGGAACAATTATTGTCATAGTTGCGACTTATTTTTTGTCGTGGGCGATGTCTGCGGTTTTTGTTTGGGTGATCTCCAAACTGTTCGGATTTGATTTTTCTATCAAGATAGCAACTGGCATTTGGCTGGTATGGCTTGTAATAAGAGGGTTGTTTCAGACTGCCAACAAAGGGTGATTATTATGACGTTTGATTGTGCAATTGAAATTCTCGATCCAGAGCATCGTGAACACTATGAATCTATTGACCCGGTCAACGATGCTTGTCGTATGGGAATGGAAGCATTAAAAAAGCAGCTACCTATGAAACCCAGATGTGATATTGCTTGTCCTATTTGCGGAAGGGTTGCAATATATGAAAATTTTTGTCCGGATTGTGGACAAGCAATAGAGTGGACAAGCAATAGATTGGAGTGAGAGTTATCATGAAAGGAAGTGACATAAATGTTGACTAAGGTTGCTTGGCTTATGACAAAGGCTTATATTATTTTGATTTTTGCTGCAACTGTAATTCGCTCCGAGCAGATTCTATATGATACATCTACATATATTTTCGGAGGCGACAAGAAGAACGGAATGTATGGCTGTATCGCTTTAAATATTTTTATCATCGTATGTGCAAGTATGTGGACGAGGTTTATTTGAGATGGCAAAATACATTCCTGAAAACGCTCAATGGGCGGATATCACTCCTTTGCTAGACGAAATTGACAGTGGCTTGAAACACATGCGCTTTTATGACGAACGAGATGACTATTCCGATTTCTTAGCAGAAGAACGCGAAGACCTACTAAGACTTCCGAGAGCAGAAACTAATACAGTTCGTGCTATCGCACACTGGAATCATTGGCCGTGCGATGACGAGGAAGACTTTGTATATCACTGTTCTAATTGTGATGAACAGTTCTACGAAGATTTTTTCTATCCGCGCGAGACACCTTGTGTCGGCTCTGAGAAATACAAGCCATTTAAGTATTGTCCTTATTGTGGAGCAAAAATGGAGGGTATTAAATGAACTACGCTAAAATCGTTCCATGTGATATAGCAAATGGCGAAGGGGTGCGCGTCACATTGTTCGTGCAGGGTTGTGATCATCATTGCCCAGGCTGTCAGAATCCTACCACATGGGACCCGAATGGTGGTCAGCCATTCACAGATGAAACACTTGATAAAATTGTAGATTTACTTCGACCTGATTATATTCAAGGACTTACGCTCACTGGTGGAGATCCACTGCTACCGGAGAATAGAGAAGTTGTTAAGAAAATCGTTCATCGTGTGTGGACTGAATTTCTAAGTAAAAAAGATGTCTGGCTCTGGACTGGATACAAGTGGGAAGAATTATGGAATCAGGATGGAGTCGTAGCTGACATTCTTGCCGACATCAACGTCCTTGTAGATGGTCCTTTTATCGAAGCAGAAAAAGATATTTCGCTTCCATACATGGGAAGCAAGAATCAACGAGTAATCGACATTAAATGGAGTCTCGAGCATAAAGAACCGACCCTTTGGTGGACTCCAGAAGATAAGAAAGGAGAATAAATAATATGTCATCTAAAAAAGAATACGTTTATTGTATTTGGGCACACAGTAAAGTGAATGGCCCAAGTCCGTACATTTATCGAATGGTTGCCACAAGTAAAGCAGATGTGAAAAGAAAATGGGCGGAGTCATTTTATTGGCAGTTGACGATTGATCATATTGAAAAGGCCGATATTACTCCGGAATATTTGAATCGCCCATATGACTTTGATGATGATAATGATGATAGACTTATTGGTCAATATATCACTGTTGATCCTAATGAATCTCCACGTCGTACAGAATTAAGGGATTACGATAAAATGCTTGTTGAAATGTATGAAGGTAGTATTAAATCAACATTTGATAATCCCAAAAGAACAGCTTTAGAAACAGCAGAAGCTTTCCATTATGGAGAACTTATAGATGAAATTTATGAGAGTTGCGGGTTAAAATATACTGGTAATTATGGCATTGACGATGAAATGTTGGATAAAATGTTAAAAGGAGAATAAAATTATGGATTTAGGAAACACAACCACTAACCTTGGCTATGGGATGAGTCGGATGCCGTATCAGCCCAACATTAGAATCAACAAGATTTACGACGATGCTCATTTGCCAACCTATGGTTCTAAGTGTGCTGCTTGTGCTGACCTGTATGCTTATATTGGTTCGGACGATGCAATGGCGATCGATAAAGACGGTAATAACTGTATTATGATTCAGCCGGGTGAGACTGTTAAGGTGTCCACCGGTCTGCGCATGGCTCCGCCGGAAGGCTGGTATGTCGCTATCTATGCTCGCAGTGGTCTGGCAACCAAGCAGGGTCTGGCTCCTGCGAACAAAACAGGGATCGTGGATCAAGATTACCGTGGGGTTGTTATTGTGGCACTACACAATCATTCCAATATCACTCAGACGATTACTCATGGTGACCGCATTGCTCAGATGGCGGTTGTTCCGTTCTGGCAGGCTGATTTTGAAGAAGTTTCCGAATTGGACGAAACCGAGCGCGGCACCGGCTCGTTTGGGAGTACAGGTGTGAAGTAATGGAGGAAATTATGGGAAAGACAATTGATACATCCGAACTTCTATACCGGATGGGCAAATACGCCGAGATTGATGTCGGCTCGGAAAGTCATGATGCGTTTATGCACTTTATGCTTCTTCTGACTCGCACAATTGAGAAGATGCCGAATACTGCATTGACTCATAAAAATCCGATTGATGACGAGATTATGAAAAATCAGTACAAGCTGGTAAATGCAATCTCGTTGACAACTGGTCGTACCAGAAGTGACGGCTGGTATCCTACTTGGATTGGTATGACTATGAAGATTGTGCGTCTGAAGGGTGGAGAGTCTGCTGGTTTCCGGTACATCAAAGACAATGAAGGACACGATTATTCTGGGGCAATGCACACATCTTGTGTGACCGATTATTACATCTCAGACGATAAGAAGAACATTATTATTCAAACAGAAAATACGGTTTATAAGTTTGAAAATGTCGAAGAGGGCTAAATTATGGCTAAGTATTTTTATGTTTATAATATTGCCGGCGTCGAGGACTCCTTTGTGAAGATGTTCAACACTGACACTGGTGCAATGGGCGAGAAGAAAATTAAGAAGGACCGTATAGATGATTTTATTGATGGTATCAAAATGAGCGGCTTTGTTCTGAATAAGGAGCTTGCAGAGGCCGACGTTGCCGAGGCAGAAGCAAAGCGTGTTCTGGAAAAGAAAATGACCGCTTATCAGGTGGCTCGTGATGATTATCACAGCAAGAATGAAACGCTGAAGAAGGTCAAGGCCAAGTACGGCATCAAGTAAGGAGAATACATAATGATGTATTACACTATTGAATCTCATTGCGAGAAAGAAGCTCCATTTGGAATTGCATGGAAAGTAAAATTGTTTGACGAGCATACGCTTTTGGAGGAGTATAATCACATCTTCTATAACGAGATTGCTGGCTACTGTAAGTGTCTTGAAGATATGGGAGTTATCGAGGTGAAACTGGGCATCGAAAGCGAATTAAATAAGCTACAGGATTTCCAGAAGAGCATCGATAAAATTATCGCAACTGCTGCAACACTGGAAAATCCTGCAAAAAGTGTAGAAACACCTTCAATTAGAACAAAATATTCATTCTGGTAAAATGTAAAATTTATGGGCGGGCGGGAGGAATAAATATATGAATGTTATAAAGCATGGAATGCATCGGGCAAAAGATTCTGAAAAATTATATAAAGTAACTTGTGACGCTTGTGGGTGTGTATTTGAAGCTAAAAGATCTGAATTTCATGTATGGCCTTTACCGGCACGACCTGTTAGTGAAACGGTAAGAAATTATGATAATACAGGGCGTCCGGCTGAAATACAATGTCCTGAATGCAAATGCACTTGTGGAATTAGAGTGAGATTGCTTGCAAGAGAATCTGCCTTTTTGCACGCATATTGTAGGTGATAGTATGAAAGCGCATATTCGAGAAGAAAAGAAAACAACGCCATTAAAGCTTGATAAGGGAACATTACTTCAAGAGAAAGACGGCAAACTGTATAAGATTTGCGACACGGCAGAATATGACGAGACGCATACTGACGATGAGGTTATCAAGGTTGCTTTATCTGAAGAAAATATGATTGTTGAGTCAAACTTTTTTAATACATCGTTTGTGTTTACAGATTGAGGTGTAGATATGCATAAAACTGACGGTTTGAAAAATCCAGTAATCATATTTCCGTGCAAGAATTGTGGTTGTGTAACTAAGATTCGAGTAGCCTCTTTTGAAAATCCTGATTTGGACATTCCTGAGAATAATGTGATTGCGTGCTATAGATGCAGGGCAGAAGTTGCTGGGTCTGAGTTTATTTCTTGGAAAGAAGCAACTAAAACTATTTTTACCGTGGAGGTGCCAGATGGCGATTAAAATTATTCAACATAAGCAGACTCCAAAAGAACTTGCATATCATTTTAAATGCAACTGTGGTTGTGAATTTTGGTCTGATTCAGAAGGTGTTCTGGTTGCGAAGTCATTGGATGTGATTTTATTTTATCAAACACAATGTCCAGAATGCGGCAGTCGTGTAGAGAGTAACGATGAACCAGTTCTGCGAGAAGAAGTTTTTGACGATTAAAATGTATGTTCTAGGAGATTGATTATGAAAGTTGTAGAACTTATCAAAAAGCTGAATGAAATAGGCTATGATGAAAATACCGAATTGACCTTTGGGGTTGTTAATAGAGAAAACGGTAACTGGTATGAGGCTCCGTTCGATGAAATCAACTATGGAATTGATTTGACTGGAGAGCCATACCATAATGATGTAATCAATATTGACGTTGATGTGGATTCTGTAGAAGAATATCAGAAAGAAAAAGTAGATTCTGCTGTTGAAAGTTTTGTTGATGAGATTCAGGGAGTTTTAAATAAATATCAGCGTAAGCTTATTTTTTAAGAACTAGACTTTTATAAAGGAAAGCGCTAATGAAGGATTTTGATTTTTATAGAGCAAAGTACATTCGTGATGGAAAATGGAAAATTGAGTTTTTCGATAAAGACGAAAAGTACGTTGGCTCTATTTATAAAGTAGGATCAGATGTCGTTTGTGGCTATTGTGAGTGTCTAAGAGATCTTGGCTACAAAACAATTTTATAAAACTTGGATTCTTTATAGGATGGTGATTTGATGAGACAGGACTGCTTAAAGATTACGTGCGATAATTGCGGCGAAGAAATAGTTGTAACGACGTACAATGGAGAACCAGACACTTCCCAAGCAAAAGACTGGAATTTAAACGGGCTCAGTTATACGGGAATTAAACATGACTTCTGTCCTGAGTGTACTCGGAAATGGAAGGGTATGATGTGGAACTTCTGGGGAGAAAAGAAATATGACTAAAGAATCGAAGGAGGTTCACAATGATTATTGATTGCAAATCTATTGCACAAGATATCAAAAATAAAATCAAAAATATCATCGCAGAAGATGACTATGCACCTATTTTACATATTTATCAAGTAGGGGACAATCCTGCATCCAACGCTTATATTCGCGGCAAGCTACGTGACTGTGAAGAGGTTGGAATCGAAGCAGAGCTTATTAAATTGCCAAAAAATATTACTGAAGATGAATTGAACAACAAGATACTGGAAGATTATAATTGGGAATATGTGGACGGTATTATTGTTCAGCTCCCGTTACCAAAACATATTGATCCTAAAAATATCTGCATTCCAGACGAACTTGACGTTGATGGCTTTAATTCTACATCACCATTTCAGCCCTGCACTCCACTGGGCGTTATGAAGATTTTTGACTCCATCGGTTACGATCTGGATGGCAAAAATGTGCTTGTATGTGGTCAGTCTGATATTGTTGGTCGTCCACTGGTTGATATGCTGATTAAGAGCCATTGTAATGTGATTTCTGTAAATAGCAGCGGAAGTTTTATGAAGTGTACGGCTCTTGCAATGGATATGGTTGATGTGGTCATCTCTGCGGTTGGCAAACGCAATTTTATTACACCGCTTGGTCTTGATCAAGTAGAGGTCTGCATCGATGTTGGTATCAATTATGACGAGAACGGGAAGCAACACGGAGACTGTTCTGACGCTGTTTATGATATGGACGGTATCAAAGTGACTCCTCGTATCGGCGGTGTTGGCCTCATGACCCGAGCCATGCTTCTTTATAATGTGTGCATGGCAAAGTATGGGGCAGAGAAGATGGAAATCGTCCTATAATATAGATGATAAGAAGTGGAGAATATTATGGAAAGTAAAGAAGCAAAGTTGGTGTACACACCAAAAGACATTCAGAAGATGTTGTCACTCAGTAAGAGTGCGGTATACAATCTCATCCGGGATGGCTCTATTCCGTCTGTGAAAATCGGGCATTCATATAGAATTAGCGTTGTGAAGTTCGACCAATGGTGCAAAGAAAATAAAATCGATAAAATGTGTTGACTGGCAATATAAACTTACATATTAAAACATAAAGGGTGTAGGAAAATCCTACACCCTTTCTTTATTCATTGCTTAAAGCATTTGCAACTGTATTGATTGTGTTAGTATGCCCTTTGTCGAAAAGCTGCACATAGATTTGTTCTGTTATACTAGTATTAGAGTGCCCAAGCGAAGTTGATATTTCATAGAGTGGTATCCCCAAATCATTTGCAACGGACGCAAAACTATGTCTTAATCCGTGGAGAGTAATATGAGGCAAATGAGCATCGTCTATCATTTTTTTAAAGCAATCACTCACATAATTCGGACGCATTGGCAATCCGTTGCCCATACTAATAACATACTCGAATCCTTCATCAAGTTGTAACTCTTTTTTATAATCAGTATATTCTTTGTAAATGGTTTTTAAGGTGTCCGCTAAATCTCGAGGCATGGCAAGTGCACGAGTGCTTCGTTTGCTTTTTGTACCTTTTTCAATTGTTGCCCCAGCATATGTTCTAGCATTATTTATATAAATTATATTTCTTTCAAAGTTTACGGAACTCCATTGCAAACCACAAATCTCTTCTCTGCGTAGACCAAGATATCCAGCAAGTTTTATTATAGGTTCCATGCGAGTCCCATGCGCTATGGAAAATAATATTTGCAGTTGTTCTTTACTATAGACAGAAATTTCTGCAGAAGTTTTTTTAGGAGGAGCTACCGTTGATACCGGATTTCTTTTTATTTCGTCGGCCTCAACAGCTCGGTCAAAAAGTTGCTTTAATAAATCGTAATGCTTTCGAATAGAGTTGACACTTAGTGGATTGTCTTCTTTCTCACAATGAGTTTTAAAATAAATATAATCGTTAATTGTGTCAGACGAAATTGACTGTAATGGCATGTTCCCCATATATGGGTAGATATGTTTGGTCAAGAACTGCCTGTAACCATAAATAGTAGTATCTTCACAGCTGGCTTCTTTATATTTCAGCCATTTTTCTGCATACCTTTTGAACGTTATACCATCAGGCTGCAATAATTGTTGATTGGCTTTTTCTGCTTCAAAATTTTTAAGTTCTCGTTTTGCTGTACGAATATCTTTGTATGTTTTTGTCTTTCGGATATACTTACCCGTAGAGTCCTTACCATAATTAAAGTACACAATATAAGATTTCTTTTCTCGGTCGTAATAAATGTTCGATACAATTTTTTCTCTCATTTTAACATTCCCCTTTTTTGAATTTTTTGCTGGGCGATGTAACCAGCTATGTAACCGAGAAAGTCCTCACGACACCATTGTAACAAATTTCATTTTAAAATGCAACCTAAAATGCAACCAGTTACATTTTAGCAAAGAAAAAGGCTAGAAATCAACGAATTTGCGTCAATTTCTAGCCTTTACTGGTGGAGGCGATGGGAGTCGAACCCATGTCCGAAAAGAGTTCAGTGTAGGTGTCTCCGGGTGCAGGCGATCTACAACATTCCCGCCGCGTCACGCCGATCGTCAGGCTAGCGCATTGGTAGCTTCATGAGTTCCTGCCGGTCCGCAAAGCTTAAGTCCGTTCAGGTGCTGTGTCTAAAGGACGCCCCGGCCCCACACGACACAAGAGTGGGCGAGACGCGCAGCACTCAGGCTGCGAGCAACTGATAATTGTTGTTGTCAGTTAATTGTTTGGAGGAGTTATAGAGCAGTTCCCCCGCTGCTACCCGCTGCCCAGACCTCGCTCCCCCCGTCGAAACCTTTACGCCCCCATAAAAGTGCACCTTGCGATGCACGAAAAACAGGAGAAGTTCCGCTTCAGGGAAACCGTCTGAAACGATCAATAGTATTTGCCGTTGGATTTCATGGCGCGGTCGATGGAACGCTTGGCGTCGCGCTGGGCGGCGTCGGCACGCTTGTCGTAGAGCTTTTTGCCCTTGCAAAGGCCCAGTTCCATTTTTACGCGGCCATGTTTGAAATAGAGCGAAAGCGGCACCAGCGTGTATCCCTGCAGCTTGCACTGCTGGTGCAGCCGCCGGATCTCGTTTTTGTGTGCCAGAAGCCGCCGGACACGCAGAGGGTCCTGGTTGAAGATGTTGCCGTGGTCGTAGGGCGTGATGTGCATGCCCTTGACCAGCAGTTCGCCGTCCTCAATGTCCACCCAGCTGTCCTTCAGGTTGACCCCGCCGGCCCGCAGGCTTTTGACCTCGGTGCCCTTGAGCTCAACGCCGGTCTCCAGCGCTTCCAGAACGAAATACTCGTGGCGCGCTTCGCGGTTGGTGGCGATGGTTTTGGTCGCCGGGCGCTCCTTGGTGGGTGCCATGCTGCGCGCCTCCTTTCTCCGTTCAGTTCGTTGTATTAGTATACCATTTTTTTGTACTTTTGCAAGGGGCATCTTTGAAGAAACTGTAAATTATTGCAGTCTGACCGGCCGCGGACCGGTCACCCTTGACCTTCCCCCTTGTGGAAGGTATATTCTAAGGGCAGAGGGGCGCACTGCCCCGGACAAAGGAGGGCACTTTATGCTCAACATCGAACATCTGACCAAGACCTACGGCGGCAAGGCGGCCGTGCAGGACCTCAGCCTGCACATCCGCCCCGGCGAGATCTGCGCATTCATCGGCCACAACGGCGCGGGCAAGACCACCACACTCAAGTGCTGCTGCGGCATCCAGCAGTTCGACAGCGGCCGCATTACGGTGGACGGCATCTCGGTGCAGGACGACCCGTTGGAATGCAAGCGGCGGCTGGCCTATCTGCCGGACAACCCGGACCTGTACGAATACATGACCGGCATCCAGTACCTGAACTTCATCGCGGATATCTTTGCCGTGGGGGCACGGGAGCGTGCCGAGCGCATCCGGTCCTACGGCGACCAGTTCGACCTCACGCAGGACCTGGCCCAGCCCATCAGCGCATACTCCCACGGCATGAAGCAGAAGCTGGCCATCATCTCGGCCCTGCTCCACGAGCCGAAGCTCATCCTCATGGACGAGCCCTTCGTGGGGCTGGACCCGTTGGCGGCACACCAGCTCAAGACCCTGATGCGCCGCTTCTGCGACGGCGGCGGGGCCATCTTCTTCTCGACTCATGTGCTGGAGGTGGCCGAAAAGCTCTGCGACCGGGTGGCCATCATCCGGGCCGGGCGGCTGGTGCGGGCCGGTTCCATGGACGAGGTGCGCGGCGATGACAGTCTGGAAGAGGTCTTTCTGGAACTGGAAGGCACGGAGGCGCAGGCATGATGATCCGTGCATTGCTCCGCAAGCAGCTGCGGGAGCTGGGCGCGGCCTTTCTCCGCAGCAGCAAGACCGGCAAAGCGCGGTCCCGGGCATCGGCCGTGGGGTATGCGCTGCTGTTTGCCGTGCTGGTGGTGGTGCTCATGCTCTGCTTTGCAGGCATGGCCCTGCCGCTGGCTTCGGTGCTGCTCCCGGCCGGGCTGGACTGGCTGTATTTTGCCTCTATGGGGCTCACGGCGCTGCTGGTGAGCGTGCTGGCCAGCGCCTTTACCAGCTATTCCGGCCTGTTCCAGAGCCGGGACAACGAACTGCTGCTCTCGCTGCCCATCCCGCCGGCGGTCATTTTCGGGGTGCGGGTGAGCACCGTTTATCTGGCCTGCCTGATCTACCTGCTCATGGCGTGGGTCCCGGCGGTGGGGTGTTACGGCCTGCTGGCAGCCCATCCGCTGGCCGGGGTGCTGTGCAGCATCCCCATGGCACTGGTGCTGGCCGGAGCGGCCTGCATTCTGGCGGTATTGCTGGGCGGGGCTGTGGCGCTGGCCAATGACCGCGCCCGGCACAAAAGTCTGGTCACCGTGGTGTGCTCGCTGGTGTTTTTTGCGCTGTATTATGCGGGTTTTCTGCGGGTGCAGGAGATGCTGGACGATCTGCTGGCCGATGCCGCACAGTCGGGTGCGGTGCTTGCCCGTGCAGCCTGGCCGCTGCGGCTGCTGGGCGGCG